>JACDZJ010000018.1_pt1 | contig 86174 bp, 82 predicted proteins | sample 7365721 | NCBI WGS metagenome assembly JACDZJ01 (sample SAMN15143480, study PRJNA637477) | pond metagenome | biome: freshwater wetland ecosystem [ENVO:00000243]; feature: pond [ENVO:00000033]; material: pond water [ENVO:00002228]; isolation source: pond water containing pink berries ... | reverse complement strand
ACCCGTCGCCCGCAAGCGGGCTCCTACGGGTTGGATTTTTCGCGGAAATCACCTTGCGTTAGATTGTGGAGCAACAAAAAGCCTTGATGTTGACTCATACCCTAATCCTAGGGGCTAAGTCCGACAGGCTGCTAGGTGTAATTATGCCAGTGCTGGCGCTCTATTTGATCGCAAGAGAGTTTTCCACGGCGCTGCCGCGATCTGGTCAGTACAAGCTGATAGAAATAAGTTTCAACGTAATCCACATTGCCCTTTTCATCGCCACCCCCGCAGGTAACCTGACCCATCTCCTGCTGGGACTGCTGACCATTTGCGTTCTTCTCGGTTTGCAGGGTGCTCTCCAGACCCTGACCCATCCCGCCGTGCCAAGCGAGGCAACTCGCAAACTCGTCGGATCGCTGCACGACTTCAGGCAAGATTCGCCGCGCGGGCCTTGATTATCGCTCCGGCCCGTACCCGGCCCTCGCGTACTGGAAGTCGAGGCTTTAGCCGGACCAGGGCCGCGCAGACGCGATGTCGACCGGCTAAAGCCTCGACCTCCAGTTTTCTTGATGTCGACCAGCTTCGGACGACGTGGCGACGAGAATCAAGCCCCCGCCCGTCGCGATGCCGGAGCTGGACCTGATGCGCGAGATGTTGCCGCAGCGCCGCGGGACCGATCCGGTTTGTCATGCCGAGTGGTCTTTGTTACTCTGCGTGCCGAGCGCGGGGTGACCCGCTGACTCGGTCCGACTCGGCGGTCCGCGCGCTTGATCAATGGTGGTCGGCGTCGGTCCCCCCGCGACGCAAAACCGTGAACCCGGTCAGGCCCGGAAGGGAGCAGCCGCAGCGGTGGAAGCGGGCGCCGGGGTGTGGCTGGCGCAGGCCGCCGCCCCTCATGCGGGCTCAGCCATCGCCGGTCCCGACGCATCGTTGCCAACTGGTTGCCGTGCTGTCGCGGCGCTGGATCACAGTCCCCGCGGTACGCGCCGGTAATGCATCGGTTAAACTGCGCCCCAATCACCGCTCAACCCGGCTTTGCCCCCACCGCGCATGACCTATCAGGTGCTCGCCCGTAAATGGCGCCCCAAGTCGTTCGCCGACATGGTGGGGCAGCAGCATGTGGTGCGTGCGCTCAGCAACGCGCTGGATCGGGACCAACTCCACCACGCTTATTTGTTCACCGGCACCCGCGGGGTCGGCAAGACTACCTTGGCGCGGATTCTCTCCAAGGCGCTCAACTGCGAACAGGGTGTGAGTTCCACCCCCTGCGGGGTCTGCGCGTCCTGCCGGGAGGTCGATGAGGGACGCTTCGTCGACCTGCTGGAAGTGGATGCGGCTTCCCGTACCAAAGTGGATCAAACCCGCGAACTGCTGGAGAATGTTCCTTACGCGCCGGCCTGCGGCCGCTACAAGGTGTATCTCATCGACGAGGTGCACATGTTCTCCAACAGCAGTTTCAACGCGTTGCTGAAGACCCTGGAGGAGCCGCCGCCCCATGTGAAGTTCCTCCTCGCCACCACGGACCCGCAGAAGGTACCGGCCACGGTGTTATCGCGCTGCCTCCAGTTCAATCTGCGGCGGCTGCTGCCCGAGGAGATACGCGCCCGCCTGCGGTTCGTGCTGGAGACCGAGGGTCTCGCGTTCGAGATCGGCGCACTCGCGCTCCTGGCACGGGCCGCTGACGGCAGTATGCGCGATGGCTTGAGTCTGCTCGATCAGGCGATTGCCTACGGCGGCGGCCGGGTGATCGAGACCGAGGTGCGCGCCATGCTGGGGAGCGTGGGCGGCGATCTGGCCTTCAACCTGCTGGAGGCCCTGGCCGACGCCGACGGGGCGCGCGTGCTGGCCGAGGTGGAGCGGTTCGGCGCCCTGACCCCCGATTTCAGCGAGGTGCTGCGCGAGTTGATCAGCCTGCTGCACCGCCTGGCCCTGTTCCAGCAGGTACCGGCGACGGTGTCGGCGGATGACCCGGAGCGGGCGCGTATCGCGGACCTGGCCGAGCGACTTGAGCCGGCCGACTTGCAGCTCTACTACCAAGTCGCACTGACCGGTCAGCCGGATCTGGCCCTGGCTCCGGACCCGCGCGCGGGACTGGAAATGGTCTTGCTGCGGGCCCTGGCGTTCCGGCCGGCCGAGGGCGCGGTGCAGTCGCCGCCGGTGGGGGCCGACCGTTCCGCGGCGGTGCGTGCGGCGCCGGCACGTCCGACCGGGTCGGCCGCCGGGCCGACGCGTGATCCTGAATCGGGTGGATCTCCGGTGGCTGGTCTCGGCACTGATCCTGCCGTCGGTGCGCCCGCGGGGCCGCCGGTGCGCGAGCGGGGCGGAGCGCAACCGACCGGTCCGCGCCCGGCGCAGCCGCTGAGTTCCGCTCTGCGATCGGAGCCGGCGACGCTCCTGACCGGTACGGCCGACTGGCATGCGCTGGTGGATCGACTGGGGGTCGGCGGTATCGCCAGCCAGCTGGCCCACCACTGCGGATTCATCGGGTTGGGGGAGGGTCGGCTGACGCTGAACCTGGACCCGACCGCCGAGCAACTGCGCTCTCCGGGAACGGAGGAGCGCTTGCGCGCCGCGCTCGAGTCCGTCCTGGGCGGTCCGCTCCGACTGGAGATTCAGGTCGTCCGGCCCAATGACGAAACTCCGGCGCAGCGGCGCACGCGCGAACAAGACGAACGTGTGCAGTCAGCCCAGACGGCGCTGGCCGCCGACCCGGCGGCGACGCGTCTGCGTGATCAGTTCGACGGCCAGTGGGTGCCGGGCTCGATCGAGCCCCTTGACTGACTGGTCTTTTTTGCGTCAACCCGGCGATCCGGCCGCAGGGCTGCCACCGCCACTGCTGGAGGTACGATTGTGAAGATGGGACTCGGCGATCTCATGAAGAAGGCCCAGAAGATGCAGGAGGACATGAAACTGGCCCAGGAGCGGCTGGCACAGGAGGAGGTGGTCGGTGAGTCCGGCGGCGGCATGGTCAAGATCACCCTTAACGGCAAATACGAGGTCAAGCGGGTGGAGATCGACCCTTCACTGATGAGTGACGACAAGGAAATGCTGGAGGACCTGATCGCCGCCGCCTTCAATGGCGCGGGTCAGCGCGTCGCTGAGAAAGCCAAGGAAAACATGGCTGAATTGACCGCCGGCTTGCCTTTGCCCCCCGGCTTCAAGCTGCCGTTCTAGGCGCCGGCGCGTGCTCCCAACCGCTCCACCTAACCTGATCTGATTACCGGCACGACCATGGCCGAGCGTACCCTGCTCAATCAACTGATCGACGCCCTGCGCTGCCAGCCGGGGGTCGGCCCCAAGTCAGCGCAGCGCATCGCGTTTCACCTGTTGGAGCGCGACCGGGAGGGCGGGAGCCGGCTGGCGCGGATCATGGCGGAGGCCATGACCCGCATCCAGCGCTGCGGTCGCTGCCGGACCTTGAGCGAGCACGCGTTATGCGGGCTCTGTGCCAACCCGAACCGCGATCCCGGCGTGTTGTGCGTGGTCGAGCAGCCCGCGGAGATTGTCGCTATCGAGCAGGCCACCGATTACCGCGGCCTCTATTACGTTCTTGGGGGTCGGCTCTCCCCGTTGAGCGGCATCGGCCCCGAGGAACTGGGGCTGGATGACTTGGAGGCGCGGTTACGCGAGGGGGAGGTTAAAGAGGTCATCCTCGCCATCAGCCCCACGGTGGAGGGCAGCGTCACTGCCCAGTACATCGCCGAATCCGCCCGCGGGATCGACCTCAAGGTGACGCGAATCGCGCACGGGGTCCCGTTGGGCGGCGAGTTGGAGCACGTGGACGGCGGTACCCTGGCACTGGCGTTCTCCGGACGGCGCGGGCTGTGAGCAGCGCGGTCAGGCACGATCGGCCGGCCGCTCAAGGTTAACCGAGTCTTACTTACACGGAGATCATTTGATCAATGACCGACACTATCTTCGGCAAAATTGCCCGGGGTGAGATCCCCGCCGACCTGATCTACGAGGATGAGGACTGCGTCGCTTTTCGGGATATCAACCCGCAGGCGCCGGTCCATATCCTCATCATCCCGCGTAAGTCGATTCCGACGCTCGATCATGCGCAACCGCAAGACGCTGAGTTGATCGGCAAGCTGTTCCTGGCCGCCGCCGCGGTGGCGCGGCAGGTCGGGATCGCCGACAGCGGCTACCGCACGGTCGTCAACTGTAAGGCGGCGGGGGGGCAGACCGTGTTTCATCTCCATTTGCACCTCCTGGGCGGACGGCCTTTGGGGTGGCCGCCCGGATGAGGCGAAGAATCTTTGCGGTTGTGAGCGCTTCGGTACTATCCCGTTGCCGGCTAAGCGGTTAGCATTGCCACCCTACCAGCGCCGTCGCTGCGTCCCAAGTGCGGCCGGCCTCGCAAAGGCCGGACTGTCACCGATGCCGACAAGAACAGGAGAGCGAGGGGGTCGTCGACCTCCGTGCCCAGATCCATGGCAGTGAATTCCAGATCGTCAGGGGGCGAGGCGTCCCCCGCATTCGAACTCAAAGCGGCGGGTTTCACCTTGCCGATCATCCGTTTGCTGGACGGCAACATGGAGGCGGTCGCCGCACAGCTCGGCGTCAAGGTCGAGCAGGCGCCGGATTTCTTTCGCAATACCCCCGTTGTGATCGACTTGACGGTCTATCCGGACGGTGCCGGGGATGTCGAGTTCCCGTCGCTGGTCGGCCTGCTGCGCGGTTATGGGATGATCCCGTTTGGCGTGCGCGGCGGGACCAAGGCACAAAACGTCGCGGCGGAGGGCATGGAACTGGCCATCCTCGGCGATGCGTTCATCCGCTCGCCCAAACCCGCCAACGGTGCGGCCAATCAGCCCGTCGGCGGCGGCGCGGACCCCGGTGCCGGGGGGCAAGACCCGGGCCATGGGAGCACGATCAACGGCACGCTGGTGACCCGGCCGGTGCGCTCGGGGCAACGCGTCTACGCGGCCGGAGGCGACCTGTCCGTGATTGCTTCCGTGAGTTCAGGTGCCGAGGTGATGGCCGATGGCAACATTCATTGTTACGGCCCCCTGCGCGGACGTGCATTGGCGGGCGCCCGAGGCAACACCGAGGCACGGATTTTCTGCTCTGACCTCCAGGCCGAGCTGGTTTCGGTGGCTGGTCACTATCGCGTCAGTGAGAACATCCCCGCCGATCTGCGCGGCGTGCCGGTGCAAGTTTACCTGGACCAGAAGATTCTGCGGATCGAGAAGATTTGATGCGCAAACGGCGGGCCATCGGTCCGGCCGGTTCCCGCAATACCCGAAGAGGAGATTCGTAACTTGGCGAGAATTATCGTAATTACGTCGGGCAAGGGCGGGGTCGGCAAGACGACGACCGCCGCCGCCCTCGCCATGGGCTTGGCCCAGCGGGGCAGCCGCACCGCCGTCATCGACTTCGACGTTGGACTGCGTAACCTGGATCTGATCATGGGTTGCGAGCGGCGGGTAGTCTACGACTTCGTCAACGTGATCAACCATGAAGCCAATCTCAATCAGGCCCTGATCCGCGATAAGCGCTGCGACAATCTGTATGTGCTGCCCGCCTCCCAAACCCGCGATAAGGATGCGCTGACCAAGGAGGGGGTCGGACGGGTGCTCGATGAACTTTCCCAGGGCTTCGACTTCATCGTCTGCGACTCGCCGGCCGGCATCGAGCACGGCGCCACCATGGCCATGTACTACGCGGATGATGCGGTGGTGGTGACTAATCCGGAGGTCTCGTCGGTGCGCGATTCGGACCGGATGCTCGGCATCCTGGCCAGCAAATCCAGGCGTGCCGAGTCCAATGAGGAGCCGATCCGCGAGTTCCTGCTGCTGACCCGCTATGATGCGGTGCGGGTCGACAATGGCGAGATGCTGAGCGTCAAGGACGTGCAGGATATCCTGTCGCTCAATCTGCTCGGTGTGATCCCCGAGTCCAAGGCGGTGCTCAACGCCTCCAACGCCGGTGTTCCGGTGATCCTGGACCGGGAGAGTGACGCGGGCTTGGCCTATGGTGACGCGGTGGGTCGGTACCTCGGGGAAGATCTGCCGCACCGCTTTGTCAACGCGGAGAAAAAGGGCTTCTTCAGCCGCTTGTTCGGAGGATAAGCCATGGGTCTTCTCGACTATTTCCGCAGCTCTCAACCGAAGGGCTCAGCGAACATGGCCAAGGAACGGCTGCAGATCCTGGTCGCCCATGACCGGGCGGAGCGCCATCGGCCGTCGTATCTGCCCAATCTCCAGCGGGAGATTCTGGAAGTCATTCGCAAGTATGTGGACGTGGATATGAATGCGGTCTCAGTCAACTACGAGCAGGAAGAGACTCACGAGGTGTTGGAGCTGAATATCGTCCTGCCGGACACGGTGCGCAACCGTGCCTGAAATCGCCTGATCGACCTGCGTCAGGCGTTCAACACCTGTCTCCGGGTCAATCCTGGCAGGAATAGCCGTGGGCGATCAGCCCCTCTTCCAGGTCGTCCGAAACCATGGGGTGGGCGAGCAGGTAGGCGGCGGCCCGCACCGAGTAGTCACCGATGGCGTCGTCGACCGCGCCTTCCCAGTCCTCCAGCGCGTAGTCGCCGCGGCCGATCCACATCAGCGCGACCAATTCCGCCCGCTGCCGCTGGTTCATCTGGCCGATGGACTCAATGAGTTCGGTGAGGGTGTAGTCACCGCTGTGGTCTGCCAGGACTTGCAGTGCCCAGTCCTCCGTGGGGCTTGAGGGTGTCTCCGGGATCACGACGTCCTCTTTGGCCTGAAACTCGCGGGCCTTGGCGATGATGTAGCAGATCGAATCGAGTGGGATGTGCAACATGGTCTGGATGCTCCTCAATCATTTCCAGAAACTCCCAGGAATCGACCGGCGCGCGGCCGCCGCGGACCCAGGTCTGAATTCCGGGCTACCAGTGTACTCCAGCGTACTGCGATCGTCGCGCGATCGGCGCCTGGTCGGCAGCCGGAGACGCAACTCCGGCCGCTGTCCGCGGCAGCGGCGGGCGGAACCGATTACCGGATGTCCCGGCAATCGCCTGAGGCGATTTCCGACAATTTGGATATCGGTAAGTGTAGGTGCGACTTCAGTCGCACCTGCGGCCGCGTCGGTGCGACTGAAGTCGCGCCTACATCCGCACCGCTGATGGGTGGTATCCGGTGTTCCGGAAATCACCTAAGATCATCAATCGGGTCAGTCCATCGGATCCCGGAGTCCAGCCATGTTCAAGTACAGTCCTCTTCGCGGTGTCGCACTTCTGGTGACGGTCCTGCTGCTACAGGGTTGCGCCTCGGCCCCCGAGACCGGTCGGCGTCAATTGTTGATGATCGACCCGGCCCAGGAGGCGCAATTGGGTTTGAGCGCATTCGAAAAGACCAAGCGCGAGACGCCCATCTCGCAGGATCGGCAGGCGAATGCGCAACTCCAAAGCGTCGGTCGTCGGATCGCGCAGGTGGTGAAGGTGCCCAACGCCCGCTGGGAGTTCGTCTTGTTCGATGACAAGTCACCTAACGCCTTCGCCCTGCCCGGCGGCAAGGTTGGGGTCAATACCGGCATCCTGCCCATCACGCGGGACGAGACCGGTCTGGCGACCGTGGTGGCGCATGAGATCGCCCATGTCAGCGCCCGTCATGGTGCTGAGCGGATGTCACAAGGCATGGCGATGCAGGTGGGCGGTGCAATCCTATCCGCGGCGCTGGGAGCCTCCGGCTATGGGGGAGGGACCCAGGACCTGGCGATGCAGGCCTATGGCGTGGTTGGTCAGGTGGGGGTGCTGCTGCCCTATTCGCGGACCCAGGAATCCGAGGCGGACCGCATCGGTCTGCTGTACATGGCCCGTGCCGGATATGATCCACGCGAGGCGGTTGCCTTCTGGCAGCGCTTTCAAGCCTACAACAGTCGCCGGGGCAGCGGCGGTTCGCTGGAATTTCTGAGTACGCACCCGCTGGATGCGAAACGCATCGCCCAACTCAAGGCACATCTGCCGCAAGCGCTGGCCGAGTATCGAAAGGCCGGGGGCCAGGGCTGATCCGCTGATGCCGGCGCTGTCGCGGCGTTGTGCGGATGCAAGCGATTGAGCTCGGCTGGTCCGTGCCCCAGGTCCATCGCGATGCGGCCGCAACCAGGTTCGTCACCGGCCCAGGCTCCCCGGCGGTGGCGGCCAGCCGCGCTGCTGGCGTGCCTGGTTCTGCCCGGTTGTGATGCGGGCGACCCTGAAACCGCGTTGGTCGCGGGGCAAACCGTCTATCGGTCCGCGGTGGGTCCGGTACCCGCCTACCCGCAACGTCCGGGTGACCCGGCCAAGGGCTACGACGCGCTGCTCAATCGCGCGGTGGTGACCTGCGGCTTCCCCTACAGCGGTTATGTGAAGGCGAGCGGCTCCGCCAAGCGGGATAGCGGCCCGCAATTTCCGGGGCGCACCGGGCGCAATGCGGCATTGCCCTATCTGCTGACCGCCTACCAGTCGGCTTCCGGGGTCGAGTTGGTTACCTCCAACTGCCTCACCTGTCATGCCGCGACCTTCGACGGTCAACTGGTCATGGGCCTGGGCAATGCGTTTCTGGACATGACTCAGGACCCGCTGGTCGCGGTCGAGTCCGCCGGGTCCTACGTGACGGGTCGGGCCGCACGGGCCGAGTGGCGGCGCTGGGCGGACCGCATCGGCACGCTGTCCGACTACATGATGACCGACACCGTCGGCGTGAACTCGGCCGACAATCTGACCGCGGCGCTCATGGCGCATCGCGATCCCGTGACCCTGGCCTGGTCGAATCGGGCGCTGATCGAACCGCCGCCCAGGCAACCCCTGCCGGTCGCCGTGCCGCCCTGGTGGACGCTGCGCAAGAAGCACGCGCTGTTCTACAGCGGGGCAGGGCGCGGGGATCATGCGCGTTTCATGATGCTGGTCGCAGCGATCTGTACCGACACGGTTGCGCAAGCCGAGGCAATCGACGCCTGGGCGCCGGATGTACGCGCCTACCTGGCCGAGCTACCGTCGCCCAAGTATCCCTATCCCATTGATCGGTCGCTGGCTGAGCGGGGTTACCCGGTCTTCCAGTCGCACTGCAAGCGCTGTCATGGGACCTACGCAGAGGATTGGCGCTACCCAAACCAGGTGGTCGCCCTGGGCAAGGTGGGGACGGATCCGGAGTTGGCGCGGGCCGGCTATGCCGACTCCGAGCGCTTGCGCGCCTGGTTCCAGCAGTCCTTCTACGGCGCCTTGTCCCAGGCCGCCCCGGCCCTGGGCTATGCGGCCCCGCCATTGGATGGGGTATGGGCCACCGCGCCCTATCTGCACAATGACTCGGTGCCGACCCTGGTGGCCTTGCTCGACAGTCGCGCGCGGCCGACGTATTGGCGCTTCAAGCGGACCGCCGGGGACCAACCGATCTACGACCGCGCGCACGTCGGGTGGGATTATGAGGTCCTGACCGCGGGCAAGGCTGCGGCCATGAGTTGGGACGAGCGCAACCGCATCTACGACACCACCGGCAAAGGGTACGGCAACCGGGGACATGCGTTTGGCGATGTCCTGTCGGCTGAGCAACGGCGGGCATTGGTTGAGTACCTGAAGACCTTGTAGCACGTATCGCGAAATAAAAGTTGCAGCACCGGGCGAGTTTCGCTATAGTGGGCGTCTCAGATGCGGGGTGGAGCAGTCTGGCAGCTCGTCGGGCTCATAACCCGAAGGTCGTAGGTTCAAATCCTGCCCCCGCTACCAAAATCGAACAAGGGCTTATCGGTGATTCCGGTAAGCCCTTTTTCTTTGTCCGGGTTTCATCATGGTTCCGGTCAGAGCCCGAGCGTCGCGCACTGGTCGATGGCGTAGGATGCGGTGAGTACTCGAACCGCATCGCGGCCACCGCCTCCTTGACGGCCCCGTCCAGATCGGCGCGCGCCAACCAGATCACCTCAACGATGGTTTCCGCCTGGTTCTCCGGAATTCCGGAGTCCTTGAGCGTCCGGATCAGCTTGTGGGTGTCGAAGGTGGGGGCGGACATGGTGTGCTCCTGGTGTCATAGCCTTCGTACCTGATATCCAGACGGACCTTTGGTGTAGGGGCGGGTTTGAAACCCGCCCCGTCCGGTGATCACGTCCGATGGCTATAACCCCCTGGCACGCTAGATCCGGGCGGTGGGGCGGTCAAGCGCCGCGAAGTAGCTGGGCCGATATGACAGATTTATACTAACGCCGCAACGCCCCAAGAGCATTACGTCTGGTCATCATCGAGGGCGCCAGGTCCGCCCCGTTGTCCCAAGCGACGGCGCCCATGGCCGGGTGCTAGACCAGCTTGGCCACCTTCAGCAAGACCCCCACCACGATGGTGGTCTGAAGGAAGCCGGCGCCAATGACCCAGCGGGTCAGGTTGGCCTTGGTCTCGGCTAACTTGGTCTCCAGCTTCAGTTCGAGCTCACGAATCCGCGCGTCTAACCGCAGTTCCGTCTCACGAATCCGCGCATCCAGCCGCAATTCAACTTCGCGAAGATCGCGCCGCAGGTTGTTCTCGTGTTCCGCCATTTCGGCCTTGGTCGCCATCTGCCGATCCAAGATTTCGGCCAGCGCACGCGATTGCGTTTCGGCTTGTTGGGGGCTGAACCCGCCCGCTTTGAGGGTGTCGGTATAGGCCAGGGTGTCAAGAATGAAGGTGGTCATGGCGGGGCGCTCCGGGGGTGATGCGTCACTGCGCGGCGGTCAAGCGGGCCGGCTGCTCGGCCACCACGCGCAGTCGGGTCGCTTGGGCTGCGGCCGGTTGTGCGATTCCCGCTTCGGCGAGAATCCACGCCTCAAGCTTGCCGTGCCACTGGCGCAGCAGGTCCAGAGGGCGGCGGCGGTAATGCTTCTCCGCGGTCGCGCTCGGCTTGTGCCCCATGATTTGCGCGACCACTCCGGTCGGCATTTCAACCCACTCGCTGAGCGTGCCGAATGAGCGACGCAGCCCATGCAGCGACAGGTCAGGCAGTCCGGCAGCAGTCAGCGCGCGGTTGTGGGCGATGCGGGGTTCTTGCAGCCGTCCGGACTCGGCCGCGGGGCTACTGAACACCCACGCATTGCGGCGGGGCAGGGCGGCCAACAGGTCAGCGACGTAGGGCGTCAAAGGAATGGTCCGCTCCCCCTCCACCTTGTCGCGGATGGTCATACTCGACCACTGAAGATCCAGGTTCGCCCAGGTCAGCGTCCCGAGTTCTTCGCGGCGGGCGCCAGTCAGCAGCAGGGCTTGCAGATAGGTGGCGATCACCGGGTTGCTGATCCGGCGCACGGCGGTGAACCAGGCCGGCAACTGCTCGCGCTGTAGCACATCGTCCTTGGCGGCCTTCTTGGGCAGTTCTTGCCGGGCCACGCGCGGGGTACAGGTGTCAGGCGCGGCAAGCCCGCGGTACTCGGGGCGATCCTCGCACCAGGAAAGGATTGCTGTTGTCCCTCGCGCAGCCCGAAATCCCGCACCCGTCCCGCCGTCAGTTTTTCTTTCGCCATGACCCGAAGGTGAATCCGTGTAGCCACTATGCAGCCAAATCATGCAACGCAGGCTAACATAAATCAACCTTCGGGTAATTCGGCTACACGGCTAATACGTTGTTTTTCATTGCAACATGGCATATGGTGAAACGCTGATAAACGCCGAAAAATGCCTAGACGCTCGGGCTCATAACCCGAAGGTCGTAGGTTCAAATCCTGCCCCCGGCACCAAAATAGAACAAGGGCTTATCGGTGATTCCGGTAAGCCATTTTTCTTTGCCCGGCATTTGTGGATGCGGATAGCGGCTGGGCTGCGCACTGCCTGAAGCCGTTGCCGCTAAATCAGCTTGGTGATCTTCAGCAGCACGCCGATGATCAGCGAAGTTTGCAGAATGCCGGCGCCCACCACCCACCGCGTCAGGTCCGCCTTGGCTTCGGCAATCCGCGCCTCCAGGCGCAGCTCAGTTTCGCGCAGGGCGTGTCGCAGGTCGGTGTCGTGAGCGGCCACCGCCTCCTTGACGGCCTCGTCCAGATCGGCGCGCGCTAACCAGATCACCTCAACGATGGTTTCCGCCTGGTTCTCCGGAATGCCGGAGTCCTTGAGCGTCCGGATCAGCTTGTGGGTGTCGAAGGTGATTGCGGACATCGTTTGCTCCTGATGTTAGGCGATTTCTGTCAAATCCTATACCATCTCGATCGTCTTTTCGCCCGCCTTCCGCGTCGCGCCGATAGCCACATCGCCTTGCTATGCTCCTGTCGCCCGCGACCGCTGCGCGCTCTGGGGGCCTTGCCATAACCCCGCCAGATCCCGGAACCATCCGGCCGCCCTGGTTCCGGCGGGCGCGGCTGGGCCTGGTCGGGCGCAGGTGACGTGCCACCCCATCGATTCGGGGCGGCTGTGCCTTCGACCTATTGTTGCATCGCGGGGGCGCACCAATACAAGTCGGCGGAGCCGCGATGCAGTTCAGCCTTGCGCTCCTGCCAATCCGGCAGCGCGCGCTCCAGCGACCGCCAAAACTCCCGGGTATGGCTGGGCTCCACCAAATGGCACAACTCATGGACCAGTACGTAGTCCACTAATCGGACCGGAAGCTGCAGGACGCGCCAGTTGACGTACAGCGCACCATCGCGTCCGCAGGACCCCCACCGGAACCCCAGGTCCCTGACCAGGACGCGGGTCGGCGCTGGGCCTGTCCGTCGCCGCAGCAAGTCGATGCGCTTAGCCAGCCAATCCTTGCCGGTGGTGATGTACCACTGCCGAAAGTGGACATCCGCGGGCCGCGCATCGCGCCGCAGCAGGAAACGCGCCCCGTCGAAGTCGAGCGCCGCCTGTTGCGCATCCACCAGCACCAGGCGATAGCGCCGACCGAGATAGCTGAAGGTCTCCCCGGTCACATACTCAGGCGCCAGCGCCTTCGGGGTGGATTCCTCCTTGAGTGCGAGTTTCCGGTGCACCCAGAGTAGCTTGGCCCCGGCCCAGGCGGCCAGTTCGGCATCGCTGGTGGCAAGCGGCGCATGCATGACCAATTCGCCGGCCCGGTCTACGGTCAACCCCAGGGTCCGGCGGCGGTCGCTGCGCCTGATCTTGAAGGCCAGTCCGTCGATCTTCAGGGTCTCAGTCATCATCGGGTCAGGTTCTCGTGGTTCTCGCGGGCCAGGGCGACCAGGCGTTGCGCCAGGTCTCGCTGCGTCTCCGGCGGGCAGATACCTGCCTCGTCCAAGTCACGGACCAGACGCCTGGTCAGCAGTTCCCTGGCGTTGGCCTTCTTCCAAAATCCTACGCTGCGGACTTCCTGCGTGATTCGGTCGACCATCTCAAGGGTTGCCAGCATCGCACGCTGACGCGCCTCGTCCGTCAACTCCCCTGATGCGCCACAGAAATCGAGTACGAGACGGACGAACGGCACCTGAATGCGCGGATCGAGGTCAGGAAAATCCGCCCCGTCGCCGCGTTTCAGCTCATCAACGAAGCGCCGGAGTTCCCGTTCCAGCGCGTCCCAGTCGTCCTTGAAGCGTTGCAGGATCTCCTCAAGCTTCTCACTCATTTGGCGCGCATAGACCGGGTTCTGGTTGGTGAACCCGGTGATGTGAAAACGCGCCGCGTGCTGCATCTGTGCCGCCTTGGCGCGGTTGTTGGTCTGGTTGGCGAGCACTTGCTCAAACTGGGCGTCGGTGATGGCAGTGGGCGGGATCTTGGGATCGACCCCGCGGGCGGAGACATGGCTGTCGATCAGCGTCTTGACCTTTTCCGCGACGCCCAACAAGTTCAGTGCCGGATCGCGGTACAGATTCGCCGCCACCTTGTTGATGAAGCCCAAGAGCTTGGCATCCCGAAACACATCCCCCGGAACCTCCGGTCGATGCTCCAGCACGTTCAGGGTCTCGTAGAACAGGCGCAACGAGTTGATGAATTCGGCTCGGATCCCCAGGTCCGCGAGCAACTCCACACACTGGTCCACCTGGGTGAAGAGGTCGCCCACCCCCCGAGACCTGAAGACCGCCACGGCCCGCGCCCGTCGATCCAGCAGTTTCGGCAGCTCGACGCCGATATCGATGAGTGCCCCGGTAATGTCCGCGCCGTCGTACTCCTTGAGCACCTCGTCCAGGTGACGCGCCACGCCGATGTAATCCACCACAAAGCCGCAGTGCTTGCCGCCATAGGTTCGGTTGACACGGGCAATCGCTTGCAGGAGGTCGTGCGAGACGATCTTGCGATCCAGATACATCATCTGTTCAACCGGCGCGTCGAAGCCGGTCAGCAGCATGTTGTTGACGACCAGGATCGCCAGCGGATCGGTCTTGGTCGTCTTCTCCGGCGCCCAGCGGCGCTTGAAGCGTGCGATCAAAGCCTGTTGTTTCTCCTTGTCCGACCACTGACGCCACGACTCCGGGTCGTTGTGATTCGGCGAGACGACGGCCGCGACCTCCAGCACCCGCAGCCTGGTCAATTGCGGATACAGCCGAAGCAGCGAGCGGGTCGAGTCATCCAGCGCCTGCACCTCGTCATCGCTCAGCGCGAGCACAGCCGCCGGCAGCGCCTCGATCGCAGAGACCAATGCATCGCGCGCCTGCACCAATTGCTGCTGATAGGTCACCGCCGCCTGGCGGCTGGCGGCCACGACCTGGGCCTTAAACCCCTCCGGGAGCGCCACGCCGGCAAAGTGCCGGACCATGTCACGGGCTTTCTGCCCGATCAGCAGCGGCGCCTCCAGTACGTCACCCTCGGTCCCATAGCGGGCCTTGATGATGGCCAGCTCTTGCGGCGTGTAGTCAACGAACATGTCGATGAACAACTGATCGAGCCCGGTCGCGTCCTTGACGAAACCATCCGCGGTACGCCCTTCGTAAAGGATCGGCACCGTGGCCCCGTCCAGCTCCGCATCCTGTAAGAGGTAACGGTCGATGAAGTCGCCGAAGATCTCTGCCGTTGTTTTCTTATCGTGGTTCAGGATGGGCGTGCCGGTAAAACCCACGATGGCCGCGTTCGGCAGGGCGCGGCGCAGATTCCGGTGCAGCGTGCGCGTGTTGCCGCGGTGCGCCTCGTCCACCAGGACCAGGATCTCCGCCGATTCATTGAGCAACGGAAAGTTCTCGAAATCGATGCGATCCGTATTCCAGATAGGCTTCGGGCGGTGCCCCCAGGGTGGCGGCCCGCGCCTCGAAAAAATCGCTGGCGATGAGCAACTGGTTGGTGCGAAACAGGCGCTCGACGCCCTCATGCTCGCTGTAACGGTCCGGCCAGAGCGCGCGACGCTGGTTGGAGTAGCGGAGCAACTGATTGGTCGCCTCGGCGATCGGGTTCTGAATGCCGGGGCTCTTGAACTCCGCGACACCCAGGGGCAAGCCGTTCACGAACAAAACCCCGTCCGCAATGAGATGGCCGCGTCCGCTCGTCAGTTCGACCTTGAACTGATTGATGACCAGGAAGTCGTTGTTCTCCGGAGCGCCTCGTCCAGCCAAGGCTGACCGTCACGCAGGTTGATGCGGCGGATCGCCGCGGCCAGGCGTCCGCGCAGCAGCACCTCCTGAGAACTGGTCCGCTCGGTAGACTCCGGCAGGTCCGGATCGCCCTCGATCCACTCCCAGCCCATCGCCTGAAGCTGTCGGCAGAAGGGCCGTTCCACCAGGTCGCGTTCCCACTCGATCTTGCTCATCGGCTTACCTGCGCTGAGAGTCTCATACCGCCGCCCCGGAAATCGGGTCGAAATCGTTCTTATGGGCAGCAGCGGGGTTGTGCAATTTTTCGGTCGAAATCGCGTAAAGCATTGTTATTTCGTTGCGACGCACTGTGATGGTGCGTTGGGGGTTGTGCTAACGGTTGCGCTATCCGGCGCGCAGTCAGAGTCCGGGGTGAGCCACCCCGCTTCCCGGAGCTGTTGCCAGGCCGCCCGGATATGCTCCGGCTTGAACACCCGCTGCTTGCGGGGATTCCACACGCGCACTCGGGCCGTCGCGGCCTCAAGCGTCGCTGCCGCGGCTTCGCCGTTCGCCCCGCCATGGTGGTTGACCCAATGCACGGTGGCCAACAGTTCCATCCCGTAGGGCGTCTCGAATCCCTCGATCAACTCGGCTACGCGCGCAAGTCGGGTGATCGATTGTGAATACCGTATTGCATAATCCGCGCTCCTCAGGCCCGCGTGCTCGACTGATCCTCGACTTCCACCAGTTGCGGAATCTCAACCAAGAGATAGCGGGGACGCCCGGACCCGACACGGGTTGCGAGTAAAGTCATTTGCACCCGCTGGTAACCCAGCTCTCGATTGATTCGATCGAGATCCGGTATCGCCCGCGAGACCTTCCCGGTAATCACGCCGAGATCGCCATCCGCCGCAAACTGGAAGGTCCGCGGTTTCGATAGAAGACCTTGAAACTCACCGGTTAAGGTCAAGGCATCCTCGTGGAGATTGTCCCGCCCGAGGCGCGCCAGGCTGGCGCGAACCTGGCCGAGGTCCGAAAACCGAAAGACGCTTTCCCGAACTTGCAGGGCGCACGTCGCACCCTGATCCGCCAGGGTACCAATGAAGGTCCGTACCTTATCCAATGCACGCTGATCCAACTCCGCCGCCGAGTCTGCCAATACCTCGTCGTTCGGGTCAATGCTGCCCTGCAACAAACACTGGGTTCTATCTAGCGCCTGTTCGATGATGGACGGATCTTCGAGCGGCAATTGGTCGCCCCGGTATTCCTCCAACTCGAAGCCGAATGAGCCGAGTGCCGTGCTGGTGATGAGGAGTTGATTCTGATCCCGGTTCGGGATCGGACCCATGGCCGCCAGGGGCGCCGTGAGTGACGCTGCAACCGCGGCGACGGCCTCGGTGAAACCACCGACCGCTTTAGCGCCGAAGTCCGCAAAGATCCCATAGCCGCCGATGACCGGTCGGCCCTCGAAGGTGAGCCGTGCGCGTGCCGGTTCACGCTGGAGCGGCCCGGCCTGCTCGATCCGGCGATCGAGCACTTGTAGGCGTACCGTCAGACCAGCCCGGTCCAACACGTCTTCCGCGGGTACCTCGGACAACATGCGTTGCACGGTGGCGCGCTCCGCAAGGAGTGAAATATGCTCGTCCCGGTTCATGGATTTGACCTCTGCGAGTTCAATTTCGCCAGTTCGGATCGCGCAGCGGCGTCATCTGTTGGTGCCAGGTCGACCGCCAGATAGCCTTTCCAGGCGCCGTTGCGTCGGTGCGACCACAGGCTGTACCAATAGGCGGCCCGTTCCACCAGTCGCTCCGGGGGCATCGCCAAGTCAACCAGATAGGCGTCCACCCGATAAGTCGCTTTCTGATGGTCCTGCGCCTCGGCGCTGATCGGAACAAGGTGAGGGTGCCGCGCCATCAGATCACCCGGCGACAGGCCGGTCGGAAACTGAAAGAAGGTCACCAGGTCCAGGTCGTTGGGCGGGCGTTGCTCCAGGAGTTCGATGTGTTCCAGGAAGCTGCCATTCAACCACTGAAACCCCTGGATGAGCCCGGCCGCGTGCAAGGCCGCCCGGTAGGCAAAGAACCCTTCGAGCACGGCGCGGCGCTCCGGGCTATGGGCAAAGCGGAGCACCAGTTCGGTCAGTGCCATCCTGTAGGGCGAGCGTGCCAGGCTCGTGGGCGCTCGTGGGTCTACGGGCGGCAGCAGCCCTGCAGCATTCCAGTCCGGGATCGGGAACGCGGTCATGGGGACCCCTCCAGCAGGTCGGCAGGGACTCGGACGCGGCCGGTGAGGAGGTCGGACATGAGGCCCGCCTTGAGAAGGTGCTGCTTCCTCAGTTCATCCTCTTCGCTCGCAATGGTATCTGCCGAATGGTGCAGCGCGGTCTCGATCGCGCGAAGTTCCTCCGGCCCAGGAACAGGAAAAAGCAAGCCGCGGAGCGTTTCCGAGCGAATCGCTGACATTACACCTCCTTGCTCATCCCGCCGTAACTGCCGGAGCATCCAAGGGGCATGATTGATCTGCCAGCAGGCAAGTGACGGGGAATAGCGGTCTAGGTCCAGGCTAATGGTCCATACGTGCTTTGATGAGAGGGCGTTGCCAATCTCATTCGGCACAACACAGCAGCGACCCACCGTGCCCATCACCGTGATCATAAGATCGCGAGGCCGTACCGCGTAACGACTTAGCTCCGCAAATTTTTCCTCATCGACGAAGCGACTGAAATTGTGGTCGAAGCGCTCCACACGCACATTGTCGATTCCCAGCAAAGGGATGCCCGTCGCCTTCAGCTCGCGTTTGAGAAGGCCGCTACCGAACGGCCCGCTACGTAAAGGATGGGGAACGCGGGCTAAGAGCTGTTCAAGCGAGAGGATATTCCAGTCCTTTGGAATCCGGCCGAGGGGTGAGTGTTGGAACTGTTCCGGATGGGCGCGTGGGTTGCGAAGCTCACCGCGCTTGTCGAAGCCGCGAGTCAGCAGGTCGTGCAGCAAACCAGTTCGGATCTGTCTGAGCTTGAAAATCACTGCCTCGGTCGATGCGATCACGTTCCCATTGAGGGTCGCCCGCTCCGGCAGCGAATCGATCCGTGCAACCCTTCCTATGGTTCCATCTTTCGAGATAATTACGTCTCCGTGGCGCAGGGCGATTTCCGAAGACTCTTCGTAACGCGCCTCTGATATATGGTCGCAAGCGCTCCAATGAACGCGACCGTTACGGATGTGCTGACCAGCAATCAAAAGCGGACCGTCCTGGCGATATTCAGTGGATGATAAGCCACGCCAGCCGATCCGCGCGCGAACCTCCGCGTGCTTACCGAGTGGCTCCAAACTCCAGCCGTTCATGCGTATCCAAGCCTCTCGCTGATTTGGGACCACATAGCCCAAGTTCGGTCGCGCTCTCGATTATACTGATGATAGGCAACGGCATACTTGTCCCAAAGCCTTTCGACAAATCCCTCAAGCACCATCCGCCGCTCCCCCATGGCCGTCTCCATCCCGGCTTGGACATCCTGTGCAGTCAACTCCAGTACCAGTTCCCGCTTCTTGTCTTCTCCCATCGCATCGCAGGTCGCCTTGAGTTCAGCGAGGAAGTCATTGAGCAACGCACGGTAAAACTTGCGGGCCTCGGTCAGGTCAGCCTTGGTTTCTTCATAAGGCTCCAGTGCCTCGGTAATCGCAGCGAGGCGGGCAAGAACCGGCGCCAGTGCCGCGCGGGCCTGTTCCAACCGGCTTTGGGCCGCCGCCGACGCTCGCCCGGTTGCCGCGGGCGGCTTCTTGGCGGCAATCTCCAACTTCTTCAGTTCCGCCAGCGCGGCCTTGTGCGCGGCGCGCAGTTCCCGCGCCTGGCGGTCCAGATCGCGCGCCTGGTTCCAGTTGGCCAGTTCGTCCTCGTCCAGGTCGTCCGGTGCATTGTCGGCCTCGAAGGCGGCCTTCTCGCCCTTGAGCCGGGCGATTTCGGCACGGGCGGCGGCGATGCGCTCCAGGTACTCGGCCATGGTGCGCCGCACCAGTTTGTGACCGAAGGGGTCGAAGGCGGGGCCGGCGTTGTCGTCGTCTTCCAGTGCGTCGGCGATGGCGTCTACCCAGCCGTCGATGACTCCCGGAAAGCCGTTCTCCAACAGGGTCTTGAAGTCGGGCAGGGTGTCGGTCCACCAGGTGGCGATGACACCGGCCAGTTTGAAGCGGTCGAGCACGGCCAGGGGAGCCAGGGCGGCGACGAAGCTCTCCAGGACCTCGGCGCGGACGGCGTTCAGGTTGCGGCGGTCGGGGAGTTCGATGATGCGGGGCGAGTGTGCGGCCCACCAGCTGTCCAGGGCCTTGCGGACGGTCAAGGTGCGCGCCTGGACGCCCGGGTCGGACTCGACCAGGGGACGGATGGCGGCGCGGTCCGTCAGTTCAGGGGCGAAGTCGAGATAATCGCCCGTGCGGGCGGGCGGGACGCCCGCGTTCCCAGGGGGCACGAAGACCCTGGTAGGGTCAAGCCCGACGGCGGCAAACAGCGCGCGCCGGGTCTCGACCTCGGCCGCCGGCACGCCGCCGTGCAGATGGGCGCGCACGTCCTGCGGTTCGGGCGGCGGGGCGTTGTCGACATAGCGGCGGATGTTGAGGTTCCAGTCGTTGGCCGGGTCGGCGATCTCGGTGATGGGCACCACCCGCGCATAGCCCGGCAGGTCGGTGAAGCGCTCGTAGGCGGTGACGACCTTCTCGACATGTTCGGGGCGGAGGTAGTTCTGAGCACGGCCGGCGAAGTATTCGGCATCCGCGTTGATGAAGAGCACCTGGCCGCGGCGGTCCTCGGGCTTGGCCGGGTTCTGCGGCCGGCCGGTCAGATTGGGCCGCATGATCAGGATACAGGCGGGGATACCAGCGCCGTAGAAGAGGTTCTGCGGCAGGCCGATGACGGCCTCGATCAGGTCCTCCTCCAGGAACTTCCGCCGAATCTCCCGCTCCGCCCCGCCGCGAAAGAGCACGCCGTTGGGCATGACGGTGGCGACCATGCCGCCGGGGCGGCACACGGCCAGCATATGCTGGGCGAACATCAGGTCCGCCTTCTTGCCGCTGGTCGGACACCAGCCCCAGCGGAAGCGTTCCGGAAACTCCATGTTGGACTCGCCGAGTGCGGCGAGTGCCTTGTCGAGCCGACTGCCGTAGGGTCGGGTGGCGTCGTTCAGCTTGGCGCTCAGATAGCTCCACCGGGCCTGTTCCGGGACGAAGAAGGTGTCGTAGTAATCCGGGTTCTCGCCATAGCGGCGCTCCGCCTCGTCCTTGACCAGGCCCTGGGCGACCTTGCGCCCGACGATGCGCTCGTGCTCGGCCTCGAACTGGTCCGAGCAGCGCTTGAGAAACAGGAGTCCGAAGATGTAATCCTTGTACGTGGCCGCGTCCAGACCCTCTTGCCGCAACCGGTCGGCGGCGGCGTAGAGGTGTCGTTCCAACTTGGCGAGCGAGAGCTTGGGCATGGAGTTTCTGGTTTCTTGAGTCCGGGATAGCTTTCAGGCTGAGGGCTCGCTGGTGAGGTTTATTGTGTGCAGGTCGTTCTTCGCAACCCGATACTTGACAAAAGACAAACGAAAAACCGGAAACTGAAAACCGTTCCATCGATCGCCTTCGGACGTGATAACCGGACGTAGGGGCGGGTTTCAAACCCGCCCCTACACCAAGGGTCTGTCTGGATCTCAGGTACGAAGGCTATATCACTGATAGATCAACGTAATCCCCGCCGTTTTCAGCAGTTCGGCCTCCTGTTCCAGTTCCAGCCGGGTCAGCGGGTGCGCGTCCAGCCAGGCGTCGGCGAAGTCCAGGGTCAGGTTATCCTCGACGATCTGGAGTGTGGGGTTGGGAGTGCTGTCGGTCGAGCGGCCCCGGTGGAGCAGGACGGCGAGGCGCAGGATGATGCACAGGCGCTTGGTACAGTCCTGGATGCCTGTCGGCAGGGCCGCGAACTCCTGGACCGGGAATTTGCGCCGGTGCCCCAGGACCAGCGCGGCCAGCACCACCTGTTCCTGACGGGTGAAGCCGGCGAGATCGGCGTTGCGCAGCAGATAGGCGCCGTGCTTCTGGTACTGGCTATGCGACACCACCAGGCCGAGCTCGTGCAGACGTGCCGCCCAGGCGAGCATCCGCGGACAGCGGGAGTCGCTGAGGCACCAGGGTGCGGTCGCCTGATGATAGAGGCTGAGCGCGGTCGCCTCGACGCGCCGGCCGTGGGTTTGGTCAAGATGAAAATGCCGCGAGAGGGTCAGCACGGTCCGTTCGTGCATGTCTTCATGGCGGTGACGCCCCATCATCTCGTAGACCAGGCCCTCGCGCAGGGCATAGTCGCAGACCTGCATGTGTTCGATGCCCAGGGTTTCAAAGACCGCCCGCAGCACCGCGATCCCACCGGCGAACACCGGCTTGCGTTCCTCGGTCAGCCCCTTGAGGTCCAGGGTCGCGACCCGGCCCGCACTGACGAGCGCGTCGCGCAGGCGGACCAGCGCCGCGGCGGAGATGCCGTCCTCACTCCAGCCCTCGGCGGTCGCGACCGCGGCGATGGCCTTGATGGTTCCGGAGCTGCCGACCGCCGTTTCCCAGCCGGATTTGCGGAAGATCTCGCGCACCGGGCGGACTTCCAGTGCGCCGGCCAGCTCGGCCCGATCCATCGCCTTGGCGGAGACCCGGCCGTCGGGAAAATAGCGCAGATTCATGGTGACACAGCCCATGTGCAGGCTCTCGCGCAACCGTGCGCTGAAGCCCCGCCCGACGATGATCTCGGTACTGCCGCCGCCGATATCGACCACCAGGCGGCGTTCGGTTCCGGCCGCGAGTCCGTGGGCCACCCCCAGGTAGATCAACCGCGCCTCCTCCCGGCCGGCGATGATGGCGATGGGGTGACCCAGTGCCGCCTCGGCGCGCTCGATGAACTGGCTGTCCGGATGTAACTGGCGCAAGGTGTTGGTGCCGACCGCGCGCACGGCGCCCAGGGGGAAACCGCGCAGCCGCTGGCCGAACCGCTCCAGGCAGGCCAGGGCGCGTTCTTCCACCTCGGGACGCAAGCGCTTCTCGTTGTTCAGGCCCTCGCCCAGGCGCACCGGTTCTTTCAGCCGATCGATGATCTGCATGTGGCCGTCACCGATGCGGGCAACGATCATATGAAAGCTGTTGGAGCCGAGGTCGACCGCTGCCACGGTCTCGTGCAGCGATCCGCTTGCGGTCGGGATGGGCGCTTCGGGCATGACATAAACCTGCCTTGAGGGATCGCTATGGTAACAGACGCGCGCGTGCCGCCTGGTGACGAGGGGGGACGCCGCTGACCGCACGTTGATCGCCGTGCTGCGACTGTGGCTGACGTCCGTACCATCGAAATGAAATTCTATGAATAAATAGTTAATATTTATAATATATAGTTGCTAGTATCATGTCATTGATGTAGATACCCGCAATTGTGTAGAAGGTGATGAGGTAACGGAGATGTTGGAGACTGACGGTGGCTTTGGCGAGGAAACGGCTGAGGCGGTACCACCCATGAATGCCGCCGACGATGCGCGTGGGTCCGCCCCCAATCTGGCGATACGGCGACGGCTTGAGCGCATGCGCGAGCTGAAACGGCTGCGTGAATTGTTGGATGACCCCGATTTCGACGACCTGAACTAGTTTGAAACCCGCCCCTAAGTCCGGTCATCGCGTTCGATGCCGGTAACGCGATCCGGCGCCTGATGGCCAACCGTGGCCGGCTGTTCAGCGATGACGACTGAGCCTTTAACTTGCGACCGGTCGACGGTCAAGGTCTCGTCGGTGGCGCGTTGTTCGCCCTGATACAGCCGGACCGTGATCGGGTTCCCGGCGCGCACGTTGATATCACGCTGCGGAAAGGCAATCAAGATTCCATGCTCGCGGAAGCTGCGTTCGATCGCCAGATGCAGATCGGTCGTCACCCCGACGCGCAGGTCCATGGCGTCCAGATAACAGCGTAGCGTCAGGGTCAGGGCGTTATCGCCAAAGGTGTCCAGCGAGGCGAGCGGGGGCGGTTCCTTGAGGACTTGCGGGTTGGCGGCGGCGGTTTCGGTCAGCAGGGTCAGGGCGAGGCGGGCGTCGCTGCCGTACTCGATGCCGACGGTGATGACGATGCGATTGATCTGGTCGCTCAAGGTCCAGTTGAGCAGGCGTCCGGTGATGAACTCCTTGTTGGGGACGATCAACTCCTGGCGATCCCAGTTGCGGATGGTGGTGGCGCGGATCTCGATTTTGGTCACGGTGCCGGTGGTGTTGGCGATCGTGACCGTGTCGCCGACCCGGACCGGACGTTCGAACAGGATGATCAAACCGCTGATGAAGTTGGCGACGATTTCCTGCAGACCGAAGCCGATGCCCACACTCAGCGCCGCCACCAGCCATTGGATCTTGGACCAGCTCAGGCCCAGGGTGCCGAAGGCCATCACCACCGCGATCGCCGTGATGGCATAACTCACCAGGGTGCGCACGGCGTAACGTGTTCCCGCATTGACCTGGCTGTTCTGCAGCAGCAGGATCTCGATGAGGGCCGGCAGGTTTTTGGCCGCGACCAGGGCGACGAACAGAATGACCACCACCAGCCCGAGGTCGGCGGCGGTGACCGGGATGAGCCGCGCCGCGCCGTCCACCACGCTTGAATAGTTCCACAGGGCCATCTGTTCGAAGACGGCGAGGGCCGGCAGCATCGCTGACCAGATCAGCCACAGCCCCAGGACGGCCAGCATGAAGACGGTCGCGTTGAGCAGCTTGCGGGTCTGTTCATCGAGGCTCGCCAGATCCACTTCCGGTTCTTCCGCCACCGCCGGCCCGGCGCCGGGCTCGCGCACGGGCGTGCCGACACCGGGCTCGCGTTCGAGTGCGCCCGCCTTGGCGCTGGCGGCCTCAGCCTGAACACGGCGGGCGGTCTGACGTTCCATGGCCGCCTGAAAGGCCAGGCGGCGGCGGGTGTAAACCAACCAGCGCACGATCACCTGCTGCACCAGCACCAGGCCAAGCGCCAGCCAGGCGGTTTGCACCAGTGATTGAAACAAAGTGCCCGCAGTATAAAGGTAGCCCAGGACGGCCAGTGCGCCCAGCGCCAGGGGGGCGCCGACGATGACGGGATACCAGAGATTACGCAGGCGGTTGGCCCAGGCCCCGGGGTTGGCGGTCAGGGTGCGCGCGAAGACTCCGGTGCGCGGATGCAGGAGTCGGCCCAGGAATACGGCCGTGCCGATCATGCCCGCGATCAAGGCCAGGCGGCCCAGACTCTCGCCGCGCGTCGTATCGTGGCTCAGATAGACGGTGTAGGCGATCAGGCTGGCGACGAGGATGTAGGGCGTGAACCAGCGCAGGTTCCACCGGATCTGGACCAGGACATCGCTCTCCCAGCGGAAATGGCGGTCGGCGACCCCCCCGGGGATACAGGTCAGGCGGAAGCCGCGCAGGAAATAAAAGCCCAAGGCGACCTGGGTCAGTGCGCCGCCGACCGCGCGGGTAAAGCCGGTGGCCTCGATGGAGGCCGCGAGCTCCCGGCCCAGGAGCAAGCAGGCGAGTGGTAACGGCAGCGCCGCCAGCGCGGTCAGGCCGATGGCCTCCAGCGTATGGACGAAGCGGTCGGTGCGCACCCGTCGCAGGGGCTCCGCACTCGCCAGGATCGCGCGTTTGATGGCGGCTTGTTGCCAGAACAGCACCAGGATCGTGAGTAATCCCAGCCATGCCAGTGGTGAGTGTCGCAGTTCGAACGCCAGCACCTGCACGACCTCAGTCCAATTGGTGCGCGACAGCATCCAAGTGACCGCCGACGGCAGGCTGGCCAGGCTGTCGAGTGAGATCGGCCGGGCGCTGCGGACCCACAACAGGTGTCGTGCCAGGAAGTTGTCATAGGCCGTCGCGGTCTGAATCAGCTGCTCGGCTGCATCATTGAGTTCACTCTGCTTGCGGATGAATGCCTCCCCTCCGGACAGTGCTTTGTCGATCAAGCCGCGCCGCATGGCCAGCAGATCCTTGAGCTCGGTGCGCACTTGCTCGGTTTGCGCGTCGGGGGCAGTGGCGGAGAGCGCGGTGATGGCCGTGTCCAGGTCGCGCAGGGCGCGTTGTTCCTCCCGGTTCCGGATCTGTTGCAGCGTTGCCTCCGCGACCTGTTCGCTGCGTTCGGCCATCTCTTTGCGGTACTTGCGCAGGTCCGGCAGTTCGTTGCGTCGATCGATGAGGACCTCGCCGAGGATCTGGTTGACACCCGCCACATTAATGCGCTCGCGGGCCCCGCGAAAGTCGGCCTCGATGCGGTCGTGCTCGCCTTTGATCTGTGAAATCAAATCACTGAACTGATCGAGTTGCGCGGCCAGCACCCCCAGCGACGCGGTCAGTTCGGCATTTGCCTTGGCCGTCTCCTGCACCAGCGGATGCTTGTCCACCGCGTCGCGCTGCGCGGCCTCGGTTTCGCGGCGTGCCTGCTCGGCCTCGGCCTTGCGGCGTTGATCCTGCACCTCCTCCATACGCCGCAGGCGTTCTTTGACCTGAGTCAGGGTGACGCCGGCCTGCTCGCGCTGGGCGCGGCGGAGTGCATCGCGTGCGCCCTGGCTGGTCAGTTCCTGTTCGAGCGCCTGGGTCTCGGCCGTCAGCGCCGCCCGCCGGGCAGCCAAGGTCCAGGTGCCGGCCTGAATCTGCTCGGCGGACTGATCGGGAGCCGTGGGACGCGCGGCTTCCGCCTCCAGGTCATTGAGGGCCTGGCGGACCTCGGCGAGCCGGGCGCGCACCGCGCCCGGGCGGCTGTTAGTGTCCTCCAGGGCCTTGTCGATCTCAGTGATGCGGGCCTCGAGTGCCGTCGCTTCGGCCTGCGTCTTGGTCAGGCGTTGACTGAGATCATCATTGCTCAGCGCGGCGAGCACGCGCGGGCTGGGCTGATCGTCGTCACCCGGATCGGTTTGCAGTTGCTTGCGGATCGCGGCCGTCTGGTCGGGTCCATCCGCCACCGCTTGCAGGTACTCGGCGGCCTGAGTCGCGAAGTCGCGTGCGGATTCCAGATAGGTGGAGGTGCGCCGATAGGCCTCGAGCAGCGCCGTCTTCGCGGCCTCATCCAGGGTCTTCGACGCTTCAGTCTCCTTGATCCGGGCGTCGATCTCGGCCGGCAGCGGGACCCCTGGCGCGGTCGCGGCGGGTGCGCCGTTGGCGGTCTTGTCCGCCGGTGCGGACAATCCGGGGGCCGGCCAGCCGCCGACGAATAAGGCGAGTAGCAGCAGGCCCGCCAGGGCGAGCAAGCTGGGCCGCTTGGGCGCATCGCGGCGCGCGCGGGCCGCGGACAGAGCACCGGAAGGGCGACGAGAAAGCGAGCGGATGTGCATGAGCGTTGGGGCAATTGGTCCAGCCGCGTTCCGCGCGCGCATCAGACTCCTCTTTGCAGAACAGAGCGATCGGCGGCAGAACCACGCTTAAGTCCGTCACCGCGAAGAAGGAACGCGGGGTGGCGGCAAACAGGCTTGCTATGATCGCATCGCATGCCCGGATAAGCCACAGTGCTTGACGCGATCGAGCCGGTGCCGGCGACCCCTGGGGGTGACTTACGACTGAAAGAGCCGATTTAGCCAGGCAAGCAACTGCGTGACCTCGGGAGTATCGGCACCAAGGAACCCGGCAGTAATCGCTGTACCGAGGGGTTTACCTGGCTCCTGCTGCCAAGCGAGCCAAGTATGAACAAGGGCCTTAGGCTCGGCGACGGCGCTGAAACGACGCTCGCCGGCCGGAATCGATCTCACGCTCGCCTCGACATGTGCGAATAGCCTGCTGTTCTGCGGAATCAGTAAACGCAAGAAATCTTCCAAGATCCCGGTTGTTCGATTATCCGGCATGACCCAGATTCCCACCCGCGGCAGCAGGCTTTGCGGGTCGGTGGGAGGCTCCAAGATGGTACCGCTTGCGCCCGGGGCCTGAGGGACATCTTGGTAACCTGCGTGGATGAGCCGACCCCGTAGCGACTGCCAGCGCGCCGACAAATCCGTGTCCGCATCGACGACGATGCCGACGGCATCCCCGTCGCCGCTGGCCTCGCGCAGACGAAGGTGTAAGTTCTCCAGAAGCCGGACAATCCCTCCATGTTGCTGCACCTCCACGACCGGCCCGCCACGTTTGCCGCAGAGATGCTTGATCACATGCGCGTCATCGGGACCTTCAACCAAGAGTATTTTTCGACCGGCCATGTCAGCGGACCTCGATTCGGTCGCGCGTGGCCACCCGCAGATCCTCTTCGCAATAGACCGTCGGGATTATCTGCTCGCCCTTGCGGGTCAGCCGCACCAGCACCCCTTGCTCCGAGGTCGCGGCGGCGGCCTTCTGAAACGCCTCGATCGCGTCCCAGCTATGCGAGGTCGCGAAGACCTGGATGTTCAGGCGCGCCGCCAGCCGGAAGATCGCCCGCCAAGCGTCGAACTGGACAGAATGGTGCATGCCGTTCTCGAATTCGTCGATCAGCAGCAGTCCGTCTTTGGCATTGACCAGGGACAGCACGATGCCGAACAGGCGATTGAGTCCATCGCCATAGGTGCGCAACGGGACGGGTCGCGGCAGGTTGGCGGCACGGACGATCGCCGTGCGCTGTTTGCGAGCGCCGTCTCCCCCCACCATGGAGACCGCCACAATCCGCGGGTCGACGATCCGCAGTGCATCGACCACATCCGGCTCGCAGTCCGACAATGCGATCGTGTCCCACAGGGCGCCCAGCCCGGATGTCTGTTTGCCCGCATAGGGACCCACGTAGACGCACGGCAAGGACAGCCGCTCGCCGAGCCCGGCCTGCGGCGAGGTGTCACCGTATTGAAAGTGATAGCGCATCGCGTCTAGGATGGAGGTTGCCTTCGAGGTGCCGTAATAGGTCAACGCAAGGACTTGCTCGCGACCGTCGATATCGAGCACCAAGGCCGGTAGTCCAGGCCAGCCCGACGAGTCATCGCCAACGACCCGCTCGCCGAGGCCAATTGGCGTCATACCATCATCTGCGGTGCGGACGAGAAACCGATCGACGCCCAACGTCAATCGCATCGGACGCGGATCGCCCGTCGTCTCGATCACAATTGGGCCTGGATTCTCGAACAGTTGCGGAAATCCGCAGAACAACGTCGACAAGTGAAATAGCCCGTCCATGGCGTCGGAGCGATCGGAGTCCCCGGCACTGCCCAAGTCTTCTTCTCGCTCGTCTAGAATGCTCCGGACGACCGCTGGTGATGCACTGGAAAACAGGATGCGCAATGCCTCCAGCAGGGACGACTTGCCGGTGTTGTTGCGTCCGGTAATCAGGTTGACCCGTCCGAGCCCGGCGATCCGGACCTCCCGCAAGGCGCGAAAGCGTTCGACCGACAGGCTGGCGATCCTGGGGTTCATCGGCGGTCTCCTGTCGTTACGGAGTTGGTTGCGGTTGCCGGGCCACCGCTCGATTTTCCATGGGATCGCCGGGCGACGGCCGATAGGGGTGGTACGCTGGACGTCGCCTCACCCCAAAACCGCTACCCCGCGAGCCAGTCCGCATGAATCCTAGCCCTGGCTCCGCGCCGCGGCAACCTGTCATCGTCGATTCCTCTTATGCGGTCGCGCGCAACTGCCTGGCGGGCTCGGTGGCGGTTTTCCTCGCCGTCCGCTTGTTCCCCGCGCCGGCGGCGACGGCGCCCGCGAGCGCTTGGGTATCCGCATTGCGGGACAGCAGATACCCAGGATCGCCGTTCCACCGGCCCCGGTTTTCACAGCAGGATTGACCATGCCACTACGCGCTCTCTCGATTCAGGTCAGCGATCGGGCCGCCCGAGTCTACGAGGCCGCCCCGCCACACGAGCGCCGTAAGCTCGACGCGTATAGTGGACCCCACGATCGCGGCCAGACAGTCTGGTCCGCTTTGCAGAGTGAACGCCGCGGGCCAGCGCCTTGATCGCCGCCGCGATCAATCACCGCGCTCCGACAGCTTGGCCGCCTTCCCGCCTGGACCCAAATCCCCGACGCCGCGCCGTGCGCCGCCGGTTTCGTCGTAGACCCAGCGCAGGATGGCGTCCTCCACCGCCTTGCCGCGCCAGGTGGCCAGCCGTGGGTTGTTGATCAGCGAGACCAGCACCCAGCGCCGGCCGCCGGCGTCGTCGAGGAATCCGGCCAGGGCGGTGACGCCCTGGGTGGTGCCGGTCTTGAGGTGCCCCTGGGCGCGCAGGGGCTCGCGCTTGAAGCGACGATGCAGGGTGCCGTCCACGCCCAGGATGGGCAGGGAGGCCATCAGTTCCGCCATGCCGGGGTGGGTGTAGGCCCAGGCGAGCAGCCGCCCCATGCTCTGTGCCGAGATGCGGTCGTCCCGCGACAGACCGCTGCCGTTGTCGAGCACCAGTTCGGGGAAGTCCAGACCCTGTTGCGCCAACCATTCCTTGATCGCGTTCCGACCCTTGTCCAGCGTGGCCGGGCGGCCGTAGCGCTCCATGCCGATGGTCAGAAACAGGGTGCGGGCGATCAGGTTGTTGCTCCATTTGTTGACATCGCGCAGGACGACCGGCAGTTCCGGCGACTCAATCGCGTGCAGTAGGGTGGCACCCTTGGGGCGGACGCCCTCGCGCAGCACGCCCTCGAGCTTCCCGCCCAGATCCTGCCACAACGCCAGGACGGCCCGGCCCGCCTGTTGCACCGGGTCCAGCAGGAGCCCGGCGACGCTGTCACGTTGGCACTCGGAGGCGAAGGTCCCGGTCAGTGTCATGATGGTCGGGGCCTGCTCGCCGGTCAGTGCGGCATGCACCCGATGGTGCTTGGCTTGGCAGGGGGCCTTGACCACTTTCAGTTGGTTCTGCAAGTCCAGGTTGGCGACCGGCGGCTCCAGCCAGGCGCTCAGCGCCGCGGATTTGGGGTCCAGCCGCAATTCGACCTGGGTCAGTTGTTCGTCGATGCTGAAGGCGACCGGCAGGGCGTTGTAGGCGGCCTGTCCCTTGCCGTCGAAGGCCGCGCGGGTGGTCGCGGGTGGGTCGAAGGCGCTGTTGTCGATGATGAGGTCGCCGCCGATCGTCTGCAGACCCTGGGCACGCAAGGCCCGGAGGAACCGCCACAGGTCGGCCAGACGCAAGCTGGGGTCACCGCCGCCTTGAATGATCAGGTTCCCGGCCAGCCGGCCGTTCACCAGTGGACCATCCAGCCAGGCGCGGGTCTGCCAGCGGAAGTTGGGTCCCAGCAGCCCGAGGGCAGCGATGCTGGTCAGGAGCTTGATGGTCGAGGCCGGTTGTCGCGGGGTGTCCGCGTTGACCGCGATCCGCGGTTGCGTCTGGGTGACCTCGCGCAGGTAGAGGCTCAGATCGGCCTGCTCGATCTGCTGGAGCCGCAGCGCCTTGTCGATGGCAACCGGCAAGGGCTCGGCGTGCGCCAGTCCCAGGGTCGCGGCGAGCACACCGAGGAACCGGCGCCCCCAGTTCAGGGCGCCGGAATGGCGGGTGGTCGGGCGACGGTGGGCGACCACGTCAGTCCCTCAAGCGAGTGTGTCGTCCTTGAATTCGTGCGTCCGCGGCCCCGCCGGCGGTTCGGTGCCCGCGTCTTGGTCGCGGCCGACGTTCATCGGGGGCGCGACTGGGGCGAAGGGCGGTGGCTCCGGTGCCGGAACGGGGGGCGCCACCCAAGCGGCGACTGACTCGACCGGTGCCGCTGGGGCGACCCAGTCACTGTCGCTGCGCGGCCGCCCGGCTGGCCGCATCGGCGCTGGCTCACCCGGCTCCGGTTGCGCGGGCCAATCAGCCCCGCCGCTTTCGACCGCACCAGCTTCCCTGCTGAACTCCAAGCCGGATTCCACGCGCGTTTCCGCATGGGTGTCAGGCGCGGATTCGTCTGTTGACGCCGCGCGTTCACCGTTGGCGCTGGGCCGCCGCCGATTGCGACTGCCGCCGCGCCGCCGCCGGGACGTCCGCGGCGGTTCTGTCGGGGACGGCTCGGTCTGGACCAAGTCGGCGCCGCCGGCATCGTCCGTCTCTTCTTCGTCATCCTCGTCATACCCAACCCACGCCTCCGGCTCGACGTCGCCCGGCGCCGCGCCGCCGGACATTCTCGGCGTCGGCTGTCCGACCGCCTCCGGTGATGCGTCCACCGGTCGCTGACGATCCCAGTCGCGTGTTTGGCGCTCCTGCGGGACCCGTGGCTCGCCCGTGATCGTCAGCGCCGGACTCGAGCTTGATGCAACCGGTGCGTGTTGCGCGGTGCCCGGGTTTACGACGTCAAGGTCGCGTGAAGGCTCAGCCTGGGTCGCGACGTCAACCGTCGGTGCAACGAACGGATCCGCGGTCGGTGCGCGATCCGTCGGCCACCAGGTCGATGATCCGGACACCCGGTCGGTGGACCGCTCGAACGCCGCCAGCGGTGTCTCGGCTGTTGTCGTGTCACTTGCCGGGACCGCCGGGGCCGCCGGAGAGTGATCCCAATCGCTGCGCTCGGGCACGATTTCGGCCGCGGCCGCAGGCCAGCGCGGGTGGCTGGACTCCAATTCCGGCGGCCGCTCGATGACATCGCGTGGCGGGCTGATCTCGGAACTGACCGCCTGATTGGGCTGCCATGCCGGCGTCTGGTGCGTTTCGTGCGTCGCGATTGGCGGTTGGATCGGTTCGACTGCCGTCGCAGTGGGCATCATCGGCGCCGGAGCGTCCGGACGCGGCTGCCCGTCGCGTGGTTCCGCCGTCCTGGTCTGCTCGGCGATGGACGCTACGTGCGGTACGGCGCGCGGCAGGGGGTGCGGTTCCGGACGATCGATCGGGGTTGGTCGATACTCAGCCCGCTCGGTCGGCGCGAGCGCCTGGGGCTGTAGTCCCTGGTCTTCCTGAGTCGGTTCCGGAAGATCCCGGCGCGGCTCACGTTGGCCGCCCGGGGAGCCGCCCGCCTGGGCACCATCGACGGCGGACCGCGGTTCGTCGCGTCGACCTCGACCGCGACCCCCGCGACGGCTGCGCGGGTCGCCGTCACGGCGTTCTCTCGGCTGCACGTCTGCTGACTCGGGGCGCGCGTTGTCCGCACGCCCGATCTCCGCATGCATCGGCTCGGTACGCCCAGTATCGGAACGTCCGGTATCTGAGCGATGACCGTCCGGACGCGGCTGGGTCCGTTGGGTATCCCGGTTGCCATTCGGAGCCGTACTCCGCTCGCTCGGCCGCTCCGACGGTCGGTCAGTGGGGCGATCACCCGGTCGATCGCTCGCGCGGTCGGGGTTGCGACCGCTGGTGCGTTGGCGCTCCGCCTCGCCGCGACCTGGGGTCACCGCCCCCGGCGCACGCCGGTTGTCGCGGGGGTCGCGTCGCGGGTCTTCCCCGCGTGGGCGCGGTCCCGCGTCCGGCCGCCGCTGGCCGGCCTGATGTGGCCGGTCGGCTCGCGGGCCTTGCTGATCCGCTGACGGGTCCCGTTCATAGGGGGGTTCGGCGGGTTCCACGCCGCGCGGTGCGAACAGCCCGGTCCAGATGCGTTTGAGCAGGTTTTCTTGGGGCGGGCGTTCCGACTCCGGGCCGGTCAGGAAATCCGGGTGCCGTTCGGCCGGCCGCTCGGCGACGCGCTCGGGGCCGCGGGGCGAATAGGGCCGCTCGTCCACGTCCGGCGGGGGCTCGCGCGTGGGCATGGGGCAGGCGGGGGTGACCTGCTTGACCGCCGGCTCCTCGCCGCGCACCGGTTCGCTATGCCGCGCGTAGGGGCTGGCGACCGTCTGGGCGGGCGCGACCAACTCGAAGCTGGGACGATCATCCGGCTGTTTGGCCAAATCCTGGGTGCGGACCCGCTCGATCTGGTAGTCCGGGGTCTCGATCTGCGCGTTGGGCAGGAGCAAGACCTGGACCTCTTGGCGCGCTTCCAGCTCCAGGATCGCCCGCCGCTTCTCGTTGAGCAGGAAGGTGGCGACGCTGACCGGCAGGTGGGCGATGATGCGCTCGGTGCTGTCCTTCATCGCCTCTTCTTCGATGATACGCAGGATGGAGAGGGCGAGCGACTCGACCCCGCGGATCTTGCCCTGCCCATGGCAGCGCGGACACTCGCTGGTGGTGGAGTCTCCAAGCGATGGGCGCAGGCGTTGACGTGACATCTCCAGCAGCCCGAAACGCGAAATGCGCGCTACCTGGACACGGGCGCGGTCGTGCTTGAGGGCATCGCGTAGCCGATCTTCCACCGCACGCTGGTTCTTCGGCGGGGTCATGTCGATGAAATCGATGACGAAGAGTCCGCCCAGGTCGCGCAGGCGCAATTGCCGGGCGATTTCGTCCGCGGCCTCCAGGTTGGTATTGAGCGCCGTCTCCTCGATGTCAGCGCCCTTGGTGGCGCGCGAGGAGTTGATATCGACGGAGGTCAGGGCCTCGCCGTGGTCGAAGACGATGGAACCGCCGGACGGCAGGCGCACCTCGCGCTGGAACGCGGTTTCGATCTGGCTCTCGATCTGATAGCGGGTGAAGAGCGGGACCTCGTCCTGGTAAATCCGCAGTTTCTTCAGGTTGCCGGGCATCACCTGGCGCATGAAGGCTTCGGCCCGTTCGTAGACCGCCCGGTCGTCGATCACGATCTCGCCGATGTCCACCCGCAGGTAGTCGCGGATCGAGCGGATGATGACGTCGCTCTCCTGGTAGATCAGGAAGGGCGCCTTGCGCCCCGCGGCGGAGGTTTCGATCGCCCGCCAGAGTTGGAGCAGGTAATCCAGGTCCCACTGCAGTTCCTCGGTGTTCTTGCCCACCCCCGCGGTGCGTACGATCAGCCCCATGTCATCGGGGATCTGGAGCTGACTCATGACATCGCGCAGTTCACTGCGGTCCTGGCCCTCGATCCGGCGGGAGACCCCGCCGGCCCGCGGGTTATTGGGCATGAGCACCAGGTAGCGGCCGGCGAGCGAGACGAAGGTGGTGAGCGCGGCGCCCTTGTTGCCGCGCTCTTCCTTGTCGATCTGCACCACCACCTCGCGCCCTTCTTTGAGGACCTCTTTGATGTTGATGCGGCTGCCGGGCTTGGCGGTGTCCGCCTCGAAGTAGATCCGCGAGATTTCCTTCAGGGGCAGAAAGCCGTGACGTTCCGCGCCGTAGTCGACGAAGGCGGCCTCCAGGCTGGGTTCGACGCGGGTGATGGTGCCCTTGTAAATATTCGCTTTTTTCTGCTCGCGGCCAGGCGATTCGATATCGAGGTTGTAGAGGACCTGGCCGTCGACCGTCGCTACGCGCAACTCTTCCGGCTGAGTCGCGTTGATCAGCATTCTTTTCATGTTGTTCCTTCTCGCACAGGGCGCATGGTCCGTCGTCAACACCGTCCGCGGCGCGGACTTGGCCCGCTGCCGGACGTACCGCGTGGGTGCCGCCGCAGGTGGGGCGGCACCGCCATCGCGGCTCGGTGTCCCGGCGGGCGCACTGAGCGCGGGCCGGACCGGGACGGACATGCACATCCGTTTCTTAGGGTTACGGGCAAGTTGTTGAAGTCGCCCGCGTCTCTTGGGACGCGCCAGTGGCGGCGGCGTCCCGGATTCGTTCAGTGGCGAGGGTTGGGCCGCCTGCTCGGCGCCCCGGTTTGGGGTCACCGGTCAGGGGCCGCGGGCGGGCACGGCGGTCCGGGTGTAGAATCCCCCCGACCTGACCGAACCCCTGGGACGTGCCGCAGCTCGCCCAAGCGCTTCGCCGACCAATTTCAGTGTCTCGCCGGGCTGGCCCGGCCTCGGTCCAGACGGCAGCCAAGTCACTTTAGCTGCCAGTCGGAACCAACCATCGTGTGGCATCTCCCAAGGCCGTCGAGCCTCCTGAATGCACGCGTCGCTTGCGGCAAGTTCTTGAGTCTTTCGCTCGCCCGCGCAAGGCCCGAATACTAACAGTGAATATCTATGGCAGCAATTGAGCCGCAAGGCCGGAAGCAACCCCGTTGACTCCGACCCATCCAACCCCCGCCGTATCCCTCGCGACCGCGGATGATCGCGGCCCGGCCGTCGCCTTGGTCCGGGTCGACGCGGAGTCGGTCGGGCAGCGCATCGATAACTTCCTGGTCCGCCACCTGAAGGGTGTCCCGCGCAGTCACCTCTACCGGGTCTTGCGGCGTGGTGAGGTGCGTGTCAACAAGGGCCGGGTCAAGGCCGACTACCGGTTGCAGGCCGGTGACCTCGTGCGTCTTCCGCCGCTGCGGATGTCCGCGCCGACACAGCCGGCGCGGGCGCCGGAGCGCTCATTGGCCCGCCTGGCCGCGGCGGTTCTGTTCGAAGATGAGCGGTTGCTGGTCATCGATAAGCCGGCCGGGCTCGCCGTGCACGGCGGCAGCGGCTTGAGCTACGGCCTGATCGAGAACCTGCGCCAACTGCGTCCGGGCGCGGAGTTGGAGTTGGTCCACCGGCTGGATCGCGACACCTCGGGCTGCCTGCTGGTCAGCAAGCGCCGCAGCACCTTACGTGACCTGCACCAGTTGTTGCGCGACGGTCACGTGGACAAGCGCTACCTTGCCCTGATCTTGGGGGAGCTGCCGAGCCAGACGCTCACCGTCGATGTGCCCTTGGCCAAGCACGGGCAGTCGGGCGGGGAGCGGGTGGTGCAAGTCGACCGGGTCGTCGGCAAGCCGGCCCGAACTTTATTCAAGCGGTTACGCCGCTTTGTCTGCCAAGGTCCGCTCAGTGAAGGCACGGGGCTCGGGGTGGTGACCCTGGTCGAGGCGCGCCTGCTCACCGGGCGTACCCATCAGATCCGTGTCCACGCGGCCCATCTGGGGACGCCCCTGGCGGGTGATCCGAAGTACGGCGACTTCGAGGCCAATCGGCGCCTCAAGGCCGTGGGGCTCGATCGACTCTTTCTGCATGCCGGGACCTTGAGTTTTCACCCGTCCTACATGGAGCAGCAGCTCCGGGTGGACGCCCCCCTCCCGGCGGAGTTGGAGCAAGTGCTCGTGCGTCTAGCCGCCGCGGCGACTGTCGAGGTGACCGGTTGATGAGTTTCGCATTACTCTGTTTTGATTGGGACGGCACCTTGATGGACTCGCAGGCGCGGATCGTCAACTGTCTGTTAGCGGCCTTCGTGGATGCGGGCCAGCCGCCGCCCAGCCGTGCGGCGGCGGCGGACATCATCGGTCTGGGGTTGGATGAGGCCATGGCGCGGTTGTGGCCGGCGGCCGACGCCGCACAGCGGCGGCTGGTTGCCGGGCATTACCGGCAGCGCTTCCTGTTCTCCGACCAGACTCCCACGGCCTTGTTTGCGGGTGCGCGCGAGACCCTCGAACGGTTGCGTGCGCAAGGCTATTTGCTTGCCGTCGCGACCGGCAAAAGCCGGCGCGGACTCGACCTGTCGTTGGCGCAGACCGGGCTTGCCGGCTTTTTCCAGGCCACCCGCTGTGCTGATGAAACCGCCTCCAAGCCGGATCCACGCATGCTCCTGGAACTGATGGACGCGTTGGACGTGGCGCCGGCGCAGACCCTGATGATCGGCGACACCGAGTACGACCTGCACATGGCCGCCAATGCCCGGGTTGGTGCCTTGGCCGTCTGCTACGGTGTCCATACGCCGGAGCGCTTGCTGGCGTGCGGGCCGCTGGCGTGTATGCAGTCGCTCGCCGCCATTCCGGACTGGTTAGCGACGTGTTCGCACGCTACGGACCAAAGCCTTCGCATCTGATAGCCAAACATGGCCTTGGTGTAGGGGCGGGTTTCAAACCCGCCCCTTGTATGTTCCTGTATGTTCTACGTCCGGCAAACGTCATCGACCCGGAAGTCGGCACGGCGTTCGCCGTAACCCTTTCGCATCATTTCCCGCGCATCATATGAGAGGACCAGCGATGAATTGGCGATTCTGGAAACGCGACGACGCGCCGATGCCGGCGCCCGGTGATCCGGACTGGGAGCGGTCTTTGATCAATCGGATGGCCGTGGAGCACCTGCGCGACCAGCGCCGCGGCAGACGTTGGGGCTATATCTTCAAGCTGCTGATCTTGCTCTATTTGATTGGGATTCTAGCGGCCGCCTTGGCGCGTAATGCCTGGGAGGGTCTGAAGACCGGTGAAGAGCATACGGCCCTGATCCAGGTCAAGGGCGTCATCTCCGCCGAGACTGAGGCAAGTGCCGACCGCGTGATCACGGCGTTACGCGAAGCCTTCGAGGCGGACCATGTCAAGGGCGTCATCATCCGCATCAACAGTCCCGGCGGCAGTCCGGTACAGTCCGGGTACATCGCCGACGAAATTCACCGACTCAAGGAAAAGTACAAGAAAGACAACGAGAAGGAGATGCCGGTCTACGCCGTGGCCGTGGATCTGTGTGCCTCCGGTGGCTATTACATCGCCGCGGCGGCGGATCAGATCTACGTCGACAAGGCGAGCCTGGTCGGTTCGATTGGCGTTCGCATCGACGGTTTCGGTTTCGTCGATGCCATGAAGGATTTTGGGGTCGAGCGGCGCCTGCTCACTGCCGGGGCCAACAAGGGTATCCTCGATCCCTTCTCCCCACTCCCCGAGTCGCAGCGGGCGTTCATCCAGGCGGTGTTGGACGATCTGCACCGGCAATTTATCGCCGCCGTCAAGACCGGACGCGGTGATCGCTTAAAAGGGGGGGAGGAGATCTTCAGCGGGCTGTTCTGGAGCGGGGATCAGGCGTTGACATTGGGGTTGGCGGACGGCCTGGGGAATTCCAGTTTCGTCGCGCGCGAACTGATCGGTGCTGAGACCTTGGTCGACTATACGAAAAAGAAGGATCTGTTCGAAAGCTTTGCGGAACGTCTCGGGGCGAACTTCGCCAACGGCATTCTGCACGTGCTCGGCCTCACGGAGTTCGGCAGCCTGCGCTGAGGATAGCGGCGATGGTCGCCGCAGCGACCATTGATTCGCGCGGCATGATCGGTTTATGCTCAGCTGAACGAGCGGGCGGGCTCGCCGGTCTACCTCCGCGGCCTCCGGGCCGCGGAACGGCACCGGGCGCGGTCCCGCCGGCGGTCGGCAGCCGAACGGTGTCCGCGCCGCGGGCGACAACCGCTGCCGATGGGAACGGGAGGTCTGGAGTCGAGCGAAATCATGTTTCTTGAATTCGTGCAAGCGCTGCTGCGGAGTCCGCGGCTTTGTGAAGGTTCTGCCTGGGTTCGGCGCCGGTTCACGGTCGGCGAGTGCCTGACGACCGAGGGGCGTCTGGGGCAGTCGTTGTTCATCGTCGATCACGGTCGACTGGCGGTGCTGGGGCGGGTGGAGCTTCCAGATCAGTCGACGCTGGAGATCACGATTGCGGAACTGTCGGTCGGGGATGTCTTCGGCGAGGCGGCGCTGATTGGCGGCTACGAGAGCATCGCGACGGTTCGCGCCTTGACCGACGGCGCAGTTTTGGAGATCGATGGCGCCATGTTAATGATCTACCTGGATGATCATCCGGATCAGGGCTACCTGTTTTTCAAATATCTGCTTGCGTTGGAACTGGATAATATGGCTAGCACAAACCGCGGAATGGTGAATCTATCCTCGCTCGGCTGCAAGCTGTTTGGCGTGGTCAGGCAACCCTGAGTCGGCCCACCGCAGGCATCGGCACGTCATCAGGGTTCTGGTAGATGATCAAGGAATCCCCGTATCCACTTGAAGACCTCCAGCGCTATTTCACGATTGGCCTGGCAATGACGACGACGGATCTTGAGGAGACTTTTCGAATACGCTATCGTGTCTATTGTGAAGAGTTCGGGTATGAGCCTCGCGAGTACTTTCCGACCGGAATGGAAGTGGATCTGTTTGATGAAGTCGCGACCCACTGTCTGGTTACCCATAAAGGATCAGGTTTAGCTGCCGGCTGCGTGCGGATCTGTCCGGCGTCCGTCAGTGTCACCTGCCATTCGATGCCTTACGAAAAATTCTGTGGCGGGAGCGTCGATCAGGTTCAGCACAGTGTTTTCAGCGCACCCCGCGAACGCATGTGTGAGGCTTCGCGTTTTGCCGTCGACGGGGTCTTCCGTCGCCGCTCCGGCGAGACGCTGACCCGTTTCGGCGAAGCTCGGTCATGGGATCTTTCGGATTCGGAACGGCGTACTTTTCCGCTGATCTCAGTCGGTCTGACGTTTGGGGCGGCGGTGATGGCGAAGCAGCTCGGCCGAACCTATGTGTTCGCACTCATGGAACCATTTTTGCCGCGCTTGCTGAGGCGCTTCGGCATCTGTTTTAATCGTGTCGGTCGCGATGTGGACTATCATGGAATACGGGCCGTCTATTATATCGACACCGACGAATTCTTGATGGCGATGGATCGGGAGTTCCATCAACTCTACAATTGGATCGCTGAAAGTATAGAAGACTCACTGCAGTATTCAGCAATTGCGGATCTGCCTCTGCGGCACAGCCGTTTCGGGCGGCGCTCGGGCGGCGACACGGTATAGGATCGAGCCGCAATCGCCTCAACTGATACTGGTATAGCGTTGCCCGCATGTCGATGACCACTGACCACTCGACCGAGGCGTTCTCGCGCACCATCGGCTGGTTGACGCCCGCTGAGCAGCGGGTGCTGGGAACAAAACGGGTCGCGCTTGCCGGACTGGGCGGCGTTGGCGGCAGTCATCTATTGACCCTGACACGCCTTGGTGTCGGGCGCTTCACGATCGCTGATCCCGATGTCTTTGAACCGGCCAATCTCAATCGTCAGGTCGGCGCCTACGTGAGCACCTGCGGTCAGCGTAAGGTCGAGGTGCTCGCCCGAATGGCGCGGGACATCAATCCCCAGCTCGATCTGCGGACCTTCGATACCGAGATCGATGGGGGTAACGTGAGCGCGTTCCTGGATGATGCCGATCTCTATCTCGACGGGTTGGACTATTTCGCCGTCGCGGCGCGGCGAGCGGTCTTCGCCGCATGTGCAGAACGCGCCATCCCCTCGGTGACCGCGGCGCCGCTCGGCATGGGCGCCGCGATGCTGGTTTTTCTACCTGGCAAGATGACTTTTGAGGCGTATTTTCGCCTGCAAGGCCGGACTGAGCACGAGCAATTGGTTCGATTTCTTGTCGGCCTTTCGCCGGCGATGTTGCAACTGCGTTACCTGATCTACCCGCAAGCGGTCGATTTCGCGCGTCAGCGGGGGCCCTCGACGCCCATGGCCTGTGAGATCTGCGCGGGCATGGCGGCGACTCAGGTGCTCAAGATTCTGCTGTGCCGGGGCAAGGTACTGGCCGCGCCTTGGGGGCAACAATTCGACCCCTATCGCAACCGCTATGCGAAGACCTGGCGCCCTGGCGGCAATGCCAATCCGTTGCAGCGTCTCGTCCTCGCGTCAGCACTGCGTCTGCTGCGTTAATCACAGGTCATACGACAGGATGGTCCGGTCAGCGTCCAAGTCAGATCCATCCCGCGATAACATCGCGCGAGCCTATTCGTCGCCGCCCTGGTGGTACGACATCCGCGGACTCTTCATTCTGACCTTTGCGTATCGCAGCACGCTCGGCCGGCAAGTGCGTCTGTTCGGGCGCAATATCGGCGCACATCATCTTGAGGTCGCCATCGGCAGCGGCAGCTTGCTCGATATCATCCTGCGCTGGAGGCGCTGGAAGGGACTGCCGCAGGTGCGGATCGTTGGCTTTGACTACGCGAAGCCGATGCTTGTCGGCGCGCGGCAACGCTTTGCCGACCGACGCGGCATGACACTGCTGCATGCGGATGTGTCGTCGCTTGCCTTCGCGGACGCCAGTTTCGATAGTGCGAACATCGCCAATGCCATGCACTGTTTTCCTGACCTCGATGGCGCACTGACGGAGGTCGTTCGGGTTCTCAAACCCGGTGGCACTCTGGCGGCGAATGTCCTCCTGTATCCGCGCGGTCCGTGGTTACTGCGCCGGATCGCCGGGCGAATCAACCAGTGGGGAATGCGCAAAGGCATCCTCTATACGCCTTATCATCACGCCGACATCCGCGATAAGTTGATTACGTCCGGCCTTGTGATGGTCGCGGAAGAGGTCTGCGGCAATGCGTATAATGTTGTCTTGCGCAAACTCCCGGAACCGGTTTGATCCAACCGCCGTAGTTACTTAACGGTCAGGACGCGGACACGCGGGTTGTCCGGAGGCGTCGCCGCGTAGCTCACCGCGCCCGGCGAAGCCGCGGTGCGTTCGATCAGTTCCGCTTCGCTCGAAATCGTGACGGGTGATTGACCGGTGCCGGAGAAGACCTGGCGATCCCAGACACGACGAAGTTGGTAAGGGTACAGACCGAGCACTTGGGTGCAGAACTCACGATGCAGCGGGTGATCGTCAGGCAGGACGAAGACCTGAACCGGCGCCCCGTTCGGCCAAATGCCGAGTTTCATCGAGAAGAACAGTCGGGCCTCGTTGCGGGTGATCGCGGTCTTGGGCAAACCGGAATTCGCAATGATTTCCTGTGCCGGCGCCCAGTTGGGGTTGAACGCCATCACCATGGCGATGATGGCAAGGGCGGCGACCCAGTGCGGCCAATGGATCGGGTTGCTGGCGATTCGATGAGTCACCCCGGTGCGACCTCAGAAGCGAAACGCGACTTGCAGCGCCAGCAGATTCCAGTATTCACGCTGCCGCGGGAAATCCGGATTCTCCAGCTGGGAAAGCACAAGGGTGCCCTGGTTCCATTGGTATTGGGCGCGCAGCATGAGGTTGGGGGTGGGATCCCACCGCAGGCCGACGGTAACGATCTTTGAAAACATGGCGTGTGCAGGAACCAGTCCGCCAGTCACTCCGGCGAAGTCACTGCCGTCACGATCGTCGCGGTCGGCGACACCTTCTTCGTAGCACGCCATGAATTCAAGATTCGAACGGATTCGATAGGTGCCTTGTAAGTAATAGCCCTCGGAGGTCACTTTCCGTCGCGGCAGCAATGGCCCATAGCGCCGCCATCTCACCGGCTCCAGCCCGTATTCAGTGGAAAGCGTGAAACGCCGCGCGCTGTATTGCAAGGAAGCGATTCCGTAAACAATGTCGGTCTGTCCCGGGCCGAGGATGTCATTCTGGTGGGGGGCGTAGCGCAGGGACGCGAGTGCGCCGCTCAATCCGAACCGCAACTGCTCGGTGACCGTCGCGTACCAGAGGCTGCCGGTCCATACCGAGCCATTTGGTCTGAGTGTGCCGGGAAAGTCCCCCCCGAGATAAGTCCACTGGACGTTGTCATCGAGCACTGGCCAGCCGCCGACGAGCGTCACCGAAAACTCACCCAGATCGTTATACAGAGATCCATAGACGGCGGCGCCGTCCGAGGAGAGCACGATATTGCGCACCTTGTCGTAATAGATCACCTGGGGGAGAAAGATGCCGGGGCGTGTGAATGGGACATCGCGCGTCTCGTTGTAGAGGCCGAGCGGGTTCTTGACGCGTCCAAGGCGAATCCCGAGGATGCGCTCGGGGGAGGCGATCAGTGCGATGTCGGTCAGTGCATAGTCGAGCGATGGGGTGCCGTCGTACATGTCGCCGGCACGTCGGGCCAGCACTTGCCCGGCGACCAGAACTTTCGGATCGAGTCGAACCGATGCGTTGACGCCGATCTCGGTCGAGGCGAATGAGGTGTCGGGGCTGTCGCCAAAAAACCGGTTGTCACTCGTCTTGATGACGCTCTGGGCGGCGAACCCATGCAGTTGAATGGTGCTCCAGAAGCTGTCGGCTGCCGTCGTCGCGCCGGAGAACAGCAGACAGGTCGCGACGCTCAAGCCGATGCAGCACCCCCGGAACGTCGGCGGATCAGGGTTGGCGTCGCAGCAGGGAGCCGTGGCTTGAGTCACCGGGGTTTGGCCGTCACCTGCACGACGACCGGCGGCGACGGCCTGTTGTCATCGCGCGCGGTCATGGGTGCGCAATGCGGCGGCGCCTTCGCGGATCATGTGCTCGGTGGTTGGCCAGGAGATACAGGCATCGGTGACCGAGCAGCCATACTTCAGCCGGGCCGGATCGGCGGGGATCGGCTGACTGCCGGCTTCGATGAAGCTTTCGACCATCATGCCCAGGATCGAGTGATTGCCGGCGCGAATCTGATTGATGACATCCTGCATGACCAGCGGCTGCAGTTCAGGCCGCTTATGGCTGTTCGCGTGAGAACAATCGATCACGAGGTTGGCGGGCAGTTGGGCTTTGAGCAACGCCTGCTCCGCCATGGCAACGCTGACGGTGTCGTAGTTCGGACGACTGTCGCCACCCCGCAGGACCAGATGGCCGTAACGGTTACCGCGGGTTCGCACGACACAGGATTGACCCAGGGCGTTGATACCCAGAAAGCTGTGGGGCTGCGCCGCCGAGAGAATGGCATTGATGGCCGTGTCGATGCTGCCGTCGGTGCCGTTCTTGAAACCGACCGGCGTCGATAGTCCCGAGGACATTTCGCGATGCGTCTGCGATTCAGCAGTCCGTGCACCGATCGCCGTCCAGGCGATGAGATCACCCAGATACTGCGGTGCGATCGGGTCGAGCGCCTCGGTTGCGGCGGGCAGTCCCAGTTCATTGACGGCCAGTAAAAAATCCCGCGCCATCTGCATGCCGTCCGCGATGTGAAAGGTATCATTCAGGAACGGATCATTGATGAAGCCCTTCCAGCCGGTGGTGGTGCGGGGTTTCTCGAAATAGACACGCATGACCAGCACCAGCACGTCGGCGACTTCATCGGCGAGCCCACGTAATCGGTGCGCATAGTCCAGGCCGGCGACCGGGTCATGCATCGAGCAGGGGCCGATCACCACGAACCGCCGCGGATCGCGTCGATCCAGAATGGCCTCCAGTGTGGTCCGACCAGACAGCACGGTGGTCGTGGCCCGATCCGTGATGGGAACGCGGCGCAGGATCTCCTCCGGTGCGGGCATCGTGTCGAAGGCCGCGATGTTGAGGTTTGCGGTTGCTTGCATGGCGTCTTAGGCGAGGTTTGGCACTGCCGACCCTCAAGAATGCTCCTGGCGCTTGAAACTGATGCGCGCGGAGTCTACCGTTCTGCCGGTACGTGAGTCAAAGTCAGCACAGAGGTCAGCCAGATGAGCGAGCAAGACGAGAATCAGCAAGACGAGAACCGGAGCACTTTAGTTGAGTATCCAGGTGCCGCGATCGATGTTCACTGGGACGAACGTCTGTGCATCCATATCGGGGAGTGCGGCAACGCGGCCGGTACCTTGTTTGTCGGCGGCCGTGAGCCCTGGTGCGTTCCGGACCAGTGCAGTAAGGCGGAGGTGCGCGAGATCATCGAGCGTTGTCCCAGTGGGGCCCTGTCCTACCACGACCACGACGACCGGCCCGAGGTCGCCCCGGGGGAGAACACGGTGACGGTCGCCTACAACGGTCCGTTGTACGCCCGCGGCGAGCTGGAGATTGCGGGGGCGCCCGCGGATATGCCGGGAGTCCGGTTCCGCGCCGCCCTCTGCCGTTGCGGTCTATCCACCAACAAGCCCTTCTGCGACAACAGCCACCTCAAGGCTGGGTTCGAGGACTTCGGGTCAGTCGGGGAGCGGGGGACACCGCTCACGGCCTTGGGCGGCCCGCTGACGATCAAGCCGCTGGTGGACGGGCCGCTGCTGGTCAAAGGCAACCTGAGCATCCGTGCCGCCAGCGGACGCGCCGCCTGGGAGGGGACGGAGGCTGCCCTGTGTCGGTGCGGGGCTTCGAAAAACAAGCCCTTTTGTGACGGCAGCCATCAAACGGTCGGCTTCAAGAGCGGCTGAGCACGCTGCTGGTCAGCAGCTCCAGGTAGCGCGGGGCAACGCTCTCGGGTGCGGGAAGGGTGAACGGGTCCTCGCCGGGGTAAAGGCGGGCGCGCAGGCCCGTGCGGACGATCCCCGGATCGAGGCAGGCGACGCGGATGGGACTGCTGTCGCGGGTCTCGTCCGCCAGCACCTGCGCTAAGCCCTCGATGCCGAACTTGGCCGCCGCGAAGGCGCCCCAATAGGCCAGGCCCGTGCGTCCCACCCGGTCGGAGGTGAAGATCACCACCGCGTCCGCCGACGCGCGTAACAATGGCAGGCAGGCCTGGGTGAGCAGGAAGGGTGCGGTGAGGTTGACGCGCAGCACGCGCTCCCACTCGCCGCTGTCGTAGTCGTCGATGCGGGCGAGGTAGGGTGCGAAGGCCGCGCAGTGGATCAGTGCGTCGAGCCGCCCACAGCAGTCGCCCACCAAATCGGCCGCGGTGCGGCAGCCCTTCTCGGTGGTCGTATCCAGGTTCAGCGGCAGGATGGCGGGCGCGGCCCCGCCGGCGGCCTCGATCTGGTCATAGACGGCGGCGAGGTCGGCATCGGGGTGGTCGCACAGGACCAGGGTCGCACCCTGGGCCGCGGCGGCCAGGGCGACGGCGCGTCCGACGCCCTCGGCCGCGCCGGTCACCAGGATCATCCGGTCGTGCAGGGGTTGCATCAGGGGCATGGGTGCTTGTTCCATGGGTGCGGATTCTCAATGGCGTTCAGTGAGCGGTGTCGCGGTTGCCGGCTTTCGCGCCAGGCATGCCAGAGCTTGCGTAGCGGGGTGAGTGCGATCCGTTGGTCGGCGAGGTCGAACGCGCCGGCCGCGAGTTCGTCCAGCAGCAGGTCCGCAAGGCGCACCCGGATGCGGATCGGCGTCGACAGTCCATCGGACTCCCGACGCGCGCCGCGCAGCCGGCGTGCATGGTCCGCCAGTGCGGACAGGATCGGCGGCAGGTGATGCCGCTGCGTCGGCCGCGCCAGGTCGGCGGGGTTGAGTCCAAATGCGTCGAGTTGCTGCGTCGAGACGAATTCGTAGCGTCCGCGGCGCAGCAGCCGGCCGCAGTCGCGGATCTGATAGACCAGGGTGGTGTAGGCGCCGAGTCGGCGTGCGCGATCGATCTGCGCCGGTCCCGGGTCGCCCGCGGCACGGGTCAGGAGTTCGAAAAGTGCTCCCAAATCCTGCGCAGCCGCGGCGGTCAGGGCGTCCGGATCGCGCGGCCGGCGGCGGTCGATGATGGCCGCGGCCCCGCGGGTCATCGCCAGGAAGGGCTCGGTCGGCAGTCCGCGCTGGTCGATGACCTGGCCCAGTTGCCGGCTTAAGGGGTGGCTCCCCGCCCCGGCAATGCTGCGCGCCAACTCCTCCTGCCACCAGCGCAGTTTCGCCGCGGCGACCGCGGCATCCGTGACCTGATCCAGCACCGCCTGCAACTGATGGCGCCACCCGTATAAAGCGGCGAGCCCGTCGCGCTGTCCGGTCGGGGCCAGGCGCAGGCTGTAATAGGTGGACGAGCCCGGCGGCGTGGCGGGGTTGGGGAAGCCCCAGTCGCCCGGCATCAGGGGGGCGTTCCGCGCGTCGCGCCGCGCCGTCCGGGGTTGGTCTCAGTCATCGGCGTCACGCCTACAGGTCACCAGATAATTCACGTCCACATCATCGGGCGTGAGCCGATAGGTGCGGGTCAATGGGTTGTAGGTCATTCCGGTGATATCGGTGGCACGCAAGCCCGCGGCGCGTATCCATCGGGTCAGTTCGGCCGGCCGGACGAAGCGGGCGAAGTCATGGGTGCCCTTGGGCAACATGCCGAGGAGGTATTCGGCCCCGAGGATGGCGAACAGGTAGGACTTGGGATTGCGGTTCAGCGTTGAAAACACGACGTGACCGCCGGGACGCACCAGGCGCGCGCAGGCGCTGACCACGGAGGCCGGGTTGGGGACGTGTTCCAACAATTCCATGCAGGTGACGAGGTCGAAGCTTGCGGGACGTTCCGCCGCCAGTGCTTCCACCGGGATGCGCCGGTAGTCGACCGCCACGCCGGTCTCCAGGGTATGCAATTCAGCCACCCGCAAGGGCATGGCGCCCATGTCGATCCCCAGCACCTGCGCGCCGCGCGCGGCCATGCCCTCGGAGAGCAGTCCGCCGCCGCAGCCAACGTCCACCACCGCGCGCTGCGCCAGGGTGCCGGTCCGCTCGAGGTACTCCAGCCGCAGCGGGTTGATGTCGTGCAGGGTCTTGAACTCGCTCTGCGGGTCCCACCAGCGGGAGGCCAGTGCCTCGAACTTGCCGATCTCGCCGGGGTCGACGTTCGCGTGGTGGTCGCTGTGATGAATCGTCTCGGTCATGGGCTGGAGGAACCTGGTTGGCTGGGAGAATCAAGCCGGTCATTTTATATGACAAGGCTGACCAGAATTGAGCAATACTCCATATTCCGGCGGCGGCTGTCGTGTCAAGGGTCAGCCGCCTGACGTTAGTCAACGCCTTCGGTTCGTCGGGATTGCTACCATGTCTCCTGATGGGCGGCAGCGCCGACTCGAGGTTCCCCGAGGCGGGACCAATCGAACAATCCGGCGCCAGGCGGGGATGAGCTGCGATGCGGCGGATCCAGTCGCGCGGAACTCAAGCGCACCCGCCTGGAACAGACTAAACTAGACGGCTTTTCCTGCCGGGAGACCTCCCATGTTTAACCAATCCATGACGATTCGCGACTACGACCCGGAGCTCTGGGCGGCGATCGAGGGCGAGGAACGCCGTCAGGAGGAGCATATCGAGCTGATTGCCTCCGAGAACTATGTGAGCCCGCGGGTTCTGGAGGCGCAGGGCGGCGTCATGACCAACAAGTATGCCGAGGGCTATCCGGGCAAGCGCTATTACGGCGGCTGCGAGTTCGTGGATATCGCCGAGCAGTTGGCCATCGACCGGGCCAAGCAGCTGTTCGGTGCCGCCTATGCCAACGTCCAGCCCCATTCCGGCTCCCAGGCCAATGCCGCCGTGTTCATGGCCCTGTGCCAGGCGGGTGACACGGTTCTGGGCATGAGCCTGGCGCATGGCGGCCACCTGACTCACGGCGCCAAGCCCAACTTTTCCGGCAAGCTCTACCACGCGGTGCAGTACGGTCTGGACCCCGCGACCGGCGAGATCGACTACGCCGAGGTCGAGCGTCTGGCCCAGGAGCACCAGCCGCGCATGGTGATCGCCGGCTTTTCCGCCTATTCGCGGGTGGTCGACTGGGCGCGCTTCCGTGCCATTGCCGATGCGGTCGGCGCTTACCTGTTCGTCGATATGGCGCATGTGGCCGGTCTGGTGGCCGCCGGGGTCTACCCGAGTCCGGTGCAAATCGCGGACGTGACCACGACCACCACGCATAAGACCCTGCGCGGTCCGCGCGGCGGCCTGATCCTGGCGAAGTCCAATCCGGAGATCGAGAAGAAGCTGTCTTCGCTGGTTTTCCCCGGCACCCAGGGCGGCCCGCTGATGCATGTGATCGCCGCCAAGGCGGTGGCTTTCAAGGAGGCCCTGGAGCCGGGCTTCAAGGACTACCAACGCCAGGTAGTGATGAATGCGCAGACCATGGCGGAGGTCTTTCTGGCCCGCGGCTATGACGTGGTTTCCGGCGGCACCGACGATCACCTCTTTCTGGTCAGCTTCATCCATCAGGGGCTGACAGGTAAGGACGTGGACGCCTGGCTCGGCGCCGCCAATATCACGGTCAACAAGAACGCGGTGCCGAACGACCCGCAGTCACCCTTCGTCACCAGCGGCATCCGGGTCGGGACTCCGGCCATGACCACCCGCGGCTGCGGCCTGGCGGAGGCCCGCGACCTGGCGGGCTGGATGTGCGACGTCATCGACGGGCGCGGCGAACCGGCCGTGATCGCGGCTGCCAAGGCGCGGGTACTGGACCTGTGTCGGCGGCTGCCGGTCTACCAGCGGTGATGGTCAGGATCCGTTTCCCGATGGCGGTTGGCGACGGCCGACCGGGGGGGTGACGGGATGCGCTGTCCGTTTTGCGGCGCCGAGGATACCAAGGTCGTCGACTCGCGCCTGGCCGGCGAGGGTGATCAGGTCCGTCGCCGCCGCAAGTGCGAGGTGTGCAAGGAGCGGTTCACCACCTATGAGGCGGCGGAACTCAATCTGCCGCGCGTGGTGAAGCGCGACGGCAGCCGCGTCCCCTTCGATGGGCGTAAACTGCGCTCCGGCATCATGCGTGCCCTGGAGAAGCGCCCGGTAGGCACCGAGCAGATCGATGCCGCCCAGGCGCGGATCCAGCGGCGGCTGATGTCGAGCGGTGAGTCCGAGGTGCCGTCGCGGCGGATCGGGGAGTTGGTGATGGATGAACTGCGCGGGCTCGATCAGGTCGCCTATGTCCGCTTCGCCTCGGTCTATCGTAAGTTCGAGGATGTGGCCGCCTTTCGCGAGGAGATCGATCGGCTGGAGCGGCAACCGACCCCTGAGGTCCGACGGCAACAACTCGATCTGCTCGATGGTCTGGAACCCAAACCCAAATGACCGCACGCAGGAGGCCACAAGCGTATGACCGCTGCTGATCCGACCGCGGCCGACCAGGAACTGATGGCGCGGGCCATCCGCCTTGCCGCTCGTGGGCTCTTTACCACCGACCCGAATCCGCGGGTCGGTTGTGTTCTGGTGCAGGCCGGTGCCGTCGTGGGTGAGGGCTGGCACCGGCGCGCCGGTGAGGCGCATGCCGAGCGCATCGCGCTTGCCGCGGCCGGTCCACGGGCGCGCGGGGCCACGGCCTACGTGACGCTGGAGCCCTGCTGTCACCAGGGCCGCACTCCGCCCTGCACCCAGGCGCTGATCGAAGCCGGGGTGGCGACAGTGCACTGTGCCATGGTCGATCCCAATCCGCTGGTGTCCGGTCAGGGGTTGGCCGCCTTGGGTGCCGCCGGTGTGCAGGTCCGGACCGGTCTGTTGGAAGCCGAGGCGCGTCGACTCAATCCCGGCTTTATCAAACGGATGTCTAACGGCCTGCCGTACTGTCGCTGCAAGCTTGCCGCCAGCCTCGACGGGCGCACGGCCATGGCCAGCGGCGAGAGTCGCTGGATCAGCTCCGAGTTTTCGCGCCTCGACGTGCAGCATCTGCGCGCTCGACACTCGGCCATCGTCACCGGGGTCGGGACCCTGCTCGGCGACAATCCGTCGCTCAACGTGCGTCTGAGCGCCGCTGATCTGCCGGGTATGGAGCCCGGCGAACCCGTGCGCCAGCCCTGGCGCGTGGTGGTGGACACCCGTCTGCGTACCCCGGCGGGTGCCCGCCTGCTCGGCTTGCCCGGGATCACCGTGATCGCCTGCTCAGCCCCGGCCGATCAGCGGCGGGTGAGTCAATTGGAGCTGGCCGGGGCCCGAGTGAAACAATTTCCGGACCATCACGGACTGGTCGACCTGCGGGCCCTGATGAGCTGGCTCGCCGAGGAAGAGATCAATGAGGTGCTGTTGGAGACCGGCCCGATCCTGGCCGGGGCGGCCCTGACCGGCGGCTTGATCGATGAGTTGATTCTTTATCTGGCCCCGCACCTCATGGGCGACGGTGCGCGCGGATTGTTCCAACTCCCCGGCCTGGAGCACATGGAGCACCGTATCCCGCTGATCATCGATGACGTGCGGCGGATCGGCCCCGACCTGCGGCTGTTGCTGCGGCCGGGAACCGCCGGCGCCCGGTGAGTGGCCTCGGGCCGGCGGGTCTGCGGCGGCTACCTTTGGCGTCTCGGTTGTCGTTGTCGTTATTTCACTTAATTTCTGACGCGTCACTATGTTCACCGGAATCATTCAATCCGTCGGCCGGATTCGTCGCCTCGAGCCCCGCGGCGGGGACGTGCGGCTCAGCATCGAAACCGGCAAACTCCCCCTGGCTGACGCCGCCTTGGGCGACAGCATTGCCGTCAACGGCGTCTGTCTCACGGCCGTGGTCCTCACCGCTGACGGCTTCGCGGCCGACGTCTCGCGTGAGACCTTATCCTTGACCACCCTCGGGGGGCTGACTCCCGGCAGTCCGGTCAACCTGGAGAAAGCGCTCACCCTATCCACCCCGCTCGGCGGGCACTTGGTGAGCGGTCATGTCGACGGGGTCGGCCACATCCTGGAGCGTGCGCAGGACGCCCGTTCCTGGCGCCTGCGCATCCAGGCCCCGGCCGAGTTGGCCCGCTACATCGCGCACAAGGGTTCGATTTGTGTCGATGGAGTGAGTCTCACGGTCAATGGCGTCGAGGGTGCCGCGTTCGAACTCAACATCGTCCCGCACACCCTGGATGAAACCATCATCGCCGGTTACCGGATCGGCACGCGGGTCAATCTCGAAGTCGATCTGATCGCCCGCTATCTGGAGCGCCTGCTCCTGCGCGAGCGGGCGGCCGAATCCGGCGGGAGCGGTCTGACCCGCGAGTTTTTGGCCGAGCACGGATTCGGGGGCTGAACCGCGAGACCGGGCAAGCGGATCGGGTCCGGCTGAAGCCTCGACCTCCGGTTGGCGGTGCGGGTACATCGTTATCCGGACTGCACCTATGGCGATCCCCAGGGGTGCGCATCCCGACTGCGCATGACTGCAAGATTCATAGCGGCTGTAGGGGCGACTAAGGCGATTTCCGACAATTTGGATACCGGTCAGTGTAGGTGCGACTTCAGTCGCACCTACATTTGCCCTACATGCGCCCTGCAATTGCCCCAGGTCCTTCCGTCGTGAGTTCCTCTCCCCAGCATCCGGTCGGCGGTCCCAGCACCAGATCCGGTCCCTCGAAGCGGACCAGATAGAGCGGGCGCTCCGGATCTTCCTCCAGGTGGCCGATGTTGAGGATCACGCCGCGCGTGCCGGCGGCGGCGATCACCGCGTCCTCCGCCAGGTCCGGGATGCCCCCGTCATTGCTGATCTGCGTTGCGGCGTAGACCAGGTCGCCGGGGCTCAGTTGGTCGAGTGTCATGGTGCTGGCTCCTGAGAAAAAACGATCGGTTTCCGGGTGTCTGCCCGGTGCTGTCGGATATCCCACCCAATTGGTGCGTCAGACTGTCGCAGAGCCGACAAGCGGGCCGGCAACGCTGTGGTTGTCCTTTTTAAGTCAATGTTCCATCAAATGATTTCCCGGTGGCATGGAGATTGCTGAAATTCTCTCATCGATTTAGCAAGACTCAAGCCAAACGGAGCACCGGACCCATGTTGACTCTCACCCCCAGCGCCCGGAAAGCGGTTAGCCGTTTCATCAAGGGCAACGCGGACCCGGTGGCCGGAGTGCGCATCGCGGTCACCGGCGGCGGCTGCTCGGGACTGCAGTACGGCGTCACCCTGGAAGGGCAGGCTCGGACGGACGACCTGGTCGTCGATTGCGAGGGGCTGACGATCCTGATCGATCCCGCCAGTGCGCCCATGCTTGCCGGGGTGACCGTGGACTTCCAGGACAGCATGAGCGGCAGCGGTTTCAAGTTCGAGAACCCGAACGCCGCGTCGAGTTGCGGTTGCGGCAAGTCGTTCAGCGCTTGAGGCGACTGGCGGGTCATCACGATTCACGAACCCCGGAGAACTGTCATGTGGGATTACTCGGATAAGGTCAAAGAGCACTTCTTCAGCCCCCGCAATGCCGGTGCGGTGACCGGTGCCAACGCCGTTGGTGAGGTGGGGTCGCTGTCGTGCGGTGACGCGTTGCGGCTCACGCTGCGAGTCGATCCCGAAACGCAGATCATCAAAGACGCCGGGTTTCAGACCTTCGGCTGTGGGTCGGCCATCGCCTCCAGTTCCGCCCTGACCGAGATCGTCAAAGGCATGACGCTCGATCAGGCGCTCACGGTATCCAATCAGGATATCGCCGATTTTCTCGATGGTCTTCCACCCGAGAAGATGCACTGCTCGGTGATGGGGCGCGAAGCCCTGCAGGCGGCCGTGGCCAACTACCGCGGCGAGGTGTGGAAGGACGACCACGAAGAGGGCGCGCTGATATGCAAGTGCTTCGCGGTGGACGCGGTGATGATCGAGGAGACCATCCGCGCCAATGCACTCTCCACCGTGGAAGACGTGACCAACTACACCAAGGCCGGCGGCGGCTGCTCGGCCTGTCACGAGGGGGTCGAGGAGATTCTGACCCGGGTTCTCAAGGAACAGGGCCGCGTCTTCGACCCCACGGGTGCCGCGCCGGTGCTCGCCAAGGGGAAGAAACTCAGTAATCTTCAGCGCATCCGCCGGATCGAAGGAGCGATCGAGGCGATCCGGCCGAACCTGCAACGGGACCGGGGCGATGTCGAACTGGTCGAGGTCGACGGCAAGAATGTCTATGTGAACATGACCGGGGCCTGTGTCGGCTGCCAGATGGCCTCCACCACGCTCGACGGCATACAGCAGCGCATCGTCGAGGACTTGGGCGAGTTCGTGCGTGTCCTGCCGGCCAGCGCCATGCAGCACCGGGCCTAAGACGACTGACCCCTTTGTCGAGCGACGAGTCAACCGAGGTGAGCCCATGACCCAAGGTATCTATCTGGACAACAACGCCACCACCATGGTCTCGCCGGCCGTGGTGGCGGTCATGCTGCCCTTCTTCACCGAGCAGTTCGGCAATCCGTCCTCGATGCATCAGTTCGGCAATCGGGTGGGCCTGGCCCTCAAGCAGGCCCGTGCGCAGGTGCAGACTCTGCTCGGCGCCGAACACGACTCCGAGATCGTCTTTACCTCCTGCGGCACCGAGTCCGACTCCACCGCCATCCTCTCGGCGCTCCGGGCGCAGCCCGAGCGTAAGGAGATCATCACCACCGTGGTGGAGCACGCGGCAGTGCTGGCACTCTGCGAACAGTTGGAAAAGGAGGGCTACAAGATCCATCGCCTCAAGGTCGACAGCCGCGGGCGGCTGGACATTCACGAATACATGGACCTGCTGTCGGATCGGGTGGCGATCGTCTCGGCGATGTGGGCCAACAATGAATCCGGCACCCTGTTTCCGGTGGAGGAGATGGCCGACCTGGCACGCTCCGCGGGGGTCATGTTCCATACCGATGCGGTCCAGGCGGTGGGCAAGGTGCCGATCAATCTCAAGGACACCTGCATCGATATGCTGTCGCTCTCCGGGCACAAACTTCACGCGCCCAAGGGTGTCGGTGTGCTGTACCTGCGCCGCAATACCCGCTTCCGGCCACTGCTGCGCGGCGGCCATCAGGAGCGCGGCCGGCGTGCCGGGACCGAGAACACCGCTTCCATCGTCGCCTTGGGCAAGGCGTGCGAGGAAGCCATGCAGCACATGGAGTATGAAAAGACCGCGGTGCGCCGGATGCGCGACCGGCTGGAGCGGGGCATCCTGGCGGCCGTGCCGCACTGCTTCGTCACCGGCGACCCGAACAACCGCCTGCCCAACACCTGCAATATCGCCTTCGAGTACATCGAGGGCGAGGCCATCCTGCTGCTCCTCAACAAGCAGGGCATCGCGGCGTCCTCCGGGTCGGCCTGCACCTCCGGCTCACTGGAACCCTCGCACGTCATGCGCGCCATGGGCATCCCGTTCACCGCCGCCCACGGCACCGTGCGTTTCTCTCTTTCCCGTTACAACACCATGGATGAAGTGGATCAGGTGATCCGCGCCGTGCCCCCGATTGTCGCGCAGTTGCGCAAGCTCTCCCCCTATTGGGGCGAGAACGGCCCGGTCACCGACCCCGAGCGGGCGTTTGCCCCGGCTTACGCCTGATCGGGCCTTGGTCCGCGTTCCGGCCGGTCACGGGGCCGCGCACGGTTCCCAGCGTGAGCCGGACCAGGGCCGCCTGCGGCCAAGAGGACCATCCCGAACAAGGCGCGTGCCCCAAGCCTGGACAGCCTGCATCTCACTGGGCCGCTACGGATCGTGCGGTTCCCCGAGATCGCCCTGACCGAGGGCGTCGATGAGCACCTGATCGACGGCGTGCCGGTGCGCATCACGGGCATCGCGCGGACCGTGGCGGACTGCTTCAAGTACCGCAACAAGATCGGGCTGGACGTGGCCCTGGAGGCCCTGGGCACGAACGGCCAGGGGCGACGGGCGACGGGCGACCATGGACGACCTGTGGCACTTCGCCCAACTTTGCCGGGTCGCCAATATCATGCGTCCATACTTGGAGATCCTGGCCGGGCCGGACCTGGCCGCGTCTTTCCACGCAAGCGCACCTCCTACGGAGAAGCCGGATGCCGGCCCGATGCTGAACCGCTCCGATCGCCAACCAGGGCAAAGACACGAATGACCGCGGTCGATAAACTGCTACCAGGTCGCGGATCGCGCGCTTCGCTGTCAGCCTCGGTAGCCTGCGCGTATGTGATCCACGACGATTGCAGCCCTCACCCCGCTCACGACGCCGCCCAGCAGGATGCGACCTCTACCGGCGGTTCGAGGCGACGCTCAAGCCCCAGCACTGGGACCGCTATGTTGAGGACTGCTACACCCGCGACCCCCGCACGCCGGACTGGTCCGTCGGCACCCTGACCAGCCTGCGGACACGCATCTTCGGCATGCTGACCGAGGTCGGCTACCTGTCCGACGCGCGCACCCGGGCACTGAGGCCCCTGACGATCTCGCCGACGGTCTTGGGCTACCTCAGCGCCCACGGCGAGGACTATGCGCTGCGCTGCATGCAGGCGGGCGCCAGATGAGGGTCGGGTGGAAAGCATGAACAGTGACTTCAACCAACGGCTGGACCAAATCCTTGATCGCGTCACCGCCGACGACTTCCTTCAGGGCAAGGGCCTGGGCAACGAGATCCCGTTCTACGCCTTCGACTATCCCGCCGAACGGGAACTGGAGGTGCGCGGGCACGTCGCCTTCCTCCTCGCCCAGATCCCCAAGCGTCGGCCGGGGCTGCGCTTCACGCACATCAACCTGTTCGACCTGATCATCCGCCACCTGCACGACCGCGGGTTCTACGCCAAGGCCCTGGACATCTATAGGAAGCAGGGCGACGCGGCCCTGCGCAAAGCGCTCGCGGCGCCGCTGGACGCGGGCAAGCTGGCGGCCGTGTTTGCCACTGAGGTCAAGCCCGCGGAGCAAGACCTGGTGCTCGTCTCAGGGGTCGGCAGCGCCTATCCCCTGTTGCGCACCCACAACCTGCTGAACAACCTGCACCACCGCATGGGCAGCACGCCGCTCGTGCTGTTCTACCCCGGAGTCTACGACGGGCAATCCCTGCGGCTGTTCGGCACCTTGCAAGACAAACCCTATTACCGCGCCTTCCGACTGGTGAGCTGATCCACAGATTCACCGGATGAAGAATGGTCCACAGATGACACAGATTGACACAGATGAAGAGCGCAGCGGGGTTTCGGCAATTGATAACGAGCCATCGACCGGCCACGGTCATTCTTCTTATCTGTGTTCATCTGTGTCATCTGTGGACAACTCTTCCGGTCCGCCGAATAAAGAATGGTCCACAGATGACACAGATGACACAGATGAAGAGAACAGCGCGGTTTCGGTAGTCAATAACCGATCATTAATTTCTTGTCTGTGCCATCTGTGGATAAGTCTTCCGCGCCAGGAGTTTAAATGATGTTGATTAAGGACCTTTTCACCAAGCCGATCGACCGTCCCATCAACGGCGTCATCAAGGCCGATCAAGCCGACAGTGCGTCGGTCTGGCAGGAGCTCGACGAGTACGTCGTTACCAAGGAACTCGACATCCACTGCCGCCGCTTCTTCGGCGCCTACCTGGATGCGATCGACCACGCCGGGGACCCCCAGATCGTCGGCATGGTCGGGGTCTGGATCTCGGGGTTCTTCGGCTCCGGCAAGTCGCACTTCCTCAAGATCCTCTCCTACCTGCTGGAGAACCTCGTTATCAGCCACGCCGGACAGACCCGGCGCGCCATCGATTTCTTCGACGGCAAGATCCAGGACGCCATGCTGGCCGCCGACATCAAGCGCGCCGTCGGCACCGCCGTCGATGTCTGCCTGTTCAACATCGACAGCAAGGCCGACACCGCCAGCGGGCGCGACACCATCCTGCGGGTCTTCCTCAAGGTGTTCAACGAGAAGCTCGGCTTCTGCGGGGACCATCCGCACATCGCCGACCTGGAGCGGCACCTCGCGGCTCAGGGCAAGCTCGACGCCTTCAAGACCGCGTTCCGCACCATTGCCAATTGCGATTGGGAGTCGGAACGCGACGGCTATAGCTTCTATGCCGACGAGCTGGTCCAGGCCCTGTCGGAGGCCCTGGGCAAGACCCCCGAGGGGGCGCGGGCCTGGCTCGAACGCTGCGAGGAGGATTTCAAATCGCTCCTGACCGTCGAGAACTTCGCTGGCTGGATCAAGGATTACCTGGACAGCCGCGGTCCCGCGCACCGCATCTGCTTCCTGGTGGACGAGATCGGCCAGTTCATCGGCCAGGACACCCGATGCTCAACCTCCAGACCATTGCCGAGAACCTCGGCACTGTCTGCGGCGGCCGGGCCTGGGTCGTGGTCACCTCCCAAGAGGACATCGACGCCGTCCTGGGCGAGGTCCGCGCCGCCCGGGCCAATGATTTCTCCAAGATCCAGGGCCGCTTCAAGACCCGCCTGTCGCTCTCCAGCGCCAACGTGGACGAGGTCATTCAGAAGCGCCTGCTGGACAAGACCGACGCCGCCCGTGAGACGCTCGCGGCCGTCTACCGCGACCAGGCCGACATCCTCAAGAACCAGCTCAGCTTCAGCAACGTCGGCATGACCTTCACGCCCTATGCCGACGCGCTGGACTTCGTCAGTGTCTACCCCTTTGCCCCCTACCAGTTCCAACTGGTGCAGAAGGTCTTCGAGGCCATCCGCCGCCACGGGGTCACCGGCCTGCACCTGGCCCGCGGTGAGCGGTCCATGCTGGACGCCTTCCAGTCCGCCGCCGTCCAACTCGCCACTGAACCGGTCGGGGTGCTGGTGGCGCTGCACCGGTTTTACCCGGCGATCGAGAGTTTCCTCGAAGGCGTCGTCAAGTCGACCCTCGACCACGCCGCCGGCAACGAAAAGCTCGAACACTTCGACACGCTGCTCCTGCGTACCCTGTTCCTGATCCGTTATGTCGAGGAGATCCGCGGCAACGTCGACAACCTGGTGACCCTGTTCGTCGACCGTATCGACGCCGACCGCCTGGCCCTGCGCCGGCAGATCGAGGCCAGCCTCCAGCGCCTGGAGCGCGAGACCCTGATCGGACGCAATGGCGAGGACTTCTTCTTCCTCACCAATGAAGAGCGCGACATCAGCCGCGAGATCAAGGACGTGGACCTGAGCTCTGCGGAAGAAGCCAAGTTCCTGGGCGAGCTGATCTTCGAGGACCTGCTCAAAGGGCTGCGCAAGCAGCGCTTCCCCGACAACAACAAAGACTTCGGCATCAACCGTTTGTGCGACCTGCACCCGCACGGCGCCCGCGCCGACGGTGACCTGGTCCTGTCCTTGGTCACCCCCCTGGCCGACGACTACGCGCTCTATGAGGAGAGCCGCTGCATCCTGCAAAGCGCCGCCGAGGGTGGCCAACTCATCGTCCGGCTCGACGATGACAAGACCCTGGGCCGTGAGCTGCGCACCTGGTTGCAGACCGACCGCTACATCGGCCGCAAGAATGACGGCACCGCCGCCACCACCACGGTCAAGATCCTGCGTGAGCGCGAGGCGGAGAACCGGGAGCGCCGCGCACGCCTGGTCCTGCAACTGGAGCGCCTCTGCAAGGAGGCCGCTTACTATGCCGCCGGCCAGCCGGTCCGGCCCAAGGGCGGCACCGCCGCCGCCTCCTTAAGTGATGCCCTGAACTATCTCATCCGCAACAGCTTCAACAAGCTCGGCTACCTCGCGCACCTGTCCGCCAACCCCCAGGCCGAGATCAAGGCGGTGCTCAGCAGCACCGACGTGGACGATCTGGGTTTCTCACTGGAGGCCGGTCAGGGCAACCAGCAGGCGCTCGCCGAGGTCCAGGGTTACGTCAACCTCATGGCCGGTGCCAGCCATCAGGTGATCCTGCACGACCTGGTGGACGAGCGATTCGGCCGGCGCCCGTACGGCTGGCCGGAGTGGGAGGTCATCCTGCTGGTGGCCCGCCTGGTCCGCAAGGGCGCCATCAGCCTGGTGATGGACGGCGCGACCCTGTCCACCGACAAGATCTTCGAGGCGGTCGTCACCCCCAGCAAATGGCGCCGCATCACCGTCATCAAGCGCCAGACGGTCGATCAGGGCCAACTCCAGGCCGCCCGCCACCTGGCCAAAGAGGTCTTCGGTCAGATCGCCCTCGATGGGGAGGACGCGCTCGCCGCCTGCCTGCGCGAACACCTGGGCGGTTGGCGCACCCAGCTCACCCGCTACAAGACACTGGCCGACACCGACGCCTACCCGGGCCGTCAGGAGATCGCCGAGGCCGCGGGGATCATCGCCAAGCTCCTGGCGGAAACCGAGAGCTTTGGCCTGATCAGCAGCTTCCTGGAGCGCAAGGCCGACCTGCTCGACCTGTCGGACAACGTCCATGAGCTGACGAACTTCTACGAGACCCAGCGCCCCACCTGGGAGCGGCTGCGCAAGGCCGCCGCCCGCTTCCAGCCCAACCGCACCTGGCTGGACAGAGACCGGACGGCCGCCCCGGCCCTTGCGCGCATCCAGGCTATCCTGGCCGCCGCCGCACCCTATGGGCTGGGCTGATCAAGGACGCCGAGTCGCTGATCCAGACCGTCGAAGGCGTCGACACCGCGCTGGTCGCGGAGCGCCGAGCCCAAGTCTTGCAGAGCATCCAGGCCCAACTCGGTAAGGTCCAGGTGGAACTCGACGAGGCCAAGGCATCGACCGACTTGCGCAACGCGTGCCTTCATCCGTTGCAAACCCTCAAGCGCCAGGTCGAGACCCAGGCCAGTATCGCCCACATCGATCAGGCCGGGCAGGCGGCCGTCGAGGCCGCGGACGAGGCGTTCGGCAAGATCGAGGCCGCGGCCAGTCAGCAGAAAAGCACCGGCACCGGCACCGTCGGCGACAAGGACGAAAGGGTCTACGTCAAGCCGCGGCGTGTCGTGAAGGTCGCGGCCCTGGCACCGCCGGGGTATCTGGAAACCCAGAGCGACGTCGACGGCTACCTGGATCGCCTGCGCAAGGCACTGGAGCACGCCATCAGCGCGGGGGAACGCATCGAGATCCGGTAATCAGTTTTCCCCTGCCTCGCTCCGGCACAGTGGCTGGAGCGCTGGTCACGGCCCAGTCGTCGCCCACGGATGATATGCTTGATGCATGCCCGAACTGGCGGTTTTCCATGCAAGCCGTCGACACCAAGGCACCGCAAACCGACCCGGAGTTGATCGCCGTGCGCGCCTTCCAGGCCGGCCAGCTCAGCCTGGGTCAGGTGGCTCAGGTGTTTGCGAAGTCAAAGCAGGAGACCATGCGGCTCCTTGCCGAGCTGGGGGTCCCGATTGCCGACTACGATCTGGCGGAAGACCTGGAAACCCTAGTCCTGCTCGGCGGCAACTGAGCGATCTGACGAGAACTAAAGTGCCATGAACTCTGCCACCCTTTCACCTAAGTTCCAACTTTCCATTCCAAAACGTGTACGAGACGAACTCGGCCTTCATGCCGGGCAGAAATTCGCCGTTATCCCCAAAGGCAAGGTTATCGAGCTCGTCCCGCTGATTTCCATGGAGGAGGCCCGCGGCCTGCTCAAGGGTGCAGACCCGACCGAGTATCGCGACCGCTCGGACCGTTATTGATGACGGTACTGGTGGATACCTGTGGCTGGATCGAATGGCTCACCGATGACGCACTCGCCGAGCAGTTCCGTCCCTATCTGCAACGCTCCGCTGTCTTGCTTGTGCCCACGGCCGTGCAGTACGAGCTTTACAAATGGGTTAGACGAGAGATGGACGACGCGCTGGCTCTCCAGATTGTCGCCTTGACTGAGCAAAGCCGAGTATCACTGTACTCGATCCCGCCTGCGGTTCTGGGCACATCCTGGTCGTGGCCTACGATGTACTCAAGGCCATCTACCTGGAGCGCGGCTACCGTCCGCGGGACATTCCGCGGCTGATCCTGGAGAAGAACCTTTACGGGTTGGATATCGACGACCGGGCTGCCCAGTTAGCCGGTTTTGCCTTGTTGATGAAGGCCCGCGCCGATGACCGGCGGTTGTTTGATGATCCGCCCAGGCTCAATGTCCTGGCCTTGCAGGAGAGCAAGGGGTTGGATGCCGATGAGCTTGCCCGTGCCCTGCAACCCCTCGGCACCGTTGGTCGGGTTAGCCCGCAGGGCGTCACCCGACAGCCCCCGCTCGGATTCGGAGCCGATGACCTTTTTCCCGGCACCCTTCCGCAGATGAGCCTCGGCGAATCGGTGGGGGTTGAAGCGTCTGGTTACGCTGCGCTAACCCGACCTAGAATCGGTGCCTTGTTCGACACATTTGCCGAGGCCAAGACCTTTGGGTCTTTGATTCAGATTCCGCCCACGCTGGCAACGGCGCTGCCCGAGATGGAAGCTGGTCTATTGCGGGCACTGGAAAGCGATGACGTGTTTGTCCGGGCGGCGGCAGAAGAGTTGATGCCGCTGGTAACGCAGGCACGGACGCTTGCTATGCGCTTCGATGCAGTGGTGGCGAATCCGCCCTATATGGGCAGTAACGGCATGAATTCCGCGGTGAAGAAATATGCAAAAGATCACTTTCCTAACGCCAAGTCCGATCTTTTCGCGTGTTTTATCGAGCGTGTTTACGCTCTGGCGAAAGTCTCTGGCCAAAGCGCGATGGTCACCATGCAAAGCTGGATGTTCCTCTCTTCTTTTGAAAAGCTGCGAGCGCGGATGTTGCGGGAAATAAGCATCACGACGATGTCTCAAATTGGCTACAACAGTTTTCCGTCACTAAATTCAAAGGTTGTGCAGGCGACAATGTTTTCTTTCGCAGGGAGCATAGTCGTTGGTTATGAGGGCGTTTTTGTCAATCTAAATGATGCGCCACACGCTGCTGACAAGGGACAGGTATTTCTTGATCGTGACTCTGCTACCAGATTTCATGTTCAAGCCGAGCGATTTGCCGAGATTCCGGGTAGCCCGATTGCATATTGGGCGTCTCCAGCGATGCTTCATATCCTTGGAGAATCGGAACGATTGTCAGAATACGCAGACGTTCGTAAAGGTTTAGCCACATGCGACGACGCTCGTTGGGTGAGGTACTGGTTTGAGGTTGATAGGCGTGTCGTGGATCTGAATTGTGCAAATAAGGGGCAAGCACAGGCATCAATGAAAAAGCGGTTTCCACTTCTCAAAGGCGGTTCATTTCGGAAATGGTTTGGTAATTGTTTTCATGTGGTGGATTGGAAGAATGATGGAGAGGCGCTTAAAAAGTACATTTCTGATTGGTACGGCGGCGCGCACTACAGCAAGGAAATTCGGAGTGAAGACTATTATTTTAATGAATGCATTACTTGGTCAGATATAGCTGCACCGAATAAATTTTGTGCGCGCTACTGCGGAACTGGATTTATTAGCAGCACAGTTGGCGGTGGCGTTTATGCTGATTCAAGAACCCTTCTATTTCTGAATGCATTGCTATGCTCAAAGATGGCGAATGTTTGGCTGGGTGTCATCAATCCAACGCTGCATGCAAATCCTGGAGATATCGCTGCTATTCCACTGCCCTGCCTAGACGAATCTTCAAGTATTCAGCATGAAATAGAGATCCGTTCGCGCAGATGCAAAATGATTGCTGAAGAGGATTGGAATGCTTTTGAATTGTCATGGCATTTCCAGTCGCCACCCATTCTTGCGGCGTCGCTAAGATTACCTCTATGCCTTGATTCCAGTTACGCCGCATTAGTTGCCCGTAACCGCGAAAGAATCGCCGAAATGCAGCGCCTCGAAAAAGAAAATAGCCGTATTTTCATTGATGTCTACGGGCTGGCTAATGAGTTCACCCCCGACATATCTGCTGAGTTTATCACTCTTACGGTTAACCCCGTCTACCGTTATGGAGGCGACCTAACTGAAAATGAGCGTTGGACCCGATTCCGGCGCGACACGATGACGGCACTGTTGTCTTACGCCATCGGCTGCATGATGGGCCGGTATCGTCTGGATCGGCCGGGACTCATTTATGCGTATAGCGGAAACCGGGACTTCGAGGCAGTCTACGATGCCGCAAGAGAAGAGTCCACAGATGACACAGATGAGCACAGATCAAGAAATGAACATCTGTGTTCATCTGTGTCATCTGTGGACAAAAAACCTTTCCCCGCCGACGCCGACGGTATCATTCCGATCACTGAATCGAACTGGTTCGACGGCGACGCCCCCAACCGCATCCGTGAATTCCTGCTGGCCGTCTGGGGCACGGAGACGCTGAACGAGAACATGGCCTGGCTGGCGGAGAGCCTGGGGTCGAAGTCCGGCGAGACCCCGGACGAGACCATCCGCCGCTATCTCTCGGCCAGCTTCTTTAAAGACCACCTGCAAACCTATAAACGGCGGCCCATCTACTGGTGCTTCTCCAGCGGCAAGCAGAAGGCTTTCGAGGCCTTGGTCTATCTGCACCGCTACCACGAGGGCACACTCGCGCGTATGCGCATGGAATACGTGGTCCCGCTGCAAGGCAAGATGGCCGCCCGCATCGACCGGCTCGTCGACGACATCGCGTCCGCGTCCACCACGGCCCAAGCCAAGCGGCTGCAAAAGGAGCGGGACAAGCTGACCCGCCAACTCGACGAACTGCGCCGCTACGACGAGCAACTGCGCCACTACGCCGACCAGCGCATTACCTTGGACCTGGACGACGGCGTCAAGGTCAACTACGCCAAGTTCGGCGACCTGCTCGCGGAGGTCAAAGCCGTGACCGGTACGAGTGCGGAATGATCCAATACCGATTGACGAAGACATTCAATGAAATCCACTGACAGTGGGACTCGATCGCGCCCCGATAACGGAGAATCCGTGGGTATCCCCATGCGTTTAGCCGCACTCAGCGTTGACAACTTCAAGTCGCTCGTCGATTTCAAGCTGCCTCTAGCGGATTTTACCTGTCTGATCGGTTCAAATGGTTCCGGGAAATCGACGGTCATTCAGGCCGTGGACTTCGTCGCCTGTTTGCTCAAAGGGCAGATGTCCCGGTGGCTGGAGCTGCGTCAATGGAGCCCCGCCGACCTGAATTCCAAGCTGATACGAAAGAGCAGTATCACTGTCGGTCTCGTATTGCGGCAAGAGGGCGAAGCGCTGCTATGGAACGCGAGATTCAATCGTGCGACGCTTAAGTGTACTCAAGAAGCGGCCAGGATCGACAAGCGCTTTCTCGTCGTCGTTGATGACGGCAGCTATGCGAGTGCGGACGAGCATGGGTATATGGCTCGTACGAAGATCGCGTTCGAGTACGAGGGGTCCGTGCTGTCCCAACTCAAGGACGAAATGCTGACTCCCGAAATCCTCGCTCTCAAGGACTTCTTGCATAACACTGTAGCGCTCGACGTGTTGGCGCCGCAATTCCTTAGAAAAAGAGCGTCCTTGAGCCATGGGGATCGGGGGTCGGCTGGCGAGCGCCTGTCCGCGCTTCTGCACGAACTATCAGCGGCGCAACGAACAGAGTTGTTGGAACGACTCCAGGCGTACTATCCGCAACTGACCAGCGTCTTCACCCGTTCACTGCCGGCCGGTTGGAAAGAACTCAACATCCGTGAGCAATTTGGAGCGACTCGGCTTGTCACCGAGGCCAAACATGCCAACGACGGCATGTTGCGGCTCATGGCGATGCTTGCTGAGATTTTGACGGAGCACGAGTTTGTGCTCTTCGACGAGATCGAGAATGGCATCAACCCGGAATTAGTCGAATTTTTGGTCGGCACCCTTGTGGGTTCACGGCAGCAGGTCCTGGTAACGACTCACAGTCCGATCATTCTGAATTCTCTGGATGATGCGGTGGCACGCGCCGGTGTCCACTATCTCTATCGAACGCCGGAAGGTTACACACGTTCAGTTCCCTTCTTCTCGATACCGTCAGTCTCGGAAAAGTTGGAGGTCATGGGGCCGGGCGAGGCATTCGTCGATACCAATCTGACCCGACTGTACGAAGAAATTCAGACGATGCCGGCAACACAGCGTAGCCAGGGCGATGTTGATTCTCGTTGATACTGTATTTATCTGCGAGATGCGTTTTCTCTTCATCTGTGTCATCTGTGTCATCTGTGTCATCTGTGGATAATTTCTTGCTCACTCTGGGACATTGAAACATGCGCCTGACCGAAAAACAGATCGGATCGATTCGCCGCATCGTCGGCGACACCGCCGGGCCGGCGGCACGGATGCGGGTCTTCGGATCGCGTCTGCGCGACGACGCGGCTGGAGGGGATCTCGATCTCTTGGTCGAATTCCCCGCCGCGGTCGAGCATCCGGCCGCGCTATCGGCCAGGTTGTCGACGCGCATTTCTCGCTCGCTGTATGGCCGCAAGGTCGATGTGCTGCTGCTGGCTCCGAACCTGCGCCGATTACCCATTCACGAGATTGCGCTGCAAGAGGGACAGCCGATATGACCTTGCCGCCCGCCACCGCCCTGCGCTTGCGGTTTCTTGCGCGCGTCGCCGCAAAGGAAGCCCGGCACCTCGTCACGACTACCGAGCGACTCTTCACGGTCCCATTCACGCCGCAGCGGGTAGCCGACCTGGAGCATGAGCCGGACTTGGCCGAGCGGGTCGATGCGTTCGTTAGCCGCTTCGGTCGCTTGCAGGATACCCTCGGGGACAAGCTCTTGCCCGTCCTCCTGAGTGCGCTTGGAGAGAAGACCGCGGCAGTCATCGACAACCTCGACCGCGCCGAGCGCCTCGGGCTCATCCCCGCGGCGGAGCAATGGATGGAGGTGCGCAAGCTGCGTAACCAGATGGTCCATGACTATGTGGAGGACCCGCTCGTCCTTGCCGACGCATTGGAGACCGCGCACGGCTATGTTCCGGTGCTGACGGATGTGGCGGAGAGGATGCGCGGTGAGATCGCGCGCCGGGGATGGATCTGAATCAATCAGCCGACGCGCCGATGGAAACACAACGTATTGAAAGTGCGCTGAAAGATCAGTTCATCGCGCAGGGCCATCGCATCGTTTTCTGGATCGATCCTGATCGGGAGTTCGAGGAGACGCTGCCGGATCTCGACCTGGGTGATGTGACCTTGTTGCGCCTCGACGAAATCTCCGGATTGGAGGTCAAGGTGCGCCTGGAGCTGACGGATACCCAAGGCCGCTACCTGCTCTATGCGCCGTCTGAGCCGCCGGAAGTTGAACAGGATTGGCTGCTTGATGTGCGCCTGTACAGCGCGAATTTCCGGGCGGATCGGGCGTCGATGCTGCTCAGCAATCTGGGGTTGACCCAGCAGTCGTTGCGCCTGCACCTGGCGGAGCGGGCGCGGTTCTTCGCCAGCCGGGACCGGCTGGAGCGGCTGAAGCGGCTGGTCAGCCCCAATGACAGTGCGCTGGACATCGATCGCAAGATCATTGCGGTGCTCGCCAAGGCTGATCAGCCGGAGTTCTTCAATGTCCTGATCGCGTTATTCGATAGCATTCCGGAAGGCCATCTCGACGCGCTCCCGCCCGCGTGGGAGGAGATGGAAAAATTCGGCGTCCAGGCGTCGTTTTGGGAACTGGCCGGCGGCCAGTTCGGTTATCAGGAAGGAACGCCGACGCTCAAGAACCTGCTGATCCGGCTACTGGTGTCGGATTTCAGTCACGCCTGCCGGGCGCCGCTTCCTGAGGGCCTCAAGCCGCTCACGCTACCGCGCCAGGGAGCAGCCAATGCGGTGGTCTGTCTCGCCCAGTGGCGCGACAGCAGTACCCGCGGCCCCTCTTATGAGTCGCTGTCGGCCGGTGTGGCGGATGCGGTGAAGCTGGGTCTTCACCTCGGCGCCTTGGAGATCGAGGCGCTGGCCGAGGTCAAGACCTTCCTGCTGGTCGAACAGGTCGTCGCCAGCCGCTTGCGCGACCGCGTGCTGGAGACCGCGCAGACCATCAAGCCCGAGTCCGTGCGTGCCATTGCCGCGCACCGGCAGGATGGTTACTGGGCGGCACGGGCGCTGCCGGATACCCCCCGTGCCCCGCGCCGGTCCCTGTACGCGGTCTACGAGGCTCTGCAAATCGCCGCGGACCTGTTCGCCCTGCGCAACGCGCACCTCGGCGGCTTGGCGCAGCCGGACGCACAAGCACTGCTGGGTGCCTACACAGACGGCTTGTACCGCTTCGACCAGCTTTACCGCCAGTTCTGCGAGGCGGCGGATGACGCGGAGTCCCACGACTGGGATATCCTGAAGTCCTTGCGCCAGGAGGTCGAGCAGGTCTATGGCACGGGCTTCGTGGCCGAGCTGGCGCTGGAGTGGAACAAGCATCTGGAGGCCGGCCTGCTCGGGTCCTGGAGCATCGACGGGCTGCCCAATCAGCAGACCTTCTTTGAGCGGGACGTCGGGCGTGTGCTGGCTAAAGGGGCCGACCGCCGGGTCTTCGTGATCATCAGCGACGCCTTGCGCTTCGAGATTGCGCAGGAGCTTTGCGGCCTGCTCAACGGCAAGTACCGCTTCGACGCGGCGCTGTCCGCCCAGCTTGGCGTGCTGCCGTCCTATACCGGGCTCGGCATGGCCGCCTTATTGCCCCATCAGGCTCTCGACTACGACGAGGGCGGGACCATTCGGGTCGACGGCCTCCCGTGCGGCTCACTGGAACAGCGGGACAAGGTGCTGGAAGCCGTGCAGGGCGTCGCGGTCAAGGCAGACGACTTCATGGCCATGAAGAAGGACGAGGGGCGCGCCTTCGTCAAGCCGTACCGGGTGGTCTATGTCTATCACGACCAGGTGGACGCGGTCGGCGACAAGGCCGCGACCGAGGGACAAACGTTCGGCGCGGTGCGCAAGGCGATCGATGATCTGTGCGACCTGGTGAGCAAGATCATTAACAGTCTCAACGGCAATCATCTGGTCATCACCGCCGACCATGGCTTCCTGTTCCAGGAGACACCGCCTGGAGAGAGCGACAAGAACGCCTTGGCCAGCAAGCCCGCCGGGACCCTGTTGGCGAAGAAGCGCTATCTTTTGGGCCGCAATCTCCCCACCAGCGACCAAGCCTGGCACGGCTCCACCGCGGTGACGGCCGGGGCCGGCGGCGGGATGGAGTTCCGGGTGCCGAAGGGCGCCAACCGCTTTCACTTCGTCGGCGGCTCGCGGTTCGTGCATGGCGGGGCCATGCCGCAGGAGATCGTGGTGCCGGTCATCCGCGTGCACCACGTCAAGGAGACCGGCAGCGCCGCCAAGACCCGGACCCGCACCGTCGGCGTGAGCGTGCTCGGCAGCAACTTCAAAGTCACGACCAACCGCTGTCGCTTCGAGTTGATCCAGACCGAGCCGGTCGGCGAGCGAGTCAAGCCCGTGACGCTGAAGGTGGCGATCTACGACGGTGCGGAGCCGGTCACTAATGTCGAAACCCTGACCTTCGACAGCACCTCGACCGACATGAATCAGTGGAAGAAGACGGTGAGCCTGACCCTGGAGGGGCGGCGCTTCGACAGCAAGAAGGTCTTTCAGTTGATTCTGCGCGACACCGAGACCGGGGTGGAAGAGGCGCGCTTCGACGTGACGATCGATTTGGCTTTTGTGAACGACTTCTGATCCACGGATTGTAAGGAAAGAGAAGAGTTGTCCACAGATGACACAGATGACACAGATGAAAAAAAGAGATGAATTCTAGGCTTCTTATTTCTTTTATCTGTGCTCATCTGTGTCATCTGTGGATAAATTCTTTGTCGTTGTTCGGGTGAAACAGAGCCATCTGTGAATACTCATCAGCGACGGCTAATCCACGGATCGTCAGGAAAGAGAAGAGTTGTCCACAGATGACACAGATGAACACAGATGAAGAAAAGAGATGAATTCGCGGCTTCTTATTTCTCTTATCTGTGCTCATCTGTGTCATCTGTGGATAAATTCTTTGTCTTTTTTTGGGTAAAGCAGTGCCCTCTGTGGATATTGATCAGCGACGGCTGATTCTCGGATCGGAAGGAAAGAGAAGAGTTGTCCACAGATGACACAGATGAACACAGATTAAGAAAGAACAGCTGTGTTCATCTGTGTCATCTGTGGACGAAACATTCGCCGCTGGGCTATGGCGGAAGCCGGCCGGTCGGGACGATGACCAAGGCCGTCTGTGGATAGAAATCTTAATTCATCTTTTTGGAGAGACATCTGTGGATAAGGAAACGGACCCGCAGACCTTTGCGATTATTGGTGCGGCGATGGCTGTTCACTCGGAGTTGGGGCATGGGTTCCTGGAGCGTGTATATCATGAGGCCATGATCCTGGAACTCAGGCGGAGAGCGATTTCGTTTCAGTCGGAATGCGCGATTCCGATTTATTATAAAGGCGAGATGCTGTCGGTAGTCTATCGTGCCGACTTCGTATGCTATGAAGCAGTGCTCGTTGAGATCAAAGCGCTGCCCGCCATCGGGGGCGGGGAGAAAGCCCAACTGATTAACTATCTGAAAGCGTCAAGGCTCAAACGCGGCCTCATCCTGAACTTCGGCGCGACCCGACTTCAATACGAGCGCTTGGTATTCTGATCCGCAGATGACAAGAAAAGAGTCGTCCACAGATGACACAGATGACACAGATGACACAGATGACACAGATGAATACCGAATGAATTTTCTTCATCTGTGTCCATCTGTGTCATCTGTGGATAAGTTCTTCATCTTTCTTTGGCCGAGTTCGGAACCTCTGTGGATATGACTGATCTCGATAGTTTGCTGAACCGCTACTTCGCCGGCAAAGTCGTCCGCAAGGATCTGACCAAGCTGATCAAGGAAGGGGCGAACGTCCCGGTCTATGTGCTCGAGTACCTGCTCGGCATGTACTGCGCGTCGGACGACGAGGCGATCATCCGCGACGGCCTGGAGACGGTGAAGACGATCCTGGCCGAGAACTATGTGCGGCCGGACGAGGCGGAGAAGGTCAAGTCCAAGATCAAGGAGCGGGGCAGCTACAAGGTCATCGACAAGGTAACGGTGCGGCTCAACGAACGCCGGGACCTCTACGAGGCCCTGTTGTCGAACCTGGGGGTCAAGGATGCCGCCATTCCGGGGAGCTATGTGAAGCAGTTCGAGAAACTGCTGGTGGGCGGGATCTGGTGCATCGTCACGGTCCAATATTTCTTTGAAGAGGGGCCGAAGGGTTCGCCCTTTACCATCGGTGACCTCAAGCCGATCCAGATGCCCAACATGGACTTGGAGGGGCTGTTCGAGGGGCGCCAGGCGTTCTCCGAGGCCCAGTGGATCGATGTCCTGTGCCGCTCCACCGGGATGGAGCCGGCGAACCTGACCGAGCGGGTCAAGTGGCACCTGCTGGCGCGGATGATTCCCTTTGTCGAGAACAACTACAACTGCTGCGAGCTGGGGCCGCGGGGGACCGGCAAGAGCCACCTCTATAAGGAGATCAGCCCCAACAGCATCCTCATCTCCGGCGGCCAGACCACGGTGGCCAACCTGTTCTGTCCTCGTCGGCCTGATCCTTGGTCCTCACGGTGATCTTCGGGGTGTCTGGCAGGGGGTCCGTGAGCGGTGCCGGCAGCGTCAGGGCCTTGGAGCGGCGCGCTTTGAAGGTCTTGTCCCGGTAGTACCGGAGCTTCTGGCCGATCATCGGGCGCACGCCCTCGATCAGGACGATGGTTTCGTCCTCGCGCAGGTGAGCGATGTCGTCGATGTCCAAGATGGCTTGCCCGGTCTGCGAGACTTGGCGCGAGCGGCGGCCGTCGCCATAGCTGTAGCTGGTCTGGGTGACGGTCTTCAGCCCGACGATGCGGGAGATTTGTTCGGCCAAATCCCGGCGGTGCACCGGAGGGCGGGAGTAGATCCGGGCTCGGTGGTTGTCGATGAAGAACTCGGCCAGCTCTCGGCCATAGACCGCCTGAAGCTGGGCCTCCGACTGGATCACGGTGGCAATCCGGATGCCCCAGCCGCGCACGTAGGCGAGGGCATGGACCAGCTTCTCGACCCTACCCAGGCTCAGGAACTCATCGAGCAGCAGCAGGACCGCACCAGCAGGGTCAAGCCGATCAGGAGGTCCCGCGCCACGTTGTCCCAATAGGGGTCGTGGCTTTCGTTGGGGACCAGGATCGCGGCGATGGTCTGCACATCGGTGAAGCGCAGATCGCCCTCGCGCACATAGGGCAGGACGTTGAAGGCGTGGGTTTGGCCTGCCTCATGGAGGGGGGCGAAGCGGCAGACCTGCCGGCCTCGGGTCCGGCCCCGGTAGCCCGAGGTCAGGGCGTAGTTCTCGTTCTTGATGTCCAGGGCGATGACGGACCCTTGCCAGTGCAGCAGGTTCGGGACCACGAGCCCTACCTCCTTGCCGGTGCCCGTAGCCGCGGTCAGGAAGGGGTGCAGATCGCCGTTGAAGGCCAGCAACCGGCCGCGGTGGCGCCCGAGCAGGATCGAGTGCGCCCCGGCCTGGTAGAGTCTGGCCTTGGCGATCTCACCGGGACGGGCCAGGCGCGCCGCGCCATGCAGCGGCTTAGACGGCAGCAAGGTCCAGGCGACGAGCCCCGGCAATCCGATGGCCGCGCCCCCGCCCGCGAGATCGGCCAGCAGTAGGCTTCGTCGTCGCGCAACTCCGCGAGCATGATGCGGTCCGGCTTCATGCGCAGACAGGACACCAGCAGGTCCTTGACCGTCACCGGCGAGACCCCGGCCCCGTCACGGCTGAAGAAGAGCCGGGCGGTGTTGGCGTGTAGGGAAGGCCAACTCCTTGGCGTCTTCGATGGCGATCAGGCGTTCGTCGAGTGGGATCTCGGCGATCATCGCCTTTGACAAGGTGGTCTTGCCCGAGCCCGTGGCCCCCGAGACGATGACGTTGAGCCGGTGGGCGACGATCTCGCGCAGGATGGCGGGGACGCTGGTCTGGTCGTCGCCCTGATTCCCAATGGGCCAGCCGGCGAGTCGGGACCGCACGGCCGCCCGGTGGCGCGCCGCGCTGGTATCCCCGTTGGACAGGGGCGCGAAGGTGACCTTGTCCGCCAACTCGTCGAGGCTGAAGGTCACACGCGACGGCCGGCGGATGGTGATCGAGGGCTCCTCGGCCGCCGGTGGCAGGACGATCTGGACCCGTTCGCCGGTGGGCAGGTGGCCGCTCAGGATCGGCGCCCGTTCGCTGACAGATGATACTAATCGGGTCCCCCTGGTTCTTGTTCAGGGTCGGCTTGATCTTCGCCAACTCGCCCAGTACCCCGGACCGAGTGTCGTTGGTGGTTTGCTGGACGAAGTGGCCCTGCGGAGGCCGCTCCCACGACTGGGATCATCCGTTGCGTCGCGCGGCTTCGCCGAGCGACGGCCAGTCGAACACCTCGATGCCTTCGCGGCTGTAGGCGTCGTCCCCGCCGTAGATCAGCCAACCCGGCAGCGCCTGCTCGCCGGCCAGGGTCTGCCATTTGGCGAGACCTTTGAGCCAATCGCGCACCAAGGTCGCGCCCGACTTGATCTCGATGCCCTGTAAGCGCCCGCCCGTCTCGAAGAGCAGGTCGATCTCATGACCGGTATTGTCGCGCCAGAAATACAACCCGGCGGGCCGGCCGTTGTTGAATCGGTGCTTGACGAACTCGCCGACCGCCAAAGTCTCGAACAGCGCCCCGCGCTGCGGGTGGATGTTCAGCGCTGCGCTGTCCTTGATGCCGAGGAGCGCCGCGGCGAGGCCGGTATCCAGAAAGTAGAGCTTTGGTGTCTTCACCAGTCGCTTGCCGAAGTTGCGGTGATAGGGCGGCAAGAGCAGGATGAGGTAACTCGCCTCCAGCACGCTGAGCCATTCGCGCGCGGTGGTGTGCGAGACGCCGCAGTCGTTGGCCAGTGCCGACAGGTTGAGTAGCTGACCGGTGCGCGCCGCGCACAACCGCACGAACCGCTGGAACAGCGCCAGGTCCCGCACCGCCAACAGTTGGCGGACGTCGCGCTCCAGGTAGGTTGCGATGTAATTCGGAAACCAGTCGTCGGGCAGCAGCGGACGGTCGTACAACGGCGGAAAGCCGCCGCGCCACAGCAGGGTGTCCAGGTTCGACGGGAGCAGATCGGCGCCGACCAGCTCAGCGATTGAAAACGGCAACAGTTCGATCCGCCCCACGCGACCCGCCAGTGATTGGCTGATGCGCGACATCAGCCCGAACTGCTGTGAGCCGGTCAGCACGAAATCGCCCATGCGTCCCCGGTGGTCGACCAGCCCCTGCAAATAGGACATCAGCTCCGGGCCGTGCTGCGCCTCGTCGATGACCGCGCCGTCCGGGAAGCGGGCGAGGAAGCCCCGCGGGTCGGCGAGGGCGAGTTCGCGCTGGTCAGGATCTTCCAACGTAACATAGGGGCGGTCGGCAAAGAGCATCCGGGCCAGGGTGGTCTTCCCGGATTGGCGCGGCCCGGTGATGGCGAGGATCGGGAATCCGCGTGCCAGGCGCAACGCGGTCTCTTTGGCATGGCGTGGGATCATCCGTCGATCTTACAGATTGCAGGTTGTAACTGCAATCTGTAAGAATCTGTCGGATTAGTTTCATAATCCTTCTGGATTCATCGGCTTGATATCGGCTGCTGCAGCCATCAACCAATCGGAATTCGAGCGAGCAACCTGCATGACAGAAGAACTCCGCATCGGCGTGACCGGTATGACCTGTGCCTCCTGCGTGGCGCGCGTGGAGCGGGCCATCGCGCGGCAGCCGGGGGTCGAGTCGGCACTGGTCAACCTGGCGGCGGAGACCGCGGTCGTGCGGTTCGCCGGGACCGCGGTTCCGCTGCTCCTGGAGGCCGTCCGCGCTGCCGGCTATGAGCCGGTGGTGGCGTCCGCGACCATCGGGATTGGCGGCATGACCTGCGCGTCCTGCGTGGCGCGGGTGGAGCGGGCCATCAAGGCCCTGCCGGGGGTGCTCTCAGCGTCGGTCAATCTGAGCACCGAAACCGCGACGGTCGAGTTCCTGGCCGCGACCGTCAGCCGTGAGCGGATCAGCCAGGTGATCCGCGAGGCCGGCTATGAGCCGCTGGCGGCGGAGCAAGCACCGGATGAGGCCGGGGTCCGGCAGGCCGACGCCCTGGCTGGACTGCGTCGGGACCTGCTGGCGGCCGTGGTCTTGACCCTGCCCCTGGTGTTTGTGAGCATGGGGCGGATGCTCTGGTTCGGCCATGCCGACCCGCCGCACGGTGCAATACCGGCACCGGTGCCGCTTTGGGGCTGGCTGGAACTGATCCTGGCCACGCCGGTGCTGCTGTGGGCCGGCCGCCGCTTTCTGAGTTCCGGTTGGCGGGAACTGCGTCACCTGAGCCCCGGGATGAACAGCCTGGTGATGCTCGGCAGCGGCGCCGCCTACCTCTATTCGGTCGCCGCGCTGACCCTGCCCGGCCGCTTCCCCTCCGGCACCGCCAACCTCTATTTCGAGGCGTCGGCGGTCATCGTGACCTTCATTCTGCTCGGGCGCTATCTGGAAGCCCTGGCCAAGGGCCGGACCTCCGAGGCGATCCGCCGCCTGGTTCATCTCCAGCCGCACAGCGCCCGGGTGGTGCGCCCGGAGGGAGAGGCCGAGATCCCGGCCGCCGCCGTGGTGCCGGGCGACCTGATCGCGGTGCGGCCCGGTGAGCGTATCCCGGTTGACGGGACCCTGACCGAGGGCGGCAGCCATGTCGACGAATCGATGATCACCGGCGAGTCGCTGCCGGTCCGTAAGGGTCCGGGCGACCCGGTGGTCGGCGCCACCGTCAACGGTACCGGCGCCTTCCGTTATCGCGCCACCCGGGTGGGAGCCGACATGGTGCTGGCGCAGATCGTGCGGCTGGTCGAGGATGCGCAAGCCGGCAAGCTGCCGATCCAGCGGACGGCCGACCGGCTTGCCGCGGTCTTTGTGCCGACCGTTATGGCCGTGTCGCTCCTGACCTTCGTTACCTGGCTATGGGTCGGCCCGGCGCCCGCGCTGGCGCATGCCTTCGTGGCCGCGGTCAGCGTACTGCTGATTGCCTGCCCCTGCGCCATGGGGCTCGCCACGCCCACCGCGATCATGGTCGGTACCGGCCGCGGGGCCGCCCTGGGGATCCTCTTTCGCCGCGGCGACGCGCTGGAGACTCTGGCGCGGGTGGATCAAGTGGTGCTCGACAAGACCGGAACCCTGACCGCGGGGCGGCCGGCACTCACCGATCTCGCGGCCTTCGGGATGACCGAAGCGGCGGCCCTGGCGCTCGCCGCCGCCGTCGAGCAGCACAGTGAGCACCCGATCGGCGCCGCTCTGGTGCAGGCCGCGCGGGAGCGGGGGCTGGTGCTTACCGCGGCGACCGAGGTCGAGGCCGTCCCCGGCTATGGTATCCGTGCCCGAGTGGACGGCATCCTGGTCGCCGTGGGCGCTGCCCGCTACATGGACCGTCTGGGCGTCGCGCTCGCGGCGGGTGCCGCGTCGGCGGCGCGTCTGGCCGACGCGGGGAAGTCGCCCCTGTATCTGGCGGCCGACGGCCAACTGGCGGCCGTGCTGGCGGTGGCCGATCCGGTCAAGGCGGGCAGCCGGGCGGCCGTCGCCCGCCTGCACGACCTGGGGCTCTCGGTCACCCTGCTGACCGGCGACGGCAGCCGCACCGCGGCGGCGGTGGCGCGTCAGTTGAACATCGAACAGGTCGTGGCCGAGGCGCTGCCGGCGGATAAAATTGCGGAGATCAAACGGCTGCAGGCCGCCGGCCACCGCGTGGCCTTTGTCGGCGACGGCATCAACGATGCCCCGGCGCTTGTTCAGGCCGACGTCGGCATCGCCATGGGGTCGGGCACCGCGATCGCCGTCGAGGCCGGCGAAGTCGTCCTGATGACGGCCGACCCGGCGGCCATTGCCGACGCCATCGCACTGGCGCGGCGCACCCTGGGCACCATCCGCGGCAATTTTTTCTGGGCCTATGGCTATAACGTCGCCCTGATCCCGCTGGCGGCCGGCGTCTTCTACCCGCTGACCGGATGGCTGCTCAACCCGATGATCGCCGCGGCGGCCATGAGCGTCTCGAGCCTGTTCGTGGTCGCCAACAGCCTGCGGCTGCGGCGCTTCAGGTCGCCGTAGACCATCCGAGGGTCAGCGTCCGCCGAGACCCTGGGGCGGAAAGCCGATCCGCAGATGTTCACAGTGAACACCGATGTCTTTGGCTCGGATGTAGGTGCGACTTCAGTCGCACCGAGTTGGACGCAGGTGCGACTGAAGTCGCACCTACACTGACCGGTATCCAAATTGTCGGAAATCTTTTCGCGAACATCCCGGTCACCGACGCTCAGGGGAACACCGCGTATCTCGGTACTGAAGCGTCCAGGATTTTCTCGAACTACCGGTGTTGCCTGCGCCCGTGGACTCTGCGACAAGCGCCGGGTCACGCGTTTGTCGCAAATCCGTCAAAGCAGGTCAGGGCCGTCGGCTAAATCCCTACCGTAGTGTCAAAGTCGGTTGGTGGCACGCAAACTGCTTTCCTCCGGATAAGACGAACCGGAAGCACGCCTAATGTCAACCAAGCCAATGACCGTGACCATCAACGACACCACCCTGCGCGACGGGGAGCAGTCCGCCGGGGTGGCCTTCTCCCTGGAGGAAAAGCTGGCCATCGCCCGCGGACTCGCGGACCTGGGAGTGCCGGAGCTGGAAGTCGGCATCCCGGCCATGGGCGAGGAGGAGCGCCATTCGATCCGTATCCTGGCGGAGTTGGGGCTGCCGTCGCGCCTCATGGTCTGGGCGCGCATGTTGCCCGGCGATATCGCCCAGTGCCGTGGTTTGGGGGTGCAGTTGGTGGATCTCTCGATCCCGGTGTCCGATCAGCAGATCGCGGGCAAACTGGGACGTGATCGGGACTGGGTGTTGGGTCAGGTCCAGGCGCAGGTGACGGCGGCCCGCGATCTCGGGCTGGAGATTTGTGTGGGTGCCGAGGACGCTTCGCGCGCCGATCCGGAATTTCTGTGGCAGGTGGCCGAGGCGGCCCAAGAGGCTGGCGCCAGCCGCATTCGCTATGCCGATACGCTGGGTCTGCTGGAGCCTTTCGGCACTTTTGAGCGCATTCGCGATCTGCGCGCCATCATCGATCTTGAGATCGAGATGCACGCCCATGATGATCTGGGCTTGGCCACCGCCAACACCTTGGCTGCCGTGCGTGCCGGGGCGACCCATGTCAACACCACCGTCCACGGGTTGGGCGAGCGGGCGGGCAATGCCGCACTGGAGGAAGTGGTGATGGCACTCAAGCATACCCAGAGCGTCAGCACCGGCGTGGACCTGTCGGCGTTCGGGACGCTCTCCCGGCTGGTGGCCCGGGCGTCCGGAAAACCGGTGGCCTGGCATAAGAGCCTGGTTGGTCAGGGCGCCTTTACCCACGAGGCCGGCATTCATGTCGACGGACTGCTCAAAGACCCGCTGAACTATCAGGGTGTCGATCCCGCTGAGATGGGTCGCACCCACTGTTTGGTTCTCGGCAAACATTCGGGACGGCATGCCGTCTGTCAGGTCTATGCCGACCAACTGCGTTTGGACCTGGGACCCGAGGAGGCGGATCAGGTGCTGCCGCTGGTGCGCCGTTTCGTCACCCAAACCAAACGCTCGCCATGCACGGCGGATTTGCGCCGCTTTCTGGTGGAGATCGGCCACCCCGGCGCCGTTCTTCAGTGAATTGAATCAAGGAGCCGAACCGGTGGACCTACTCGATTTCAGCGGCGAGGAAATGTACTTCGATGAGCCGGTGACCCCGGAGGTCGAGGCTCTGCTGTTGGCCGCGGCGCAGCAGTATGGGGACGATGCGGCCGAGCACAGCCTGCTGCGCGCGTATTTCCTCGAACCGGAGCACCTGACCGTACTGGTCGCGTTGTATCGGTATTTTTTTTATCGCCACCGGTTCCGCGAGGCCCTGACCACGGCCGACCGGGCGATTGCCGTGGCGGCCCGGCGGCTGGAGCTGCCGAGTCGCTGGGAGCAACTCACCCCGGCCCATCTGGGCGGGTCGGTGCTGGTCTCGATGAGCATGACGCGGTTTCTGTTGCTGGCGCTCAAAGGATCCGCCTACCTGCTGATGCGCTTGGGTGACCCGGCGGCGGCCCTGCAGCGTTTCGACAAGATCGCCGAGATCGACACCAGCGACCGGCTCGGGGTCAAGGACCTGCGCGCCATGGCGCAATCGTCGATCACCGCGGCCGCGGTGGAGCGCATCGGCGGCAATGTGAGCTTCATCGGACGCTAGTCTTTAACCACTTCCCCAACCGGAGATCGCCATGACCGACGATGACTTTGAATCCGATCTGGAAGAACTCTCCAGCGCGGAGGATTTCCTGGAGTATTTCAAGATCGAGTACGACCCCAAGGTCGTGCAGGTCAACCGTTTGCATATTTTGCAGCGCTTCCATGATTATCTGGCCGATGTCGATGAACAGCCGGACGGGGCGGACGCACGCTGGGCCTTGCACGCCGACCTGCTGGGTGCCGCCTACCTGGACTTCGTGACCTCCGACGCCCAGACCGAGAAGGTGTTTCGGGTGTTTCATATGCACGAGCCGAAGATCGCCAGTGTTCCCCTGAGCGACCTCTTGGGTCAGATCCCCCATGCGGCCGGCGTTTGACTTCGGGACCGCGGTGCGGGTCGTGCGTAACGTGCGCAACGACGGCACCTTCCCCGGACAGGCTACCGGCAGCCTGCTGGTCAGGCGCGGCAGCACCGGCGTGGTGCGCGACGTGGGAACCTTCCTGCAGGACCAGATCATTTACACGGTCCATTTCCTCGATGCGGACCGAATGGTCGGTTGTCGGGAGGAGGAGTTGCAACTGGCGACCGACCCCTGGATTCCCAGTCGCTTCGAGTTCCGCGACCGGGTCCGGCCGCGTATCCCATTGGGGATTCAAGGGCGTGTGCTGGTGGAGCGGGGGATCGAGGGTGAGGTAATGAAGGTGGTCCGCGATGCTCCCGGCGGAGTCGCCTACCATGTGCATTTCAGCGGCGCCGGTACGCTCCAGGTGCCGGAGTCGGCACTGGACGGTCCGGACGGGGATGCCGCCGCATGACCTTGGCGCGGGCGGTCGGCATTCAGTAATCGAAGCAAAGTCTATGAACACCGAAGGCGATAACGAGCACATCCATGTCCGCTGAAGCCCCGAGTCTCCCGGTCGAGTTTCGCTACCATCTGCTGCGGGCCGCCGGTGAGCGTTTCCAGCTTGGCACCTGGGCTCTGGACGCTGCTCAGCGGGCGGAGGCGACCCGGCTGGCGCAGCGGACCTTTGAACTGGAGGATTTGGTCCTCGGCTCACCGCAAGCGCGGGCCGTGGTGATCCCAAGCGACCAGGTTGAAGCCGCGGTGGGTGAGTTGCGCTCGCGCTATCCGGATGCGGACGACTTTGTCTCGGACCTCGAACGCAACGCGCTGGATCTGGACACCTTGCGCAGCGCGCTGCGGCGGGAGCTGACCTTTGACGCGGTGATGCGGCGGGTGGGCGATCACCGGCTGAGCGTCGACGCCGTGGATGAACAGCTTTTTTTTGAGCTTCACCATGAACGGTTCACCGTTCCGGAGCGGCGCGGCGCCCGACATATCCTGATTACGGTGAACGACGCCTACGCGGAGAACGGCCGGGACGCGGTGCGGGCACGTATGGACCGGCTGGTGGCGGATCTGGAGCATTCCAGTGCGGGTCGCCAGGAGCGGTTTGCGGTCCTGGCGCGCGAGCAATCGGAATGTCCGACGGCCCTGCAGGACGGACGTTTGGGTGAGGTCCGTCGGGGCCAGTTGTATCCGGCGCTCGACGCGGTCCTGTTCACCCTGGCAGCGGGTGGGATCAGTGGCCCGGTGGAGTCCGAACTCGGCTTTCACCTGCTCCTGTGCGAGCGCATTCTGCCGGCGCACGCGCTCCAGTTTACCGAGGCGCAGCCGCAGATCCGCCGGATTCTGGAGGAGCGGCAACGGCGCCGCAGCCAGACGGCCTGGATTGCGGAACTGCGCCGCGGAGCGGGCGGGGATGCGGCCGGGCCGACCGCGCCTGCCGCTCAGGCCTGGCGCTCGGGGCAGGCCGCATGAATACGCCGGCTCCTCACGCCTGTTCCTTCTGTGGTGCCGTTCAGGGCGCCGATACCCCCCTGATCGCCGGGATCGATGGCCATATCTGCGAGGCTTGCGTGGCCTTGGCGCACCAGGTGGTCACCAGTTGGGGGCGCACCCGCGCCTTGACCGGACCGCTGAAAGCGCCGCCCAAGCCGAAAGAGATCAAAGACCATTTGGACCGTTATGTGATCGGTCAGGAAACCGCCAAGGAATGCCTGGCGGTCGCTCTGTATAACCATTACAAGCGCCTGGCGGCGGAAGCGAATCACCCCCGCCGCGTCCTGGACGATCCGGATCGGGTGGAGATCGACAAGTCCAATATCCTGATGCTTGGCCCCTCCGGAACCGGTAAGACGCTGCTCGCCAGCACTCTGGCGCGGATCGTCGGCGTTCCCTTCGTGATCGCCGATGCCACCACCCTGACACAGGCCGGCTATGTCGGTGAGGACGTGGAAAGCATCCTCGCGCGGCTCCTGGATGCGGCCGGCGGTAAACGTGAGCTGGCCGAATGGGGCATCGTCTATATCGACGAGATCGACAAACTGGCCCGCGTCGGGGAGAGCAGCCACGGCACCCGCGATGTGTCGGGCGAGGGGGTGCAGCAGGCGTTGCTCAAGCTGGTGGAGGGGACTCAGGTCAAGATCAGCCCCAAGGGCCGCAAGGAGGGCAGCGAGATACCGGTCATCGACACCCGCAACATCCTGTTCATGGTCGGCGGGGCCTTCGCCGGTTTGGAGCGGGTGCTGCGGCGCCGGCTGGAGCCGGGCCCATCGAGCATCGGCTTCCATACCGAGCCGAAAGCGAAGTCCGATGCGCAGGGCGCCGGGGGCATCTACGCCGAGACGCAACCGGACGATCTGCGCCACTTTGGCCTGATTCCGGAATTCATCGGCCGGTTCCCGGTGGTTGTCGCTCTGCACGATCTGGACGAGGCCGCGCTGGTGCGCATCCTCACCGAACCCCGAAATGCACTGGTGCGTCAGTTCCAGCAGTTGTTCCTGTTCGAAGGCGTGGCCCTGGAGTTTGAGCCCGCGGCCCTGACCGCCATCGCCCGCAAGGCGATCGCGCGCGGGACCGGGGCGCGCGGCCTGCGCAGCGTGCTCGAGGGGCTGTTACAGCGGCCCATGTTCGAGCTGCCGTCCATGAGCGGCGTCACCGGTTGTCTGGTGGATGAAGCCGCCGTCAGCGGCGAGGGCGTCATCCGCTGGCAAGGGACGCAGGATGCGGACCAGGCGGATCCGGACGGCAGTCTTGCGCGGGCCGATGTCGGGTGAGGCCGAGAGGCCGCGGTCAGCGATCGCGCTCCGGCGACAGGTCGCCGTCGACATAGTACCAACGTCCTTGATGGCGCGCGAAGCGGCTGCGCTCATGCAGCCGGTGCGCCCGCCCGCCCAGCTTGTAGCGGGCAACGAACTCCACCAGACCGCGAACGTCCGCAGGCCCGCCGGCTTCGGTCGTGATGATCTTGAGTCCGAGCCACTGCACCTTGGGGTCGGCTTGCAGGTCCGGGGGTCGGGTGCTCGGGTGCCAGGTCGCGTGCACATGGCCCGTGTCGCCTAGCGTGTATGCGCTGTAGCGGGAGCGCATGAGCTGCTCTGCCGTGTCCGGCAGCGCGGCCCCAGTGATGAATTGGCCGCAGCAGTCCATGTAAGAACCCCCGGATCCGCAGGGGCAGGCGGCGGGTACGGCAGACGTTTTGGTTTTCATTCTCTTTGACGATTCCCCCATTCCCCGCGGTCTACTGGACCGTGTTGGCGTAAGGCCGCTATTCTCCCAGGATCACCGGCCCGCGGGGTGCATTCGGCGAGATCCCGGACCCGCGCCCCATGTTCGTGCCGCCGCCTCGCTTCAGTGCGCGGATCGAACTGTCCGCGGAGGTTGACTTGGCCGAGTCATTTTCGATCAGCGCATTTCCTGGTCAGCACCGCCATGGGACCGACATCGCCGGCACGGTGCGCACGACCCCGGTCGCGCCAATCCAGTGCGCCCCACCGCCGCTCGTCACACGCCACCCCGCCGCCGGTCGCGCTGCGCCTCCCATCCCACCCCCAGACCGCTCAACTCAGCGAAAAGGCCGCTTGCCCGGTGTCCTGAGCGCGGCTAAAATCGGAGCCACAGTCGGGCTTAGGTGGTTGGATTTTCGGCTCATGGGGCCAACTGTGTGATTGGCCTACGGTTGGCCGGCACCGGTCGTTGATTCAGCCTGGGGGAAGGCTCATTCGGCAGATGCGGGCACCACACGATTCGCCCCATGAGCCGAATTTTCTATCCGTAAGTCCTGCTTGCCTTTGATAAGCAAGTGACGCCGCTGTTTCAGCAAGTCCACGCCAGCCTCCACCAATCCCGCACCCTCGCCACCCTGCGCGACACGCTGCTGCCGAAGCTGCAGAGCGGGGAGTTGAACGTAACCGAAACGCATTGACCAACATGCCAGACGAAATCTCACACACACCCGCACTACAGGTCGAGACGAGTCCGGCACCAAAGGACTTGCGGGCAGAACTAAAGGCTGACTTGAAATCAGAGTTTGCCGCCAACCTTACGGCGGCGGGCACACTGCCAAAAGTGGCATGCGGCTCCTTGGTGGCGTTGCTTGGTGCCAGCGGTCCAATCTCGGCTGACGTCATTGCGGCACTCCGCTTAGAAGACCCAACTCAACCGGAGGCGCCCAATGAGTGAGATGATTCGCGCAATTCGGTTTGAGCATTTCCGCGGTCTCCCTGACAGCGACTTTAATCTCAAAGGGAAGAGTCTCGTCCTGCTTGGGTCGAACGGAAAAGGAAAGAGTGCGGTCGTCGACGGCATCGAGTTTCTGTTTTCTGGGCAGGTAGGTCGCTTTGTTGGAGCTGGAACGGGGGGCATCGACCACGATGATGCGATTCAGCATGTAAAGAAGCTTGGAGTTCCCAAGGTCACACTTTCTCTCAGCCCGTCGAACGGAGCCATTAGCAGAAGCCTGGACTCCGAAACGCTTTCGATTCGGGGACGACCGCGCTGGCCTGGAACGACTGTTACTCTACTGTGCCCGCCCGGCCTTCCCGGTGGGCTGGGTCGACCTCAAGCGGGTGGTCGATCGGCTGCCGAAACCCCAGTCCGACGGTCACACCGCGCTGCTCCTCACCCCCTTGGATCTGCTTGAGCGGCTCGCCCCGTGGATCCCGCCGCCGCGCCGTCATCGCCATCGCCATCGCCATCGCTACCACGGGGTGCCGGCACGCCATGCGCCGCTGCGCGCCGCGGTCACCGCCGACGGGCGCGACGTGACCGCGAGCGACGCGACCGCGCAGGTCACGAAGTCCGCACCGGGGGCGCGCAGCGCCCGCGACCACTGGGCGATCCTGCGCGCACGGCTGTTCACGGCCTTCCCGCTGCGGCGCCCACAGTGCGGCGCAGAACTGCGGCTCGCCTGCGTCACCGCGCCCGAGCCGGTGGCACCTATCCTGACGCATCCGGGCGAGCCCGCCCAGCCCCCACGGATCGCCCCGGCCCGCGGACCGCCCGCCTGGGATGATATGCGGAACTGAGTGGATGGTCCCCGTCGCGCTGCTACACTTGCGCCCATGGACACCCTTACGCCCTGGCACCGACTCTTCGGCATCGCCCTGACCGACCTCTTCACCGGCCGTCCCTGGCGGGTGGATGTCGAGAAGGAGTTGGCGCTCAAGAGTCAGCGGCTCGACATCCTGATTATCGAACGTCGGCCCGGTGCGGTGGCGGATGCCGGTCCCGCGGCGCTCGCCGGTCTGCCCGATGGGCTGGAGCGGCTCGCGACTCACAATGTCCTGACCTACAAGTCGCAGCACCAGGCACTCGACGCCTGGGCGCTGGATGAATTGATCGGACACTTCGTGACCTACCGCAAGCTGGTCTCCATCGAGCGGACGCACACCCCGAACGCGCCCGCGCCGGGGACCGCGCCGGCGCCCGAGGTTGTCGAACCGCCCGCGGAGACCTATCGTCTGCTCCCGGAGGACGACTTCGGCCTCTACGCGGTGGCCACGCGCACCCCGGAGCGGCTGTTGGCCCAACTGCCCACCGGCACCCTGACCGCCACCCCCTGGCCGGGCGTGTTTGATCTGCGCTGGGGCGGGCGTACCATTCGGTTGATCCTGCTCGGGGAGATCGCCGCACATCCACGCAACGCCCCCTGGGAGGTCTTCAGCGCTCGGCTGGAGCGGGTGCGGCACGGGTTGCGCAACTACCACCCGCGTAATCCGCGCAGCTGCGGTCTGCTGGGGCAACTGTATTTCCATTACCGTATCGAGGTACCCGACATGGCCTACACGATGGAGGAATTCGAGCACGACACCCGCCGCCTGTTCATCGAGCACCTGCATGAATTCGATCCGGACGAGATTCAGGCCATCGTGGAGCAGCTCCCGCTGGACGCGCGTCTGCGTGGGCTGGACCCCGAGGAACGGCTGCGCGGCCTGAACCCGGAAGAACGCCTGCGGGGCCTGGCTGCGGAGGAGCGGCTGCGCGGCCTGGCCGCGGAGGAGCGGCTGCGCGGCCTGGCCGCGGAGGAGCGGTTGCGCGGCCTGGCCGCGGAGGAGCGGTTGCGCGGCCTGGATGCAGAAGAACGACTCTGCGGCCTCGACCCCGCAGTCGTCGAGGCCTGGCTCAAGCGCCCCCAGCACTGATACCCGCGGCGCAAGCTTCACCGTGCATCCGCTGACCGCCCTGGATCGGCCACTTCGTCGCGGTACTCCAACTGAAAGCGCATTCGCCCCTGGTCGCCAAGCTCCCGTTTCGCGACCCCAGCCCGTGAAGCCCAGCTTCACGAGGCGCGCGGGGCATGGGCGGGCCCCGGCGTGAGGAGCACCATCGCCGAGCGCGACCAGGCCCGTGTTTCGCCGGATGGGGTCGGCGGGGGCATCAAGCGTTTCGGGAAGCAGAGCTTCCAAGGCCGGAGTCACGAGACTGAAGTTTCGTGACCAGATCAACTAAGCCCCAAGACCCGCGAGCAGGATCGCTGCACGGGCGATCTGGTCGGCGCAGGGGACCCGAATTGAGTAATCTGTCCCCCGAATTCCGGTAGCGCGGCCCCGGCGATGAATCGGCCGCAGCAGTCCAGGTAAGCTGCCCCGGATCCGCAGGGGCAGGCGGCAGGTGCGGCAGTCGTTTTGGTTTTCATGCTCTTTGACGATTCCTCCATTCCCCGCGGGCTACTGGACCGCGTTGGCGTAAGGCGGCTATTCTCCCAGGATCACCGACCCGCGGGGTGCCTTCATGCGCTGGCTTGCCATCCATCTCCCCGATCTGCCCCTGGAGGTCGTCGCGGGGGCGCGCACCGCCGTGGCTCCGCTCGCGGTCAGCGTCCACCGCCGGGGCGAGCGCATCCTGCGCTGCAACACCGCCGCGCTGCTTGCGGGTATTCGTCCCGGCCAAGGGGTCGGTGCCGCCCGCGCCCGCTGTGCCGAGCTGACCGTCATGCCTCGACAGCCTGCCGCGGAACAGGAGGCATTGGAGCACCTGGCCGCCTGGGCGATCCGCTTTACGCCTCAGGTCAGTCTGGCGCCGCCCCGCGCGCTGCTGCTCGATGTGGCGGCCAGCCTGCGCCTGTTCGGCGGGGCCGACGCCTTGCTCGCGCAGGTAAGTGCGGGGATCGGCGCAAGCGGCTATCAGGGGCGGCTCGCCATGGCGCCGACACCATTGGGCGCCCTGGTCTGGGCGCGGCAGCTTGGGGCCTCGGCCGAGACCGCGGGCTGGCCCATGATCCCCGATCTGGCCGCACTGCAGGCCGCACTCGAGGGTTTGCCCCTGGCCGCGTTGGGCCTCAACGCGCGCGAGTGTGACGACCTGACCGCGCTGGGACTGCGCCGTGTCGCCGATGTGCTGCGGCTGCCCCGTCCGGGGCTGCGCGAGCGGCTGGGTCCCACGCGGGTGGACTGGCTGGAGCGTCTGCTCGGCGAGACCCCGGATCCGCGCCCGATGTTCGTGCCGCCGCCCCGCTTCAGTGCGCGGATCGAACTGCCCGCGGAGGTCGACCTGGCCGAGTCGTTGGTCTTTCCCTGTCGGCGCCTGCTCGGCGAACTCGCCGGCTTCCTGCGCGGGCGTCAAGCCGGGGTGCCGCGGCTCGACTGGCGTTTTGGCCACGCCGGCCGGGCTGCTACCTGCTTCAGCCTGGGCGCGGCCTAGCCATTGGCCGACCCGGAGCGCTGGCTGGAACTGCTGCGCGGCCAGTTGGAGCGGATGGAACTCCCGGCACCGGTGCGCGAGATCGCACTGGCCGCGACGGCTGTCCTGCCCTTGAGTCCGCGCAGCGGCGAATTGTTTCCGGAGTTGGCGCGGCCCGGCTGTCGCCCGGATCCCGCGCTGCTCGACCGGTTACGGGCCCGCCTGGGTCGGGACGCGGTGCGCGGTCTCGCGCTGGCGGCCGATCACCGT
>JACDZJ010000017.1_pt1 | contig 86735 bp, 77 predicted proteins | sample 7365721 | NCBI WGS metagenome assembly JACDZJ01 (sample SAMN15143480, study PRJNA637477) | pond metagenome | biome: freshwater wetland ecosystem [ENVO:00000243]; feature: pond [ENVO:00000033]; material: pond water [ENVO:00002228]; isolation source: pond water containing pink berries ... | reverse complement strand
CCCGGCCATCCTGCAGCGCTCGGAGCTGATCGACAGCCAGACCCGCCGCACCATCCGTTTTCGCCAACCGCGCACTCGACTGGGTGGTCTAACCAAGGGAGGTCAATGCGTTACGACTCGTAACTCCGCTCAGGCGTCCCGGTCGGGCGCGGCGGCCCGCACCCCAGGAGACTCAAGGCTCCAACCCCAGCGCCCGTAACCGCTCGGCCAGCCGCTCCGCACGCGCGTGCTCCTGCTCGGCGCGTTCGCGCGCCGACCGCGCTTGCGCGGCCTCCTCCTCCGCCCTGGCGGTCGCCTGTGCGGCACGCGCCGCCTCATCGCGCAAGCGCGCGGCCAGTTCGACCGAGGTCAAGAACGGCTGCCCCTGCGGATCGAAGATCTCCAGCGTCTCACCGCTCAACGCAAAGCGAATACCCAGCCGCGGGCTGACCCAGCCCTTCAAGTGGGACATCCGCCGCAGCCGCCCCTCCTGGCGCAGCCAAACCTCCAGCGTGTTGGGCGCGGGATCATAGACGTAGTACTCCTCAACCCCATAGGCATCATAGAAGGCCAGTTTGTCGGCCATCTCCTTGACGCTGTTGGCCGGAGAGAGGACCTCAAAGACCACCTGCGGCGCAATGCCGCCCTCTTCCCACTGTTTGTAAGAGCCGCGGCGACCCTTGGGTCGGCCGACGGCGACCATCACGTCCGGAGCCACGGGTCCCGTGATCCGACGGTCGGGAACCGGATACCAGAAGAGATCCCCGGCGACGAAGACCTGCGGGTCCTGTGCAAAAAGGATCTCAAGGTTCTCCTTGATCTTGACCAACCACTCATACTGCTCGGTATTCTCCGCCATGGGCTCGCCGTCGCTCTCGGGATAGGGATCGTCGGGGTCGAAATGTGCGAGCGGATTCATCGCCGCGGTCCTCCGCTGGGGGTTGGCGTCAGTCGGAAGTGTAGCCTAAGGCCGTCATCCGTAGGATGCGGTGAGGAACGAACCGCATCGCAGATGATGCGGTCGGTGATGCGGTTCGAGTACTCACCGCATCCTACACGCTACGCGCTTGGGAGCTGGTTTTTCGTTTCTCGTTTTTCGTCATCCGATGCTCCGTGTTCAGCTGTGAACATCGGTGGGGTCGGATTTCCGCCCCAAGGCCGCGGCGGACGCCGGCCGCAACGCTGCTCGATGCCGCCCGGGGTGTGCATGATGACGCGGCTAAGCCGATGTTTCGGATCTCACCCGGCGCGAGACCTTGACCGTCGCAAGTGCGGCGATCCCGTCCACTTCGAGTTCCGGACTCAGATTGGGCCTCAGCCCACGCGGCTGGCGCGGATGGGGCGAAAACCCCTCGCCGACCCGCTCCAAGTCGGCCTTGCTGCTGCTGTAGTAACGTGCCGCCTGAATTGTCTTAGGCAGATTCTTCAGCACATGCCACAGGCTCCAGCGATGTTGCCACAGGCGGCGTGAGAACCGCCGTCGATAGCCCTTGCTATCATAGAAACGACGGACCTGCGTATTATACAGCGCGTCCATCTCCCCCCGCGACGCGAAACCCTTCGGCAGATAGACAAAGTTGAGGCAGTTCATCAGCCGCCAGTCTTCGTTGAATTCGCCCGACTCACCGCCGACACAGTCATCCCAGATCGGCGCCCCGTACAGGGGACTGAACTTGCTCATATTCATTTCATCGAGATCGAGCGACAGCATGAAATCGCTGGTCGCGGCGCTCGTTTCCGGTGTCTCGCCGGGCAGCCCAAAGATGAATAGCCCCTTCGCCCGCAGCCCCGCGGCGTGAATCTGCTCGACCGTCCGGCGAACACTGTCCAGGGTGACGCCGGCCTTGTGCCGTTCCATCATGCCCGGATCGGCCGACTCGATACCCATGGACACCATCAATGCGCCGGCCCGCTTGAGCAGACGCAACATCGCGTCCGACGTGTGGCCGGTGCGCACCGCGCAGTTGAAATCCATGCCCAGGGGTTTCGCGATCAGTCGTTCACACAAATCCGTCACCCGCTTGCGTTGTGCGGTGAACAGGTCGTCGTAAAAATTGATATGACGGACGCCAAAACGGTCACGCAGGTACTTCATGTGCTCATAGACGTAATCCGCGGAGTTCGTCTTGTACAAGCGCTCGAATACCGTGCGGTCGCAGAACGAGCAGGTGTAAGGGCAGCCGCGGGAGGTGACCATGGTGGCGCCATACCGCTTGACATAGGAAAACAGCGGCAGATGATAACCGCGGGGGAAACCGACGAGTTTTTCGTAAGCGGGAAAAGGCAACTCGTCGAGATCGAGGATGCGATGCCGCCGTGGGTTGGAAACGATGTCCTCGCCACGGCGATAGCAGAGATTGGCGATCTCGCGCGGGTCCCGGTGCTCGGCCAGGTCCAGCAGCGTCCCCTCGCCTTCGCCGATGCACAGGTAATCGATTTCCGGAAAGTGTCGCAGCAGCGCTGCACCAATAGCGGAAACGTGCACATTACCGAACACGATACGAACATGCGGACGTTTCGCCTTCACCCGCGCCGCGATCTCAAAGGCATCCATGAAACCGGAGGTCGTGACCGAAAAGCCGACCAGTTCGGGGTTCGTCGCCAACACGATCGCGGCATTGGCGTCGATCGAAGCGGGCGCACCGGGGCCTAGGCAATCGTGTACAGCACACGGATGCCCATGCTGCTCCAGCCACGCCGCCAGTTGCAGGATGCCCAGCGGCGCCATGCGATTCGCCAGCAACGAGAAATCCGGCTGACCGGGCACGAAATTGAATCCGGCCGGGTGAACAAGGGTGATTCTCATGTCGGCACCAGAGGAAAAGTTGCCTGCTGCGAATGCGGCCGCATTCCGTCTGCACGAAACCAGCCTGCCTGCCTCTCGGGAGGGCGGCGAAGTTTACGCCCGTCAGGTTGTCGAAGTGCCGTCCATAGCCCCGAAAATGTTGGTACCGCCGCGTCGGCCGCGTTCAATTCCGTCCTTGCGGTGACCGCCAACGACTCGCAACGTGGACGCTCTACACCCGCGGGGTAGCGCAAGCGAGGTACCCCCTGGGGACACTTGGCGTCATCCAGCGGCATCGCAAGAGCGATCATCCGCGATGCCCCGAGACCTGCAAAGTTGCGTTCCACCTCTCGATGATAGGACACATTGTATTTTTTTACAATAAGTTAGTGTCACCCTGAAACCCCGGACGAAACACTGACTGAAGGTGCAACTGCCTGCATAAAAACTGCCGCGGGGCGCACGAGGGAGTTTAGCCCGCGCAAATTATCGAGTAAACTGCAAGTGGTGGCCTTGGGCACGGAACGGCGGGCTTCTCTCGCTCCGGAGTGTCGGTTACTATCAATCCATCAATTCGGTGCGGAAATGTCACAAGAAATCAATGTCGTCGGCATCTCGCTTGCCTTGGTACTCGCCGCCAACCTGAGCGGTTGCGCCTCCAATTCCGCCGAGCGGGCCACGGCAACGCCGACAGCAGGGATGAACAGCAGCGGCCAGGTCGTCGACTCCAGCAAGATCGAGGCCGGTACCGGCCGGGCGGTCAAAGGCATTAATGACTGGGAAGGAGAGATCACGGGCACACCTGCGGCGAACAGCAAGTTCACCAAGCTGCAGATCGGGATGCCGATGAAACAGGTGACCGACCTGATTGGACAACCGACGGACCAAGGCGCTTACATCACGGGCAAAGCATTCATTCCATTTTACTTCGGAAGCGACAAACATCGCTATGAAATGGTCTACAAAGGCCAGGGACGACTGATCTTCGCCGGCGGATCGATCGGCGATGTTTCCGGCGGACATTTGATCTGGATTATCCACAATGCGAACGAATCGGGCTATCGCTAATCCAGGGCACGGCGCGGCCTCGGACTGTTGGGCCTGCGCCACAGGCGTTTGGCTCGGTCCCACGTAGCTGCGAAATCACCATGTCTGAAGCCAATCTTGAACTGCAAAGCGAGGTCGCCCGACTGATCGTCGGTGCCCTCAATCTCGACATCAAGCCGGAAGCGATTCAACCCGAGGCCCGTCTTTACGGCGAGGGCATGGGGCTCGATTCCATCGATATCCTGGAAGTGGCCCTCGCCGTCTCCAAGCGCTTCGGCTTTCAATTGCGTACGGATAACGCGGACAATGTCCGAATCTTCAATTCTCTGCGCAGTCTCACGGAGCACATCGCGGCGGCCCGGACAAAATGAGCCTTACCCAAATTTACACGGTTCGCCGGACCGCCATCGCTGCCGGGGTCATTGCCTACCCTATATTGGCGTATTACAGCACCACCCCGGAGGCGGTCGCTACTGTTCCGACGCTTGGCCTCACCGTCTCGCTGGCGCCAGTGCTGGCAATACTGGCGTGGCTTGCCTGGCATTCCCCCCGGCGGCTCGTCATGCTTGCGCTTTGCGTCACGGTAGGGTTTCTGCTATGGCAGTACCGGGACACCCTGGAACGCAATGTCGGCTGGGTCTACTTCATCCAGCACGCCGGCACCTATGTGCTGCTGGGCGCTGTATTTGGCATGACGCTGAGAGGCGGGCGGCACCCCCTGTGCACGCGCTGTGCGCAAGCGTTGCGCGGCAGCCTCAGCCCGGAGGTGGCCCGCTACACGCGCTCCGTCACGCTGGCTTGGACGCTGTTTTTTCTTGGCATCAGCCTGATTTCCACGCTTTTGTTCGTATTCTGCAATATCGATGTCTGGTCGGTTTTCGCTAATTTTCTGACGCTGCCGCTGATGGCACTCATGTTCGTCGTCGAGCATCTGGTACGCCTGCGCAAACTGCCATACCTTGAGCGACATACCATCATGGATAGCATCCACGCCTTCCGCAACATCCCCGAGGCAGGCCCCGGCGCGTCCCTTCATCCCCGTTGAACAGCTATTGCGTCCGACCATGTCGACACTGCCGCTGATTACCCATCACTGCCCTGATGCCATCGTGGCCTGGCGCGACAGTCGTCCGGTCAGCGCCCGGCAGTTTCTCAGCGACGTTGATCAGGTGACCGGATTGCTGCCCGCGGGGCGGAGTGTGCTCAACCTGTGCCGCGACCATTACCGTTTTGCAGTGACCCTGGCGGCGTGCATCGTCAGCGGCCGGGTCAGCCTGTTGCCATCTACGCACACCCCGGAAATGGTCCGGCAGATGCGACACATCGCCCCGGATGTCTTTTGTATTGCCGACCAGGATGCGGGCGGTGTCGACTTGCCCGTGTTCCGCTATCCCGACCGGACGCCGACATCCGCTGCTGACCGGCTGATCCCCAACATCGATAGCGAACAGGTCATCGCGCAGGTGTTTACGTCCGGATCCACGGGCGTACCCGAGCCCCACCTCAAACGCTGGGGCAGCCTGGTGCGCAGCGTGCGTGCGGAGGCGCAACAGTTGGGTGTCAGCGCCGGCTACGCCACGCTCGGAACCGTACCGGCCCAGCACATGTATGGTCTGGAATCCACCTTGCTGATGCCCCTGCAGAGCGGCGGATCGCTGCAGGCCACACGACCCTTTTATCCGGCCGACATCTGCGCGGCGCTGGCCGCCCTGCCCCGGCCGCGGTTGCTGGTCACGACGCCCTACCACCTGCGGACATTGCTGGCGGAATCGGACGCCGTGCCGGCCGCCGATCTGCTGCTGTCCGCCACCGCGCCGCTCGCGCGCAACTTGGCAGTCGAGGCCGAGACCCGTTTCGCGGCCCCCTTGTTCGAGATTTACGGCTGCACCGAGACCGGCCAGATCGCCTCCCGACGCACCACCCATGGTGCCGCCTGGCAGACCTTCGCGGACGTCCGCCTGCGTTGCGAAGCGGAGACCGTCTGGGCCGAAGGCGGGCCCGTCACGGAGCCGACACCGCTCAGCGACGTCATTGAGTTGGTGGACGCGGATCCGACCCGTTTCCTGCTCCACGGCCGCCATGCCGAACTCGTCAACATCGCCGGCAAACGGACCTCGCTCGGTTATCTCAATTACCATCTCAATGCGATCTCGGGGGTACTGGACGGCGTTTTTCTCCAACCGCTGGAAGGTGATGATCACGCGACGGGAGGCATCCGCCGCCTGATTGCCCTAGTGGTGGCACCGGAGTTGACGCCCGCAACCCTCATGCGGGCGCTGCGCGACCGCATCGATCCAGTCTTTCTCCCCCGACCGCTGCTGTTCGTGGATGCCCTGCCGCGCAACGCCGCCGGGAAACTGCCGGACCACGCGACGCGGGCGTTTCTGGCACGCGTGCAATCGCCAACGACAACCGGCTTCCCGACATGACGGAGCTGAGCCTGCCGCTTTCGGTCGCTGCCGATCATCCGGCCTATGCCGGTCACTTCCCCGACCAGCCGATTCTGCCGGGCGTCGTGCTGCTGGACGAGGTCCTCCATGCCCTGGCTGCACAGCAGGGTTTCGCGGTTGGCGTCGGTCGGATCAGATCGGCGAAGTTTCCGAGCCCGGTTCAACCGGGACAGGCGCTACGCCTGGACTATGCCGCCACGGCACCAGGCGTGTTTCGCTTCGCGGTCTTGGCCGGCGAGCGGCTGGCAGCCGGCGGCGTCATGACCTTCGCGGCGACTGGCCAGGGAGCTGAGACCGCGTGACCCCGCCCGATCTCGCGCGCCAAGCCGAATGGGCGCGACGCCAGGAACGCAGCAACATGACCATGTTGCGCGTGATGACCTGGATCTCGCTGCGACTGGGGCGCCGCATCGCGCGCGGGCTGCTGTTCGGTATCAGCCTTTACTTCCTGTCATTTTCCTCGACGGCACGGCAGGCCTCTCACGCCTATCTGCGGCGCGCCCTGGGGCGGGCACCACGGCTGCGCGAACTGTTTTGGCACTTCCATACCTTCGCCACCTGCACCCATGACCGCGTTTACCTGCTCAACGAACGCTTGGATCTCTTCGATATCCAAGTGCATGGCGCGGCGGCGCTCGAGGCGGTGCTGGCGGGCGGTCGCGGCGCCTTCCTGATCGGCGCCCACCTGGGTAGCTTCGAGGTGGTGCGCGCGGTCGGCCGACAGCGCCTGGGGCGTCGGGTTGCCATGGTCATGTACGAGAATAATGCGATCAAGATCAACGCTGCCTTGGCGGCCATCAACCCTGCCGCGGTGCAGGAGATCATCCCCCTTGGTCGACTCGATTCCATGCTCCAGGTGCGTGCCCGGCTGGACGAGGGCATGGTGCTGGGTGTCCTGGGTGATCGAACCTTGGACGATGATCCCGCCCTACCGGTGAAATTTCTGGGTGAAACAGCCCCCTTTCCTTTCGGCCCCATGCGCCTGGCCGCCACGCTCGAATGCCCGGTGCTCTTCATGACGGGCCTGCACCTGGGCGGCAACCGCTACGCCATCCATTTCGAGCCGCTGGCGGATTTCACCGGTATCGAGCGCAACGGGCGCGATGCGGCCATCCGTGAGGCACTCGCCGCCTATGTTGCCAAGCTGGAGCGGCATTGTCGTGGCGCGCCGTTCAACTGGTTTAATTTCTTCGATTTCTGGCGCGCACCCGCGGGTGGCGGGCGCGACGCCCCATGATGCGGGATAGGCGGCGCTTGGGCGGGAGGGTGATCCTCAGCATTGTTTTGCTCGGATGCAATCTGTCGGCGCGGGCCGCCGAACTCACTGTCGCCGAACTCATGAGCGCATTCGCTGACCATACGTATGGGACGGTCTTCTTCACCGAGAGGAAGTACATTTCCATCCTGGACATACCCGTGGAGTCGTCCGGCGAACTGCTGTTCGTCCCCCCCGCCCGCCTGGAGAAACGCACGCTCAAGCCGAAGGCGGAAACCCTGGTGCTGGACGGCGATGCCCTCACCATCGAGCGACAGTCCCGGAAACATACGCTGCAACTCAAGGATTATCCGGAGATGGCAGCCATGATCGTGGGCATACGCGCCACGCTGGCCGGCGACCGCGCGGCACTGGAGCAAGTCTATCATCTCGACCTCGAAGGCAGCCGTGACGGCTGGACGCTGATGCTGACGCCGCTGGACGCCCGCGCGGCCTTCGTGCTCGCCCGCATCCGCATCGACGGGACGCGCACGGAGGTACGCACGGTCGAGATCGTGCTGGCCGACGGTGATCGTTCGGTCATGAGCGTCAGCAAGAGCGTTGCGCCATGAAGCGACGCGGCAGTGTCGCGGTCACGCTCTGGCTGGTGTTGCTGTCGGCCTGTCTGTGGGTGGTGATGCGGACGCACTACACGGCCGACCTGTCTGCCTTTCTGCCGCGAACCCCGACGCAGGAACAGCAACTTCTCATCGATCAACTGAAATCCGGTATCGCGTCCCGCCTGATTTTGATCGGCATCGAGGGGGGCGACCAAGCCGTCCGGGCACGCGTCTCGCGCGATCTGGCCGCTCGCCTGCGCGCCGATCCCCAATTCTTGCACATTGCCAACGGTGAGATCCTGGGCCTTGAGCGTGATACCCAAGTCTTGCTGGAGAACCGCTATCTGTTGAGCCCGGCAATGAACGCCGATCGGTTCACGGTGGCCGGCCTGCGCCAGGGCGTCGCGGACCACATCGACCTGCTTGCCTCATCGAGCGGGCTACTCGGCAAGGGATTGCTGCCGCGCGACCCCACCGGTGAATTCACGCAGTTGCTGGATGCCATGGTAGCCGGTCAGCGGCCGCAAACGGTCGACGGCGTCTGGTGTTCCCGCGACGGTCAGCGCGCCCTGCTCCTGGCCCGCACCCGTGCCGAAGGGGCGGACACGAACGGGCAGTCCATGGCGGTCGAGGCCATCCGGAGCGCCTTTGCGGCGGTGTCACCGCCAGGTAGGTCGCCGGCGCTGACCGGCCCCGGCCCCTTCTCGGTGACGGCACGCGCCACCATCAAACGCGACGTGCTCGCGCTCTCCGGTGTCGGCAGCCTGATCATCATCGGCCTGCTGCTGCTGGTCTACCGTTCGCCCATCGCGTTGCTGCTGGGCGTATTGCCGGTGCTGTCAGGCGCGGTGGCCGGCATCGCGGTGGTCGATCTCGCATTTGGCATGGTGCATGGGATCACGCTCGGTTTCGGCATCGCGCTCATCGGCGAGGCGGTGGACTATTCCACCTACCTCCTCATTCAGTCCGAACGGACGAACGGCGCAATCGGCAAGAGCCGGAGCCACTGGAACGCGGCCTTCTGGCCGACGATACGCATCGGCGTGCTGACCTCCGTCATCGGCTTTGCCTCACTGCTCGCTTCCAGCTTCCCCGGCCTTTCGCAACTGGGCCTGTTTGCGATCACCGGCCTGGTCACCGCCGCTCTGGTGACCCGCTTCGTCCTGCCGACCCTCCTGCCGCGTAACCTACGGGTGCGCGATCTCACCGCCTTCGGCTGCCGACTGCAGATCTGGGTTGCGTGGGCCGCCCGGTTGCGCGGACCTGTCCTGATCCTGTTCGTCGCCGCCTGTAGCGTGCTGCTGGCGAAGCATGACGCCCTGTGGAACCGGGAGCTGGCGGCCTTGAACCCGGTGTCTGATGCCGACCAGGCCCTCGACATTGCGATGCGCGCCGACCTGGGCGCCCCGGACGTGCGCTATCTGGTGGTCGTCAGCGCAACCGATCGCGAGGCGGCGCTCGCCACCAGTGAAGGTGTGGCGAGCGCGCTTGCGCGGCTGGAAGGAGCCGGCATGATCACGGGTTTCGAGAGTCCCGCCGCCTATCTGCCCAGCCAGGCGCTCCAGCGCCGGCGCCAGGCCAGCCTACCGCCCGACGCCGAACTGCGTCGGCGGTTCCAGGCGGCCATTGCCGAACTGCCGCTGCAGCCGGATCGCTTCGATCCGTTTTTTGCGGATGTGGCGAAGGCGCGCGGCCAGGCACCCGTGACCCCGGAAGCGATCCAGGGTACGACTCTGGCCGAGGGAGTGGATGCCCTGCTGATGCAGGCGGGGGGGCACTGGACCGCCTTGCTACCGCTGCGCATCGCGGCCACTGACAGCCTCGACGCGCAGGACATGCGACGGATCCTTGCGCAAACCGGCCTGGCAGGTGTCTACTTCATTGATCTCAAAGGCGCGGCTGACCAGCTTTATGCGGGCTATCTGCGCGAGGCCATCCTGCTGTCACTGGCGGGTCTGGCCGCGATCTTCGGGCTGCTCTTCCTGACCACCCGATCGCCCGGCCGCGTGTTCCGCATCGCCGCCCCGCTGGTGGTCGCCGTCGCCGTCACCATCGCCGGCCTGGTCCTGGCCGGTCAGCAACTCACCATCCTGCACTTGGTGGGCATGCTGCTGGTGGTGGCGATCGGTTCCAACTACGCCCTGTTCTTCGACCAGGGGGCGGTCGAAGGGAGCATGTCGCCGCGCGTCCTGGCCTCCATCCTGGTCGCCGTCGGCACGACGGTGGCCGGTTTCGGCATTCTGGCCTTTTCCACTGTACCGGTGCTCAGCGCGGTCGGCTGCACCGTCGGCCCGGGCGCGCTGCTCGCCCTGGCTTTTTCCGCCATCCTGACGCGACGCACATGACGGTGCTGCCGCCTGTCCATGCGCCGCGTCAATGGCGCCCCACGCCGCTCTTGCAGGCGACCTTCGCGCTGCACGTCGGGGCCTTGGGGTTGCTCGCGCTGCAACCGGGGTTGTGGCCCTGGAGTTTGGGTGCGTTGGCCGCCAATCACCTGTCCCTGACCGCGGTCGGCCTGTGGCCGCGCAGCCGCGGCCTCGGCCCTAACTGGGTGCGACTGCCGCCGACAGCGGCCGCCGGGCAGATCGCGATCACCATCGATGACGGCCCCGACCCGGAGGTCACGCCGGCGGTGCTCGACCTGCTCGACCACTGCGAGGCCCGCGCCAACTTTTTTTGCATCGGTGCGAAGGCTCAACGCTATCCCGACCTGTGCCGGGAAATCGTTCGCCGGGGTCATGCCGTGGAGAACCACAGCCAGCATCATTATCACCACTTCGCCATCCTCGGGCCGCGCCGGATGGCGCGCGAGATCGCAACCGGGCAGGACAGCCTGGTCGCCGTCACCGGCCAGCGGCCCTGCTTCTTTCGGCCCACGGCGGGCCTGCGCAGTCCCTTTCTGGAACCCATCCTGGCCCGGCATGGCCTCTATCTGGCCAGTTGGACCCGACGCGGCTATGACACCCGCAACCGGGATGCGGATGACGTGGTCCGTCGCTTGACCACTGATCTCGCCGCCGGCGACATCCTGCTGCTGCATGACGGCAACGCGGCCCGCACCGCGGCCGGTCAGCCGGTAATCCTGGTCGCACTGCCCCGCGTGCTGGACAGGGCGGCGGCCACAGGCCTCGAAACGATCACCCTGCGTTCCACCCTGGACAAGCCCCCGCGATGACGCTCAGCCCCGCGACCCTGCGCAAACGCCTCATCGACCAGGCCAGCGGCCCTTACCGGGCCGTCGGACGCTTTCCCTACTATTTCGCGCGCGGCAAGCTCGGCCTTGATCCGGTGTTCGTCGGCATGTTGAAGCGCGGACTCATCCCTGACGACGCCCGCATCCTTGATCTGGGCTGTGGCCAGGGCCTGCTGGCGGCCTGGCTGCGTGCCGCCCGGCAACTGTATGATGCGGGGGATTGGTCAGCGGACTGGCCCGCCCCCCCACGGGTCGCCAGTCTCCGCGGCATCGATCGCTTGAAGATTGATGTACAACGCGCCCATCTTACCTTTGGCCGTTGGGCCCGCTTTGAAGAGGGTGATATGCGGCATACGGACTTTGGCCAGGCTGACGTCGTAGTCATCATGGACGCTGCGCATTATGTTGATGTTCCATCGCAGGACGACATCCTGCGACGGGTGCGTGCCGCACTGCCGCCCAATGGCCTGTTTTTGACGCGCGTGGGAGACGCCGGCGGCGGTCTGAGGTTCCAACTCAGCCACTGGATCGATCGCGCGGTGGCGTTGTTCCGCGGCATGGGCCAACTGCGCTTGCATTCGCGCCGCTTGCAGGATTGGATTCAAACGCTGGAAACGCTGGGTTTTCGTGTCGAGACCGCCCCTATGAATGGTCTTCTGCCGTTCGCCAACGTGATGCTGATTGCCCGGCTGGGCGACCGCGCCAGGGAAGGAAGCTAGGGCGATTTCAGTCAAATCATGTGCAACCTCAGACGGCCAATGGATCCCTCATGACGCCTGTGCGCCTTTCCCATTTCACGGCCAGCAGTTGTCTGGGCTGCGGCCTCGCAGCGACGCTGACGGCATTGCTGCAGCACCGCGGCGGCCTTGCTCCGCGTCATTTCGAGACGGTGGACGATCTCGAAACACAGGTCGGCGAGGTGCCTCAGGTGGACGATGTCGCTTTACCCGCCTCCTTGGCCGAGTACGAATGCCGCAACAACCGCCTGGCCTGGCTGGGCCTGCAACAGGACGGCTTCAGCGCCGCCGTTGAGGACGCCATTGCCCGCTATGGCCCGCAGCGGGTGGGTATCCTGATCGGCACCAGCACCGCCGGCATTCTGCAGACCGAACAGGCGTACCGGCGCCGGGACCCGAACACCGGCGCTTTGCCCGAAGACCTTCTCTATCGGACCACTCACAACACCTATTCGGTCGCCGCTTTCATTCGCCGTTACTTCCGCCTCGCCGGGCCGGCGATGGTCGTGTCCACCGCCTGCTCGTCGAGCGCCAAAGTCTTCGCCTCAGCCGCCCGCCTGCTGGCCGCCGGCGTCATCGATGCAGCCATCGTCGGTGGTGTCGACTCGCTGTGCCTGACGACGTTGTACGGCTTCAACTCGCTGGAGTTGCTTTCCGCCGAACCCTGCCGACCGTTCGATGTCGACCGCAAGGGCCTCTGTATCGGCGAGGCCGCGGCCTTTGTCCTGCTGGAGCGACCGGGCTCCAACCTTGACGCCGATACCGTGCTGCTGCTCGGCGCCGGTGAGTCCAGTGACGCCTATCATATGTCTGCGCCCCACCCCGACGGTCTTGGCGCTCAAATGGCCATGGCCGCGGCGCTCCGCTCGGCGGGTTTGCAGGCGACCGATATTGACTACATCAACCTGCACGGTACCGCGACGCCGAGCAACGATGCCGCTGAGGGTAAGGCTGTGGCAACGCTGTTCGGCGATCGGACGCCATGCAGTTCAGTCAAGGGCGCGACCGGGCATACGTTGGGCGCAGCCGGCGGCTTGGAGGCGGTCATCAGCGCCCTGGCGTTGCAACACGCTTTTCTGCCGGGAGGGATCAATACCCGGCATCTCGACCCCACCATTCCCATCCAGTACCTGACCGCCAACAGCACGCTTGCACCGTCCCGGGTGATGAGCAATTCCTTCGGATTCGGCGGCACCAATTGCAGCCTGGTGTTCGGGCGTTCAGGCTGACATGGCATCCACCACCACAGCCACCCTTCACGGTTGGATCGACGGTATCGGCGTATTGGCTCCAGGCCTGAGCACTTGGACGCAGGCGCAACCGATCCTGGCCGGCGCGGTCGCCTATCAGCGGCAGCCGGTGCTCGTGCCGACCGCGGCGGCGCTTCCCCCACCGGAACGTCGCCGCGTCGGTCTCGCCGCTAAGGTCGCACTGCCCGTCGCGCAAGAGGCTATCGCCAATGCCCGGCAAGATGCCAAAGCGCTCGCTGCCGTGTTCTCATCGTCCGGAGCGGATTGCGATAACTGCGATGCCATCTGTCGGGTGCTGGCGTCCGAAGACCGCCACATTTCACCAACGCGCTTCCACAACTCAGTGCATAACGTCGCGGCCGGCTACTGGAGCATCGCCTCCGGCGCCATGACCCCGGCCACGGCGCTGTGCGCCTATGACGGCAGCTTTGGGGCCGGTTTGCTGGAGGCGCTCACCCAGGTGGTCGTGGATGGCGTTGGCACCCTGCTGGTGACTTACGAGGTGCCTTATCCAGAGCCGCTGCACGCCAAGCGGCCCCTTCCCGCGCCCTTCGGTCTGGCCTTGGTGTTGATGCCGCAACCAGGCCCCCACTCCCTGGCGCAATTGCAGGTCGACTTGGTCGAGGCCCCCCCGAACCAGGTGACGATTGCAGAGGTCGAAACCCTGCGCCGCCAGGTCCCTGCGGCGCGCGGCCTGCCCCTGCTGCAGCTGCTGGCCCAAGGCCGTCGCGGCCGGGTGATCCTGGAGTACCTGGACCCACTCAACCTGGCCGTGGATCTCCTGCCATGCCGCTAGACTCCGCGTGGCTGCACGCCCATCTCCCCCACCAGGGATCCATGTGCCTGTTGGATCGTATCGATACCTGGAACGCCCAGGGCATCCGCTGCACGGCCGTGAGCCATCGCGCCCCGCAGAATCCTTTGCGCGCGCACGGCCGGCTGGGGGCCGTCTGCGGCATCGAATATGCCGTCCAGGCGATGGCGGCCCACGGTGCCCTGCTGGCCGCTCCCGATACGCCGCCCCGCACCGGCTATCTCACCAGCGCCCGCGAGGTGACACTGCATGTTGCGCGACTGGATACGATCGATGCCGAATTGAGCATCGCGGCGGAACTGCGCTATGGCGACGACAACACCGTCCTTTACGATTTCACCGTTTCCGCCCTGGGAGATCTGCTGCTGAGCGGTCGCGTCACCGTGGTGCTGGACGCGGCGACACCGGGGACACGGCCGTGACGCGCGCCGTCGTCAGCTCCTGGGGTTTCCCGCCTCCGAGCAGACCGATCGCTGGCCAGGTCATCGCGGTGAACGGAGACATGCTATGACGGCGTCCGCGGCGACTGTCGCCGTCCATCAGACTGAGACACTGCTGTTTTTCACCCTGCTGCAGCTGACGGTGATCATTCTGGCCGCCCGCCTGGGAGGGGGAATTGCGCAGCGGCTCGGGCAGTCACCCGCGGTGGGGGAGATCATCGTCGGCATCCTGCTCGGACCGTCCTTGTTCGGCCTGCTGGCGCCCGCGGTCTTCGCCTATGTCTTTCACTCGGCTCCGCCCGCACCCATGCAGATGCTGTCGCAGATCGGTCTGATCTTGCTGATGTTTCAGATTGGCCTGGAGTTTGATTTCGCTCATCTGTTGGACCGGCATCACCGCCGCGCCGTCACCTACGTTGCCACGGCCAGCATGGTGGCGCCATTCGCCCTCGGCTTCGGATTCGGATACGCCACGGCCCCGTTGCTGTCACCCGGCGTCGATCCGATCGCTTCGGCGCTCTTCATTGCCACCGCCTTCTCCATCACGGCGCTGCCCATCCTCGGGCGCATGATGATCGAGTTCAAGATCACCCATCAGCCAATTGGCGTCATTGCCATCAGCGCCGCCGCGATCAACGACGTGGTCGGTTGGCTGCTGCTCGCCCTGGTCACCGCGCTCGCCCTGAGCCAGTTCAACGCCATCGATTTTGGTCTCAAGGTGTTACTGGTATTAGGGTATTTCTTGACCTGGTGGTTCGTCATGCGACCCCTGATGAAGCGCGTCATCCGCATCAGTCAGGCCGGCCCGGCGCCGACGGGCGAGAAGGCCGGGCGCGGCAAGCTCACCCACAATCTGCTTGGCATCCTGCTCGCCGGCATCTTCATCTCGGCGATCACCACTTATCAGATCGGCATCTTCGCTATCTTCGGCGGCTTCATGATGGGGGTGATCCTGTATGACGAGCACGAACTGATCGCGGCATGGAAGGAACGTGTCGGCCATGTCGTCATGGTTTTTTTTCTGCCCATCTTCTTCACCTACACCGGTCTGCGCACCAACATTGGGAGCCTGAACTCCGCTTCCGCCTGGGGTTGGTGCCTGTTGCTGATCGCCTTGGCGACCCTTGGCAAGTTCGGGGGCAGCTATGTCGCTGCGCGCTGGGCCGGGCTATCGCATCAGGAGGGCAAAGTGCTCGGCATCATGATGAACACCCGCGCCCTGATGGAACTCATCGTCATCAACGTCGGCTATGATCTGGGGGTCATTTCCCAGCAGGTCTTCACGATGCTGGTGCTGATGGCCATCTTCAGTACCGTCATCACCACTCCGGGGCTGCGCCGCTGGTTACCGGGATTGCGAATCGGGATTTATGCCAGGCACTGAACTGGCCAAAGGTCAGAAGGCTTCATCCGGCGCCCAACCGTCGCCGCAGGAGCGCCGGAAATCGCAGCAGGAAACCCAGCATCAACCGCGCGTGCATCCACGTCAACTGGGCATTGTCGCGCAGATAGCGGAAGTGAGAAACACCACCTTGGTCGGCGGAAAGATACTTCACCGGAGCGGACAGGTTGATGGGGCGGACGCCGCGCCAGCACAGGCGAACCACCGCCTCGGGATCGAAATCGAAGCGGCGCATCCAACGCTGGCCATGCATCACTTGACGCAAGGGTTCGATGGGATAGACGCGGAAGCCGCAGAGCGAGTCATCAATGCCCATCCACAGGGTTTCCAGGTTCGCAAACCCGTTGGATATTTTGCGACCCTGTACCCGCAGCTTGGGTGCGCCGACGTCGAACACCGGCACGCCCAGAATCATCGCGTCCGGCGCCCCGATGGAGGCGGCCATGAAGTCCGGGATGCGCTCGACCGGATGCTGGCCGTCCGCGTCCATGGTGAGGGCATGGGTAAAACCTTCGCTCGCGGCGAGCTCGAGGCCATGCAGAATCGCTGCGCCCTTGCCGCTGTTTTCGGGTAACACGAGCACCCTAAGCCCGAAGTCTGCTGCCGCCATTCCCTGGAGGCTCGCGGTCGTCCCGTCAGTGCTGCCATCCACGACCACCCAGACGGGTGTCCATTGCCGACGGGCGGCGCGTACCACATCATAGACCAACACGCCGGCGTCGTAGCTGGGGATCAGCACCAGATGGGTAGCGCTGCTGGGCGGCATCATTGGCACCGAGGCGCACCGGATGGTGCTTCCACGGTGCGCCTGGCCGCAGAAAGCAGGGGAGTCTGGCGCAACTCATCAATGAAATAGCGATCCAGCTCCGCAGTCAACACCCTGGCCTGTTCCGGGGGCGCGAAACGGCGACCAAGGCGAATACGATAGGTGATCGGCAGCGTGGGCCGGCGCAACAGTGGCCACCCCTTGCCGAGGTAGGCCGAGTCGGTCTCAATGAAGACAGTCTGGATCGGCACCTTTGCCCGACTGGCGATGAGCGCGGCCGCCGGCGTGCAGGCATTGATGGGCCAGCGGGTGGTGCGGGTGCCTTCAGGAAAAAGCAACAGGTGACTGCCGCTTGTCAGTTCGGCGACTGCCCGCTTGATCATGGTCAGTTGAGCGTCGTTGCGGATGTAACCGGCCAGCCGGGCGCTGGCGCCCAGGAAGACGTTATCGACGATGTCGGCCTTCATGATGCAAGCGATGTCGGTCAGCCGTGATGTGACCAGCAGGGCATCGAGTAGGCCGGGGTGGTTGGGCGCGATCACCAGCGGCCGTTCGCCTCGCAAGGCATCGAGGGCCTCGATATCGAAACGGCAAGCACCAATCAACTCCAGCGTACCAAGGTAGATGCGGGACGTGTGAGTGATCGTCCAACGGCCAAGCGGGGCGGCCCAACGCTTCGGCAAGACATACAACAGCGGCATCGCCAATAACGAGCACGTCAGGGTCATCATACCGAACAGTCCCAGACCGAACCACAGCGCACCGTATTCGTATGCGCGATGCCTCCAGCGCCTCAGCAATCCAGGCGATGACGTGACACCCAGGCTCACTCGAACGCCTCGACCCGCGTCGATGATTCCCCAAAAATCCAGCCGACGCCAATCCCGGCGGAAAAGGAATAGTCCTGCCGAACGAGCGGGCTGGCGGCGAAGGCAGCGCCGCTGAGGTTGTCCCAGCGCGCGAAGCCGCCAATCCAATAGTTTGAATAGCGCTTGGACACCGCGATCAAGAACTGGCTACCGGAGTAGCCGCCCTCGGCAGCGAAAGCCGGGCGCTCAGCGGTGGCATACTGCGGAGCCACCGAATAGAAGTACTCATGGCTGCGTTCGGAGCCGAACATGGGCCCTGCGAGCAACCCCATACTCCACCCGGGAAACCCCGCAACATCGACGATATCCAGATTGATGCGAGGTGAGAACACCCAGCCGATATCCTCCATCCCACCGCTCACGGTCACTGCGATCCGCACTGGCAGACGTAGGTCGAGCTTGTAGCGCCGGTCGCCGGTTCGCCACAGGTGGATATCAAGGGCCGGGCCGATCTCTACCGTCGGCTGCAGATCCGGCATACCCTGCCGGGCACGGTTCTGGTCGCTGTTCACCGGCAACGAGGCGCCGACGCTGAGGTTGAGTTCAATGCGGTCACTGTCGACGAAGATACCGCGAATGCCGTCTCGGTCGGCCTTGAAGAAGTCTCCGCGATAGACGAAATAGGGAAAGGGCAGGACGTAAGCACTGGATTGGTCGGAACCGGGGTAGTCCGGGAAATACAGGGCGGTTACGCCGGCGCCGAGTTCCCATAGCGGCTTTTCGTCGGCGCCGGCAAGGCCGGGAAGACAGACAAACAGCAGGGCAACCAGGGTTGACTGCCGGCGGACCTGACTCATGGCCCAGCTCCGGACTTCAGCAGGGATGGAAGCGCATGACCGCCGGAGGCCTCGATCTCAACCAGCAGGTCCGCTCGGCAGACATCGGCCTGCAAGAACACGGCGGACACGGGGGCGCCGATGAACCGAATCAACTCGTGGCGTACCCTCGCCAAGTCTTCTCGGTATCGGATATACACCTTGTAGGCAAGATCGCCGAGCTGGAATCCGGCAGCCGGGACCCGGCGGTTCGCCTCCGCGACGACGGCGGCGATGTTGTGGAGACATTCCCGCGTTTGCGCACCCACATCACCCGCGTGCAGGGTCTGATGACCGACGATGCTGGCAGTGCCGGAGATAAACAGCAGGTCGCGCCCCCACAGATTGACCAGAGACGCGCGGGAAAAGGTCGGGCTCCGTGGACCATACTGATCGGGGTAATGATAGGCACTGATCTGACGGGGGTTTTCGATACCGACCGGTTCCGCCCTGGCAGCCAGGAAGGCGATCTGGAGACCACCGTCGGCGCAGCCGAGGGCGCAGGCGGCCGGAACGTCACCGATGACTGAACGACCATGCGAAAGAAAAGCACTCTGACGGCCAATATTGAACTGGAGGTAACGTTCCAGGTTGTGACTGACGCGATTGACCCCGGGGAAATAGTTCCAGAAGCGCAGGATCGCCCTATAACCGCGGGATTCGAGCAGTTCGAAAACGGATTCGTAGGCGGCTTGCGTCGCGGCTTGCAGGGGAGCGCTGGCATCCATGGGCGTAACCTCAGCAGCTTCATTGCGCGTCAGACAGCCAAACAGCAAGGTTTCACCCTGACGGTAACGGATGCCGTTGCGGCAGCCGGACTCGAGTACTTCCCGGCTGTACCAGACCTCACAAAGCGCCTCCTCCCCCGCCAACAAGGCCATGTCCACCGCCAGGAGCGGCAACCCCGCGGCCTCAACATGAACAATGGGTTGGAAAAAGCAGACGCCGCCGAGCGCACCGGGCACGCCGTCTCGGGCCTGCTGCGAAAGCCGGGAAACGGGTAGGTAATCCAGCCGCAGGAGATCTCCCGGAGGTTTCATCGGCAGCCGATCTCTTCCGTATCTTCAACGTAACGGATATTGCGCTTTCGCTGCCGCCAGGCCATGATCGTGTGCTTCAGGTTGGCCATGGCCGACAGGTAATAGATCGCCTTGAATACAAGTACCGAACGCCAGATCGGCGTCTTGCCGAAAATATCACCGGCCAACACCGATAGCAGCGCCTCCTTCACTCGGAAGACATTGCGTGGATACATGAACATGTCGCGCATGGTGGGACTGGTGACGCGGTAGATGAACCAGGAAAACTCCTTCGGTCCGTGCTTGATGGCGCGATCAAACGCCCGCAAGGCCTGGGCCGCCTGGTCCGGTTGACGAAGGCAGGAATCCGCCGCCTCAGCACCGGCGAAAGCACTGTTCATGGCCAGCATGACGCCGGACGAGAACACCGGATCGATGAAGGCGTAGGCATCACCAAGCAATAACCAGTTAGCGCCGTGGGTACGATCGCAGGTATAGGAAAAGTTGCCCGTGGCCTCGACCCGCGTCACCAATTCCGCGCCTTGAAGCCGTATCGCGAGGGCGGGGCACATCGGGATGAGATCCAGGAAGAAATCCTTCACCGGCTTGGTCCGGGTCTTCATATAATAGGGCCAGGTGACCACACCGATGCTGGTGACCCCGTCGGCGAGCGGAATGCACCAGAACCACCCATGCTCGAACCAGAAGATGGTGATGTGGCCCTCTTTCCGGCCCGCGTGTCGCATCGCGCCCTTGAAGTGAGCATAGAGCGATGCGCTGTTGTGCTTGGGGTTGCGGTGCTTGGCCTTGAATCGGTTACCGAGAAAGGTGTCGCGGCCGGAGGCATCGATGAGAAAGCGGCATTGCCAGGTCTCGGTCCGGCCATCGTCATGTTCCGCCCGGACCATGGCACCCGCATCGTCCGGCAGAAACTCCACGTCGCGGACGCGACAACCTTCGATGACGTTGGCGCCTTTACGCCCGGCATTGCGGATCAGGATCTCGTCGAACTCCGAACGGCGCACCTGGTAGGCATGCGGCATCGACTTGTCCCAGGCTTCGGCGAATTCGAAGGACTGGCTCTGCTCGTGCCAGGGGGACACGAATTCCGCTCCCCATTTCTCTATGCCGATACCCGCAACCTCCGCCCGCACGCCCAGTTTGTCAAAGAGCGGCAGATTGGCCGGCAACAGCGATTCGCCGACGTGAAAGCGCGGGTGGCGGGCTTTTTCCAGCAGGGTGACCCGGTGGCCCTTTTCAGCCAGTAAGGTGGCCGCAGTGGCACCGGCCGGCCCACCACCGATCACCAACACGTCACAGCATTGACCGGCGTGACTGGTTTGCATGAGATCAGACGGCATGACACTTCTCCACCTTCCCCGGCTGACGGCACAACCTCAGCAAGAGGTCCGGCCGCATGAACTGAAAATCAGACGAATTTCTGCTGGACTAAACCGCACCCAGCGCGGTATGCGATGTTTTTGGATGAGATCGGCCCCGGCAGACTCGACGATTGCTGGAGCTGGCGCGGTGTAAATGCAATCTTACTGCTTTTGTAATTAAACCATAAATGTAACTCGCTGCGCCAGGCGAGGCAGACGCTGCCGGAGGGCCAACCGCGGCACTTCGGTTGTCGTCTGAAGCAAAAATACGGCCGGCCCCGTCGGTAGTCGCGATGGGCGAGGCCCCCACCGGCGTTCCGGTGGACCACGCCGACGAAACCGTCCTGCGCGTGCGCGCCAAACTGGGCTCCAGGACTTCGCGAGGCTCCTGATCATGAGCCAAATTTCGCTGCGCACCCTGGCCTAGCCGAGCGCTAGTGGCGTACCATCCTTTCCAGTTCGCGCACGCTTTGTGCAGAACCGCTTGCAGAAGCCACGCGACCCACCATCGTCCAGCCAGTGCGACGTTGACCGCGTCAAGGCGGTGGTGTTTGTGCTCAAGGCGCTTATCCATTTTTGTCGCTGACCTGGGAATTCCATGTTGACCTTTGACAGTGTCAGTTACCGGTACCCAAGCGCGCCCGACTGCGCCTTGGATGCGGTCGGCTTCACCATTGCCAAGGGCGCAGTGCAGGGTTTGTTGGGGCCGAACGGGGCGGGGAAATCGACCTTGATGGGTTTGATGTGCGGTCACTTGCAACCTTCCCGTGGGCGCTTGATTTGGCAACGGCCGATGCGGGTGAGTCTGATCCCGCAAGAGTATGCTTTTTACCCGAGCTTGACTTGCGCCGAGAACTTGAGTTGTTTTGCCGGCGTATTGGACCTCCCCCGGCAGGAATGCCAAGCCCGCATCGCCCGGGCGGTCGCCTTTTGTAATCTGGATCCAGCACACTTGAAGCGCCGGGCACAGGCTTGTTCCGGCGGGATACGACGGCGCTTGAACCTGGCGATCGGCTTGTTGAACCAACCTGAACTCATGCTTTTCGATGAACCCACGGTCGGCATTGACCCAGTGTCTCGCCAAGCGATTTTGCAACAAATTGGTGCGCTCGCGGCGCAGGGCGTGGCGGTGGTCTTCGCCTCACACCAATTGGAAGAGGTCTCGCAACTGTGCACGCAGGTCGTGCTATTGCAAAACGGCCAAGTGCTCGCCGATGTGGCGATGCAGTCCGTATTGCATGATTACGCGAGCTTGGAGGATTTTTACATCCGGAAAACCAAACTGTACTTGGACGCGGCCCGACTCGATGAGGTTCCTGCATGAGTGATGGAGACAGGATCCCCCCGGCGCCGTCACAATGGGGCGTGCGGCTCAAGCCCCGCCAGATTTGGTCGTTGCTGGTCAAAGATTGGCGCTGCCTGCTGCACGACCGGCATGGCCTTGCGGCGCTGTTCATCATGCCTGCCCTCTTTATCTTGATCATGAGTTTGGTCATGCAAGAGGCCATGTCTTACGACGCACTGCCGCAAATGCCCGCCATCGGAGTCATCAACCGCGCACCGGCTGCATCCGGTCACCGTCAGTTGACCAAACGCTTGCAGGCTGATCTGAGCGCCGGTCTTTTCACGGATCAGGCTGCTTTGCTGGCCGCGTTGGAGGCCAAGCGTATCGGCATCGCGATTGTCTTGAGCAGCCCCGAATCGACTGACGCAGAAGAAATCGCCCCGTTGCGCGTCGACCTCCTGGTTGACGACATGACGCCGGTACCCGTGGTGAACGCCCTGCGCAGCCAGATCGAACAAGGTTGGGGACAACTGTTGCCAAAGCTCTTGATCGCCGATGCTGACCCTGTGGTGCGAGCCCTGTTACCGTCAAGCATGCTTGATCCGACGCTGATCAACGCACAGATTCAGATCAAGAGCCTTTATGAGATCAAGGGCCACACGCACTTTGGTGCAGTACAGCGGGTCGTGCCGGCCTGGTTGGCGTTTGGAATCTTTTTCATCGTGTTGCCGCTGTCGGCTGTCTTTGTCCAAGAACGCCAACTCGGCACCTTGAGCCGCTTGCAGACCATGGGGGTTGGCAACAGCTCGGTGATCTTGGCCAAAGCACTGTGTTTTGGCAGCGTCAATGCTCTGCAGGTCTTGGTCATGCTGCTGGTTGGTGTGCTTTTGGTACCACAGTTGGGCATGCAGGCCCTGTCGTTGCACTTTGACTGGCCGGCACTGGGGCTGATGACGGCGGCCACCAGCCTGGCTGCCTTGGGCTTGGCGTTGGCCCTGTCGGCCTGGGCCCACAGTGTCGAGCAAGCCAGTTTAATCGGCGGTGCGCTGAATGTAATGTTGGCAGCCATCGGCGGCATCATGGTGCCCAAGGCAGTGATGCCCTTGTCGCTGCAGACCATGACGGCACTCTCACCGCTAGGCTGGGCCAATGAAGGATTCGCCCGCATTTTCTTGGGCGAACAAGAATGGTCGCAGTGGCTGAGTGATGCCGCACGGCTATCTGCCTTTGGCATCGCCATGTTGTTGTTGGCCGCCTGGCAACTGCGCCGTCAGCGCTAACAGCGCCCGAAAGAACTGCGTCTCCTGTGCCGCCAACTGATTGGCAGTCTCTTGCAGCGTCCGCGGCGACAAAGGTGCCCGACCCTTGGCCATACGCGCCAACTCCATGGCGAAGTCGCGCCAAGTATCACCGATTTCCGTTAACTCGATGGCTTTTTGTGCCAGCCGCTCACTCTGCAGGCACTGCGCCGATTCCTGCAAAAACGCCGCGTACAAAAAGCGAAATCCCGCCCCTCCCGTTCCGATCACTTCCTGCATGCGCACAATGTGCAGCAGCAAGCGGGCAGTATCGCGCGGCGCGTTTTCCTCATCGAGTTCCCGAAGCTTCCTCCCCAGAAAACGAATACCTTTGACACCAATCCAAGGCAAAGCCGGTTGCAGCATTTCTTTGGCCACTTGCTTTATCGCGGGGCCAATCTGACCGCAGACATCTTGAGCGGCCACGTCTCGTGAGAAGTAAAACAAACGCCCTTTTGGCGCCAATTTGCCGCGCACAAAGCGAGCGCGCTGTAAATCATCGCGCGCGATGCAATGCGTCTCTTCGAATACCGAATCACTTACGGTATAACTGTCGCCGTGTTGCTCATAAACGATCAGGTTATGGGCATTGAAGTGAAACCGCAGATTCTCCGGAACGTAGGGCAGCCAATAGATACAAGCCTGCAAACCGACGGGCTGGCCTTGTGCCAGGAGCGCATCGAGCCTGACTTGACCGGCCGCACTGCTGGTGAATTGCTGCATTTGCAAAGGCAGTTTCAAGCGCCGCTGCAAGCGCGCGATGATACGCCCGGGTAAAGCCCGGTAGGCAACCAAGGGCATACCATAGATTTTTATAAACGGCAGGTAAGAAAAGCTCAAGCCTGCGGCCAAGCCAAAGCACATGGCCTCGGACAGGGGCCAGCCGTGATGAGCCAGTAGACTGGCGGCGGCCGAACTTTCGCAGTGCGAGCCTTGGCGGTGCTTGAAGTCAATCATAGCAATCCAGATCCTGTGCCTGCATGCCCAGCACCTGGGCATAGCGGGCGCGCAAGGCAGGGCTCAATTTGGCAAAACCCTTGGGCTGCAAATGCCGCTTGACACGCCAGCACCAGAGCCCGACCGCCTCGGCCAATAAGGACTCATCCAGCCGCAACCGGTACATATGGTAACGCAAGGGCGAATCCAGGCCTTGCTGGATACGGACTCTGCACTCGGTCTGCAGGTGATGGAACCAGGCCACCTCGTCCAGACCGGCTTGCTCTTCGGGGTCCCACCCGGCAGAGTGCGCCGCCTGGTACTGCCCGGCCTCGTTGAGCGCATACACGACCCGCCGCTGCCCGGAGAGCAGCTTACTATCGAGGGTTTCCAATTCGGTCGTGCGCATGACGGTTGCCTAGCCTTGGCAGACCGTCAAATGCATGAAGCCGCTGCTAAACCGCCCGCTCTCGGGCACCATGCAAAGGATGGTTTGCTCCGGTCTCAGGCGTCCGCTGCGCAGCAACTCGTCCAGCATAATGTAGATGGACGCCGCACCGGTGTTGCCGCAGCGGCACAAATTGGTGAACCAGGCTGCCTCGGCAATCGGCAACGCCAATGCCTTGACCACCGCGCCCAATGCCGGTGCAAAATACATGGAAGACATGTGCGGCAGGAACCAATCGATCGGACCCTGAACCAGGTTTCGGCGTGCGATCAGATCCCGTAACGGGTTTTCAAAACAGGCGCGAACGACGTTTTCATTGAGCAGACGCACATTCTGCTTGATCGCCATCACCGAATTCGTCGTGCGCGCCTGGGCGCTCAGCTGCATCCAGCCCAATAGCTGCCCTTGACTTTCCTGCGCGCCCGCGTACATGCAGGTCGGCAGCGTATCGGCGGCGGAAAATAAATCGATCCAATCGATGCGCAGCGACAGGTGCTGTGGCCGCGCCCGCGGCTCTAATAGCAAAGCCCCGGCGCCATCAGAGAGCATCCAGCGCAGGAAATCCTTCTCAAAAGCCAGTTCCCGATGGTTCTCCAACTCCAGCAACCGGGCCTCGGATTCGGATACGAAGAACTCAGCGCGCAAGAGCGGGGACGATAAGTCCGAACCCGTGGCTACCGCGCTGGTATATTCACCGGCCTTCACGCCCAAATAGGCGTATTTCAGGGCGGTCAACCCCGACAGGCAAATCCCGCTGGTCGCCAGCACTTCGCGGATCGGTACGCCCAGTTCGCCGTGTACCATCACGGCATGGTTGGGCATAGTCTGGTCGGGCATGGAGGTGCCGCAGACCAAGGCCGCGGTTTGCACCGTGCCATGATCAAACAGGGCCTTGACGGCCTCGGCGGTCATTTTGGCATTGCTGTGGGTCGGAACTCCGGCCGTGCTGTCGATCGCGTAGTGGCGCGACTCAATGCCATTACTCTTGAGAACAATGCGTTTGGCGCGCGAGGGGCGGGGGCCCACTTGCCCCAAAACCGACTCGATGTGACTATTGTCGACCGGCGCATTGGGTAGGAATGCCGAGCTGGCAGTGATGTACACCTGGCTCATGGTGCAAACTCGGCCATGCGCTCCGAACCATTGCCTGAAGGTAACTCCAGAGCGGCCTGCATGGCCTGGGCGCGTTCGGGGCTCACGGCAAAGACCAGTTTGCGCAGCAACATGGTGATGGGCACCACGGTGCAGATCAGGGTGATCAGGATGCACAGATACATCAATACACCCAGACGCCTTGCAACGCTGCCTTGAGGTCCGATCCTGCACAGCAGCAGTGACCAGACATAAAAGCTTCTAAAACCGATTTTCTCGCTCACCGCCATGGCGGGATCAACCCGGCAGGCTTCCAAGCCACGCAACAAGGCCGCGCCTTTCTGCTCCTGATCCATGGCCAATGCTTGCACCAACGCCAGTCCGAAGCGCCGACACTGGGCAATTTGCTCCGCGGCCAAGCCCGCATCGGGCAAACCCAACGGCTGCTGCTGCCGCTTGCCCGATACGATCCAGCGCAGTGTGGTGATAAAGGTGATCAGTGCGGGCGAGGGATCGACCAACGCAATATGGTCCAGCAGACGCGCACCCAGGGTGCTGAGTTGTTGTGCGACTGACTGTTGCGCCATGACCCACATGTTGCGTGCGGTGACCACCGTGATAACCGGCTTGCCGATGAGCAACGCTTGCGCCTGGGGACTATTCAAGAAACTCGCAATCGGGAGGGCCGGGGAGAGATACCACACGGGATAAGCCAGAATCACCAGGGCGTAGTCGTCGGCGCCGGGCAGTGCGATGGTATCAAGGGTCGGCCCAATACCTTGAACAGCTTCCGGAAAAATCTCCAGAAACCGTAAAAACGGCCATGGAAAAGGATAGGCTTGCCGGGGCTGTATATCAACACAATCAACGCGTATTCCAGCGTGCCGCAGCGGCGCAACGATGCGATCAGAGACTTCGCGTGTTTGCCCCGTTTGCGAATAGCGAAGTAACAAGACGCTTTTCTGGTCCATGCCAATATCCAAATGACAATATTTTTTGCATCAGCGCTAGATGCTTATATCATAAGACGTTTGATTATTATACCTCGCGGCGAACAGGAGCTTCAACCACTCGGTACCGGTTCCGGCCCTGATCTTCGGCGCGCCGAGTGCGCCGGGCAAGCGGGTTTGGCTGCGGCGGACAGCCTGGACACCCCATGACTCCCGGCGCACGGCTAGCTGCGGTACCAGGCAAAAAGATCCGCCTCAGGATCACAAATCCGGCCCGATAATGAAGTGCAGCCGCGCCGGCGGCAGACCCCAGTTGCTTGGACCCTGGTCCTTGGTCAGGGCGAAGGCGACGGCCAACCGCACCTGACCGATGGGTGAACGCCACGCGACCTGCAAGCCGACACTCTGTTCGTATTCCAGCGCATAGTCCGGGTCGAAGGCATTACCGAAATCGGTGAACACGGCGGCACTCCAGTTGCCTTTGAGTTGCCGCTCCAGTTCCAGGCTGCCCACCGCCAGAAAGCGGCCGCCGACCGTCTCGTCGGTGATCGGGTCGTTCGGACCCAGGGCGTCGTAACCCCAACCGCGGATCGACTGATCGCCGCCGGCATAGAAACGCCGACTGGCCGGCAGATCGTCCAGGCGGCCGGCCCAGGTGGCACCCAGATCGCCGCGCACGATGAGACGGTAGTGGCTCGACAGGCGCCTGATCCCCTTGAAGTCGACAACACCGCTCAAGTAGGACGTTGGTGAAATGAGCCCACCGACCGAACCGAGAATCGTGTATTTGAGACGGTAACCCTTGCTGGTGTAGAGCGGATCGTCGGCGACCGTCTTGGCCCAGGATACATTGGGGACCAGCTCATTGACCTCGTCCGTCTCCACATCATTGATGGTGAAGTCTTCGTAGCGGTAGTCGATACCAAGATCACGCCGCCAGCCGCCCGGGGTGACGATCGACTGGCCGAAATGGACCAGGCCGATCCAACCGGCGCGGGTGGTCGTATCGTAGTAGGTGAAATTCGGGTTGATCCGCAGATAATCACGCTGCGGGTTGGCGATCGGCATCCGGTAGTCGAAGTTGAACTGCGACAGGGCCGGGGACAGGCTCAGCAAGGTACGGAAATTGTGCCCCCACTGATTCAGATAACGGCGGCGCCAGTCCATGCTGATCCGCGGACCGATATCGGTGGCGAAACCCGCGCCCACCCGAAACTTGTTCGCCTGATTGCGCTCCGCGATCACCTCGATCGGCACCACCAGGCTCTCCCCCGTCGGATCCTTGTGTGGGACGATCTCCACCTTGCCGTAGTATTCAGTCCCCAGCAGGCGCGATTGCAGGCTCACCAGCCGGTCGGGGTTGTAGACCTCCCCCGGTTTGAAACGCACATAACGGCGCAGGAGATCGTCCGCCAGTAAATCCTGGGTGAAGGTCACCGGACCAAATACATAACGCGGCCCGGTCTCGAGCGCCAAATCCACGACAGCCCCGTTGGTCACCGGATCGACCAGGACCTGATGGCGCACCAGTTCGTAGTCCAGGTAACCCTGAGAGGATGCAGCTTGACGCAACTCAGCCTTCGCCTGCTCGTACTGACTGTGCAGCAGCACGTCGCCGACCTTCATCGGGAAGGTCTTGGGAAAAGCCGGATTGTCCGCCCCGGGGCCGGTCACCTGGTAATTCACCGCGGTGATCTTCACCGGGGCGCCGGGGTCCACCCGGTAATCGGCGATCCAGGCGCCGGCGGGGTCGGCCGGCGGCGTCAGACTGTCCTGGATCTGGACGCGATAAAGTCCAAAGGGGGTCAGGGCCGCACGGATCTGATCCGGGGCCAGGCGGTGCAGGGCCTGCATCCGCGGTTCGGTCAGCGCCGCGTCCTTGCGCTCCTGGTAGATGGAAAGTTGAGCGAGCACATTGGACTGCTGCTCCCCCGCCAAGCCCTGCACCCGGACGTCCAGCTTGAGTGCCGCGGCCTCGCCGGCCGCCAACAGCAAGCACAGCAACACCAGCGAGCACAACCGCCGACACCGGCCGGCCGAGCCGAATGGAGACAACGAGCTATCCCGACAACTCAAGGATCGGCAGCGAGCCGGTTTCAGATCCGCCACGGACTGCGCTCCGGATGAGACAGTCCCCCTATGGTAACAACTCCCGGCCCTGCCGCCACTGCTGAAAGCTCGCGGTGCGATACGCCTTGCTGTTGATGTAAGCCATGAGATGACGCAGGCGATAGAAACCCACCACCGAGTCGACCCGCAAGACCTCCCGACCGCGCTCATCGAAAAACAGGATCGACGGCGCGTAGAAGAGTCCGAGTTCAGCCGCCCAATCCCGCGCCGTCATCGGCTTGCCCGCGGGCGTCACCACCGGCGTCGCCGCGCGCAGATCGAGCTGCACGCTGTCGAGATCGGCGAACTGGCCCCTGATCGCCTCCTCCCGCAAGGTTTGGCCGTGCAGGACATCGCAGCCATGGCAATCGCCCTGCTCGAAAAAGACCGCGAGCGGCCGCTCGCTCGGGTAGCGGCGGTCCAGGTTGCAGGGGGGCGGCGCGAAGAACGACTCGTCATTGAGATCGCCCTCATCGAACACCATGCGATTATCACCGCGGGCCAGATAGTCGCGGAAGGACTCGCGCTGATGATGGCCGTCCGCCACGTACTCCAGGGCGGCACGAAACTGGTAAGGCGGGTAATAACCGCGCAGACGCAGGGCCACTTTGCCCGCGGCATCGTAGAAGAGCATGGCGGGAGTGAAGTTGGTCTGCTCGCGCTCCGCCAGGGCGCGCTCGGTCAGCCGCTCCCCGCCGATATCAGTCACCTCGTCGATGCCCCACACATCGATGGCGACGACATCGAAGTGCTTGCGGGTGTACTCGACGATATCCGGAGACCCGAAATTCACCGTCATCAGCTTGTGGCAATAGGCACAACGGGGTTGGCCGAAATAAACCATGAGACCCTGTTTGCCGGCCGCCACCGCCTCCTTCAGATCCGCATCGAGGTCGAGAAAGCTCGCCTTGAACCAGGCCGGGTGATCCAGCGGCTCGGCCCGCGGGGTGTCATCGAAACCGTAGACATCCTCGACGTCCACGGCGTCCAACGCAGCGCCTGCTGCCGCGACGCCGCCCACGAGCAGACCAACACAGAACAAAACCGCGGCCGATGAGATTGAACACAGCATTCAGGATCTCCGATCGATTCGAGTCGAACAGACTCGTTATTCACATATTGGGTGCGACCTTGATCCGAGGCCCGTTCGATGGCGAGCCAGTCTGAAAAAAGCGTTGGGACTTGGGTTGAAGGGACATAGCACAAGTTCCTGGTCAGGGCGACGCGGGGAGTATACGGCGGTGGCGATCAAGGGTTTCCGGTTGATATCCAGTGTTGGATCCCAGGTAAGTCATAAACCCAGATGAACCGGTTCGGGCGACGAAGGTAAAGATAGCGGCCCTGAAACCATTTCAAGGTCGGCACAAAACCAAGGGCCATCACCAATCCTGCGAAGACCGCAAGATCCCAAAAATCCCAAGTGCTTGGGTGATAAAATGGGACTGGCGTCGTCCACAACGGTCGACCGCTCTCGGTGTCCCAGAGTCGGGCAGTGCCATCATTGGAGCCGGTCGCTACCCACCGGCCATCGCCGGAGAAGGCAACATTGGTGACATTATCGGTATGGCCGATGAGTTCGTGCAGTTCGCGTCCCGTCGCGACATCCCAGAGGTCTGCGGTATGGTCGAACGACCCGGTCACCACCCGCTTGCCATCGGGAGAGAAAGCGACACTGGAAACCCAACCTCGATGTCCTAGCAGGGGGCGGACAACGGCTCCGGTTGCGGTGTCCCAGAGCCAGGCTTGACCGCCGCAGGTACCGGTTACCACCAGGGCGGAGTCGGGAGAGAAAGCCGCGTTATTCACCCCAATCGTCGCCTGTGCAAAACGCACTAATTGGCGGCCGCTATCGGGATCCCACAGTCGCGCAGTGTTATCCAAGGCGCCGGTCAGCACATGGCGTCCATCCGACGAAAACGCCAAACTACTGATCGGATTGGCATGCCCCTGGAGTTGCCGAATCACGGTTCCCGTAGCCCGATCCCAGATCCGAACCGTGCCGTCAACCGAACCAGAACCCGTCAAGACCCGCCGACCGTCGGGAGACAGGACCGCGCTCCGCAATGGGGAGGGGGAACCCCCAAAGCGCTGGACCTCCAAACCCGTGTCGGCCCGCCACAGTCGTGCCGTTCGGTCAGCGGAGCAGGTCAGCACATACCCGCCGTCGGTCGAGAACGAAACGTCCTCGACCCGTCCCGTATGCCCATCGAGCCGCTGCACACAGGTTCGATGCTCGGTACTCCAGATCCGCACTGTCGCGTCCCATGAGCCGGTAGCCAGCATACGGTCATTGGGTGAAAAGGCAACGCTGCTGACTACACCAACGTGACCGACAAGCGACGGATGGGTGAGAAACAGGGCCAGCGGCAGGAGCAGGACCGCGGGCGACAATAACAGGGTGGTCAGAACGGCCTTCGTAACCCCCCGCACTAACTGCTGTAGCCTGCTCACCGAGCGACGGACGTCAGGGCCTCCCGTTAGGTCCATGCCCAGAGTCAGACCAGTCGGCAACCCGTTGGGCATTGGAGCCCTCCACCCCAGCGTGCACATAGCGAGTTGCCAGACCCACCATGCCAGTGCGACACCACACATCAACACGAGCGGTACCAGCAACAGCGAGGCACTGCGCAAGCGTGGATCCTCCCCGAGCGCAATGGCAGTGAGGACCGCCCCCAGGGTGATTGCAGCCCAGGCGACAACGTAGGCCAGGCTCCGCCACTGGACACGCAAGAGCATTCGACTTGATGCCAACGGCAGTCCTTGCCATTCAGACTCGGCCTCCTGATCCTTGACGGAGACCGCCAACTCAAACAAGCGCCGCCAGGTTTGCTCGTGGGGCGCCCGCTCGCCGACCGTGACTGGCCGCGCGGCTAACAGCCCGGACAAAGCCCCAATCGGCTCAGTTCTCCAGTGCTCACGCGCCAGCGCGAGGAACCGGGCAAGATTCGTGACTTGCGGGCCGACGCTCACCCAGGGCCACGCCCGCCCGATCGCGTCCGGGTCGAGCAGTTCCGGATCGGGCGGCGGTTGCTCGTTGAGTCGTAGCACCGCCGCGCGAGTGGTCAGGAGCGAGCGCATCAAGTCGATCACCAGCCTCAGTGTTGGTTGCTCCCTTTGCTCCGCCAGAAGGATAAGTAGACGCCACACCAGGGGGATACGCTCGATGCCATTCAGATTGCACAGACCGATCAGCGCTGCCCTGCGATGTGCCGGATCCCCGCTGTCTACCATCAGCCCAAGCAACTCGATCGCCGTCGGTGTATCGAGTCGGCCGATCTGCTCGGCTAGCCGCTCCGGTTGATCAAGCGCAAACAAGGAGCGCAAGGTGCAATCAGTAATCTCGCGAAGCCGTGCGGGGGCATATCGCGCCAGACCAATTAAGCCCCGCAACAGATCGGGAAAACCTTTTGCCTGCTCTTGCTCCAGCGCCTCGGCTAACGCCTGCGCGACCTTGCTGCGCAGATCGATCCACTGATCGGGGAGGACCGCCGCACATTGAGCAACGAGTGTCAGGCGTTGTCCGTTCCACCCGGTGGACTCCCCCGCATGGGCAAGGAGTTGTTCGACGAGAGTACCGGCCTCCTGATGATTCAGCGCCGCGTAGAAGGTCAACACCAACGACCAATGCGGCTCATCCTGGTTGGCGAGCGCCTCATCCAGCCCCTCCTTTCCCAACAACTTCAGTCGTTGCGCGGCACAAAACTGGTGAAAGGTGCGATGGGCAAACCGAAAGGGTCCGCGATTGGTGTCGACGATGAGGCCTGCATCGAACTGCATCTCGCGGATTAACGCATTCGCATCCTCAGGTTGAAAGTCAATACGGATCTTCGCAAGTTCCTCGGCGGTCCGTTTCAGATCGCCCACCGCCCAAGTCTCGAAATCCCGGCCCTCCCGAGTGGCTTTCCTCAGGGTATCGAGTGCGAACTGGTGCAAGAGGTCAAGCTTCAACTGGTAAGGCTTGGCGGTGCGGGGATGCAGGTCCGGCGGGCGATCCAACTCGCGACGGCGGACCAAGTGCTCAAGTCCCCGTTCAAAAAAATCGGCCAACTCATGCGGCACCCGGTCGTCGGCCTGCGAGAGGTAGACGTTCATCGACAGGCTGAGCAGCAGCGGATTCCGGTGCAACTCCGCAACCTTGGGATTGGCGCGAATCTTATCGAGAAACCTGCGGCAGGATTTCCCGCGCTCCCGAAACTGTCGATGGCGCCGGGTAACCATAAGATCCAGTTCCCCGTCGCGCAGTTCGGCGATACGAAACAACCTGAAACCGTTACGCGGGAGCAGATTGGGGTCGCTCAGACGAATCAGGCCCTGCTCACGGCAGGTGGCCAGCACCTGATTACCCGGCACCCTGTCCGGATCGCCCATGGCGAGTCCATCCACCAGACCCACGATGCGGGCCGGTAACCAGGCAAGGTCCGCCTCGCCGATCTCGTCAAGACCGTCCAGCAAGATCAACAGCCGATATTCCCGATCCAAAGCGTCCAACAACGGCACGGCCGGCTTGAGGCCAAACTCCGTGCAAAGCAAGCCGGCGATCCAGTCGCGCAGCGACAGGCTGGAACCCTGTTCCGCATAGTCGCGCAATCCCACGAAAATAGGCAAATGATGCCTAAGACTCGGGGCAAGTGAGTCGGCGAGACCGCAAGCCAGCGCCCTGAGCAGAGTCGACTTGCCGGAACCGGGTGCACCGAGGATCAGCAGTCGACCGCTGTTCACCGCCGTCAGGACCGCGCTGAGGCTATAGTACGGCAGCGCTCCATCAGACACCGCAGCCGGATCCGCGATGCCCCCGGAGCGCTCCATCAGCGTGGGCGGGACGAAGACTCCGCCAAGGTCGAGGGACTCTTTCCGATCGGAAAAGCTATTCACCACCAAACCATAGCGGCGACGCAATTGTCGGCGATAGGCGCGGATGGCAAACCAGCGCAGCCCTGCGGTCGCGGCAAGCCGCGTCAAGCCGCGGTTCAGAAAAGGCACGAACCAACGCAAGAGGCGTACGGCGAGCCAACCGAATAGCAAGACGAGAACCCCGCCCACCACTTCGTTGACAATCTCTAAGCTTTCAAAGCTGCTCGCGATCTGCCCCAGCCAAGCGTCCAAGGTATCACTAAGATGCAAACTCTGGGATGCGCTTTGGCTGGGCATTGACACTTCTCCTCAGCGTTGGTTAGCCTTGTTATCCGCTATCGCACGTCGAGGCCGAGACCGAATTGATGGCATCCGGCTTTAATATCGGATTGTGGGTGGTAGTATTTGTAAAACACCTTGGAGAAGCCGCTCAGGGAGTGCTGCGCAACGACTGCGAGAATCAGGTAGTGTCCCTCTTTATCGCAAAGCGTACAGAGATCCTCGGTGGTTCCAACTCTGAAGGCATAATTCGCCTCTTTGTCATGCCGTGCGAAACCGCCAACTTCGAAGATGTGATCTTTTTTTAACGGCAGGAGAGTATTTCGCAAGACCACTCCATCCGGAACCGCCTTTGGTACGACACGCGTGAGTTGCAGCCTGATGTTGGTGACCGGGAAACGCGAGCGGTTCAAGATCTTGAATCCGAACATTGGTTCGCCCGGTCTGGACTGATTGGCAATGAACGGTGAGAACGCCAAGCGAGGGCGCAGCCGGTAGAGGGCGAGCAGAAAGATCAACGACGCTGCGCCGCTCGACGCAACACCGATCAGAATACTGGCAAGCATACTGGCATCCTCCCGATTAGCGAGGTTTCGAAGCAGCATGACCTAATACCATAGGGCAGCACTGGTCATGATCATGGGTCCGGCCATTGCGCATTGTACCGTCCCCAAGATCCTAAAGAGCGATCTATCCGCACTACGGTAAGGTCGCGATCCATAGGGTCCGCTATGCGGACAAACGCCCTCGCGGCTACCACGGAGGTCCAAATTATGACCGAGGCCGCCGGCATCATTTCAATCGACGCAGTTGTGTGTTAACGTCATGCAACTGCCGATCGACCCTATTCGCTTTCTTACGCGCGCTGATCAGTTGCTTGTCTGTTGCATTTATAGTAGCATCCACCGCTTTTTTTTCATCCGCTAACTGCTGCGTTGCTCGCTGCTCCTTCGCAATGGCTAACTGTCGGTCTTCAACCCGCTTCTTATAACCGTCGGATGAGAATGTGCAAGTGAGTGCAGACCCAAGTCCTTGGTCCCGCGTTGGATCACAGCCCGCGGTCGTCGCACACCCTGCGAACAACTGAAAAAAGGCGGTCGCCGCGACCAGCGCACCCCAAGACCTAACCGCGTTTGAACAATTTGTATGTGCCATTGATATCGCTCTCCAGTACCTCGCTGATTTGCTCGTGTTGCATGCGCTGCTGTATTGCCGGGGCCATGATTCTCTGTGCTTCGCTCTGACTTACTCCAGCCTTGGTCAGGCGCTTTGTCCAATCTTGCTCTCGGCGTGCCAGTTCGGCGCTGACGGCCTTCTGCCTATCCCTGGCGCGCTCTGCCGCAGCCAAAGCTCGCTTCTCTACATCCAGCAAACCAGCGTTCTTTGCGTAAGCTTCACGAATCCGCGCTAGGTCAGCACGTTTTTCATCGACGACGACCCGCTGAGCTACGATCATCCGTGCTGTCTGTTCATTGTCCTTTTGAATGGCAGCGATCGCCTGATCGAGTGTCTGTTCCTTTTGCGCGTAGGCCGCGCGATTGGCGTCAAGCGCCCGGCCTGCACCGTATCCAGCCAATGCTCCCCCCGCCGCGATTGCTGCACACTGGTTAGCTGATCCGCCGGACAATGCACAAGCGATGCCTCCTAGAGCAGCCCCAGCGATGGCACCTTGTACGTCGGTTCGCCCCAAGGTCTGCGTCAGCCAATTACTCTCTTGAGCATAGCGTTGTTCGGCTGGAGTCAGTCTGGAATCGCCCATCTGAGGGAAGCCAGCGCATCCCGTCAAACCCATAACAGCAATTGCCAGGATGGCAATGAGAAGACGCTCAATAATCTCTTGCACCACGATACCCTCCATTGAGTTGACAGCTAGTGAACCTCGATGTCTTTACATTCCCGATACCACTGCTCCTGAAGCGCCTTGCCATCGTGACGAAACTGCGCGACCTGGCGGTATGCAAGACGCACGGACAGCAAAAAATCAGTGACGCTTCGTCGTTGCAAATCGTTCGCCAGGAACGCATGTTGTTGCTCCAATAGCGAAGCCTCATACGTTTGACCTAGCTTGATGATGGTGCCGGCATAGACCCGCACATTCGACGCGATGATGTCCGGATGATTTCGTTTCTCCGCCTCGATCTCGGCGCAACGTTTAGGAAAAGCCTGCGGTGTTCCACATCTGAAATCTTTTTCATCACGTGGGATCCGCAGTGTGACCTGATAATGATCGGACTTCGCGCCAAGGCACAGCAGCCCCGCCGCTCGCAACGCCTCTCGTGCCGCTTGCGCGAGTTGTTCATCCCGCGATTCGATTGCTGCTGCCAGGGTGACGCGCAAGCTATTCAAGCGCAACTTGAGGTTGAGGTCGTCCGCATGCTCGGCTAGGTCCCTGAGGTCGTCCCGTGGGTCAGCCAGTGAGGCAGCCCCGAGATTCGAGACGGAACGCGGACATGCGACCATGGCGTTTGGATGGTCACGTCGGCACTGCTCGAGCTGCACAGTCATTGTTGCGAGATTCCGTTCCAAGGCGGGAACCCGTGGGTCATCGAACTCCTGCGTTGACGCATGAGGATTAGGCGGCGTCGCTGGCAAATCCTGATCCTCGCTTCGTGGTGGCATTTTCTGCGATGCCGCTCGGGGCGAAGCGGCTTGGGTGCCCTCCCATTCAGCGGCAATCGATTTCGACTTCTCCTTGTCCCAGACAGGGCTTGCGACCACCAGTCTGACCCCCGTGCTGGGATTGTGCCGAGTATCGCCGTTAAGGTAGTAGGGCACCTCTTGTCTCCAAGAGGTACGGATGTCGCCGAGGGGGGTATGTGAGCTGCCGCCGCGAATAACATAGGCACCGGTCTGTCCATGTCGGCGTGAAGGCAAACGCAGATGAAAAGGCTCGAGGACCAATTCGTCGACATTGCCTAGCATGTCATACAAACCGAGCGGGTTAGGCTTTTTTAAACCGATCGGTCGCGGCGCTCCGTCACTAGCCGATTTCGGGTCGTTGTACCAAACATAGTCGTTCAGGCTCTCTTGATCCCTCATTGGTGGAATAGTTGCCTGAAAGTCCGCGGCCGATCCGGATAACATGAGCCCGCCCCGTGCAGCGAATTCCCACTCGGCCTCGGTCGGCAGTCGGACATAGCCAACCAACCGCCCCTCACTCGGCAGCTTGTCTTTCGCATGCTTAAGTAGCCAGAGGCTGTAACGATGCGCCAGATCGACGGCATCGAACCAACTTAGTCTGGCCATTGGCAAGTCCCTATCCTGCAATTCGCCGGGGCAGGCGTCGGACATCATGGATTGGTATTGCTGGCGGGTAACCTCGTATTTTCCGAGCAGGTAGTAGCGGGTCTTGCTGCCTTGGCCGAACGCACCCGACACGGCGAGTTCCATAGCGCCCTCCAGGGCCACTTTCTCATCAATTGCGGTATTTCCAAGGCGCACCAATTGATCGCTCCCCACTCCGGACCACTCGGTCTCGACCCGCCGGAACACCATCGACCCGTCACACGGCATGGGCAACACGACATCGTCCGCTGCCCGCTGCGGATTGAAGACCGCCGGGTCCCAGTCCGCGGCGGCCTCATCGGCAACCGCGAACATGATGAACAGCAGGGAGGCACTAAGCCTCCCGCAGACATTGCGCGGGCTCAAAGGACGTTGCATGCACTGCCCCCAGGGTTGATGCCAAGACCGAGAACGCCACTGTCGCTATGGCCGCGGCAAGCAATTCGCCGCCGCCGAGTGTGCAGACCGGACCGACCGCGCCGTCTGCGCCCAGCAGATCGAGAAAGGGTCCGGCACCGAACGCGTTGAGCAATACGGACCCAAGCTCAAAGAGCAGGAACGACAGCCCAAATGCGCAGAGGCCGAGGAACCCGCCCTGGACCAGGCAGAAGGCCAAGACCCCCGGACGACTGAAGCCCAAGAGCTGCAGCAGGGCCAAGGGGTAGCGCTTGCGCTCGATGGTGATCCAGATCGCGCCGCCAAAGGAGAGATAGCCGCCGACCAGCGACACCACGGCGATCGACAACAGAATGCGGGTGAGAAAGCGCTCGGCGGCATTGAGCCGCGCCAGGTCCTCACCGCGGGTGCGGACCTCCAGCCCGGCGTGGCGCAGCAGGTTCGCGAGCGAGGCTACGTCTTCGGGCTGTTTCGCATAGAGTCGGGCCCCGGAGAAGCTGGTGCGGGGCATCGTGCGTTCCGCGCCCTCGGTGACACCAAAGGCGGGCACGCGATAGCCTCCGCGATAATCCTCAAGGGCGATGAGAAAATCGAGGCTCGCAAAGATCGCCGGTCGCGCGTAGTTGGTGTCAGGCACGATCCCCGTAACCTGTAACTGGACTGACTCCTGCCGCTCGCCGGTGCTGAGAGTACGCTTCAGTATCGCCGACAGCGGCTCACCCGGGCTGACGCCCAGACGTGCAGCGATGGCCCCGGTGATGAAGACCTCGGTTGGCTCGGCGGGCGGGACAGTATCCTTCGGAAGCAGCGGATCATCCGCCGCCGTGGGGAGTATCTCGACGCTCCTTAAAATATCGCCCGACGCGCCTTGAAGGTCGACCAAGGTATTGAGCGTGCGGGTCCGGGGAATCAGGAAGCGAATACTGTCGGTCCGGGTCCGCAACTGGTCGAACCAATCGAGCGGCAACCGGGCGTTCTCGAATACGATGACCTCCAGGTTGCGCGGGTCTTTGACCAGGATATCGCGCATCGTCGTCACGACCCCGGTCTTCAAGCCGAAGAGCAGCAACAGCGGCGCCGACACGGCCACGATCGCCAGCATCAAGGCCCCGGAGGGTCGCCAATCATAGGCGAGGTCCTTGAGCGCCAGGCGCAAGAGCAACGGCAGTCGCATAACCGGCCTCATCCCGCGTCCTCTTCACGAAAGATCGCGGAGCGACCGTCAGGGGCCAGGCGGGCCCGCAAGTAGCGCAGGCGCAGACGTTCGACCAGGTTGCTGTCATGGGTGACGATGACGGCCATGCGCCCGCGCTCGCGAACGAGTTCCACCATCAGTCGCATGACCCGCTCGGCGCGGGCCGGGTCCAGGGCGGCCGTCGGCTCGTCGGCCAACAGCAGCGCGGGATCATGGGCCATGGCCCGGGCGACCGCGACCCGCTGGCGCTCACCGATGGACAGTTGTGCCGGCCATCGATCGAGCAGCCGCCGAATACCGAGCGTATCGATCAAATGGTCGACCGAGTCGTCCCATGGAGCCTGGCGGGCGAGGGACCGGGGGAGGGCAATGTTCTCGTGCACACGCAGAAAGGGCAGCAACCCACCGCTTTGCAGGACGAAGCCGAGTGCCTGGGCGCGCAGCCGAACACGGCGGCCGCGGGCTCGCGGCAGTCGCTGATCGATCACATCGAGCGCCGCCCCCGGACCGGTGTACCACAGGCAACGGCTGCCGACATCGGGCGCCAATATCAAACCGAGCACTTCGAGGATGGTGCTCTTACCGCACCCGCTCGGCCCGATCAGGACCAGCACTTCCCCGGGGCCGAGACGGACATGCGCGGTGTCGACCCGAAAGCACTCGGTGGCCGTCCCGCGGGTGCAGAGCAATTCAAACTCCAGGGCAGCGAGCGTGACTCCGGGCTGGTTCGGCGCCGCATCCGGGTCAGTCGCGTGACCCGCATGCGGCGTTAACGAAGACGTGGCCGATTGGCTCATGGGCATGTCCCTGGCCGGTGATCGCGCTGTTATGGCAGTGCGTCGAGCGGTACCGGATAGACCAGTTCGCCATCGTCGCTTGCCACTGCATCGCAGCCGCTCGAGCGGTCACGCTGCGGGTTGGCAAGATCGACCCAACTGGTGCAGTCGGCCTCATAGATACCATAGCGTTCGAGCTTGTTCTCGATCGCTCGAATATGATCGTCTTGCTCCGAGTCTGACATGTTCTCCCAAGCCTCCTGGCTGATGTTCATGATGACGCTCTTGTAGGGCAGGTCATCGACAAACTCGCCCAGGATCCCCAGGTCGGCGATCGTCAAGTCTTCCACCGGTTTCGCAAGCGCCGCGTCGTGGCCCATCGCCGAGGAGAAATCCACCAGACTGCGATGGAACTGATCGGAATTCGTTCGCCCGGACTTCGCGGCCTCCAAGATGCGCCGGACACCATTGGCCAGATTGCTGAGTTGGTTCTTGGTCAACAAGACGCGGATCTCGACGGTCGGTCTGACCGGCCTTTCAAGATCATGATCCCAAATCCAGCCGGCAAAATCCGACAAGGGGGTTTGACCGGCCGGGGTCAGACCCAGGTACTTCAGGTGCAGGGCATGGCCGATCAGTTCCGCGTCCTTACGCATCTGCGTCACCTTAGTACCGCCTTCAGGACAGAGTTCAACCGCTGCGCGCCGGGCGGGGTCCGGAGCCTCGCCGACAGTACGGATCGTATGAGTCATTCCACGGACGGCACAATCGATCCATGGTCCGAAGTTTGCCACGTCTTCGGCGTGTTCGACCGGGTAGTAGAGAGAACCGCTGGTTAAGGCGCTTTCGGTGAGTTGCTGGTATTGCTGGGCAGCTTTGAGGTGGTTCTGCAGCGTAAGCCCCTCAGGAGTCTTCAGGTGAATTGTATAGAGGTAGATATCGCGAAATCTGGCAATCGCTGCCACGTCTTTTGCCGATTGGCCCGTCTTGGATAATGGATCGGTGGCATCCAGTGCTCCGGCATCAGAAATCAGCACAATATGTCGTGCGAGATAAGGGCTCCAGTCGATCGATTGCAACGCAAGCATAATTCCAGCATAGGCGTCTTCGTCGAACCGCTCGGTCGGTACCGATGCCGCCCTGACTTGCGCGATACCGGCCTCAAACTCTGCGGCAGAGTTATCCGTATTCGGATCGACAAACAACTTGGCGACATACTCAAGCTCAATAGGATGCTTGCGGGTATCAGAGCGAAATGCAACGAGTCCAAAGCGGATCTCATGACCGCCGGGGCTGTTCGACAGGTGTTTATAGATCTGGCGCACCGCCTCTTTAGTCCGCTCGATGTACTTCCCCATCGAAATGGTTGAATCGATCACGAAGACCACCGCGGCCTTGACCAACGGGGGCACGGAAGACGGCACCGACTCCTCGGCAATTGAATGTACCTTGAGCAGGTGAACGCGCTGGCCCTTAACTATTGTCTCTGTGAAATCGACGATCGGGAGAAGATAGAAATTCCGCTTGAAGTCGAGATAATTCTCCGGCTCCGCCGCCACTACACGCGGGTCCGGTCGACCACTCTGTACCGCCCCGATCATGCGGCCTAGCTCAAGGCCTGGCTGCGGTAAGGCCGCAATCTTGGACACGTCCCCAGCGTCTTTCAACAGCATCACCCGGTTGCGGCCGGCCGGGTTATCGAAGGTGACGACGATCTGTTGCTTCCACGCGACCGTGCGCTCCTCCTTGATCCACCCGGTGGTGTGACATCCCGCGTCCGGCCCGACTTCAACCCAGCCCTCGCCGCCGACCATCCGGCGCTGGTAGACATAAAAGGTGAGTAGGGGCGGGAGCGCTTGTCCGGTGGGCTCGCCGGGATTGGTCGTCAGTATGGCATCGGGTCTGGTGAGCACCCGCTGGAAGAGCGTGCGCTTGCCCGGCATCAATAGTGGCGCGGGGGAACAGCCGACTGGCCGGAGGCTGGGGCCGGTCGGTCCGGGTGATGAGAGCCGCGTTTCGGTCAGGAGCGGCGGATTGGTGTCCCCATCGGCAGGCTGCGGCGCCCACAGACTCGGCCCGAACGCCGCCCAACCCGAGGCGGCGATCCCCGCGGCAGCGATTAATCCGAGCCATTTGAGCGGACGCCGCGGCTGACCGGAGCCGCTGAGCACCGCTCTCAGGGGGCCCCCGCATTCCGGACAGATGAAAGCGCTCTTATCCGCCGAAACGGTTTCGTGTCGCGCTGCAATCCCGCAGAGATCGTAGTTCTTACACTGCCCTTCTTGCTGTGCCATCGCTGTCCCCGCTCTACCGAGCGGTCGGGCGCCGCGCCCGACCTCTATGCGTTAAGGCCAATCATTTTTCGGTTCCCTGTCTCAACGTCGCGGCCACTCCCGCCAGCGTCGCATCGCAAAGGCGTTCGCCGCTCGCTCGTAAGTCACCGGCGGATCGACGTGCGCGGTCACATAGGCGTAGAGGTCGCGGCGATCACGGTTCTCCGCATCAAGCAGCGCGAGATCGTCCGGAAGCAAGCCGACGCCAGAAACGGGATCCAGCAATCCGTGCTCGGTTCCGAGCGCCTTCCCTGCGGCCTTCAGCGCGGCGATCCGACTCGCACGCTCCGCGAGGCCGCGACGAACCGACTCCAACTCCGGGGCTGGGGGATCACCTGATATCCATTCGTCGAACGACGGACCATGACTCCCGGGATTGCGGCAGCACCACATCCGCCAACCGACGCCGGACGCCACCGCAGCCAGCGCGAGGGATGCACCAATCAACAGGTTGCGCCGCCCCCTTCTCCGCGGGGTGGTCGCTCCGTGCGGGGTCTCGGGCGTCAAGGGCGCCCCGCACCCTGGACACACGAAGGCTCCGTCATCGGCCTCGACGACTTTGCGATCATCGGCATAGTGACAGCCGCCGAAATTCTTGCATCGCCCTGCGACCAACGCCATGTGAATTCTCCTTTAGCGCACCGCCAGCACGCGGTCGATTGCCGCACCGCAGGCGTCGTCGATGCGCAGATACACCCGATCACGCTCGTTGTTATTACGGTTCTGACGCACAGCATCCAATTGATCCAAAAGAGTCTCCTTCAGGCCCTGGCGAGCCGCCGCATTGCGAAAGCGCTCACCGGCCAGGGCTTCGTCGACCCGTCGCTCCACAGCCTCGCATTGCTCCTGGGTCAAGCGATCGATGAAGGCATCTAGCTCGGCTGCCTCCAAGGCCGGGCGGGCGGGCCGCTCGAATAAGGAGAGAAGTGCATCGGGCACATAGTAAAAACGTGGGCGCCCATCGGTATCGCGCAGCCGGAGCATCCGTTCGTCCAGGCCCGTACTATCATTGTGTGTGCGCTCAAAGAGTCCCAAGGCCATAGCGATCTGCAATGCGGGCAGCACACGCTTGCCGGCCTCACCCGGCGCCGGACGAAAGAGGGAAGGCAGATCCGGACGATGGTCCTCAATATGGACCTCCAACAGCGCCCGGTCGCGCGGACCTACGGCCAAACGATGGTCGTAACGCTCCTTCAGATACCAGACCGGATCGAGATAACGCAGCGGAAAGACATACTTGAACGCGACGAGACAGATCTCGTTGAGCCGACCGCCACTATCGACAAAGTCCATTTGACGGTCGAAGGCAGCCTGGAACTGCGTCTTCAGTTGTTCGCGAAATGCCGACTTCTCATCGCACTTGGGCAGGGTGACGACGAAGCGCGAGAGCGGTCCGTTGGTGCCTGCAAATTCGACATCCTTCCACTGCATGAAGGTGCGGGCGCTTTGCACCAGTGTCCTGACATAGGCGCGTAGCTTCTCTGGCTCCGAGAACTGCTCGGCCAACTTAGCGACGATGTTGACCCCGAGCAGTCGATTGCCTTGCCCGGTCCGTTCCTCGTGGGCCTGCATTGCGTTGCCGCGGGCGACATCCTCAAAGACGCGCATGGCATCCGCGGTCCTGATGAAGTGAGTCACCATCATGGCAAAGGGCGGCTCACGTCCGCTGGTGCGTTGTCTCTGCTCGCGGGCGGAGTCGACCGCCCGCTTGCGCAGAACGGCCGCCCAGGTCCGCTGACGCTGTTCCAGTTCCAGCAGGCTGCGACAGAACCGGCGCACCTTCTCCGGTTCGTAGAATTTCACGACATTGGCCTTCTCGACGTCGGTTTGGGTTCCGGGTTGGCAGGTCCGTTCCATCCGACGCAGGAAGAACTCATGAACCGCGGAGAGTCCCACGCGAAACTCGGCCACCTCGGTGCGGAGACTCTCGCGCAACTGCGCAGCGACGGCGCGCAGTAACCGATCGGCAAAGGTCCAGCCCTGGATCAGGGTGCGCTTTTCATAGGTCTCGGCCAGCAGATCAACCTGAGCATTGAAGATGTCACCGGGGCGACCCATCATGCGGCCGAGCAACCCGGCCCTGGCAAAACGGTCGCGATTGGTGTCCATCTGCTCATTCAAGGTGCCCAGTCGCTGCTTCAAACCTTGCACCTTCGCCGCAATGGTCCCAAGACGGCGCTCCAACTCTTCGATCAGATCGTCCAAGAAGGTCTCGAGGTCGCTGATTGAGAGGTTGCCTTCGACCCACTGAGCAAACATCCAGGTCTCCAGGGTCTCGCAGATCTCCGCCACATGACGGTCGGGTAGCCGCAGGTCACGGGCGGCGGTCTCGAAGAATCGCTCTACACCGATGCCACGAAAGGTCTCGGCCCAGCGCTGCTGGAAGGCCTTCTCCAACTCGTTGAGCCGCGGGTCGATGCCGTCGCCGCGACCGAGGTCCCAGGCATCCTTGGCGAGATGCGGCGCGATGGTGCGCCAGTCCTCGTCGTGCCGGTGCCAGCGGGTATTATCGATCTCGTTGGATAGGATGCCTTGGGAGAGTGTGATATGGTCATCACTCAGTTTCCAAGCACTCAGTTTCTCCTGTTGCTGTACCTCCTGTTTGAACGTGATCTTGCGCTTCTCATCCACGAAGGCACTGGCGGTCTCTGCCGGCCAATTGTTATAGAGCATCTGCAGCGCGGCCTGGGATGCAAAACTGGCCGCAAAATGCTCGCGAATCTCTTCTTCCGGCACTAACAGCCGCTTCAATCCAAAGGTGAGAAAACGGACGCTGCGGATCTTTTGGTTGGGGTCGGTCAGCGAGCTCTCATCGATCGGGGTTACATTTTCCAAGGAGATCGCACGCTGCAAATCCTGGGCGCTGGTATCGCTCGACCCCTCGATACGAAAGATGCGCTGAAAGAGCATCTGAGCGATCAGGTTATGAATCTCTTCGTTCTTGACGCCAATGACCGAGTCGCGCTCGTTGACATTGGATAGCACGAAGCAACCCTGAACCCGGTCCATCAAGCGCGTCCGCCCCCCTTGGCTCAGGCTCTCGAAGCGCTCGCTGCGGCCGGTCAGATCGTACGGCCGATAGAGCGGACCGCCCTTATTTGGTCCATCGCGATAATCATCCAGGAGATAGGCGTTGAGCTCCTGCAGTGCAGCATAGCCGTTCGCGTAGTAATTGGTGCGATCCCCGTTGCTGGCCCAATCGGAGTCGCGTTCGGGCAACAGGAGATAAAGATAGATGGGAAACTGATCGCGACGTTCCTTCAATGCGCGTAGTTGCGCGATGACATGGAGAAACGAGCCGGCACCGGTGCCGCCGGCCAGCCCGCAGCAGACATGGAAGGCTACACCCTCCAAATTACTGCGGCCACTGAGTTCGTTACAGAGCTCCGTCACGCGTGTGACAAAGGTCTGGCACTTGGGCTCGAACAGGGCGGCGCCGAGACGACGCATCTGACCGCCGGCCGCCTGCTGGATATTGGTCTGGGCGAAGATATCGGTCCACAAGGCGGTGTTGCCGATATAGCGATGGGTGACCTTGAATTGCTCGGGGTCGCGCAGCCGGGTTTGCAGATCGCTGTGGATGATCGACAACCGATTGGCCTCGCCCAGCGCGATCAGCGGCCCGATGTCCCCCTGGGTGCGCCAATTCTCGCTGGCTTCGAGGTCGGGGGCGCTGGAGTCGACATAGAGATAACTCATGTGGACCGGGTGGGGACCACCACCGGCCCCGGTCGGCTCGACTCCCCTGAACTCCTCGAACATCTCGCGGCGAAAGGCCTTGATGACCTTGCCGCCGGTGCCCCCCAAACCGATGATCAGGTGGTTGTTACTCATTGTCTTCCCGTCGAAGGTTCAAGTTTCTTCCAAGCGTTGTAGATGGCGAACGCCAATAGCGGAAGCCAGAGTGCCGTCAGCGTCGTTCCGATCGCCAGCCGCACGGTCAAGACAATCCGCCCGACCTTGGCGGCGAGCAGAGACTGCATCTCGTCCGCCGCGAGTTGCACCGCCCGACCATGGTCATAGGCCACTTTCGGGTTATCCGCGAAAAAGCGCTCCATGTCCTGTCGTAAGGCCTCCGGCAAAGGGCGATCTTTGGTCCACAAGAGCCTCGCCAAAAAAGGGATATCGTGTTGTACGTGCTCGGCGACACGCCGCGAGTCGATATCCGCCACCACCGCCTTAGCCTGCGGCGTCGTCACCGGAATGAGTGTGCCGCCGGCATCGGGTGATGGATGGCCCGCGAGGTCCTCGATCGGAGTCCCATCAGCGTGCCGCAGGGCACTGACTGCCTGATACTGGAGTCGAAAGGTCTCATTGCTCCAGGGCTCATCCTGCAGAAAGGACTGTTGCCATCCGCCGATGATCGCGATGATCGCGGGCCGGATATAAGAAGACGAAAACAGTAGGAGGATAGCCAAAAAGGTCAGGGGCAAGGCCAGCCCGGCGACGGCCCCGAGCACCCACGGAGGACGCCAACCACGATACACGGCACGGCCGACAGCGAGAAAGGCGCCGCCAAAGAGCGCAGTCCCAACCAGTGCGGCAATCAACCACAGAGGGAAGGCTGCCGACAACCGCTGGAACTCCAGGATCGAGTAGGCAAGCAGCTCAAACAGGCCGTAAAACATGACTCCTGCCTCTCGTTACTCTTGAGCCGGCCCGCCGAACCTGAGACGAAAATTAAGTAGACGGGGCCGCGAAGCATCAAACAAATAAAAACACATTTTCAGCGGATAATACCGCAGGAGTCGCGCCGATGACTACCGGTTATGCCCCGGCCGACTCGCGGGCAAGGAAACGCTCGGTCAGATAGAGCGCGGCGATCGAGCGGGACTCGTCGAAATCCTCGCGGGCCAACAGCGCATCGAGCCGATCGAGACGCCAGGGAACGACCTCGATCAACTCGGGCTCGTCCCCCGGCAGCCGGCTCGGATAGAGACCGCGAGCGAGCACGATCAGGCTGCGGTGTCCGATATACCCCGGCACCAGCGAGACCCGGCCGAGCACCTGCAAGTCGCGCGCGGCATAGCCGGCCTCTTCCTGACATTCGCGATTGGCCGCGGCCAGCGGGTCTTCGCCGGGCTCGACGATGCCCTTGGGCAGCCCCAGTTCATAGCGGTCACTCCCGGCCCCATACTCGCGGATCAAGAGCAGGGTCCGGGCATCCAATAGCGGCACGATCAGCACCGAATCGGACCCGCCGGGAATGCGCTCATAGGTGCGCCGGCTGCCGTTGGCGAACTCCAGGTCCACTTCTTCGACGCGGAACAGGCGGCTCTCGGCGACCAGTCGCCGGGCCAGAATCTTAGGCTTTGCAGACACGCGAGTGGCTCCGTTAAGCTCGCCCGAACGCGGGGCAGCGCGCCGCGCGGGCCTGAACATCAACGCGCATGACGACCGGAAACAAGGCCATCATCATGATCGATTGGGACTGTATCGACGACTGTTTTCTGGACATGGACGGCACCTTGCTGGACCTGCATTTCGATAATCTTTTCTGGCGGGAGCACGTCCCCCGGCGCTACGCCGAGGCGCGCGGGCTGACCCTGGACGCGGCCAAGACCGAACTGCGCGGACGCTACCGCGACCGCGAAGGGACGCTCAACTGGTACTGTATCGACCATTGGAGTCAGGAACTCGGCCTCGACATCGCGCTGCTCAAAACGGAGGTGGACCACCTGATCGCCGTCCACCCTCATGTCGCGGCCTTCTTGGAGGCCATCGCCGCCCGCGGCAAGCGCCGTGTCCTGGTGACCAACGCCCACCAGAAATCACTGGCGATCAAGATGGACCGCACGCGCCTGGCCCATCACTTCGAACGGATCATCAGCGCCCATGACTTGGGTTTGCCCAAGGAAGACCCGGCCTTTTGGAACCTGGTGCAACAGGTCCTGCCCTTCGATCCGGCCCGCACCCTGTTCGTCGATGACAGTCTGAGCGTCCTGCGCGCCGCGCGGTCCTATGGCCTGGTCCATCTCATCGCCGTGCTGGAACCGGACTCGCACGAGCCGCGGCGTGCGACCGACGAGTTCGCGGCGATCACTAACTTCGCGGACCTGTTGCCGGGGCTCCAGCAACGCCAAAGCTAAGGGCCTCGTGCGACGCCTGATCGGCGCATGGTGGACGCGGCGCGCACGACCGACGTACCGGGTCCCGAACAGTGCGCGGCGCGCCTTATTCACCCTCCAGCAGCGTCGGTTCTGTACATCAGCCCTGAAGCGATTCATGACTCCGATGTCTCACCGAGCGGCTCGCGCGGCGCCTGAGCGATCGCCTGATCGATCGGCTGATCGATCGGCTGGGTCTCGCCCGCTACCCCGGCGGGCTTGCGACGCCGCCGACGGCGACGCTTTTTCACCGGCTCGCCGCCCGCCTCGACCAGCGTGGTGGGCATCTCGGACGGCATGGCGATGGATTCGGCAGGCACCGCCGGGATCACCGGGATCGCTGCCGCCGCGGTTCCGGGCGGCGGTGGCGAGGTCAGCGCGGCCTGCTCGGGCATCCGCCGCCGACGGCGCTGGGTGCGGACCGGAAGCTGATCCGGATTCAGATCCGGAACCGAATCCGGGTCCAGATCAGGGCTTAGATCCGGCATGGCAGCCAACACCTGATCCGTAATAAAGATCGGGCCTGCGACCGGCTGCTCCGCCGCTTGAGCCTGAGCTTGAACCTGAACCGGCGTCGACTCAGCGGCTTGCGGCGGACGCCGGGGGCGCTCGGTGCCGCCCGGTCCGTCACGACGACGGTCGCCGCCGACGCTGCGCCCGTCGCGGGGACCGGAGCGGGGTCCGGACCGGCCGCCGTCGCGGGGACCGCGCCCGTCGCGCCCGTCGCCGCGATACTCGCGATCTTCGCGTTCCGGACGCAACCGGCTCCGGGGATCGATCTCCGGCAGCAAGGCCGCGTCCACCGGCGCCACCGGGATCTTGGCGCTGACGAACCGCTCGATGTCCGGCAGACAGAAGGCATAGGTTTCGCACACGAAGCTGACCGCGTCCCCGGCCGCGCCGGCGCGGGCGGTGCGGCCGATGCGGTGCACATAGTCCTCCGCGTCCTCGGGCAGATCGTAGTTGACCACATGGGTCACGTCCGGGATGTGCAGTCCGCGGGCCGCCACGTCGGTCCCCACCAGGACCGGCAACTCGCCGTCGGTGAACTGTTTCAGGAGTTTCAGGCGCTTCTTCTGCGGCACGTCGCCCGAGAGCACGGCGGTATTGATGCCGTTGCCCTGCAGAAAACCCCAGACCCGGTCGGCTTCCCGCTTGGTGTTTACGAACACCATGACGCGCGGGTCGTCCCACCCCCGCACCAGACCGACCAGCAGGGGAATCTTCTCGGAATTCGCGGTCATGTAGCAGACTTGGCGCACTCGGTCGGCCGTGACGTGCTCCGACTCGATCTTGACCAGTTGCGGCTGGTTCATATGCTCATAGGCAAGCTCCAGGACCCGGTAGGACAGGGTCGCCGAGAAGAGCATCCCCAGGCGCTCCTCCGGGTGCGGCATATGCCTGAAGAGAAAGCGGATATCCTTGATGAAGCCAAGATCGAACATGCGGTCGGCTTCATCCAGCACCACGACCTCGACGCGATTGAGGCCGTAGACGTGTTGCTTGTAATAATCGATCAGGCGGCCGGGGGTGCCGATCAGGATATCGACGCCGGCGGCCAGATCGTCGCGCTGCTGCTGGTAACCGGTGCCGCCGAACACCAGCCCGACGCGGAAACCGGTGTGGCGGGCGAGCAGCAAGGTGTCATTGTGAATCTGGACCGCCAGCTCACGCGTCGGGGCCACGATGAGCGCACGCGGCTGGGATTGCTCTGCGGACGGCGTCGGCTGGGAAGCCAGGAGCCGCTCCAGAATCACCAGCAGAAAGGCGGCGGTCTTGCCGGTACCGGTCTGCGCCTGGCCGGCAACATCCTGGCCTGCCAACGCAATCGGCAGCGTCGCGGCCTGGATCGGCGTACAGTAGGAGAATCCGGCGTCGGCGAGACCCTGCAAAATGCTCAGGTCAAGATCGAAGCTATCGAAGCGCTTCGTCGTCAGGTGTGTCTCAGTCATTGAAATCCTAAGGGCTTCGGTGTGCGGACCTCACCGGCGGCAAGGCTTGCAAATTCTTTTCGCTTTGGATCAAATAGCATCTTAACCCTTGGGCCAATCCCTGCGCCAATTCACCCGCCCTCGGCCTGCTCCGACACGATCACGACCTGACCCGGTAAACAACCGACAGCAGCCGAGCAAGCCATCCGACCGGACGCGCACGACGCGCCGCCCGTGGGTCCTGCGGCTTGGTCCCCCAGCAGCCACACGAACAACCAACCGGAGCGAACTTCAGTGAGCGACAGCATCGTCCATGTGACCGATGACTCTTTTGAGGACGAGGTACTGAAATCACCCCAGCCCGTCCTGGTGGATTACTGGGCCGACTGGTGTGGGCCCTGTAAGATGATTGCCCCGGTGCTTGATGAGATTGCCAAGGACTACGCCGGCCGACTCAAGGTCGCCAAGCTCAATATCGATGAGAATCAGGCAACTCCGCCCCGCTACGGCATCCGCGGCATTCCGACCTTGATGCTGTTTCGCAAGGGCGAGGTGGAAGCGACCAAGATCGGCGCGGTCTCCAAGTCGCAACTCACCGCCTTTATCGACAGCAATCTCTAGACACCCGACAGGGGCCACGGAACACAATATGCATCCCGTGGTTCCCGTCGTCGCCGGTTCCTGAGGTTCGCGCCGCGGCGCGTTCGGATGCGCCCCAATCTCGATCAATTCCACGCGGCGTTCGTTCGGACGCCCTCTCCCCGGTACGCGGTTGCCTCACGCCGTCTTTCCTTGACGCCGACCCATCGCGTGGCACCGCGCACCTCCCCCTGACCCTGCCTGACGAAGAGCGTTCATGAACTTAACCGAATTGAAGAAGTCGCCGGTGCCCGAGTTGGTCGAGCTGGCGCAGTCCATGGAGATTGAAGGCGTCGGCCGCTCCCGCAAACAGGACCTGATCTTCGCCATCCTCAAGGCCCAAGCCAAACGCGGCGAGGATATTTACGGCGACGGCGTCCTGGAGATACTGACCGACGGCTTCGGCTTTCTGCGCTCCGCGGATGCCTCCTACCTGGCCGGCCCGGACGATATCTATGTGTCCCCCAGCCAGATTCGCCGTTTTGCCCTGCGCACCGGCGACACCATCTCGGGCAAGATTCGACCACCCAAGGACGGCGAGCGCTATTTTGCGCTGCTCAAGGTCAACGATATCAACTTCGATCGACCCGAGAACGCCAAGTCGAAGATCCTTTTTGAAAATTTCACTCCGCTGTTCGCCCAGAAGCGGCTCGGGCTGGAGATCGGCAACGGCAGCACGGAGGACATCACGGCCCGCACCATCGACCTGGTGGCCCCCATCGGCAAGGGTCAGCGCGGCCTCATCGTCTCCCCGCCCAAGGCCGGTAAGACCATGATGCTGCAAAACATCGCCCAGTCCATCGGCCATAACCACCCGGACTGCTATCTGATCGTGCTGCTGATCGACGAACGCCCGGAAGAGGTCACCGAAATGGCCCGCTCGGTGCGCGGCGAGGTCATCTCATCCACCTTCGACGAGCCCGCCACCCGCCATGTACAGGTCGCCGAAATGGTGATCGAGAAAGCCAAGCGCCTGGTGGAGCACAAGCGCGACGTCGTCATCCTGCTCGACTCCATCACCCGGCTGGCCCGCGCCTACAACACCGTGGTGCCGTCCTCCGGCAAGGTGCTGACCGGCGGCGTGGACGCCAACGCGCTCCAGCGCCCCAAGCGCTTCTTCGGCGCCGCGCGCAATGTCGAGGAAGGCGGCAGCCTGACCATCCTCGCTACCGCCCTGGTCGACACCGGCTCGCGCATGGACGACGTCATCTACGAGGAGTTCAAAGGCACCGGCAACATGGAAATCCACATGGACCGGCGCATCGCCGAGCGGCGCATCTTCCCGTCGATCAACATCAACCGCTCCGGCACCCGCCGCGAGGAACTGCTGATGAGCCCGGCCGATCTGCAAAAAATGTGGATCCTGCGCAAAATCCTGCACCCGATGGACGAGTTGGCCGCCATGGAATTCCTGCACGACAAGCTCAAGGCCACCAAGACCAACGGCGAGTTTTTCGACTCGATGCGGGGGTAGTGGATAGTGGATAGTGGATAGTGGATAGTGGGTTGGAGCGTGAGTTTGGGCGGCGGTCAACAGGGTTTTGCGCGATGCGGATAGCACAGGTCCTGTTTGCGCGAACGCCTGGTCGGCTGACCAGGAGCCGGGTCCCATGAGGGCCATGATCTTGGCGGCCGGGCGCGGTAACCGCATGCGCCCGCTGACCGACCACGTTCCCAAACCGCTGCTGAAGGCCGGCGGCAAGTCGCTGATTGAATATCACATCGAGCGGCTGGCCGCGGCCGGGGTCCGGGACCTCGTCATCAACCATGCCCACCTGGGCGGCCAACTCGAAGCGGCCTTGGGCGACGGCGCACGCTTCCAAGTGGCGATCCGCTATTCGGCCGAGGGCGAAGGTCAGGCCCTGGAGACCGGCGGCGGCATCTTCAAAGCCCTGCCGCTGCTGGGTCCCGACCCCTTCCTGGTCGTCAACGGCGATGTCTGGACCGATTGTCCCTTCGCGGACCTGACACTCGCGGCCGAGGACCTGGCCCATCTGGTCCTGGTCGAGAATCCCCCCCATCACAGCAAGGGTGACTTCCACCTCGCCGCCGGTCGTGTCCGCGCCACGGGCGAGCCGCGCCTCACCTTCAGCGGCATCGGCCTCTATCACCCGGCATTGTTTGCCGACTGCACGCCCGGCGCCTTTCCCCTGGCGCCAGTGCTGCGCGACGCCATGACCGCGGACCGGGTGAGCGGTCACCTGCACCGCGGACGCTGGGTCGATATCGGCACTCCGGAGCGCCTGGCGGAGTTGGATTTGTGGCTGGGGGGGCGGCGCTATAGCGTTCGCACCTGATCTCCAGTAGGGGCGGGTTTGAAACCCGCCCCTTGTCCGGTAATCACGTCCGAAGGCGATAGAAGATTTGGAACGGATGACCAGGAAAGCCTAAACTCACCCGCTCATCGCCGCCAGAGAGCGAACGCATCAATGTCGATTCTGGAATTCTGCCAGCCCCGCGCGGATCTGCTCGCCGACACCCTCAACCCGGAAATCTTCACCGCCAACCTGATGCAGGTCATCGACCACTACCGGGGCGATTCCGATGTGGTGCAGAACATCTACACGGACCCGCTGGCTTTCTTCGGCGAGGGGACCTACCCCACGGAGGGCATGCGCCAGGTTCTGCGCAACTGCTTCGGACGGCGATGTCGCTCTTCCAGTACGCCAAGGCGCATACCGGGCTCGCCGTGATCCTGACCCTGGCCAGTCAGCGCGATGCCTTTGCCCGCCAGACTGCGATGATCCTGGATATCGTCTCCAAGGCCTGCGGCCAGGATGTCTCCAAAGAGGAAGCGCTCGGGATCGCCCGTGCGGCGGACGGTGAGGTCCGCAGCGTCGTCCAGCATGATGCCACCGCCGTGGTCCCCGTCCGCGGCCAGGAAATCTCCCGGGTGCTGGCGCGGCGCCTGTTCACCCGGATCGACCAGGGCGGCGCCGCGACCACGGCCGATGCCTACCTGGACATGTACCGGCGTACCGCCCTGTTGCTGCCCGAGCAGGCCCGGCAGGAGACCTACCGCGCGCGTCTGATCGCCCACTATCCCTTTCACCCGACCCTCATCGACTACCTGACCGACAAGCTCGCCACCGTCGAGAGCTTCCAGGGAACCCGCGGCGTGCTGCGCGTCCTGGCGCTGACGGTCGCCAACCTCTGGCGCCGCCAAGTCCCAGCACCGATGATCCATGCCTGCCACCTGGATCTGCGCGACCCGCGCCTCTCCGACGAGCTGGTGAGCCGCACCGAGAGTGCGGAGCTGATGCCGATCATCAACGCCGACCTCGGCGGCCCCGACAGCGGCGACCTCAAGGGCTTATGCCGCCGCTCCGGCGCATTGATGCCGTTGCATTGTGACGATCGCGACAACTACACTGGTCGAATTGCCGGAACTGGGCCAAGCCGCCTCACAGTAGGGCGATCAGCCAAGAGGCCGACAAGGCCAGTCCGACACAGACCGGAGGCGAACCATGACAACCGCGATCCTGCGTGAACTGGATGGCTCCCTGGGAGTGGTGATACCAAGCCCCTTGCTGGAGGCGTTGGGATTGAAGGCAGGCGCCAGCCTGGAAATCCATACCGATGGCCGCCGCATCGTCCTTCGGCCCGCCGGCTGCGCCCGTCCGACCTACACCCTGGCGCAGTTGCTTGATGGACTGGCCCCGGATGAACCACTGCCGACCGACGAGGCCTGGGAGCGAGCCCGCCCCGTTGGAAACGAGGCGATCGATGCCGGCTGGGTCATCACCGCCTGCTTCCCGGTGGAGTCCGAGGGCGAGAATTCGATGGGCGATATCCCGGTCGCCCGTGCCTATCTCCAGGAGCATGCCGCCGAACGCGCTGAGCGTATCCTCGACCTCCTGGAGGTCTGGGCCGCGCAGGCGCGTTCCCCGGACCTCAAGCGCCAGGGGCGCATGGCCCTTTTCGGCTTGGGCGGGGGTTGATGGGCATCGCTGTCGCTCTGTCCATCCTACGCGGCTGCGGGACCATGTCGCCCCACGGGGAGCCCCGGTATCCGCTAAACTCGGGCCAGACAACACCGGGAAAGCACCCATGCAACCGCAAACAGCCGAGATCGAACGGGCCATCATGGGCCTGGATCGCCGCGACAAACTTCACCTGATCAAGGTTCTGGCCCATGCCTTACAGTGGGACCAGACGGCGCCACCGCCCGCCGCGCGCAAGGCCCAACTGGACGGCCTGCTGCGGGAGTTGGATGCCCTCCCCAGTGAGAGTGTGGACGATGGATTCTCCAACCGGGACCACGATGCCCAGATCTATGGACGACGGCCGTGATTTTCGTGGATACCGGCGCCTGGTTCGCCGCTTTCGTGCCCGCGGACGCAGACCATGTGGTTGCGCGGGCTTGGTTGGTCCGTAACCAGGCGCCGCTGCTGACCACCGATTACGTCGTCGATGAATTGTTAACCCTGATGCGGATGCGCGGCGAGAATCGACGCGCTTTGCGTGTCGGTCAATCACTCTTCGACCAAGAACTGGCCGAATTGCATCTGGTATCCCCTGACGATATCCACGCGGCCTGGGGTGTCTATCGGCAGTTCTCCGATAAGCAATGGAGCTTCACGGACTGTGTGAGTAAGGTCGTCATGGTCAGCCGCGGCATCCAGACCGCCTTTGCCTTCGACTCTCACTTTCGTCAGTTCGGCTCTGTCGCAGTAGTGCCAAGCGGGGAATGATCGCGGCCAGTGTGAAAGTATTCGCTGTTACACCAATCCGTGTCGCCTACGGGAAATGCTCGCCAAATCTCGGAACCGTGCGTGATAATCGAAGGCGATTAATCGGGGCTTATCGCCCTTCCGGTGAGGTTCGAGTCATGCACATCCGCCAGATTCACATCAAGAACATAAAATCCATTCGTGAGCTGACCTGGGACATACCGACGGACAAGGCCAAGGGCTGGCATGTGGTGCTTGGCGATAACGGATCGGGCAAGTCAACGCTATTGAAGTCGATCGCGGTCGCGTTGCTGGGGCCGCGTGAGTCCTATGGTTTACGACAGGCTTGGGATACATGGCTAAAGCATGGGTCGGAATCCGGCGAAATCCGGTTGGATATCGAGTGGAAAGACGAGATCGATGAAGCTCCCTCGCCCCAAGGAGATCTGCTCTCTGGAGAGCCGCACCCCGTTATTCTAGAGCTGAGACGATCCGCAGATAGAGCGAGCGCCGTTTCACTGGAATCGCCGACCGAGCGAACAAATCCTGCAAAGAATCTTTGGGGAGACAAAATCGGTGGTTGCTACGGATTTTCTGCCTCTTACGGAGCCTTCCGGCGTTTTTCCGGCGGCAGCAGCCCCGCCGAGCCTACCTTTTCTGAAACGCTCCAGCGGCTAACGCGCCATTTATCCCTTTTCGATGATGGGTATACACTCGTTGACTCACTGAAATGGTGGGGCATGTGCAACTCGGAGTCTTTATTCAAACCGCAGTTTCCACTCAAACCGCATTTTCAACAGTTATTAAATCGCTTTACTGGACTCGTCAATGAAGAAGGACTATTACCCTCCCGCGTAAGACTGAAAAGCGTAACACTAGACCGGATCGAGTTTTCGGACGCTTCCGGTGTGGCTTTGCCGATCAACGATCTCAGCGACGGTTATCGATCCATCTTGAGTATCGTCTTTGATCTGGTCTTCCAGCTCACTTTTGCCTTCGGTTGGGATTGGGTTTTCGATCCTGAGCAGGTGTCTCGGGTAACCGTGCCTGGCGTTGTACTCATCGACGAGATCGACGCCCACCTGCACCCTACCTGGCAGAAGCGCATCGGATTCTGGCTCTGCGAACACTTCCCCAATATCCAGTTCATCGTCTCCACCCACAGCCCCCTGATCTGCCAGGCGGCCGAGCACGGCTCGATCCTGCTACTGCCCCGCTCCGGGACCAATGAGGAGGCCCGATTGCTGGATGGCAATGAATTCAAGCGTGTGGTCTACGGCAACGTGCTGGACGCTTACGGCACCGACGCCTTCGGCGCGGAGGCGGCGAATACCCGGTCGCCGACAGCACAAGGTATGCGCGACCGCCTGGCCCAGTTGAACAACAAGGAACTGATCAAGGGACTGGACGAGGCGGAGCGCAAGCAACAGGTGGAACTCCGTGCTGCCCTACCGACCGTCGCCGCGCGGGTCGATTGAGTGATGATCAGAATACCGGACGCAGTGCTTCCCGCCCCGGCGAACGGGTTGCTGGAGCAATACCAGGCCGAGGTTGACGGGCAGAGCAACTATGCCGACCGGGTTGCGGCGGCCAAGTCGCTCTTCAGTCGCCGTAACAAGAAGACGAATCTCGCCTTTGCTGCCGTGCGCACTACCCTGACCGGTATGTGCAGGGGTCTCGGGCGCTGCATGTATTGCGAGGACGCCCCTGCAGACGAGGTGGAGCACCACAGTCCCAAGGACCTCTATCCGGAGCTGGTCTTCGTCTGGCGCAATTATCTCTATGCCTGCGGCCCCTGCAACGGGCCGAAGAACAACCGGTTTGCGGTCATCGATCCATCCAACGCGCGCCTGATCGACGTTTCCCGCCTGCGGGATACGCCCGTCGTCCCGCCGGCGGCAGGCGCTCCGGCCCTAATCGACCCGCGGCGTGAGGATCCGTTCGACTTCCTGATGCTGGATCTCCGCGATACCTTCCAACTGACGCCGCTGCACGTCCCGCAGACGCCGGAATACCTGCGTGCCGAGTATACGATCAGGGTCTTGCGGCTCAATGAACGCGACCTCCTGGTCGCCGCGCGGGCCGATGCCTTCGGCGGTTACCGCGCACGTCTGCGGGAGTTCGTCCAGCAACGGGAAGCAGGCGCTTCGCCAAGTGACTTGGCGCGCCTGGGGAATGGGTTTCGGACGGCACCCCACGCCACAGTGTGGGCCGAGATGAAGCGCCAACAGCAGCACCTTCCCGAGCTTGCCGAGTTATTTGCTCAGGCGCCCGAGGCCCTGGCTTTCTGAGTCGGATCATCTCAGCATGACGAGCACCGCCCAGCCGGAGTCGTTCAAGCAGCGTAGCTGGGAGCCGCGCTATCGCAGCACCACCAGCGACCTGCTCCAGGACTTCTATCTCCCGGTCCTGCGCTCCGCCGTGCGCTATGACCGGGTGGCGGGGTACTTCCGCTCGACTTCGCTCGCCGCGGCGTCCCAAGGGTTTTCCGCCCTCGCCGGACACCGGGACGGGTGCGACTGGTGGCGGGCGCGGACCTGGAACCTAAGGACGCGCAGGTCATCCTCGATCATCAGAACAGCGGGCAACTCGCCGAGACGCTGCTGGCCGCCCTCGCCGATCCTCACACCTGGTCGGAACCGGTCGAGAACGGTTTGAGTCTACTGGCCTGGATGCTGAAGGCAGGCTGCATCGAGATCCGCGTGGCGCTACACCGTCATCGCAAGACCGGCGTGGCCATCCCCTATGATTCGCGCGAGGACGGCTATGTGCACGAGAAATGGGCTGTCTTCGAGGATGCGCAGGGCAACCGGCTGATCGCCGAGGGGTCGCTGAACGAGTCGCGCACGGCGCCCTTTGTTGCGCGACTTCAGGACATGGCTGACGCGGAGTTTCGACTCACAGCCCATGTTGCCGAGGTGAAGGCGGACAACGAGCGGTCCGGCCGCGCACAGGCCGCGGTGGCGCTCGGGACCGCCTATGGGTTCATCACCGGGCGCCGAAAGTCCGGCGGGGGCGATGACAATTTCTGGAAGGAACTCGACGCCTGTCGTCGGCTGATTGCGGAGCGCACTGCGCAGGGCGGGGGCCTTTCGGTCCAGCGCGTGCCGAGCATCTACGACCAGGTGGCCACAGCCTTCGTGCCCTTCGAGGTCAAACGCAAGATCAGCGACGACAGCTTCTGGGTCGATACGGCTCCGCCGCCTTTGCTGAATGCGGCCTTTGACGCGGCGGCGCGGGTCGCGGCAGGGATCAAGCGGAAAAAGGCGGATTTGACGACGGAGATGGCATTGACCCGGATCGTTGCCGAGATGAAGCGGGTGCTTTCATGAAAAACTTGAGCCAAACCTGGCCCTCGGGCGTCCGCGGGGAGATCGACCATGTCCCCGCGGACACGGCGCACCGGTGTCAGGGAACCGCGGCAGCCTTAGAGCCGGCCTCTGCCAGGTAGCGGATGGGGCCATCGAAGCCCTCGCGCCGGATCGGCAGGACTTCCGCGATGGGCTCATCGGCGAGCAACTCGACCCGCCCCAACCCCGGGTGCAAAGTCAAGGTCGCGCGGAACAGGCGGGGCCCGTACAGGATGGTCCCGGCATAGACCGGCCGGCCGTCCGGATCCACGCGCTCCAGTTCCCAGGGATGCACGGCCTGCGCCTCGGGCGGCGGCGCGGCGAGCGGGAGATCGTCCAGACCGTCGATGACCTGGAACCGCCCCGCCTCGACCCGCAGAACATTAGAATAGAACCGCGCGTAGTCCGACTGAGCCTCCGGAGTGTCGAGGCGGATGATGCCGGACTTCACCAGATCGAACAGGGTCTGGGCCAGGCCATCCAGCAGGCGGGGCTCCGCGGCCCCGGCCAGCAGGTCCAGTGCGCCCGGTCGCGGACCATCCAGGACCTGGACCTGATACAGGTCCTGATCGCTGAAGCCCGGATGGCAGCGAAGGACGGCCAGGACCCGCAGGCCCGGTCGGGCCAGCGCCCGGGCGCCATCCGCGCATCGCTCGGCCAGCCGCCGCAGCAGGGCCGCGGCGTCGGTGCGGTCCAGGGTCTCCCAGGGGCCGGGCAGCAACTGGGCCGGACCGGGCGCGGGCGGGGCGCCATAGTCGGCCAACACGGCGTCCAGGTCGATTTGGCCGGGGGGCGGGGCCGGTGCCTCCCAGTAGGCCCGCGCCTGGGCCTGCCGCGCCTCCTGGTCCAAGCGGGCGGCGACGCGCTGGAGCAGGTCATCCAGATCGCGGTCGGTCTGGTCCGGCTGGTCCTGGTAGAGATTGATCAGCCAGGGCTCCAACAGCCCCCGTTCCTCCCGCGGCAGGTCGAGCAGGGCGCGGGGATCACGGTCCGCCCGGTACGCCACCCCGGCCGCCAGCAGGCGCAGCGGCAGGGCGAGTTCTGGCCGGTCGCCGGCCAGGTCGCGCCAGGCGGCGTACCAGGCCTGGGTGGTCTGGTCGGTCGCCCAGGCGACGGCGCATTGGCGCAGGCTGCGGACCAGGGCCTCGCCGAGCTCGGTGAGTCGGCCGTCTCGGGCGAAGCAATCCAGCCAGAGCGTGATGAAGCGGCGCCAGACCTGGGGGTTCTGGGTGCGCAGGACGAGTGACCCGATCACCCACAGTTCCCGACTGGTCCAGGCCGGCGGGCGGGACTCGGCCAACAGCCGATCCAGTGCGTCGCGACCCTCGTCCCAGCGGTCCAGCCATAGCAGGGTGTCGGCCTCGAGCAGGGCGCGTTGGAACTCCTGCCGTGTTGAATAGGCCGGCTGGGGCGGCTGGGGCGGCGCGAGCAACGCCAGTGCCTCACCGTGTCGACCGACCTGGGCCAGGCAGACCGCCTGCCATAAGGTCACCGGCTCGCCCTTACCGTCGACATCAGAGACCAGATCCAGTGCCCGTTGGAAGCAGGCCAAGGCCCCGTCGAAATCACCAAGGCTTCCCTTTGCGATGCCCACATGGACATGGAGTGCCGATTCCTGCGGCATCAGGTCCGCCGCACGTTCCGCCAGCTGATGAATCCGCCGGTAGCGCCCCTGATCCTGCAGCGCGCTAACCAGGTGCGCCCAAACGGCGGTGCGCCGCGGCTCCAGGACCAATGCCTGGCGAAAAGCGCCCAGCGCTTCATCGTGCTGATCCATGGCCCACAGGTCATAGCCCCGTTGGTCCCAATCCGCCGCGGTTTTTGGCTGACCCGCAAGGTCTATGGCCTTTTGCCAATACTTCCGGGCCTCGGCAAACCGCTTGGTCTGTTTCAGATCCCAAGCATGATTGCGGTTCAATACCGGATCATCCGGCTTCAGCGCGACGGCCCGTGCCGTTACCGCCAGTGCCTCGTCGATCCGGCCCAACTCCGCCAGGATCGCACCTTGCCGGTTCCAACCCGACCAGTCATCCGGATCGATCCGGCTCACCTGCACCCAGCAGGCCAGTTGGTCCTCGGCGGACCGGCCCAGCGCCTCCAGACACCAGACCTTGCGCCGCCAGTCGGCGGCGTCGTTCGGGTCCCGCGCAATGGCACACTCGGCCTCGGCGAGCGCGGCCTCGAAATGACCCGCGCCATAGTGCTCGGAGAAGGCCCGCTCCAGGGCCGAGCGCAGGGGGTCCGCCTCGGCCCGGGCGCGCGCCGCCGCCTCGCGCAAGCGGGCATCCGCCGCGGCCTCCCCGTCCGGGTCGGCCAGCCGGTCGAGCTCGGTCTGCGAGTACCAAACCCGCAGGAACTGCACGAAGAGCCCGACCGGCTCGCCGCGCTGTTCCTTGACCTCCAGACACAGCCGCATCAGCGGCTCGCGCAGTTCGTAATAATTGGACCGGCCGAGCGAATCGGCCCGCATCACATCGCCCAGGTCGACCAGTTTGGCGAGTTGGGCCGAGACGGTCTGAGAGGTCGCCATGACCTGGCGGGCGATCTCCTTGACCGGAACGGCCCCGCGCAGCCGGCGCAGAGTGTCGATGATGCCGCGCTGCAAGGGCGGCAGCCGGCTCATGCGGGCCTGATAGTAGGGGGTGAGCGACTCCATCAGCCCCATGAAAGGCGCCACCAGGTCATCGAGCGAGTCGCAGGTCAGGAAGTCGAAGAAGAACTTGTAGACCCGCGGGTTGCCGCCGGCCAGATAGTGCAGGGCGCGCACCCGCGCCAGACCGAGCGGGCTCAGGATCAGGTTGGCGAGGTCGTGATCGCCCTTGTGCTGCGCCAGCCGCGCCAGCATATCCGCGGCCTCGGCGACCCCGAAGGGTTCCAGCGTGTGGCTGCGAAAGAAACCGTAGAAGGTCTTCTTGCGCCCGCTCAGATCGGCGGTAAGGCTGGTGGTGCTGGCCAGGATGCTGACCAGGCCATGATTCTGGATGAAGGCGCGGAGCTTGCGCTGACCGTCCTCGCGCAGTGCGCCGAACAGTTCGTCCAGGTTCTCGATGATCAACAGCAGGGTGCGGCCGTCGACCGCCTGTAACAGCAGGTCTTCCAGCGCCGACTCCTGCTGCGGCAGCGCGGCCAGGTCCAGGATCGCCTCCAGCCGGGCATCGAGCCAGTCGAGGTCCCCTTCGTCCTGACGCAGCCGCCGCAGCACGAGCGTCAGCAAGCCCGCGTAGCCGACCGCGTAGGGGTCCTCCGGCAGCCAGGCGATGCGCAGCCGGGCCGCGAGTTCGCGGTCGGCCCGCACCCGGTGATAAACCAGTGCGACCAGATGACTCTTGCCGCTGCCGCGCGGACCGATCAGCAGGCGCTGGTGCTTGTTGCCGCTCGCGGCGCTCGCGCGGATGCCGTCCATGATCCCGCGCACCAGGGGCTCGCGGACGACGAACAGGGCCTCCAGGGTCGCCGGGCTGAGTTGGCCGGGCGTGAAGGTGGAATGCTCCGCGGCCATCAGTCGAGCCCCAGGTCGCAACGCCACCAGCGGCGGATCAGATCGAAGCGAAAGCGGTAGGCGCCGCCCGGCACCAGATCCAGATAGTGGTCGCGCTGCATCAGCCGCACCAGGTTGCGCAGCGGCGCGCGATCCGCGCCCAGCAGGGTGCGGGCGCGGTCATTGTCGGGTCGGAAGGCGGTCTGGAGCCGCGCGTGCAGGTCGTTGAGATCGAGCGGCTGGGTCTCGGCCAGGATGTCGAGCAGGGCGCGCACCGTGCTCGCCTCGTTTTGGTAATACTCGTTCAGACGACTGCGGAAGTGGTGCAGGTCCCAGGGGTCCTCGGGCGCGGTCAAGGCGGCGGCGATGATCGCCGCGACCGTTGCGGGCGTGGCAGTTCGGCGCTGATCGGCCAGGGCGGCGACCACCTGATGGATGTAGAAGGGGATCGCGTCCACCAGGTCGGCGATGCACGCGGCCGTGGCCGCGTCGGCCGCCGCCAGCCCCTCGCCGCGCAGTAAGGCGGCGGCGAGCCCCGCGGCGTCGGAGCGCTCCAGCGGCGGCACCTCAATGACGCACATGCCTTCCAGCGGCGAGTTGACATAGCCCTCGTCACGCAGCCCGGTCACCACATGATGCAGGCCGATGGAGCCGGCGTAGACCAGGCGCAGTCCGGGATGCGTCTGACGCAGGCTGCGCAGCAGGTCCAGCAAGTCCACGACCACCGGTTCGCCCTCGGTCCGGGCGATCTTCTGGAGTGCCCAGGGCAGCTCGTCCCAGATCAGGATGGTGCGCTGACCGGTGCTGTGCAGCAGGTCGCCGAGCAGACGGTCCAGTGCGACCTTCCAGGACGGCCCCTTGCTCTCCGGGAGCCGGAGGATGCCGCCAACCTCGAGTCCACCCAGGGCGGACCACTGTTCGGCGAGCCATCCGGTGGCCTTTTTGGTGGCGCCGAGATGGACCCGGATGGCCTGGGCCAAACGCTCGACCAGTTCGGCCGCCCGGCTGACCGCGCCGATATCCATGTAGATGACCCGCAAGTCGGGCGCGGCCTCGGCCTGCATCTTCCTGGCGATGGTGGTCTTACCCAGGCGCCGCTCGGACACCAGCACCAGACTCTGACGCTCCAGGGTGGCCCAGAGCTGCGCGATCAGACGCTCACGCCCGACCACGTCCGCGGGAGACACGATGCCACCGGGATTCGCTTTCATTAGAACACCATTGACGGAAGATTTACGTCAAGAAAGACGTACGTCAACTATAGCTCCTTTTTCTGAATCCGCAAGACCAACCTGTGCCGGGTCCTTGGCCTGTTGGCTGGGGCGGGACGCGAGCGACGGCAAGGCGCTGCATGCTATAGCCTTCGTACCTGATATCCAGACAGACTCTGGTGTAGGGCGGGTTTAAAACCAGCCCCTACGTCCGGTTATTACGTCCGAATGCTATAAGAGCTTCGGCGGGGTTGATGGGCATCGCTCTTGCTCTGCCCATCCTACTGGGCTGGCGATTGGGGTAGGATGGACAGAGCGGGAGCGATGCCCAAACGGATTGGGGGATGTCCCGGCTGGTTGCCCGACATTGCGGGGGATGGCGGGGAGTGAGGCGGACAACGAACGGTCCGGCCGCGCCCAGGCCGCGGTTGACGCTCGGGACCACCTATGGATCGTCGCCCAAATGAAGCGGCTGCTGTTATGAAAAACCTGTCCCCCTGGGCCCCCTTCCGGCAGCGCGCCTTCGCCGTGCTCTGGATCGCCACGGTGGTGTCCAATACCGGCACCGCGATGCACAACCTGGGAGCGGGCTGGCTGATGACCACCCTGACCACGGACCCCTTGATGGTCGCGCTGGTCCAGGCGGCGACCATGGGTCCGTTCTTACTGCTGGCGCTGCCCTCGGGGGCCTTGGCCGATATCCTGAATCGGCAACGGCTGCTGCTGACCGTCAATGGCCTGATGGCACTGGCCGCCGCGACCCTGGCGGGGCTGGTCGCACTTGGATGGATGAGCGCGACGCTGCTCTTGTGCTTCGTGTTTCTGCTGGGCACCGGGGCGGCCTTCATCGCGCCGGCCTGGCAGTCGATCGTCCCGCAACTGGTCCCGCGGGAGACCCTGGGTGCGGCCATTGCGCTCAACTCGACGGGGATCAACGTCAGCCGCGCGATCGGCCCGGCACTGGCCGGGGTGCTGATCGTCGGCGGCGGGCTGGCCGCGCCGTTTTTCGTCAATAGTCTGAGCTTCCTGGTGATCGTCGCGGCGCTGCTGTGGTGGCGGCCCGCCGCTCAGCCGGCTTCCGCGCTGCCCGTTGAGGGTCTCGGCGAGGCCATGGTCAACGGTCTGCGCTATGCCCTGCACAGCGCGCCCTTGCGCGCCACCCTGGTGCGGGGTGCCGCTTTCTTTCTCTTCGCCAGCGCCTATTGGGGGCTGCTGCCGCTCATCGCCCGGACGTCGCTGGGGGGCGGCGCCCAACTCTACGGCGTGCTGCTGGGCTGCGTCGGGGTGGGTGCGGTGCTGGGTGCGGTGCTGCTGTCATGGGTCAAACCGCGGCTGGGAGCGGATCGCACCGTAGCCCTCGGCACCTTCGGGACGGCGCTGGTGTTGGCGGTGTTTTCGCTCATCGCCAATCCCTACGCGGGGGCGCTGGCCTCTCTGCTGGCGGGCGTCTCTTGGATCTTCGTGTTGTCCTCCCTGCAACTCTCGGCCCAGACCGCGCTGCCCAACTGGGTGCGCGCGCGGGGGCTGTCGGTGTTCATGATGGTCTTCGCCGGCAGCATGGCGCTGGGCTCGGCGCTCTGGGGCCTGATCGCCGCTCAACTCGGCATCGACGCCGCTCTGCTGATCGCCGCGGGCAGTGCGCTGGTCGCCATCCCGCTCACCTGGCGGGCCAAGCTGGGTCAGGGCGAGGGGCTCGACTTGGCGCCGTCGATGCACTGGCCGGCGCCCCTGGTCCTGGCTGACCTGCCGCCGGAGCGGGGGCCGGTCATGACCACGATCGACTACCGGATCGACCCGGCGGATGTCCCCGCCTTTTTGGCCCTGATGAGGGAACAGGGCCAGGCCCGGCGCCGCTCCGGAGCCATGCAGTGGTGGATCATGGAGGACGCCGCCGCGCCCGGTCGCTATGTAGAAACCTTCGTCGAGGGCTCTTGGCTTGCCCATCTGCGCCATCATGAACGAGTCGCCGGTGCGGACCGGGTGATCCAGGACCAGATCCGGGCGCTCCATCGCGACGACGCGCCGCCCCTGGTCAGGCACCTGCTGGCGCCGCCGGTCGGCTGAGTCAACTTTGGCACACTTCTGCGGCATCTTGCCGGAATGATCGGGCGCGTGTTCCCGCGACATCACTCCTACCACCACCCTGATTCTCAATACCGTTCCTGATTCAGGGCCGCATCGTCATCGTGGCGTTTGGCATCGCACTCATAGCGCCGCGCCATCCGCTCCAGCGATTCGGCAGATTACATTGGTCTGGCCCGAGCCCATCGACCCGCGCGAGCTGCGACGGCAGTTATCGGACACGGCGCTGCGAGTTCAGTTCGGCGATGTGCTGGATTTCGACAAGGCATGGCGCGGCAGCGCCGCCAGATAGTTAAAGGGCTCCACCTATCGGAATGACCGGGCGCGTGGAACGAGATACTGGCGGATCAACGATCGGAGCAGGATCATAGCCACTGCCCGACGGGGGCCGGCAGACGCCGGATGCGCCTGACTGACGCCGACCCGCCCCTTGCGCGCGCTCAACCACCGGAGTGCCCCAACGATGCGCACCTTTGCTTGTCAGTCCTGCGGCCAGGCCGTCTATTTCGAGAACTGGCGCTGCAATCACTGCGGCGCCGCCCTGGGCTTCCTGCCCGATGCGCTGCAACTGGTCGCGCTGGAGGAGGACGCGGCGGGTTTCTGGACGCCGATCATTCCCTGTGACACGATGCGCCGCCCCGGTGTGCTGGCGCGGTTCTTCAGCCGCCGACCCGAACCGCCGAGCACGCAGGTGGCCGGCCGACGCTACCGCAAGTGCGGCAATTATGTGCAGCACAATGTTTGCAACTGGATGGTCCCGGAGGAATCGGGCGAGGATCTCTGTGTCGCCTGCCGTCCCAACCGCACCATTCCCAACCTGAGCCGTCCGGGCAATCCGGAAAAGTGGTATCGCATCGAGCGCGGCAAACGGCGCCTCTTCTACGGGCTGTTGCGTCTGGGCCTGCCGGTGCGCAGTCGCGATGAGGACCCGGCGCATGGGCTTGCCTTCGACTTTCTCGCAAGCCAAGATGCACCGCCGGATCAGCCGGTGCTGACCGGCCACGCCAATGGATTGATCACGCTCAATATCGACGAAGCCGACCCGGTGCGGCGCGAACGCATCCGGGTGGACATGGACGAGGCTTACCGCACCCTGGTCGGTCACTTCCGCCACGAGATCGGCCACTATTACTGGGTTCTGCTGATCCGTGAGGGCGGGCGCCTGGAGACCTTTCGCGCCCTGTTCGGCGACGAGCGGGAAGACTACGGCGAGGCCCTGGACGATCACTACCGTACCGGCCCGCCCGCGCACTGGCAGGACCGCTATATTTCGACTTACGCGAGCAGCCACCCCTGGGAAGACTGGGCCGAGACCTGGGCGCATTACCTGCACATCGTCGACACCCTGGAGACGGCCGCCCATTTCGGCATCGAGGTGGAATGGTGCCTGCCGGACGGCAGTGTCCGCGCCGCCGACCCCGAATTCGACCCCTACACCATCGCCGACTTTCAGCAGATCATTGAGGACTGGCTGCCGCTCACCTTTGCGGTCAACAACCTCAACCGCAGTATGGGGCAGCAGGATCTCTACCCCTTCGTGCTGCCGCAGCCGGCGATCGACAAGCTCGCCTATGTTCACGGCGTGATACGGGCGGGAGCCAGCGGCTAGCCCCCTGTCGCCCGCGGCAAAACAACGGCCGTTACGCCGGCAGGACGCGGCACAGCGATGGTGCAAACCCCACCTACCGGGTGCTCGAATTGTGCGTTCGCGACATCAGAGCTAGCGTACGCGCCATGGCGGAATAATCCATAAGAAATTGTTTATAAGAACAATTTGATACTCTCCGCGAGATGTTGGCACTGTTTCTGCTTATTACACTGTCAGTCGTGGGCCGGATGGCTGAAGCAACCACTTCAGCGTCCGATCTCCGTCTTCTCAGTGGTGATTCACCCCGCATCAGCGGGGTTTTTTTTGTCAATTCGCCGGAGATGGTCCGGAAGTATAGCGCGCGTACCTGATATCCAGAAGCGCCTGGAGCGGGTCAGCCCGAGCATGTAGGAAATCGCCTAAGCTGGCCCCCGTGGAAGGCAGGCAATCCGCACGATCTCTTGAGCAATCGCTTCAGGTGATAGAACAAAATCGATACATCCGCTGGCTATTGCGCTTTCCGGCATGTCCGGCTGCTTTGCGGTATCGAGCGCCTGTGCGATGGTAATTCCGCCGACTGCCCGTATGCCGCACAGTGCCTCCGCTCCGTCGCCATCATAGCCGGAGACCATGACCGCGATCAATTGTCCGTCCCAGTGATGGGTGAGAGAGCGCAGAAAGACGGTAATCACGTCAGGCCATCCCCTGGGTTTTGATATCGGTTTCAGACGGAACTCTCCGGCACACACATGCAAGTCACGCTGTTCCGGAATGATGAATACCCGGTTTGGCCTGATCAGCAACTTGTCCGTGATCAGCTCGACCGGCATTGCGGTATAGCGCGGGAGAATCTCATGGAGCAAGGTGGATACCGTTCGCAGGTGGTTGACGATGACGATCGCAACACCCATGTTATCCGGCAGATGCTGCAGCAACCGGGTATATGCGTCAAGACCGCCAGCGGAGCCACCCACGCACATAATAGCAAAGTCTCTCGCGGAACGCTTGGCATTCATTGGCGCTCATGCCGTTTCGGGAGGCTCATCCGGGTTTACCCATTGGAATCGAGGCGAAATGCGGTTGGCACCGAGCAGGTCGGCGCCTCATCATCGTGCTTGCTATTCCGTTGTCTTACCGTCGTAGTGTTCCTTGTCGGTTTGCGCATCGGCGCGGGTCTGGTGGATCACGCCGTCGCGATGATTGGGGGGTGAGTAGAGGGTATAGAGCTTTAGCGGCACGCTGCCGCTGTTGATGATGTTGTGCTGTGTCCCGGCCGGGACGAGCACGGCGAAGCCCGCGCGGATCGCGGTGTGAACGCCATCGAGAATGGCCTCGCCGGTCCCTTGCTCCACCCGAAAGAATTGATCGAGCTGGTGCACTTCCATCCCGATATCCTCGTTGGGTTTGAGCGCCATCACCACGAGCTGACAGTGCTTAGCGGTGTACAGCACCCGGCGAAAGCTGTCATTCGCGACGGCGACGCCTTCGATGTCTTGCACATATCCCTTCATTATCGATTCTCCAGTGGATTGCTTCAGGTTTGGAGGAATTCCAGCAGGTCGCTGTTCAACTGATCTTTGTGTGTGTATGCCAGGCCATGGGGTGCCCCCGAGTAGATTTTCAGGGTCGCGTGCGGGACCAGCGCCGATGAGCGCAGAGCCGCGGCGCCGATCGGCACGATCTGATCGTCGTCGCCGTGAAGGATCAGCGTGGGCACGTCGAACTGCTTGAGGTCTTCCGTGAAGTCCGTCTCGGAGAAGGCCTTGATACACTCGAAGGTATTCCGGTGACCGGCCTGCATACCCTGGAGCCAGAAGGAGTCGATCATGCCTTGCGAGACCTTGGCACCCGGCCGGTTCGCGCCGAAGAACGGTCCGGCCGCAAGATCCTTGTAGAGCTGCGAGCGGTCGCGCAGCGCGCCGTGACGAATCGCGTCGAAGGTCTCGACCGGCAAGCCGCCTGGGTTGCCGGCCGTTTTCAGCATCAGCGGCGGGACGGCGGAGATCAGAGCGGCTTTGGCCACACGGCGCATCCCATGGCGACCGATGTAGCGGGCCACCTCGCCACCACCGGCGGAGAAGCCGATCAGCGCGACGCCCTTCAAGTCCAGCGCTTCGATCAGTTCCTTGAGGTCGTCGGCATAGGTGTCCATGTCGTTGCCGCTCCAGGGCTGACTCGAGCGGCCATGGCCGCGACGGTCATGGGCAACGCAGCGATAACCAGCATCGGCCAGGAACAGCATTTGCGCCTCCCAGCTATCCGCATTCAGCGGCCAACCGTGACTGAAGACCACCGGCGGTCCGCTGCCCCAGTCTTTGTAATAGAGCACCGTCCCGTCTTGCGTTGTCAGCGTGCTCATTGCTGACCCGCTTTCTTATCGGGCATCGCTGCCGTGGGCAACAATGGCGCACCGATTTCACCATTGAGGTGCGCGGCGTGGTGGAATACTGACGTATTCATCGTTAAACCTTCAAGAGATAAAGATATTTCCTGCCGATGGTGCTCGCCCGGAACAACGCGGCCTGGCCGCGTTGAGGTTCGCTTGTGCGCTTGGTCGGGCGAGCACAATCGTGATCAACCCGGCGCGCGGCCGGCGAACCTTAGGAACGGAAACGTGCGCACCGGGAGCATAGTGCCCTGCGGTGGAACCGCTGTTCTGTTCGGTAACGCACCAATTTCACCCACGTCACGAAGGTGCCGTACCGCGACTTGGAGATCACCACGCCAAACCAGACGGCAATCGCTCGGACTGGTCCGGACGTCCCCGGCGCGCCGCCGCCGCGCGACGACGCGGGCCGACTCCAGACCTGCCGAATGCGCCGACAGCGGCTATACTTCGCGATTCGCCGCTATCGGTGCAAGACAGTCATGATGTGCCCGTGAAGACCAGGCTACCCCCGTTCAGCAAGGCCCGCGTGCTCGTGGTCGGCGATGTCATGCTCGACCGCTATTGGACCGGACGCGCCACCCGGATTTCGCCGGAGGCGCCGGTCCCGGTAGTGCATGTCACCGCGACCGAGGACCGGTTGGGCGGCGCCGCCAATGTCGCGCTCAATATCCTGACACTCGGGGGGCAGGTCGACCTGCTGGGGGCGATCGGCGCCGATGAGCCTGGCGAGACGCTCCAGCGTCTGCTGCGCCGGACCGGCATCGGCTGCCATCTGCATGCGCACACCCGTGCCGCGACCTCGACCAAGCTGCGCATTCTCAGTCACCACCAACAACTGGTGCGCGCGGATTTCGAAGGCGGCCTGGCCGAAGTCGATGCAGCCGCGCTGCTGGCCGATTACGCGCGGCTGGCCGCTCGAGCGGATTTGATCGTCTTGTCCGATTACGGCAAGGGCACCCTGGGGTCACCCCGGACACTGATCGAGCAGGCCGCGGCACTGCACAAACGGGTGATCGTCGACCCCAAGGGCACCGACTTTTCGAAGTACCGGGGCGCGACCCTGATCACCCCGAATCGGGCCGAATTCGAGGCCGTCGCGGGGCCCTGCGCCACCGAGGCGGAGCTGGTGGAACGCGGTGAGCGCCTGCGCCTGGCGACCGGATTGACCGGCGTGCTGATCACGCGCGGCGAGCAGGGCATGACCTTGCTGTGGCAGGATCAGGAGCCGCTGCATCTGCAGGCCAGGGCGCGGGAGGTCTTCGATGTGACCGGCGCCGGCGACACGGTGATCGCGACCCTGGCCCTGGCCCTGGCCGCCGGGGCGCCGCCGCCGGAGGCCATGGTGCTGGCCAACGCCGCCGCCGGGATCGTGGTCGGCAAGTTGGGCACCGCCGCCGCGACCGTGGCCGAATTGCACCATGCACTGCGCACGTCCGACGACACCGGTTTCGGCATCCTGACCGAAGACGAATTGGCTGTTGCCCTGGATCAGGCCCGCTCCCGCGGTGAGCGGATCATCATGACCAACGGCTGCTTCGACCTCCTGCACGCCGGTCATGTCACCTACCTGGAACAGGCGCGTCGACTCGGCGACCGGCTGGTGGTCGCGGTCAACGCCGATGCCTCGGTGCAGGCATTGAAAGGCCCCGGCCGGCCGGTCAATCCGCTCGAACGGCGGATGACCGTGCTCGCCGCCCTGAAGAGTGTCGATTGGGTGGTGCCGTTCAGTGAAGCGACGCCGGAACGTCTGTACTGCCGGCTGTTACCCGATGTCGTCGTCAAGGGTGGCGACTATGCGCCGGACGCGATTGCGGGCGGTCCCTGCGTCACGGCCAACGGGGGCGAGATCGTCGTCCTGGAGTATCTCGACGGGGAGTCGACGACAGCCATGCTCCGGCGGCTGCAAGAGGGGTCTACCAACGTGTAGGGGCGACTTTAGATGGGCATCGCTATCGCTCTGCCCATCCTACGCCTACGCCACCGCGGCACCCGCCGGCTGGAGCGAGAACCCTTTGAGGTTTTGCGCAAAGCGCTCCAGTGACTGGATGCCGGTGGCCTCGGCCTGGTGGCACCAGTCCTGGAGTGAGCGCAGCAGCGCGTCCTGGCTCGGCGTCTTGTGTTGCCAGATCGCCTGCAGCCGCTCCCGGAACTGATAGACGGTGGCCAGCGTCTGGCTCTGCGCCAGCAACTGATCCAGCCGCTGGCGCGCCGCCGCATCCAACCGGCTCGCCTCGCGCGCGAGCAGACGCCGGTTGCGCCTGATCAGGCGGCGGCAGTGGGCCGCGTCACGGCACAACTCGTCGCGCGACACCGGGGCCAGCACTTCTTTGGTATAGCGTGCGAACACAAACATGCGGCTGACCACCACGGCCCGCAGGGTATCCATATCCACCAGCAATTTGCCCGGGACCATGGTCAGCCGCGGCGCCACCCGCTTGATGCGGGCGAGCCGTAAGGCGCTCAGGATGCGGATGTACAGCCAACTGATGTCGAACTCCCACCATTGGTAAGAGAGCCGCGCGGAACTGGGGAAGGCATGGTGGTTGTTGTGCAACTCCTCACCGCCGATCAGGATGCCCCAGGGCACGATGTTGGTGGACGCGTCCGGCGGCTCGAAGTTGCGGTAACCCCAGTAATGACCGATCCCGTTGATCACACCGGCCGCCAGGATGGGAATCCACAGCATCTGCACCGCCCAGATCACCGGCCCATAGAGCCCGAACAGCAGCAGGTCCAAGATCAGCATAAGCGCGACCCCCTGCCAGCGGTAGGGGCTGTACAGATTGCGCTCCAGCCAGTCGTTCGGGGTGCCGTGGCCGTAACGCTCCAGGGTCGCCGGATCGGCAGACGCCGCTGCGTAGAGCTCCGCCCCCTGGGTCAGCACTTTGTGCAGACCCAGGACTTGCGGGCTGTGCGGGTCCTGCGCGGTCTCGACCTTGGCATGGTGACGGCGATGGACCGCGACCCACTCCCTGGTGACCATACCGGTGGTCAGCCACAGCCAGAAGCGAAAGACATGAGCAACCGCCGGATGCAGGTCCAGGCCGCGATGGGCCTGGGCGCGATGGAGAAAGATGGTCACCGCGGCGATGGTGAGGTGCGTCATGGCGAGCGTGATCAGCACCGCCTGCCAGGGCGCCGGGTCGAGAATGCCGTGCAGGGTCATGGAGTTTCCTATGGGGCAATCATTCTATTGGTGGATGCGGGTGCGCAGGCCGAGCGGTCGGCACACCAGCGAGCGGCCCGGGCGGCGCTCGGAGTGGGTAACCAATGCCGACACGGGGCCGAGTGGGGGGCGAGCTGATGAGCGGAGGTGCGCGCCGATGCATAACCGAAGGGTCGGAGCCTCAGGCGCGTCGAATCCGCTCTACTTCACTATAGCTGACCGTTTCGGTCGATTCCATGGCAAGCGACGAACGGTAGTCGGCGCAGCCGCAGATTGCCGACCGGATCGGTACGGGCGATCCAGCCCGGGGCAACCCAGGTGGTCGCGACCGGATCGGCGACGATGGCGGGGCCGGGCTGGCCCGCGCCCGCGGCGACCGCGGCGCGCGTCAGGACCGGCACCAGGTCCGCGCAGCCGTAGGCGCGCACCTGCCGGAGCGCTCCCGCCGCCGCACGTCCCGCGGCCATCCTGGGCAAGTGCCAGGCCAGCGGCGGTGCACGCACCCGTACCCGCAGGTTGACCAACTCGACCGGCAGGTTCAGTCGGTGGCCGTAGCGTGCTTCATGCCGCGCATGAAACGCGCTGATGGTCGCGGCCACCCCGGTCCAGGGCAGATCCAGGGTGTAGGACTGACCGCGATAACGCAGGTCCAGAACCCGCTCGATACGCAGCCCCGCGGGGTCCTGACCCTCGCGTACCAACTCGGCGACCCCCTGATCGGCCAAGTCGGCCAGCGCCTGATCCAGCGTCGCGTCGGTCAGGTCTGCGAGCACCCCGAGTCGGGTGCGGGTCAGCGTGCGACCCGAGGGCGCGGCCAGCATTCCCAGGGCCGAGAGCACGCCCGCGTGCACCGGCACCAGGGCCTCGTCCAGGCCCAGCGCCTCGGCCAGCGCACAGACCGAGAGTCCGCCGGCACCGCCGAAGGAGGTCAGGGTGAAGTCGCGCGGATCCCGCCCGCGCTGCACCGACATCACCCGCAACGCCTGGGCCATGTGCTCATCGGCGATCCGCACGATGCCGAGCGCCGCGGCCTCGACCGCTAGCCCGAGCGGGGCCGCGACCCGCGCCACGGCGGTGCGTGCGGCGGTCGGGTCCAACGCCATGCGGCCGCCCAGAAACGCCTCCGGGTCCAGGCGGCCGAGGACCAGATTGGCGTCGGTCACGGTCGGCTCCTGACCGCCGCGACCGTAGCAGGCCGGACCCGGGTCAGCCCCCGCGGACTGCGGACCGACCAGCAGCAGACCACCCGCGTCCACCCGGGCGATCGACCCGCCGCCGGCTCCGATGGTGTGCATGTCCACCATGGGCACCGCCACCGGGTAGCCGGCAATACGCCCGGTGGCGGCGAGGAGCGGCTCGCCGTCGATCAGGGCGACATCGGTGGAGGTGCCGCCCATGTCGAAGCTGAGCAGCCGCCGGGCGCCTCCCGCGGCGGCGGCAAAGGCGGCGCCGGTCAGCCCGCCGGCCGGACCGGAGAGCAGCAGACGCACGCCATGGCGCGCGGTCTGTTCCGCGGCGATAGCCTCACCGGTGCTTTGCATGACCGCGATCCGGGCGCCGGGCAGGCCAGCGCGCAGCCGTTCGAGGTAACCGGCAACCACCGGCCCGACGCGGGCATTGAGCCAGGTGGCAATGCCGCGCTCGTACTCCCCGGCGACCGGCAGCACCTGCGACGAACAGGTGACGAACAAATCCGCGGGAAGGGCGTGCACGATCGCCCGCTCGGCGCTGTCGTCCAGATAGGAGAAGAGCAGGTTGACGGCGACCGCATCGGGTGCGAGGCGGACGACCGCGGCGCGTAACTCGGCGAGGTCAGTCGCGGTCAAAGGTTCCACGCGGCGGCCGTCGCTGCCCAGCCGCCCGCCGGTTTCCAGGCAGCATTCGGGCGGCACCGGCGGCCGCCGCGGCGGCGGCTGCAGGTCATAAAGATCCGGGCGCGCCTGCCGACCGATGGTCAACAGGTCACCCAGCCCACGATTGGTCACATACAGGGTGCGCGCGCCCTTTCCTTCCAGTACCGCGTTGGTCGCCACGGTACTGCCGTGGACCAGACGCAGCCCGGCCGGGTCCAACCCGAGGTCGCCGATCCCCCGCAGGATCGCCTGCTCCGGCGCCCGCGGGGTGGACAGCACCTTGTGTATGTGCAGTTCACCGTCGCGCCGGAGCACGAAGTCGGTGAAGGTGCCGCCGGTATCGATACCGAGTAGAGCCAAATCCGCGGTCAATGCCGGAATCAATCCCGGAGTCAATCCCGAAAGGCACGCAGGAACGCGGCAAACTGCTCACCCAATTCCGGGTGCGCCAGTCCGAACTCGACCGTGGCCTCCAGATAGCCAAGCTTGCTGCCGCAATCATAGCGCTTGCCCTCGAAGGGATGAGCAATCACCGTTTCATACTCCAGCAATGCCGCGATGCCGTCGGTCAACTGAATCTCACCGCCGGCACCGGTGTCGGTCTGCTCCAGCATGTCGAAAATCCGCGGCGTCAGCAGATAGCGCCCAACCACGGCCAGGTTCGAGGGGGCATCCGCCGGGGCGGGCTTCTCGACGATGGAGACCACGCGCAACAACCCTCCCGGTCCCGGCTCGACCTCGACGATGCCGTATTGCCGGGTGTCCTCCCGCGGGACCTCCTGGACACTCAGCACGCTGCACTCGTGGCGCGCGTAGATGTCCGCCATCTGGCCCGACACCCCCTTGCCATGGCCGCGGATCAGATCATCCGCCAGCAGAATGAAGAATGGCTCATCACCCACCACCCCCTTGGCACAGAGCACCGCGTGTCCGAGCCCGCGGGCCTCGGCCTGGCGAACATAGACGCAGCCCACGTCGGACGGCAGGATGTTCTGAACCAGCTTGAGCAGCTCGGTCTTACCCGCACTCTCCAACTCGGCCTCCAACTCATAGGCTTTGTCGAAGTGGTCTTCGATGGAGCGCTTATGCCGGCCGGTGATGAAGATGAGCTGGTCGACCCCGGCTGTCTCCGCCTCTTCGGCGGCATACTGAATCAGGGGCTTATCGACCACCGGGAGCATCTCCTTGGGGCTCGCCTTGGTGGCCGGCAGAAAGCGCGTGCCGAGTCCGGCAACGGGAAATACGGCCTTACGGATCTGTTTCATGGTTGATGACTCTCCAACGGGTGAAGACCGGGGCAGTCCCCGGTAAGACTGATTAGACGATCCGCCGTTCGTGCAAGACCTCATCCCCCGGGATGCGCTCCGGCTGGACCGGCTGGACCGTCCCCCAGCGCTTGCAGCTCGGGCACTGCCAGTGCACGGCGCGCGCCGAGAAACCGCAATGGTCGCATTGATACGCGGGTTGGCGTGCAAGCAGATAGCGGACCACTTCATGGACCACGTGTGCGCGATGGCCGGACCCCGCCCGCGCGGCCTCGGCCTGCTGCGATTGGAGCTGCAGCAAGCGTTCCAGCGCGGCCACATCCACATGGCCGGCAAGATAGTCGGTGAGCGCGGCCAGCGCGGCCTCGGGGCCGCGCGCGCGCTCCAGCGCATCGCTCAAGGCCAGCAACACCGGCGGCGAGGGGTGGCGTGATACCAGCGATTCAAGCACCTCGATCAGATCACCGCGCCCCAGGTCTTCCAGGGCCTGCATCAGTCCCGGCAGGACTTCCGGCAGATAGCGGGCGCCCTGATCCGCAACCCGCAGGAACAGCGCCAAGGCCGCTTCCTGATCCTGTTGCGCGAGCGCCATCTGACCCGCGATGAGCGTGGCACGCACGCACAGGGGGTCGACGTCCTGCGCCCGGTCCAAATGATGTCTGGCGGCCGCGGGCTCGGCGCGGCGCCGCGCCTCCTCCGCCAGTTCGCAGTGATACTGAGCGATCTCGAGATTCATCGGGTGTTCGCTGAATGGCTTGAGCCGTTCTGCGATCTCCAGACAACGCGACCAGTCGCGCTCTTGCTGATAGATGTCGAGCAGCCCGCGTAGCGCGCGCTCGCGCTGCAAGCCGATCTCGGCCAACTCCTCGAACAGCATCTCCGCCCGATCGAGCAACCCGGCACGCATGTAGTCCTGCCCCAACTCGAACAGGGCGTAGCCGCGCTGCTCGGCGCTCAGGGTGTTGCGGGCAATGAGGTTCTGATGGATGCGGATGGCCCGGTCGGCCTCACCCCGGCGCCGATACAGGCTCCCCAACGCCAGATGGGTCTCCACGGTCTCGCCATCGACCTCGGAAATCTCCAGAAACACATCGATCGCCTTGTCCGGTTGTTCGTCCAGCAAAAAATTGAGTCCGCGCAGGAAGGCCGGATGGGCGCCAGGCACGACCGGACCCTTGGATCCGGCATCCCGCCGACCGATCCACCACCCGGACGCCGCGGCCACCGGCAGCAACAAAAACAGCAGTTCGATCACGGACGCGCGCCCCCGGCCGCCACGCGACGGTCGTCTCCCGGCCCGGCAGGGCGCGCGGGGACGCTAGCGGCAACGAAAAGAGGTGTAAGGTTCACCCCGCCATAATACAGGCATCCCCGCGCGGTCGCATGGGTGGGGATCTGCCGCTGCGCCCCGATTATCTGCCGATGGAGGGGACCGGCTCCCGCGGCGGCGTGCAGCGGCCGGGGCACCGGCGCTGACGGCCCGCGCTCGAGCAGCAGTCTCCCCCACCCCATCAGCATGAGGAAACGAACCCTATGTCAAAATTCACGGATCAGGTTGTCATCGTCACCGGTGCCGCCGGGAACCTGGGGCGGGCCGTGGCCTGGGCGTTCGCCGGCCAAGGTGCCCGCATCGCCCTGGTGGACCGGGACGCGCAGGCACTGGAGCAGGTCCGTGAGGCACTGCCCGCGGGCACCATGGCCAGCGGGATCACCACCGACCTCATGGACCCGGAGTCGGTCGCCCGGATGAGTGCCGCCGTGATGGAGCAGTTCGGGCGGGTGGATGTCCTGGCCAATCTCGCCGGCGGGTTCACCATGGGTCCGCCCATCCACCAGACCACCGACCACGACTGGACCTTCATGCTGGATCTCAATGCCCGCACCGTCTTCAACTGTTGCCGGGCGGTGGTGCCGCTGCTGCTGGCCGGCGGGGGCGGGCACATCGTCAACGTCGCGGCCCGCGCGGCGACCCGCGGCAGCGGCCACATGGGCCCCTATTGCGCATCCAAGGCGGCCGTCATCACCTTGACCGAGAGTCTGGCGGATGAGCTCAAAGATCAGGGGATCACCGTCAACTGCATCCTCCCCGGCACCGTCGACACCCCCCAGAACCGCGCGGCCATGCCCGATCAGGACCACGACCGCTGGGTATCGGTCGCGGCGCTGGCCGACGTGATCCTGTTTCTCGCCTCGGACGCGGCACGCGCCGTCACCGGCGCCGCCGTGCCGGTCTACGGACGCAGTTGAGCAGCCGCATGCCATTCGTCACCGCCGGGCGGGGGCTGCGCGCGCACGCGACCCGCCTGATCCCGCTCCTGCCCTGGTTGGTCGCCCTCGCCGTTGCGGCGCCGCCCGACCTGACCCCGGAAACCCGTCAAGCGCTGGTGACCGCGGTCGAGGCCGCCGCGGCACTCGACTTCTACAACGCCCGCTGCCGCAGCGACGGCTCCGGACGGCATAGTGACAACCTCAACAAACAACTGGCCGGCAAGCTGCACGTCACCATCATGGGCGTCCAGGACGACCTGTTTCCGGAGCGCAGCTTCCGCGCCGTCCAGCGGCGCCTGCAAGACCAGTTCACCGAGGATTTGCGCCAAGCCGGCGGCTGCCAGGGCGCCAAGGACGCCGGGGTCCCAGCGCAACTCAACGACCGCTATCGCGGCAGCATCGCGGCCATCGAGGCGCTGCCTTGATCCCCGCCGTCGTCGGTTGCCAGGAGTCCCACTTGATAAAGGTCCATCAGTTCGAGAAACCACTCCAGAGCCAGCAGATTGCCCTCAACAGCGGGGTCTTCAAAGGCATCCTTGGCGCGGTCGAAAACCGCGAGGCAGAGCTGTTCGTCATCGTGACGCGATCCGTATAGGATGGCATCCACCTGCTGAGGATGCGCATTGAGCGCTCGCGACCATTCCTGCGGCGCCGCATAGGATGGCGATGAGCAGATACTCGCGGTTGCGCCGATCGGCGCAAGCCCATAACCGCGAAAGCGTATGGCCCGCAGGGACCGGCGCAATGGGAGTATTGAGCAAGCCTTGGAGCCTACAAGGGCCTCGGAGATCGCCGTGTTCCCCACGTTTCTCAGGAATGTCTCCGCAAAGGCGCCCCGGCGCTCGACGGCAGCGTACATGACACCGAAGCCGCCGTCACCCGCATTGAAACGCGCGTTCGCCGAGCGATCGAAATGAAAGGGACTGTATCGCCGATCATGAAATCGATAGAACACCGCGCCGGCAGGAAGCACCTCGATGACCGGCTCGCGCTGATCGAGATCCGGCGGAGGACGCGGCAATCCGTCGTCCCGACTCATGCGGCCGATTGCTCGCCCACCTGGCGAGCGGCTTGGATCACAGGGGCGATATCCCCCGCAATCAGGCAATCAATCGGGCGCCTGCCGTGCAAGCGAAGATCCGGATTGACGAGATAGTTGAGACACGCCCAGGGGTTAGGGTCGGGGAAGGCAGCGAGGGCTTCAATGAGGCCCGCGAGCGATTTGCCGTCACGGAACTGAACGGATGGAAAGACCAACCCGCTTTCCATGGGAAGCCCGAGCAGGTCGCCGGCCTTGGCGAGCCGTCTAACCTCATCCAACGATATTCCCAGCAATTGGGCAGTTTCGCCGATAGTCAGCGCATCGCCGCCCTGTTGCAGGTCCGTCGCCATTTGCTGCCGTCCCCGCGCCAATGCGCGCTCCCTCGCCGTGCGCACCGGGTCGGCCCGCGGCACTGGGCCCCAACCGGTGAACCGATGATCCACGGGCCGGCGCTGTCCGGCGAAGTAGTCGAACAAGAGCGCGCGCAGGTCATCCGTGAGACCGTATCCGTCGAGCACCAGCTCGTCGATGCTACGGAGCTTGGCCTCGAGTTCGGCTTCGTCGACGGGCAAACCCGAATCGCTCGCCTCCAATGCGCTTCGGTAGTCAGCGACCGCGCGGTGTATGGCCTGTTCGTCTAATTGCGCCGGAAGCGGCAGATCCTTCAGCATCGCGTTCGTCAAGTGCTGTCCAGAGGTACGCTCCGATACATAGGCGTTGGCGATTGGCGAGTTGAGTATCGCGGCCAGGATTTCTGGCCTCACGGCGTCCGCGTGCGGCCAAAGACCGAAAAACTGCTGCGACGCCGCTAGTCCCGTGAAATCGGCGGCCGCGGACAGTTGCCAACGCCCCCGGGAGAGTCGGCTCACGTTGGCGAGCACCTTGGGTTTGTCCCAAGGCCGGCTGGAAGGGGCCGGTCGCCTAAGCAACTCGGGCTCAAAGCTCAACCAACACGGGACTGGGAGCAAACGGAAGGGTCGCAACGACTCCCTGGGCCGAAAGACCCCAGGCCGGAAACCCTCTCTCGGGATCTGGCTCACACCCTCCCGTTGCCGCCACCACTGGAGGCCCCGGAAAATGTCCGCTCGGTCGCCGAGTCGGGCCAAATGCCCCAACGAATCCCACAAGGCGTCGAGCGCCCCGATCCAGAGATCCTCGCTTCCGGCGGGACGAGTTCCGCTGCGCCGATCGGCAGGTGACGCCTGGGCCAGACACGTGTCCGTGGCGGATCGCGGTAGCACCCCCACGGACACGCGGGTCGTCGCGTTCGATGCAGCGTCGTGCGGCTCCTTGGCGATCACCATCGCCGCCTCGTACCCGGCATGCGTGAAGGTGCCTTCCGGAAGAGACAGGAGCTCGATGGAGCGATACCGCAGCGACAGCGCCTTACGCAGGTCCGCGAACTGCTTCTCGCGCAGAATCCCATGGGGCATCACGAAGGCCAGCGCCGCAGGCTCTGCATCCAGCGCCGCTTTCAAGGCGTACTGCACCTTGGAGTACGAGCTTCGCGCCGCTTCCGGATACCGCTCACGCTCCGCGCCTTTGAAGTCTTCGAATGGCGGATTGCACAGAATGACCGTCGCACCCTGAAGTTCCCGTTTCAGGGCACCCTTGGCAAACAGGTCGCTGTTCTTCATTTTCCAGCCGTTCTTGGCAGGGTAGTCGGCCAGTATCAGAGATAGGACCGCGACCTCGCAGGCGAAGGCATCGATCTCGGCCCCGGATATCCGGGAAATCAGGAACTCGTGCCGCCGCTCGGGCGGCCAGTCGGCCGGCAGCAGGTCTTGGAGATGGCGGGCCGCAGACAGCAGAAAAGCCCCCGCCCCGGCGAACGGCTCATGGATACGCAAGGTCTCCAGATCGAAGCGGCCGAGGTCGAGTCGGCTCAGCGCATAGTCGGCGATGTGTCGCGGCGTGCCGTGGGTACCGAAGCGCTTGCGACTGACTTTGGTCACGAGGGTATTCTCGTAGACGAAGGCGAGTGAATCCGCGGAGATGTTGCGCAGACTGATGGAGCGCAGCATGTGCTCCCAGGCCGTTCGGAGTGTCTGCTCTCTGAGCGGTTGCAAGGGGTCGCGCGTACTGTCCAGGCCGTAGTAGGCGCCGATTCCCTGCAAGACTGCCCCCACGTCGCCGGCCGCCCAACGCAGCGCGTCCGGGTGCTCCCGATCTGCCAGGATCTTCGCGGCCAGGAGGCGGAAGGTCGCCCGGAACGCGGCATCCTCGCGTGCCGCCGTCGGAGACTCCCCAAGCAGTATCCGCAGCACTTCACCCAGGATCGCATTGAGCTTGGTCTGGACCTCGTGCTCGATGGCGGGGAGCAGACCGAGGTCCACGAAGTCCAACTGACGCGGCAGGTTAGGTGCCGCGGACTTCGCCCGATGCAGGGCGTGGGGGCTCCAGCGGTCGGCGTGATCGGTAAACCATTCCGCTAGCGCATCCAGACCCACGGTGTCGATACGCTCCGGTGCGCCGGATGCGCCGACGCGCCAGACGTTCACACATTCCGCACCGATTGAGAGAAACAGCGGCGCACCCAGCGCACGACGGGCCGCGATCACCTCGGCCGGATCCCCCTCCCGCTCGTCCACCACACCGAAGGCGGCAGACCGGTAGGACTCGGGGATTTGGGTAAAGGCGGCGAGCGCAACGGTCCGCTCGCCCGCGTCCCGTGACAGGACGTCTGCATAGCGATAATCGCGGTGGAGCGACTCGGGGCGGTAGCCGATCGACTGCAAACCGCTCTCGATGGCTTGTAGAGCACTCATTTCATCGTCAAGGCGGCGAACAGTGGAAGCTGGCGCATATCCGCATGGGGGGCGAAGGTGTCGGCCAAGACCTCCAGGTGCGGATCGAGCGCCAGCACCAGTACATCCTGATCCACGGGCGGCTGTTCTCCCGGACGCAGGATGGTCGATTTCCCCTCCGGAAAGCAGGCCAGGCGGCAACCGATCAGGCTGAGGAATGAGGCTCCTTCCAGGCGGCGGCGCAGACCCTCCAGCAACGCGCGCTGGGCCGCGAGTTCCATGTGGAAAGACGTGCGCATGGAGACAGCGAGCCGCAAAGCGAGGACGGTCTGCCAGCCGTAGAGGGCAAGGGTCCCCGGGCCGGAGGGTGCGACATCCGGCTTCAGCAGGCCGCGACGCGAGGTCCACTCGCGAAGCTGGTCCGCGGTGAGGCCGGTGAGGCGCAGGACATCTTTACATTGAAGCACGTTAAAGGACCTAGCGATATGGGTATGTTACCCAGCAGGCGTTCCCGGATAGTGGGTATACTACCCTTTCTTATACCCTAAGAGTTAGGCCTACAAAAGCGTTACTTCGCGAAGTCGCAGCATCCCTACCGACGGTTCCGAGGGCGACGCGCACCCCGGCGTGTCCGGCGGTCGGCGAGGTGCTGGTGTCGTCCCGGATGTACCCGGTCACCGGGGGGTTGACCCTCTCCACCGCCAAGGTCCCCGAGGACACGCCCGGCGACGCCTACGAATACCTGATCGGCAACTTCGCCGACGACGGCGGTCACACGGCGCAGGAGTTCTACACCAATCGCACCGTCGTGCACCTGATGACGCAGATGCTCAAGCCCCAGCCCGGCGAGCGCATCTATGATCCCACCTGCGGCACCGGCGGCATGTTGCCCATAAACGATGCGATGCCGGATGGGCATAGTCTGGCGGCGGTCTGGGCGGATTGGGAGGCCGACGGTGACGGCTTCTGACAACAGATGGATACCTTGATTGCGACACTGGACGGACGGAGCGACTAAAATTATTCACCAGATCGGTGAATAGTTCGCTAAACTTGGGGTGCAATTTGGAGATCGTTTTCGCGGACAAGGACCTTCAGACCCTCTGGACGAGCGAGCGCCAACAGAAAAAAGCGCTCGGACATGCGGGGATGCGTAAGTTGCGCGCCAGGCTCTCCGACTTGATGGCCGTGGCACGCGTGACGGATCTGGTCGCCGGCCACCCACATCCACTAACCGGCAACCGAGACGGGCAATTCGCGCTCCGGCTGGATGGTGCGTGCCGACTCGTGTTCGAGCCTGCCCATCAGCCGATACCCCAGCGCAGCGATGGCGCGGTGCTTTGGGTCGAGGTCACCGCCGTCCGCATCGTCTTCATTGGTGATTACCATGACTGAACAAGTACAGGCGTTTGCGCCGGACTGGATCTCGCCCCCAGGCGAGACCATCGACGATCTCCTGGACGAGCGTCATTGGACCCAGGCCGAGCTCGCGGAGCGTGCCGGCTTCACCCGCAAGCACGTCAATGATCTGATCAAGGGGCGCGCCACGATCACCGCCGAGACGGCGGGGCGTCTGGATCGGGTTCTTGGCGGAACGTCCCAATTCTGGCTGACCCGCGAGGCCCAGTATCGCGCTGCCCTGGAGCGACGGCAGAACCTCAAAGCCCTGCAACACGAGTCCTCCTGGCTGAAGGAACTGCCGTTGAGCTGGGTCCTCAAGCAAGGCTGGATGCGGCACTTTGCGTCCAAAGGGGAACAGGTCGAGGAATGCCTGCGCTTTTTCGGGGTCGCCGCGGTCGCGGCCTGGCGTGACACCTACGAGTCCCCACTCACGGCGTTTCGCGCCTCCGACCGCGTTGAGAAGAAGCCCGGCGCTATTGCAGTCTGGCTGCGGCAAGTCGAGCGTACCGCCAACCAGTTGGATTGCGCCCCCTTCGATAAAACCGCGTTCAAGAAGGCGCTGCCGACCCTGCGCGCCTTGACCACGGAACCCGATCCTGCGGTATTTGTGGCCCAGCTTCAGAGCACCTGTGCGGCCTGCGGGGTGGCGGTGGTCTTCGTCCCCGCGCCGCCTGGTTGCCCGGTACATGGCGCCACGCGCTGGTTAGGGCCGGACAAGGCGGTCCTGGCCCTGACCCTGCGCCACAAGACCAATGACCAACTGTGGTTCAGCTTCTTCCATGAAGCCGCGCATCTACTCAAGCACGGGAAGAAACTCCTGGTGATCGAGGGTGTCGACGGCTTGGACGCGACGCTTGAGCACGAAGCGAACTGCTTCGCCGCCGATCTGCTGATTCCCCCGGCGGAGTTGGGCGTCCTGGCCACCCTGCGGTCACACATCGAAGTCGAGCAGTTGGCCAATCAACTCGGCGTGGCGCCGGGTATTCTGGTCGGACGGATGCAGAAAGAAGGCTGGCTGCCCTGGGACCACCTGAACGCCCTGAAGGTGCGCTATGCATGGGTCGTCCCAGAGAGCGCCAGTGTTTGAGTCGGGAGGGCTACCTGCGTGGCCGGACCGCAACGGTTCGCGCCCGCACCGGTCCAGATTGGCCAACCCCCCGACCCAGGTTGCAACCTTGAGCTTCAAACTGATCGCCGCAGGTGACACTCATGCGTAGCGCCGCCGAACTCTTGGAAGAACTCAACGCCGTCGATGAATCGATCCGCATTGAAGCTAAACGAGCGAGCGAAATCGGTAAGTCCGTGCTGCAAACTGTCATTGCCTATACCAATGAGCCTAATCTGGGGGGAGGCTACTTGCTTTTGGGCGCCGACTGGAAAACCGATGACAAAGGAGATGTGCTGTACTGGGCCGCAGGCCTCTCGGATCCCGATAAGATCCAGAGCGATTTGGCTTGCCAGTGTGCGTCCATGCTGAGCGTGGTTGTGCGACCTGAGATGCGGGTCGAATCGGTTGATGGCAAGGCGTTGCTTGCGGTTTTCGTGCCTGAAGCAGCGATCAGCCAGAAGCCAGTGTACCTGCAAGCTACAGGCTTGCCGCGTGGCGCCTACAGGCGAATCGGCTCCACTGACCAACGTTGTGTCGATGAAGACATCTGGGTTCTGCGCGGTGAGATCCAACCGCAAAGCGGGCCTGACATGGCAGTGGTGCATGACGCCAGTGGCCACGACGTTGATCCCCAGGCGGTGACCGAATACCGACGTCTGCGTACCAAGGCCAATCCGAGTGCGGAAGAGCTTGCGTACGGCGATGATGATCTGCTTGAAGCCATCGGTGCGTTGCGCCGCATCGACGGCGAGCTCAAGCCAACGGTTGCCGGCATCGTGCTATTTGGCAGGCCGCTCGCGCTTCGGCGGCTGATGCCGGCGCTGCGCATCGACTATATCCGCATGGCCGGCACCCAGTGGATCGACGATTCAGAGGAGCGCTTCGTGACTACACTCGAAGTGCGACAGCCATTGTTGTTAGGGCTACGGCAAATCATTAATGCCATCGTCGATGAGCTACCCCGTGGCTTTCGGTTGGACGAGGGTGCATTACAAAGCCGGCAGAAGGCTATTCTCCCGGAACAGGTGATCCGTGAGGCGCTGGCCAACGCCGTCATGCACCGCAGCTACCAAATTCATAGTGCGGTTCAGATCATCCGCTATGCCAATCGGATCGAAGTCATCAATCCGGGTTTCTCGCTCAAAGCAGTGGCGGATTTCGACACACCAGGCTCACGCCTACGCAATCCCTTAATCGCCGCCGTACTGCACGACTTGCACTGGGCTGAGACCAAGGGTTCAGGAATCCGAACCATGCGCAGGCTCTCCCGTACCGCCGGCCTCCCACTGCCGGACCTCAGCTCGGATCGGCAGAAGAACGAGTTTAAGACGACCCTGTTCCTGCACCACTTCCTGACGGAAGACGATTACCACTGGCTCAGATCTATGCCGGGCAATACCCTCAAGACCGAAGAAGCTAAGGTCATGATCTATGCCCGCGAGACCGGCGCGATCGACAATACCGCCTGCCGCGATTTCTCCGGCCTCAATATCCTAGCCGTTAGCAAGATTCTTCGCCGCTTGCGCGACCGCCATCTGCTGGTCAAAAAGGGCAGCGGTAGCCGCACGTATTACACCCTTCCGGATCCGCTACAGGCATCTGATTTGCACCCCGAGCAGGCGCAGCTAAACCTATTCGAGAGCCATCTCCTACGCGCGCCCCTGGAAGGGGGCAAGCTCCCCGCCCCAGGTTGCACTCTTGATCATGCAACCTTGCCGCCCGAGCTTGCAACATTCCTTGCTGGGCAGGGTGAGGATCTGAATCAAGAAAATCTACGGCAGTTGATTGTCCGGCTTTGTGCCTGGCAGACCCTGACCGGTGAGCAACTTGCAACTTTGCTGAAGAAAGACCCCCACTATCTGCGATTCAAACATCTGACTCCGATGGTACGCGATGGAACACTCGTTCTGCGGTATCGGGAGAACGGCAAGCATCCGCAACAGACTTACTCAGTGCCGGCTAGCCCGTAGGTTGGGGTGACGAAGGAACCCCAACGCGATCATGTCGGCAGGAGAATGTTGGTGAAGGTTCACTAACAAGTTACTCAATTTAGCTCAGACGGTCTCTGTCTGGTGGCGGCCAGCGATGTGCATTCGGAGTCCAAGGCTTCAGCCTTGGCCTGCCGCTCCAAGGCTGAAGCCTTGGACTCCAATCGGCCGACGCCTCGGCTGGCCGGAAACACGCGCCTGGCCGCCATCCACTTGAAAAACCGAGGTCCTCCTGCGACCATTGGCGCTGGTTGGTTGGACAGCAGAGACGACGATGAACGAATTTGCCGGTTACGCGGCCACCCATGAGGAGACGATGCGACTGTATGGCCGGTCGCTGCCGGAGGATCATCGCCGGCGCTACGCCGCGCTGGAGGCCTTGAAGATTGGTTTCGGCGGCTGGCACAGACCGGCTTTCGGCGGCGCCGCCTGCGTAAGGAGTTGATCACCGGC
>JACDZJ010000016.1_pt1 | contig 87494 bp, 74 predicted proteins | sample 7365721 | NCBI WGS metagenome assembly JACDZJ01 (sample SAMN15143480, study PRJNA637477) | pond metagenome | biome: freshwater wetland ecosystem [ENVO:00000243]; feature: pond [ENVO:00000033]; material: pond water [ENVO:00002228]; isolation source: pond water containing pink berries ... | reverse complement strand
GAGGGTTTATCATATTGTTTATAAAGGGAAAAAATTTTCGCCGGGAATTGCTGATTAGATTCTCCCCCTGTCCGCCGACTTTAATCTTGCGTCGCCCGTTAGTGAATCACCATCTTCCGAGCCGCACGAACATATACCTTTTGTTTTCACATCGCTTGGAGTGACAGCAGATGTTGGTTATCAGAAAAGAGCAGATGGATGCGTTGCGTAGAGATGCCCTTGAAAAGTATTACTGCGACATGGAAACACATTTGCGGCTGAAATTTGCGATGGAAACAAGCGGGCTTGTGCCGGAGGCAATGCGAAGCGCGATTGTTGACGGAGTCAGGCGAGCCGAAGATCACGATATTACGGATAAAAACGACATTCGGCGGTTTCTTGAGTACTTGACGGAGTACGGTGAGAATTTCGGGCGGTCGCACGAAACCGCGTGGGCGGGCGCTGTCTTGGCCCAGGATTACTTAACAGGAACGGAAAAGGTCGACGAACTGGATCGATACGAGCTCTTCGTCTTGGCGGCGGGGCATCCTAATGTCGGAATGTAAGAACAGGCGGGCGACCAAGCCCTTCAAAGCGGCGGCTATTGCTGCGGCGAACAAGGCGCAGCCTACGGCCAACTGCTATTCCGAACAGAAAAAGTGGATGAACGCATATAGTGCGGCGGGCGGCGCTTGGGAGTGCGCCGATCCGGCGGCCAAGAGGCCCGGAGATATAAAGGAAAAGTGCCCGCTCGATGAGGAAAAGAAGCGGGAAGAACAAGAGAAAATGCGTGAAGCGATGATGCAACGGATCACGGATGGAAAGTCGAAGCTGGCGGTTACGGGCTCGGACGACTTCAAGAAGAAGACGCTGGATTCAATAGAGAAACTCTCGAAGACCCCGACCGGTTACAAGCTGCTCAAAGGCCTGGACGGCGCGAGCAAGTCTACAACGATCGTGGAGACATCCGGTGGAAATACCGAGAACGCTGCTAGTTGGAACGACGGACTTTACGATACGACAAATAGGAAGGCGGGACCTGGTTCCAATGCGAGCGTAGAATTCAATCCGGACCGGGATAAGCTCAACGGCGAAGACTGGCAGACGCGGGACCCGGCAATTGGTCTTGGTCATGAGTTGATTCATGCGTACCACGACACGCGAGGCACGACCGACGGGCGAGTATCAGTAGAATACCAAGGCCCCCAGAAGAAAAAGCACGCTGCGCCTGGTTACGAACTCCAAGCGGTCGGACTCGGGGAGCATGCAAATGAGACGGTCAGCGAAAACAAGTTGCGCAGAGATTTTTGCAATCAGGGTTTGAGCTCGAAGGGCACGGAGAGCAAGAGACCGAAGTACTGATGCCGTGGCCCCGTACTAGCCGTGCGGACAAATGCGTAGATGCCAATTGATTACGGGGAGCAGTTTCGATGCTGACGGCGACCATTTACAAGATCAATGTTGATTCTATCGAGATCGACTACGCTTTGATGAACGATCGCCGGGGGGCGATCTATGTGTTCGATGTCCTGTATCGTACAGACCGCAGCGGCAGCAGGATCAAAGATCATAGCCTAGCGTATGTGATGCTTGAAAACGATGGCGGTGTGGTGATCGGCAAGTTTCTTGCGGAGATTCCGCGAGGTCTGAAGGTCGAGTCGCCCGAGATTCCTTATCTTGTCAAGGTAGCGCCTGGAGCGACAGTTCATCGACGTATTCGCATACCTCTGCCTGCCGAGACGTACGATCCTTATTCTGATCAGGCTAAGGCCCTCAGTGTTGCCCAGATCCAACGCGCAAGACTTCGCATCGGTTTAATCGATAGCCTTGCATTTGCCGCCGACGAAGCCGTGATTGATCTCGCGAGCGGGGTGGGCCAAGGTTTGTTTACTTGCGATTATGGTTTAGGTTTGCGTTACCAGGAAATCCGGGAGATCACAATATAGTAGACAATTGGGAATAATAGTGGGAAAGGGGGCCAGGCTCGAATGGCACTGACTTAAGGCGTTAGCCTCATAGCAACCATCGGTTGCGATGGCGCGAAGTCAGCGAAAAACGGTTGCGGACTGGGCCGATGCCAGGAAACACCGCCGAAAAGGCTGCCTGAACTCAAGTGACTGCTTGTCGCACTGTCTGTAACCCGCTGATTTATAGATATCTCGGCTTAAGTCAGTGCCATTCCGCACCGGCCCCTTTTCTCCTCCGCATCAGGGCTGCCGACGGCGCGACCTGGCGGGGGCGGGGCGTTGCAGCTGAAATCCGGCCATATCCGCGGCGTCCTGTCGCCGGACCTCTACGACCTGACCGGCCTCATCGACGATCAGAACATTGCCAACCCGATTCGCCCCCCCAGCAGCGACCTCGCTATCAAGTACGACTTGGTCGGATTCGCAGTAATAGGGCCGCGCCGGGCCGAGCTCGACACTCGCGACGACCCGCAAGCCATCGCCCAAGATTACCAAGGAGTTCACGCCCCGGGGGCTGCGCCCACCGTGGACCAGCTCGCGGATCTCCACGATATGAAAAGCACCGCCGGCGCTGACCAGCGTACAGGTATGGGCAAGATGCACGAGCACCCGGTCGCGATCGGCGACGCCCTGCGCCAGCAGCGCCCCATACACATCCCCCTGAAGGCGACTCCAGGCATCCCACTCGTGATCGCGCGACCAGGACGGCGCTGCCGTGAGCGCCAGCAGGACCAGTGCGCCGCGCCGGCACTCAGCGAACCAGTTTGGGAAACAGACCGGCATGGACGTATTCCAGCTTTTCGGCATAGTGCTTATCGCCGCCGCCATTGTAACGGGCGGCAATGGTCGCGTAGTCCCAGCTGCGCCAACCGACGATGGAAAGCTGCAATTTCGCTTTCCGATATTGCAGCGCTTCACCGATGCGCAGGACGCTGCTGCTATTTACCTTTCGCATGGCGCTGAGGATCTCGACCGTCGTCCCGACGCGTTTGGCGATCCGCTCCAGGCTATCTCCGGGCTGCACCCGTACAAGCTGGATGGAGCTATCGACAGGATCGTGAACGGTGATCATGTCAAATTGTGCCATGCGCGTAAACAAATAGGCAATGCCGGCACGCACGTTCAATTGCGGCTGATCGATGGAACCGCTCTTGATGGCTTTTGCCAGCTCCGCGCTCATGACGATCGCGCTGCCGTCACGGCCGCCTTTGACCACCGCATAAGCCGGATCGCCCGGGTTCCCGATCTGCATCGGTCGGGTGACCCAGGCGCCCCCCTTGGGGCCGCCACTCTCGACCCAGAGCATTGCCTTCGCCAGTTTCCAATCGACGCCCGGGTAACGCGTGCGCTGGGCGTCCGCGATGAACCGCGCATTGTAATGACGATTGACCACGGAGCACTCCAGCGGGCCGATTTCGTTCCGTAAGAGCGCATCGTATGCATCCCACTCGGGATTGGCGATGCCGTCGTCGATGGTTCTTTTCCAGCCTGAGTCCAGTGTCATATGGCACCTGCGATATCCTGGATAATCTTGCGCCGTTACCAGGGTCATCCGCCGCTTGGTTGTCGGGTAGCCCCCAGGTGAGCGCCAGATCATCGAGGGTGGAGACCACACGATCGGCGATCTCGCGAATCTTGGCCTGGTTGGCGGGCGGCATCACCGGAGGTCTTGCCCTTGGCGTGTGGGGACGGACTGACCGGAGAGTATCACGGCGCGGATTGAGTCTGGTCAAGCACTCGTCAATGGCTTGGACGCGGACGCCATACTCCATCGCCAACGCCCGGCGCTTCCAGGCCAGCAGATCGGCGATGGCGCTACGCAGCGCCGGATCTTCGATCAAGGCGTCGACGAGGTCCTGAAGTCGCATCGGGGCAAGGCCGCGGCCCTGCGCGATCCACTTGGCGGCCAGCAACGGGCGCAGGACGTAGAGGTACTTTTTCAGGCGCACCCGCTCGCCCCCGAGATACTGCCGGTAATTCCCGCGCGCCATGTGGATGTAGTGATAGAAGGACCGCTCCGGCCGGTGCGTGACATGCGCGGCGCGGCGTAGCGCGTCGAGGAATGCCGCCTCTGCGCGATAGACGATAGGAGAAGCCAGCCATTCGATCAAGGTCGCATTGCCCTTCTTCAACAACCCCAGGGCCTTACGCAGTTCCCAGCCGTTGACATCCAAGTCCCCGGAGATGGGTAGTTCGATCACGTCCCGTTGCGGACTGACCCGCAGGTACCAGTCGAGCGGGTGCACGTAAAGAAAGCGCACGTCGTAACTGAACGCCTTCATCACTTCATCTCCCAGATGGTTAATGACCTTCGCCGCGATCCGCCCGGAGGCGGGTGTGCGGAAGGGACGGGGCGTGTCGCTGTTGAGTGTAGCCCATGCGTCCTCGTGGATTTTCGGGCCGCTGGAGCGGCCAAGACCGCATTCCCACGCAGGGAGTGGGACGAGAAAACTGTAGCAGGGCCTTCCGTGTCTGTCGAAGTACTTACAAGATATTGGCCCTCACGCCGTCGTTGCGGTTCAGCCGCATCGTGCACCCGTCGGCTGACCATCCGCCGAATCAAACGTTTTTTAAGCCGGTACCGAACTGGTTCGGATTTTGCCAGAGAATCGGATTGCGTCGTTGCGTTTTCAGCCCATCCCGGATGACATCATGCCCCGTTGCCGCCGTTCTCTCGTCTTCGTGTACCACCGTCGCTCCGCGCCTCCGGGTGCCGTATGAAGACGGTACTCGATTGGTCGGCCTATCAGGATGCCGGGGTCGGCGATGCCTATGCCGATATTCCCAAACACGGCGGCGACTTTGCGAAGGCGGTAGCGGTGTGCATCAACAGCCGTCAATGCGAGGCTCTCGGCAAGCTGGTGATGTGCCCGAGCTTCAAGGTGAGCGGCAATCCGCACTTGTCGACCGGCGGCCGGGTACGGCTGCTCAAGACGGCACTCGGCAGCGATCCGGTTGCAGCGGCCCTGACGGACCCCGTGCTGGCAGAGGCGATGGATCTGTGCGTCGCCTGCAAGGGCTGCAAGCGCGAGTGCGAGGCCAATGTCGATATGGCGCTGATCAAGGTGGAATATCTGGCGCAGCGCGCCGCCCGGGACGGGTGGAGTCTACGCAGCCGGCTCTTTGCGCATGCGCCCCGCTGGCTGCATCGGACGCCCTGGTTGAAGACGCTGATACGGTGGCGCAATCGCCGCCCGCTGCTGGCCCGGTTGGGCGCGCAGTGGCTCGGCATCGCGGCCAACCGGCCACTGCCGGAACCGGCGGCGCGGCCGTTCAGCGACGCAGGGCTGCCCGCTGAACGTCCGACCCCAGGGACTGACGGCCGGCCCGAGGTCGTGCTGTTGGTCGACACCTTTACCCGCCATTTCGAGCCGGAGATCGCCGAGGCGGCGCTGGCGGTGCTGCGCGCCGGCGGCTATGCGGTGCAGATCGCGGTCGCCGCGCCGACCGATCGAGAACCCGCGCGCCCCCTGTGCTGCGGGCGCACCTATCTGGCCCAAGGCATGGTCGAGGAGGCCCGCGTGGAAGTCAGGCGTCTGGCCGCGGCCCTGTTGCCGCAGGTGCGCGTGGGGCGCGTGCTGGTCGGTCTGGAGGCGTCCTGTGTGCTCGGTTTGCGGGACGATGCCCAGGCGCTTGGTTTGGGGGAGGCAGTGGCCGCGGTCGGTAAGCAGATCCTGTTGTTCGAGGAATTTCTGGCCAAGGAGAGCATGGCCAAGCGGTTGCAACTGCCCCTGCGCGCGCTCCCGGGGACCGCCGAGGCCCTGGTCCACGGCCATTGTCACCAGAAGGCAGTGGGCGCCATGAAGGCGATGCGCCGGGTGCTCAATCTGATTCCGGACCACCGCTTCGCACTGATCGAGGCCGGGTGCTGCGGCATGGCGGGCACCTTCGGTCTGGAGACCGAGCACGTGGACATGGCCGCCGCCATGGCGGAACAGGACCTGATGCCGGCCCTGCGGGCCAGCCCCGCGGCGCGCGTGGTGGCGAACGGGTTCTCTTGCCGACAACAGCTGCGCGCACTGGGTGATGCCCGGCCGCGGCACCTCGCGCTCGTATTGCGCGAGGCATTGATTGCGGACACCCCCTCGGCATCAGGCCCCGACGGCTTGATCCCCCACTGCGGTCTCGGTCGATAACATCGGCGTGATCAGGTCATAACGACAGATCCGATTCCTGCCGTTGTTCTTTGCCGTATACAGGGCGCGGTCGGCACGGGTGATGACATCCATGAACATATCCCCCGGGCGAACATCCGTCAGACCGCCGGACAGGGTGATCCGGTAACCCGCGGGGAGATCCGGCCATACGGTGGAGGCAATGGCCTCGCGAATCCGCTCGAGCAGCGTCATCCCCTCATCGAGCCGCGTCGCCGGCAGCAACAGGATGAATTCCTCGCCCCCGTAGCGCCCGAACTGATCGGCCTGACGAATGGGTATTCCTGAAGCGCTCGCTGAACCCGCTCCAATGCAGTGCGGAGAACAGCAGCACGTGGCCCGCGGCGGCGCATCCGTAGAGTAGCGGGACCCGTGCATCGACGGTCCCGGTCGACCAGAACAGCCCCAGCAACAGCGTGTCAATGAGAGAGCTGACGCCGATCGCGCCGACCACCAGGACGCGATAGAGACGGCGACTGCGGGTCGGGTTGGCGTCGTTCCACAGGCCAAGTTGTTTCAGCCACAGGTCATCGAGGCTCAGGCTCATCGGGGTCGCCGCGGAGCGACCGTCCGGTTTGTTCCGATACCGGCTCGGTGCGGTCGGGCATGTAGGACGGAGTACATCTCAGTGCCTGGAGAACAGATCACGCAGTCCGCACAGCAGCAGACTGGGATCGAAGGTCGGATCGGGCAGCACCTCGTCGTTGAGCACCGCACGCAGAGCGCGGGCGGCGTCCCGCTCACCGGTCAGCAGCACCTGGACGCCGCGCTTGTCCATGCGACGGCGGAAGCCCTCGCCGGCGCTGGCGGCGACAATCACCGCGACCTCGTCCAGCGGGTGTGCGCCCTCCCCCTCCCAATGGTGGAAGACCTGGGCTTTCGACAACCGGATGCGTTCCGGCTCCGCTGAAGCGGTGTCACTGTCGTAGAGCAGCCAATCCCGCGCCTGACCGGCATGGCCGGAGACCTGGGTGTAATCGTTGGTGGCGATGGCGATCTTCATGGTTCGTCAGCCTCCGGGAGGCGCGCGGTACAGGGTCGCGCCAAACGTCAAATGGTAGCAGGGAACGGGACGAGGACCCGGTAATCCTGAAAAAGCCCTTGGCGGCGGGGCGGCTTGAGCAGGGCGCAACCACGTGTCCTACAAGCCCCGCATCCATGCCGCCCGCAATGCCGCGGCCTCCGGCCGTTCAATCGCCGCCCGCACCTGCGCCAGCAGACGCGCCTTGTCGGCGCCGAGCGTCCCCTTCAGCACCAGCCAGTTGGATGCGTGATCGGACCGGAACAGGGTCCGCCGCAAGTCCAGCGCGGACAAGAAACCTTCCATTTCGCGGAACAACCCGGATTGCGACAGGGGTTGCCAGTCGGGCCAGGTCGCGCGAAAGCGGGCGCCGCCGTCGTTCAGGGTGAGCACCAGGGTGGACAGATATTCGGGCGCCGTGGCATTGATCAGGCGCGCGGAATTGTCCGCGTGTTGCGCGCTCAGCGATTCGCCGCCCAAGCCATTGATGATCATCACCGAGCGGCGAATGCCGGCCTGGCCCAGTTTATCGAGTGCAGCGCGGGTCGATTCGACGCTTTCACCCTTGCTCACCCGCGCGAGCACGGTCGCGTCGCCCGACTCCGCGCCAAGGTAAGCGAGCTTCAGACCCGCATCGAATAGCTCCTTGAGTTCGCTGACCGATTTCTTGTTCAGATTACGCGCCAGGCAATAGCTGGAAACGCGATGCACGGACGGCAAGTGGGTGCGAATCGCCTCCAGATAGGCCAGCAAGCGGCGCGTCGGCAACACCAGCGCATCACCATCGGCCAGAAAGACGCGCCGCGCCTGCTCCCCCTCATCCTCGCCGATACGGCGGATACTCTCCAGCACGTCGGCTGCGTCCCGGGCACGGAACCGCTTCTGCGGCGCCCGGTACATCTCGCAGAAACTGCATCGATTCCAGGAACAGCCGTCGGTGACCGGCAGAATCAGCGACTCGGCCTCGCTCGGCGGACGATAGACCGGTTCGACGTAGCGGATTGGCGGATCATGATCCAATCGACTGCACTCCAATCAAGGTTGCTTCTCGCCGCCACAGTCATTATCCCATCGGCGCAGGTCGACCGGAGCCTTCAGAACAACACCGGCGACGGGTACGCCCAGATCGTCGGCAATGATCCGACACTTGGCCTGGAGGAGAAAGAACACCGGTGCCCGAATGTCACTGAGTGTCTCGTAGTTGGCCTGGCCCTTGGCGATGATGAGCGGTGCTTGCGCAAAGTGAGCGCGAAACGCCGGGGAGCAACGGTCAAGCAAGGTGCCGGGCGCGTCGGAACCGGTATCGATGAGGGTGCTGACCGCATCCAATCCCGCGGCCAAGGCATCCTCCAGGGTTGCATCGTTGATGATCGGGCCGGCCTTGACCGCATAGGTGACCGGCCGGTCGATGGTCTCGATCAGAACGCGATCGAAGACCGTCTCGCCGGCATTGTCGGCCAGGTAGAGAATGGCATCCACGGTACTCAGCGCCTTACGCAACTGCGCCAGACCGTCGATGGCGAAGGGCTGTTCGAGCACGCGCGCCAAGGTCGCCTGCAGGTCGTAGTGTTCCGCGGCACCGTCGTCGATGATGTTGCCGGCGATGGCGATCCGCACCGCGGTCTCCAGCGGATCAGACGCGGTGCGGACGCGTTCCCGCAGTTCGGGAAGCAGCCCCAGCGCTTGTGCCGTGGCGTCGTGCTTGCTCTGCCGATAGGGGTCGGGGGTGTTGGTGCGGGCGCGGACCATCCGGTGGATACGCTCGGCCATCACCGGTGGCGTGGCCTGCGGCGGCAAGGCCTGGAGCAGGTCCATGGTGTCCAGCAGGATTTGGCGTTGCTGTTCCACCGTGGCCTGGGCGCGGCGGGCCGCGCTCAAGGCCTGACGCAGGAAACAGGGATAACAGTCCAGGTAGGTCTTCATAGGGAAGGTTTCGTTAATAAGTTAAGTCAGGACCATCGACACAGAATCGGCGCAGCCGCGGACTGCCGCGGACGGTCTCCTCACCCGACGGCAGGGACGCCTGGGGGCTGGTGAGCCAGGCGGCGATGTCATTGATCACCCGATCCCCCTGCAGGTCGCGGGTCAGCAGGTGCCAGCCCTGGGCGTAGAGCACCAACCGCAGGTCCGGGGCTGGGGTGGGCAGTTCGTCGAGCATGGTGCAGAAGGCCGCACGGGGAATGATCCGGTCGTGCTCACCGTAAAGCACCAGTGCCGGCCGCGGCAACCGCGGACCGGCAGCGCGGGCACGGTCCATCAGGTTGGTGACGCCCCACAGGGCCTCGATCCGGGTCGCCTTGATGACCAGCGGGTCGGCGGCATAGGCACGCAGCATCGGCCGATTGTCGCTGGGCGGCCGGCGCACCCCCTTACCGGTCAGCACCAGCCAGGGCAGGGTGTTGGCCGCGACGGCAAGCGCCGCCCGCTGCACCGGATGCATAGTGTCACGGGACCAGACCGCGGGTGCGATCAGCACGCGACCCGCCGCCGGGACGGTCTCGGCGGCCGCCATGATCACCGCGCCGCCCATGCTCTCGCCCAGCAGGGTGAGCGGCAGTTGGGGGTGGTGCTGCCGCAGCACGGCCGCCACCGCGCGCAGATCGGCGATCAAGCGGTCTTCGCCCGCCCACCGGCCGCGGGTACCGAAGCCGCGCTGGTCATAGGCGTAGACAAGAAAGCCGCGGGCGGCGAGCGCCGGGCCGAGTTGGGCGAAGGCGCCCGCGTGGTCGTTGAAGCCGTGCAGCGCCAGCACCAGGCCCCGCGCTCCGCGCGCCTCTCCCCATCGGCGCAGCTGCAGCCGCTGGCCGTCGTCCATCACGGCCGCCGTCGTGATGAGCCGCACCGGCGTGTCCGCTGACCGGGGGCCGACCGGCGGTGCTCCGGCGCAGCCGGCCAGCAGGGCGAGCACGGCGAGGGCCGCCGCCACGGTCCCGAGCACTCGCGTCGCGGCTTTGGCCCCGGTTCCGGAAATCCACTCACCCGCTCGGTGGTCCGGCGGTCGATCGGTCAACTGATGGGTCAAAGGGACAAACCTCCGCAAGAGCGCACAGTGAGTCTGCTCGACCATTGATGATTGGCTGATTGAGCGGACTGTCCCATCTTGCAGGTTCGTGCCTGCTGAGCGCTAGCATCCGTGGCAAGGGACTCGGGCATCCTGCCGAAATGACGGCGATGATGCTGCCCAATTTCAGGGGTAACAGGCTCCCGAAGCAGCGTCGTTGCGCTACAGCAACGCGACCGCTTTAATCTGAATCCAGACCGGCAGTCCGGGCGCCAGGCCCAGATGGTCCGCGGAGCGGTGGGTGAGACGGGCGAGCAGGGTGGACTGACCCGCCTGCAATTGGACCAGGGCCAGCGCGGGGTGAGCGTCCTCGCCCAGGGAGAGGACCCGCGCCGGAAGCGTGTTGAGGATGCTGGTGCCCTCCACGGGCGCCAGCACGATACTCACGTCGCGCGCGAGGATGCGCACACGCACCGAGTGATCGGTCGGCACACCAGTGTCGCGCACCCACAGATTGACACCGCCGCAGTCCACTTTGAGCAAGTGCCAGCGGGTGTCGCGCTCGGTGATGCGGCCTTCCAGCACCACCCCGGCGTCTTCGCCCAACCGGATCGGCAGGTCGAGGCGGGCCAGGGTGGCGGCCAGCGGTCCGCTTGCGAGCACCCGCCCGCCGTCCATGATCACCAGATGATCGGCCAGGCGCGCGACCTCGTCCGGGGCGTGGCTGACATAGAGTACCGGGATCGCCAGTTCGTCATGCAGCCGTTCGAGATAGGGCAAAATCTCTTGTTTGCGCGCCAGATCCAGCGCGGCCAGCGGCTCGTCCAGCAGCAGAATGCGCGGGCTGACGGCCAGCGCGCGGGCGATCGCCACCCGTTGGCGCTCGCCGCCGGAGAGGCGGCCGGGCTTGCGGTCCAGCAAGGGCCGAATACCCAACAGGTCGATCGCCTGATCCAGGCTCACCCGCTCCTCCGCCGGGATATCCGCCGGGGCGCGCTTTTGTCCGTACCGCAGGTTCCCGATCACCGTGAGATGCGGGAACAGGCTGGCCTCCTGAAAGACATAGCCGAGTGAGCGCCGGTGGGTCGGCACCCAGGTGGAATCATCCTGCCAGACCGTGCCCTGAAAGACGAGACGGCCGTTGGGTGCCCGTAACAGGCCGGCGATGCAGCGCAGCAGGGTGGTCTTGCCGGAGCCCGAATGACCGAACAGGGCGGTGACCCCGCGTCCGGGCAGTTGCTCATCCACCGCCAGGCTGAAGCCGGGCCAATCCAGGTTGAAGCGTGCTTCGATCGGCTCCATAGCGGTTCAGGTATTCTTGGGGTTCGGGCGCCAGAGGTAGAGCGCCAGCAGGACCAGGAAGGAGAAGATCAGCATCACCGCGGCCAGGCGATGGGCATCGCTGTACTCCATGGCCTCGACATGGTCATAGATTTGGACCGAGGCGACCCGCGTCACGCCGGGGATATTGCCGCCGATCATCAGTACCACGCCGAACTCGCCCACGGTATGAGCGAAGGTCAGGATGCCCGCGGTCAGGAACCCAGGCAGCGCAAGCGGCAGGGCCACGGTGAAGAATGCATCGAACGGCGAGGCCCGCAGGGTCGCCGCCACTTCCAGCGGGCGCTCGCCGACGGCTTCAAAGGCGTTCTGCACCGGCTGGACCATGAAGGGGAAGGAATAGAAGACCGAGGCGACGACGAGCCCCCAGAAGGTGAAGGGCAAGAGACCAATCCCCAATGCCTGGGTGAGCTGTCCCACCGGTCCGTTCGGCCCCATGGTCACCAGCAGATAAAAGCCGAGCACCGAGGGCGGCAGCACCAGCGGCAGCGCCACCACGGCACCGATCGGCCCCTTCCAGCGCGAGCGGGTCCGGGCCAGCCACCAGGCCACCGGGGTGCCGACCAGAAACAGGATCAAGGTGACAACGCTCGCCAGGCGCAAGGTCAGCCAGATGGATTGCAGATCGGTATCAGTCAGAAACATGGGGTTCCCTTATCGTTCCCTTATCAGTGGGTGTGCTGGACGATCCTGACCACGGAGTTCAGCAGCACCAGCCCCCAATGCAGCAGACCCGGCTGCGCCGAAGCCAATCAGGCCGCCTGAGGTGCCGATCAGGGAGCAGGCGACGAGCCCCTGACCGACACGTATCGACCGCTCAGAATTCGTAGCCAAAGGACTTGATGATCTCGCGGGCCTTATCGCCCTTGAGGTAGTCCATCAAGGCGATGACAGCCGGCTTGCCCTTGCCCTTCTCCAGGATCACGGCGTCCTGGCGGATCTTCTCATGCAGCTTGCCCGGCACGATCCAGGCGGAACCGTCGGTGATTTTGCCATCCTTCATGACCTGGGACAGGGCCACGAAGCCCAGTTCTGCATTGCCCGTGCTGACGAACTGGAAGGTCTGGGCGATGTTCTCCCCGGTCACGAACTTGGGGCTGATCTGGTCCAGCAGTTTGAGCCCCGTCAACACCTCCACCGCCGCGGCGCCGTAAGGTGCGGTCTTGGGATTCGCAATGGCGATCTTCTCAAATTTCCCCTTCGCCAACACCTTTCCTTGATCGTCGACGAACCCCGGCTTGGCCGACCACAGGACCAGCGTGCCGATGGCATAGGTGAACTGGGTCCCCTTCACCGCCGCACCCTCGGCGACGAGTTTGGTCGGGGTCGCATCGTCGGCGGACAGCAGGGCCTCGAAGGGGGCACCGTTAGTGATCTGGGCATAGAACTTGCCGGTCGCCCCATAGGCGGCCTGGATCTTGTGGCCGGTCTCCTTCTCGAAGACGGCGGCGATCTCTTTCATCGGCGCGGTGAAATTGGCGGCAACCGCCACCTGGATCTCGTCGGCGCGGGCCCCGAGGGCGGCGGTGAGCAGGGTGACGGCGAACGCTAGCTTGACGATGGGTTTCATGGGTCGGGCTCCGTGAAGTTTGGGAATTGGTTGTAGAAATGGCGGCAAGGTTTCAGCCGCCGGAAAGCGGATGCGTTGGATCAACCAACGGTGACGAGGATCACATTGGACGCCTGAAACACGGCGCAAGCCGCGCGTCCCGGCAACAGGTCGAGCCGTCCCAGGCTCTCGGGGGTGATCACGGCGGTGAGCGTGCGCCCGCCCGGCAGAACCAGGGTGACCTCGGCCGCGACGGGTCCTTCGTGGATGCGACTCACCTGGCCCCATAGATGGTTGAGGGCGGACGTGCGCAGCCCCGGGTCGGTCGCCAGCATCACCGAGGACGCCTTCACCAAGGCCAGCACCTCGCTGCCGGGTTTGAGTTCCAAGGCCGCGGCGCTGTCGCGGGTCACGATGGCCACCAGGCGGGTGCGGTCATCCAGTCGCAGCTCCACCTCAGCGCTCATCTCGTCCATGTTCAGACTGATCAGGGTGCCGACCAGCTGGTTACGCGCGCTGGTGCGCATGGACATGCGCTTGAGCAGCGGCTGAAACTCGCGCTGCTCGCCAGTCGCGGATTCGTCCAGTCCGCGCGACACACGGTCCACGGCTGCCTGATATTCCTGCTCCACCGCCCGGTACAGGGCGATCAGCCGCCGTCCATAGTCCGTGAGGTGCGTGCCCCCGCCGTGGCGCCCGCCCACCGAGCTTTCCACCAAGGGCGCGTCGGCCAGATTGTTCAAGGCATCCAGGGCGTCCCAGGCCGCCTTGTAGGACAGGGGCACCGACTTGGCCGCCTTGGAGATGGATCCATAGCGACCGATGGCTTCGAGCAGCCGGATGCGGGTATCGCCCGGAGCGGCGCCCAACGCGGTGTTGACCGAGAGGGTGCCGACCAGTCGGGGTAATCCGTTGCGCGGGGTTGACATCGTTCCAGGATTCAATATATAGAGCACACTATAACGAGAACCGCTATTTGAATAGCAAAACATACGCCATGTCAAGGCGGCGCTATGGTTGAGTTTACCGTTCGCCATGGCCTACGCTGCACGGTTCGTGTCGGTCCCGCGTGGACCGGTGGGTCGAAGTCAAATTTTTCACCGAGAGAACGTCGATATGAAAATCAGTGCACGCAACCAGTTTCAGGGCAAGGTCGAGACGGTCAAGGCCGGCGCCGTCAACAGCGAGGTGGATCTGGTGCTCCCGGGCGGTGAGAAGATCGTCGCCGTCGTGACCAACGAGAGCGTCAAATCACTGGGCTTACAGACTGGAAAGGATGCGGTTGCCCTGGTGAAGGCATCATCCGTGCTGGTGATGACCGACAGCTCCGGCCTGCGCTTGAGTGCGCGTAATTGTCTCGCCGGCACCGTCAAGTCGCTGACCCTCGGGCCGGTGAACGCCGAGGTGACGATTACCCTGGCAGGCGGCGTCGAGGTCCATGCCACCATCACCCACGGGGCCGTGACCGATCTGGGGTTGAAGGAAGGCGGCGCGGCGACCGCGGTGTTCAAGGCGCCCTCCGTGATTCTCGGCGTCCCGGCCTGACAGCGTTATCGCACCGATAAATAGCGCTGACCGCTCGCAGGGGGCGGACCGCACCTTCCTGGTGCGGTTGCGTCCGTCGTCGGGTGGTCGCGAGGACCGATTCATTGATCGATTTCCAACCACCGGTCCTCGGCGACCATGAACTGCATCACTTGCTTGCTGAAGACGTTGCCTTCGGCGATCTGACGACCGAGTCGCTTGGCATCGCCGCTCGTCCCGGAAGCATCCGTTTTTTCGCTCGCGACCCCATGATCGTCTGCGGGGTCGAGGAGGCCGTGCGCCTGTTCCAGTTGTGCGGTGCGCACGCCCAGGCAACGATGCCCTCCGGCAGCGAGGCGCCGCCCGAGACCCTGTTACTGGAGGCGGACGGTCCGGCCGGCGCACTGCATCGGGGCTGGAAGGTCGCCCAAACCCTGATGGAATGGTGTTCCGGAATCGCCACCAGCGCGGCCGGGATCGTCGCCGCCGCGCGGCGCGGTCACCCGGATGCCCTGGTGGCGGGCACCCGCAAGAATGTCCCCGGCACCCGTCGGCTGTCGGTCAAGGCATTCCGCAGCGGCGGTGCAGTGATGCATCGCACGGGGCTTTCCGAGACCCTGCTGGTGTTCGCCGAGCACCGCCTGTTCCTCGGTCAGGAGCCGCCCGCCGAGACCATCGCCCGGCTGCGCCGCCACTGTCCGGAAAAGCGCGTGGTGGTCGAGGTCGCCACCCCGGAGGAGGCGCTGGTCTGGGCCGCCGCCGACGTGCTGCAACTGGAGAAATTCACGCCCGCGGCGGTGGCGGAGGTCGCAGCGGAACTTGCCGCGCTGGGTTCGCTCGCCGTGGTTGCCGCCGCCGGCGGCATCAATGCGCGTAATGCCGAGGACTATGCCCGGGCGGGCGCCCGCCTGCTGGTCACCACGGCCCCGCATCTGGCGCCGCCACGGGATGTACAGGTGCGGTTTCTGCTGCGCTAAACCGCGTCAGGACCCCCGCGCTTCCTTCCAGGTGACGACTGGCCCCCTCAGGCTGCCAGCGGCGCGCCCGTCGGGGCGGCGGTGCCCAGCGCCCGGCGCAGCCACAGGGGTGGTTTGGCGATCAGGCGTTGGACGTGACTGATGACCTCCGGAATCTCTCGGCTCCTCTCCAGCTTCACCGGATAGACCCCCAGATCGTTCACCGTGACCGCATGCAGGTCCGTCAGCCCCTTGCAGAAGAGCATCGCACAGCCGCTGACTGACTCATAGCGAGCCTGAAGCGACTCGCTGCTGACTCCGCCGGTAGGGTCCGCCATGGAACACCCCTGGCCGCCGCCGGGACCTTTGACCGGCGCGCTGCCGCCTGCAGCGCCGGCGCGGAATTGGATGCAATCCAGAAATGCATGGCTATCCGCGCTCACATCATAGATGACGAGCTGCTTGGCATGGGCGAAATGCCCGTTCGCCTGTAATAGATCGTTGGTGGCAATCGCGACCTTGATATGTCCGATCTGAGGCATGACTGAGTCCTCCAATACCAGGCGAGCGGCGGCCGCCGCTCGCCTTGCGCGGTTGAACACTGACCGGAAATCACCGGCCCCCGCTGGGTCGGGCCTGCGCCCGAGCACTGTTTGCGATGCGCCCGGGTCGGGTCACACGCGCCGATCCCGATCGTTGGCGCTCACCAGGTGTTCAGGATCCACTCCCGCTCCCTGGTGTATTCCATGTGCGTGAACATGGCATTGGCGATCGACTCCGCCAACTCCATCGCGCCGCGATAACCGATGGTCGGCTTACGGTAGAGCCCCGCCCGGTCGAAGGTCGGGAAGCCGACGCGTACCATGGGGATCTTGGCGTCGATGGCGATATAGCGGCCCTTCGAGTGCCCCAGGATCAGGTCGAGCTTCAGGCCGTCCTTGATCCGTTGCTCCAGTTCCCACAGGTCGGCATTGTGGACGATGTCGATATCGAAATGGGCGGTGCGCTTCAACTCGGCAATCCGCGGGTCCTTCTTGTACTTGCTGCCTTGGTCATCACCGATCAGCAGCAAGACCGGTTCCAGTTCCACCTCCATGCAGAACTGCGCCAACCCGAGCACCAGATCCGGATGCCCATAGATCGCGACCTTCTTGTTGGCGAAGAACATATGGGCCAGATCAGCCAGGGCATCGAGCGCGATCCCGCGTTCATGCACGAGTGATTCCGGGATCTCCTTGCCGGTGATCTCCTGGATCTTGCGCAGCATGTCATCGGTGTTCTTGATCCCGTAGGGGGTGCTCACCGGATGATGCGGAACCTGGTGCGTATCGCGCAGGAACTCACCGGCAGCCGCCCCTTCATAGCGCGCCAGGGCTAAGGTTCCGACGGCGTTGGCCGTGTCCCGCAGATCTTCGACCGTAGTCCGCCCATAGGTCTTGATGCTCTTATCCGGCAGCATCGGCGAGTCGAAGTCCTCGGTATCCATCAGGATCGTGGCGGCGACGTCCATCTCGGCGAAATAATGCTTCAACAGCGTAATGTCACCGGGATTGACCCAGCCGGTCAGGACATTGAGCTTACCGGTCGGCTCGCCCTTCTTCGCCAGGGTCTTGATCAAGGACTTGACGCACTCGGCATAGCCCGTCACCTGACTGCCCTTGAAGCTCGGCGTATGGACCGGAACCAGATGGATCTCCCGATCAGGCAACTCGGCCTTCAGCGCCCGGTCACAGAGCCGCAGGGTCCCCTCGATATCGTCGCCGATGATCTCGGTGGAGCAGGTAGTGATGAGTGGGATGACCCGCAATTCCGGATAGCGCTTCGCCAGGACCATCACCCCCTCTTCGATGCGCTTCTTACCCCCAAAGACCGCCGAGTCCTCGTGCAGCGAGGTCGAGGCGATCGAGAAGTTCTCTTTGAAGTGTTGGGCGAACAAGAGCCGGACAAACATGCTGCAACCCTGGCCGCCGTGGACCAGCGGGATGCAGTCCTTGACCCCGATACCGGCAAATTGGGCGCCGGCCGGCTGGCAATCGTACATGGGGTTGATGACACCGGCCCGCGCCTTGGGCGCGAGCGTGACCTCGGCCGACTTGACGTCGGCCATTTCGCACGTCGACATAGTAGATTCCTCACGGCTGAGGCGGGTCCGCGGACCCGCCGGATAAACCCGCTCAGTACAGGTGCTGATTGAGTTCGCGATTGGTTGACTTGGTGATGACGTTCTCGACCAAACGCCCCTTCAGCCCGTCCAGGAGCTGCCGGATCTCGGCCTCACCGGATTCGCTGATCCAGGGAAAGCGGCTGTGAAGATCGTCAACCATGATCTTGGCATCGGCGTAGAAGAGCCGCTCCATGGGCGTGGCCAGGCGCGGCGCGTGCCCCGCCAGGAGATTAGCCGTCTGGTCCAACACCCCATCGATGTTCTCCTGGCGATCCCAGGCGCGTGAAAAGAACTGCCACAGACACTTCTCTTCAACATATTCGAGTAGCTCGTCGACCCGCTCGTCCAGCATGGTATTCATCAGGCCGCCTCCCGCAGCCGCTCGGGCATGATCAGGGGCAAGGGATCGCGAATGTCCTGGGCCGCGAGGAACCGCAGCGGGTTATTGACCGCATTGTAGATGTCGCGGGCCATATTCACGAATCCCTCGAAGCCCATGTAAGGCCCATTGTGATAGCCGTGGCCGTTGATATAGGGAATATGCATCTTCTTCATCAACTCGCCCACCCGCGGCCCGGTGAAGATCACGTCCAGCTTGACCAGATCGACGATCTCGAAAAACTCGAGTTCATTGCCGTCATCGATATAGTAGGTCCCGTCCCGGCCGCGCGCGATGACCTTCTCGAAGTCCTCCTCGTGACCGAACTTCGAGGACATGGCGACGACCTCGATCCCCATGTCGTCCTCCACTGCCTTGGTCCAATGCCACAGTCGCGGTCCGCCGGTCCAGATGGCCATCCGCTTACCTTGCAGACGCTCCTTGTACCAATCGAGCTGCGGCTTCCATTTGGCCCATTCCTCGGCGATCAGTTCCTCGCCCCGCTCCTCGATGCCGAAAAAGGCGCAGATCTTGCGGATGCCATCGGTCATATAACCGAAGCCCCAGGTGTCGATGTCGAGACGGGGGATGCCATAGCGCTTCTTCAGCTCGTTCGCGATATAGCCGGAGGAACGGGCGCAATTGACCACGCTGAGCCGCGCCTGATGCATGGACCGCAGATCATCGTAGCTGCCGTTGCCCGTGAAATGGGAGATGACCTGGATGCCAAGCCGGTCCCAATACTTCTGCAGCAGGAAGGTATCGCCCTGGATGTTGAAGTCGCCGATCAGGTTCATGGTGTATTCGCTGGTGATCTCCTTCTCCAGCGTGCCCACCTTCTCATTGATCCAGCCGATATTCAGTACATGGTGGCCCTTGGACTGAGAGACGCCGGAGAACCCCGGGCATTCGACCGTGAAGATATCGACGTCCGGACGGTCACGCATCACTTGCCTGACCGTCGCTTTGACGTCATCGCCGATCAAAGCGGTCGGGCAGGTGGTATAGACGATCATCCGCTTGACGTCCGGCATCTGGTCGAAGGCTTCGTTGATGGCCTGGGCCAGACGCTTGTCACCTCCGAAGACGACATGCTGTTCTTTCATGTCGGTCGACCAGACGTACTTCATGTTGAAGTGGCCGTTATCGGTCGGGTAGCGCTTGGTATGCCAGGTATCGTAGGCGCAACCGATCGGGCCATGGATCATCTGGATGGCGTCTTTGAGTACACCGCCAATGACCAATTTGGCGCCGCAAAAGGCGCAGCCGCGTTCCGACAGGGTACCTGGGATCGTTGGTGCATTGGCGACCGGCAGGCAGGTTGCGGGGTCGTCGTCGGGTGACTTGAGATAGACATGTTTCTGCCGTTCCGGGATATCCGTATCGCAGTTGAGTAAGACCATCGGCATGGCGATTCTCCGGGGAGCGTGCTGCTGGCAAGGGCCAGGAGCAGGATTGAGTGGGAGCCTGGTTGTCGGTCAGACAGAGTGGATTCTGCACGTCCTATGCCAACCCTTCCGGTATGGGAGCATCAGGTTTTCAATAGTGACAAAGGGAGATAGTCAACGGTTTTTTATCAATCAGTTACAGATCTTGACGGGGGGCAGACCGAGTGCACAGCCGGCGATTCTCAGCAATGGTAAAGCGATCAGTCGCGGGGGAGTCGCATCGGCGCTAGGCGGGATCCGGGCATGCGTTCCTGGTGGTACTAATAGGGATACAACGTTCGGATTCGTGCATTCGACATCCCACGCGGGAGAGCGATAGCAAGGCCGATGCGCCGAGTTGCCGGACGACCTGAACCCCGGCCTTGGTGATAAACCCGGCCACCGCGCGATTTGCACGGTCGTGGGTCCGCACAGCGGACCCTACAGGTCTTGGTCATAAACCCGACCACCGCGCGATCTGCGCGGTCGTCGGTCCGCATAGCGGACCCTACGGGTCACGGTGTTACCGTAGGGTCCGCTGTGCGGACCGTCCGCGGCCGACCGGGTTTGAGCATTTGGCGCCCAAGGCTTCCGCCTTGGAGATGTGGGCGCGGGCAGCAAGTGCTGCCCGATGGACTTAGCGGGGGAGTGAGCAGTCGATCAGTGGCCGATGGCCGCGGTGGCCGCGGGGTTCAGGGAGGTGTTCAGCGACACACGCGGTAATGCCGGGTTCAGCGCCCGGCGCGCCGTCAGCTTGCCGAGCCAGGGCGGCGGCCCGTCACGCAGGACGCGCGCCAGGCCCTCGACCGCTGTCCAGGCGCTTCCGCCCGCGGGATCAGGCACCACATAGATCCCGTGTTTGACAAGCTTCACATGTCCGCGAATCCCGATCTTGGCGACAAAAAGAATGCGGCAATCGCGGATCAGGTCCGCCCGCCAGGCGCTTCGGTCATCGGCGCCCTTCCCGCCGGCGGTTCCGCGGACCGCGATCAGCCTGCTTGCGGTGGGGCTGACCTGGAACACCAGGAAGCGTGCGCAGGTCCCGAAGTCCCCGTCCAGCGCCAGACCCTGATCGGACGCCACCGCGACCCGCACCGATCCGGGCAGGTCGCCGTCACGATAGGGCTGGGGCTTCGGAAGCTCCGGGTCCTCGATGTCGACGCCCGCCCGATCCCACAAGTATTGGAGCGCGCGGTCAAGGTAGGCGCCCGGTACCGCACGCAAGGCCCCGCGTCCGGCCATGCGCAGTTGCCGCGCCGACAACGCCTTTAATTTTTGATCGGTCAGGGGCATCCGGACGGCATCGATCAGGATACGCACGAAGCAGGCTGGTGTGACATTCGGCAGTGCCCGTGCGGCCAGCCCGATACGCAAAGCTAATTGAGGACTGAGTTCAGACATGATGAATTACACCTGTCAATAGGGATCGATGCGATAGGGTTCTTGGTATTCGGGGGCATTGGCGGCGGGCTGCTTGGGCGGGTAGTTCACCGCGGCAGCCAACGCCTGATCCACCCAGGCCACCCCGCCGTGATGGATGGCCGCATTCACCCGATTGAGGAGATCCAGGATGTCGTGCCCCTGATCGACGATGATCGGCTGGATGTTCACCGACATCAGCCGCTTGACCGAGGAGGATCCGATCGAGGCGGCATAGACCGCGACGCATCCCTGCAGAAACGCCAGCTTGGCGACCACCTTGTCTTCCGGTGGCCGATCGGACGGCGGCCCGACCTGGTCGCGTGTCGGGGCATAGGGTTCTCCGAATGGCGAGGCCTGATCGGGCAGGACCAAGCGGCGACGCCGAAAGAGCAAACGATAGAGCTTGACGAACAGGGGTATCTGTCGCAGCCGATCCGTCAAGCTGTGCGTACGTTCCGCCTCCGGAATAGTGATCTGTCGGTTCTCGCCCTTCATTTCGACTTTCCCAAACTCCCCAACCCCGATCAGTTCGGCACAACCGCGCGACACGTCGTAAATGATCAGGCGCTCCGCTGCACCGAAATGCATATCCACGTGCGCGTCGTCACTGGAGGCAAAGGCGACCCGGATCATCGCGCACCTCCCGACTGCCGGGCGCCAAGCAAAGCGCTCACGCCGGGCTCGGCCTCCCGGGGGGTCCCTTCCCAGTAGATCGAGCGGTAGGGAGCAATCTCCTGGTAGTGGGCGGCCAGGTGGTTGGTGAGTTCAAAGAGGGTCTGGCTGGTCCCGCGATAGCCGACCCACTGGCGCAGGTGTGCCCCGGCCTGGTCGTAGAGCGGGAACCCTGCCCGCATTAACGGCAGCGCGAGCCTGGACGCGATCTGGGCGCCGTGGGAGTTGGCGACCAGGACCTGCGCCCGCGCGTCGCGGGCCTGCCCCTCGAGGTCCTCCAGGTCGCCGATGGTCACCCGCGCCACCGGCAGGTGCGCGAGGATGTCCGACTTGGCCGCGGCCACCGCCGCGACCGTCTCGATCCCGAGGCTTGCGAACAGGCGCACCAGCGAGGCCAGCAGGTCCGCATCGGCGGCCACCGCGGCGCGCGCCCCCCCGAGTTGGAACTGGCAGTCGACCATGGCGTCCTGGAGTTGGCTGCGCTGGCGCTCGAGACCCGCGGGGACGGCAACACCGGCGATGGCGGCCAGGGTCGCGGTGAAGGCGTCGCAGGCATCGAGGCCCATGAGCCCGTCGAAGCGATGGTCCGGGACACCCGTGCGGTCCTTGAGCAGATCGGCGGCCCGCGCCAGGGACGAACCGATCACCAGGGTGGCGCAGGACTCGCCCAGCCGGGCGATTTGCTGACGGCTGATGCCGCCGTAGGTGAGGGTGGCATAGCCTTCGGCGATCAGGTGGCCGTCCAGTGAGTCGCCGATATCCGGGAGCACGACCGGGCGCAAACCGAAGGCCGCGACCCACTCCTTGATGCCCTCGATATCCCCTGGCGTGAGCATCGAGCCGACCAGCACATTGACCTGCCGGAGACACTTGATCTTGCCGTCGCGCTGGGCCGGGACCAGCGTCTCGATCAGCGCCTCGACCGCGCGGGCAAAGCCGGTCTCCAGGCACCCCAGCGCGTCGCTCGCACTGACCGGGACGACGGCGGTGTCCGCGTACCCTGGATAGGCATGACGAAAGGCCCTGATGGTCGCCGAGATGTCCGCCCCCTGGGTCTCGGAGAGCCCGGTGCTGATGAGCCCGATGAGCTCGGGCCGGTGACGCTCGCAAATGGTATGCAGGGCCTCGACCACGTTATCGTCCGCACCCATGATCGTGACGAGTTGATCCATGGCCGTGGTCTGCAACGGGATCGGCTCGCGAAAATGGCGCATGAAAAAGAGCTTATTGAAGGAGGTACAGCCCCGGCCGCCATGCTCCAGCGGCATGGCGCCGGCGAGGCCGAGGAACGCCAGGGACGCCCCGACCGGCTGACTCACCTTCAGCGGATTGACCGAGAGTGGTTTGCTTGAGCTCAGGATCTCCGGGGCGGTGGACGGCAGCGGGGACATTGACTGGACCTCGATGGGGGCTTCGGCCGGCGTCCCGTTCAGGGCCGGCCGCTGCCACCTGGGCGGCGCCATGACCTGTTGCCAGACGGGATTGTGCAGCGCGGTGACGAGATTGCGCGCCAGTTCCTCCATCCCGCGATACCCGGCATAGCCGACGCTGCGGACATGATCGATATCGAGGAACGGCAAGCGCGATTTGAGCGTCGGGAAGATATAGCGGTCACCCGCGACCATGATGTCGGCACGACAGGCGTCGAAGGCCCGCAGCAAGGCACCCTGATCATTGTCGGCAATCATCAGGGCCTCCGGTCCCATCAGTTCGCGAATGCGCGCCTTATCCTCTTCGGTCGATTTTTCGGTACCGCTGGCGACCACCGTCAACCCCAGGTCCTGCAGCGCGGAGACGATCGACCAGGATTTGTAACCACCGGTGAAGACGAAGGCCCGCTTGCCGTGCAGCCGCGGGCGCAGCGGGGCGATCCGGGCGCGGATCTGCGCCTCCTCGTGCGCGATCAGCGCCTCGGTGCGTGCCGCCAGGTCCGGATCACCGAGCAGCCTGGCGAAACCCCGCAGCGCCTGGGACGTATCCTCGATACCGTAGAAACTACCCTCGAAAAACGGGATGCCGTAGCGGTCCTGGAGGTGTCGCGCCACCGGCAGCATCGCCTTGGAACACACCACCATGTTGGCCGCGGCCCGATGCATGGTCTGGACCTCGCGGAACCGCGCATCACCGGACAGGGTGCAGAGGATGCGCAGCCCGAGCGCATCGAAGAGCGGCGCGACACTCCAGAATTCGCCCCCCACATTCCATTCGCCGATCAGATTGATCGCGTGGGTCGCAATCCCTGGGCGCTGGGCGCCCGGGCTGATCGGGTCCGGCTCACGGGTGCCGATGACGTGCTTGATGAGCGTGTCTCCGGCGATCCGGTTGCCCAGATTCTTATTGCCGTAGAAGCCCGCGCAATCGACCGGGATCACCGGCACACCCCAGCGCTTCGCGGCCGTCCGCGCCACGCCGGCGACATCGTCACCATGCAGCGAGGGCACACAGGTCGAATAGACGAAGACCGCCGCGGGGCGATACCCCGTGATGGCCTGACGCACCGCGGCCAGCAGTCGCTGCTCGCCCCGGCCCATGATCACATCCAGTTCGGACAGGTCAGTGGTCATGCCGACCCGGTACAGGTCGGCACCGCTGGAGCGACTGCCGCGACTGTCCCAGGACGAGCCTGCGCATCCGATTGGGCCGTGAACGATGTGCGCGCAGTCCGCGATGGGCACCAATGCATTACGCGCACCATCGAAGGCGCAGCCCCCTTGGGTCGCGCCGGGCGTCGCTCGGGCACAGCCCGATTTTCCTTTTTTGTTATGGGTACAGGCCGGTTCGTCCTGTAGCGCTTTGAGCTCGCTTGCATTCATTGATCATCTCCCGCTGAGCGATGGCCGCTCGGAAGATGGTATTGCAACGGCGATGCCAACCGTATAGGACCCTGATCACAGGCGCGTTCCCGTTACACCAGCGGCGACGGGAATGTCTTAGAATCAATCAGGTAGGTGGAAGGAGGCAGAGCCGGTGGGCAGTTGCATCCATGCGATCCGGGCGCAAGAAGCGTACGAACGGGAACGCATAGACCCGGCGCGCACATTTCCGAGCACTCGCGCTCACCCGGCTGCTTGACCACCCGTGGTACGGAACCATTCAGTGATCGATGGCTCGATCGCGCCAAAGGGATACGTATCAACTGCCACAATACCAGCCCCGGCAAGCTTGGCCCGCGGACCCTCTCCTACCCGTGCCACAAAGAGTGCCGTGCAGTCGGCCAGGGCACGCAGGATGACATCACGCTTATCCTCGTCGCCGAAGCCACCCTGACAATAATGCTCAACTGTCCTGACCGCGACGAAGCGGACACCGTCCGGACTCACCGCATAGACAGTAAATTCATCCGCATGGCCGAAATGCTGGTTGATCTGTCCATCGCCCTTGGTGGCGACTGCGACCAGGATCTCGTTGGGGTCGGGGGTGACGGTGGGCGGCAAAACAGCGGGGTCGGTATGCATCGGCGGCTCCAGTCATTGAGCGGATCATCATTCAGGGAAAAACAGGATTCAGCGGAACAGCTTACGGTCGAGATCGTACTTTGCCATGCGCAGTCCCAGCACGCGCCGGGTCAAGCCCAGTTGGACAGCCGCATCGGTCGTATTCCCATTGGTCGCCTTCAGTGCGTCAACGATCATTTCGTACTCGATGGCATTGAGTCGGGCGTCCAGCGAACCCGTCGGAGCGGATTCCGACACGACCGGCGTTTGCAGGGATGGCGGTAGGTTAAAGGCATGTACCGCGCCATCCTCGGCCAGGATAATGGCGCGCTCGATGACATTCTCGAGCTCCCGCACATTGCCCGGCCAATGATAGCAGAGCAGCATATTGATGGCCGGCGTGGAAATGCGCTTGACCTCGACCCCCATCTCCTGAGAGAACTTGGTCAGGAAATGGTCCGCCAGTGCAATGATATCGTTGCCGCGGTCACGTAGCGGCGGGATCGTGATCGGGAACACATGCAGACGATAATAGAGGTCTTCACGGAAGGTGCCATTCGCCACCATGTCCGCCAGATCGCGATTGGTCGCGGCGAGGATCCGGATATCGACATGGATGGGCGTATTGCCGCCGACCCGTTCGAAGGTCCGTTCCTGGAGTACCCGCAGGAGCTTGGCCTGCATCGCCAGTGTCAGCTCCCCGATCTCATCGAGAAAGATGGTGCCGCCGCCGGCGTCCTCGAAGCGACCTTTGCGTAATGCGGTCGCCCCGGTGAAGGAGCCTCGTTCATGTCCGAACAGCTCGCTCTCGATGACACTCTCGGGCAGCGCGGCGCAGTTGAATTTGATAAAGGGGCCGCCGGCATTCGGGCTGCTGTAATGGATGGCGCTGGCGACCAGTTCCTTGCCGACCCCACTCTCGCCGAGGATCAGTACCGTGGTCTTGGAGCGGGTCACCTTCTCGATGAGCCCGTAGACCTCCTGCATCGGCTTGGAGTTGCCGATGATATTGGAGGGCTTGAATTTCTCTTTGAGCGCACCGCGCAGACGGCGGTTTTCCGCTTGGAGCGCGACCTTCTGAAGATTTTCCAGCAGATAGAGTTCCACTGCCTGGGCCGTGGTGGCCGCCAGGATCGCCAGAACGCGGGCATCCAGATCGAGCAGTTGCTGGTTCTCATAGACCCGCTCGGCGCTGATGGTGCCCAAGACCTTCTTGCCCCGCTGGATCGGCACGCACAGAAATGAGAGCAGGGTGTTGGCGATGTCGCCGCGGCTGTCGGTGCGATTCAGAAAATTGGGCTCGTCCTTGATACGGGGGATGATCATCGCCTGCCCGCTTTCGACGACTCGCCCGGTGATGCCCTCGCCGAGCAGATAGACGCCGCGGGCGACCTCGTCCTCGGTCAAACCAAAGCTCTCGTGGATGAAGATCTGCCCAGAGTCCGTGTCATACAGAGTGACGGCGCCACGCACCAGCTTCATGTGGCGCTTCATCAACTGCAGCAGGATCTGCAGCGTGGTCGGCAAGTCGCCGGCCTCGGTCACCAGGCGGCTCATCTCGTAGAGCAAGGGCAGGAGTTGAGTCCGGCACTCCCCGAAATCGCATTCACACAGTTGTGGCGGCGCAAAGGCCATCGGCGTCAGGCCCGGCAGTAACGGGCGGTGACTGCCGCGGTGCTCGTGCATGATCCGGGAGCGGGGTGACGGATCGTGACTGAAGCCCGCTGGGTTATCGGTCGTCATAGGTGGTAACCAAATCTGGGCTGAAAAGGCGTCGCCGACGCCTGCTGCCGCGCCGCACGGGCGCGGGCCGCGGGCCGCAGGCAAGGGCTTCGACCCTCTTGGATTGGCGCTATTCTGTACATATATAACGGCAGTGTCAATACCGTCTCCGTTGCGCGTTTCGCCATCGGGAACCCCGCGTTACGCGCGGCAAAGCGCGTCCTGCGGAGACTGCACCGCGGGCGTTTTGTACCGACCTGAACGCGCTGTTCGCGGGTTTTGTACCAATCCGAACAATTGCGATAGTGGGCGTGAGCGACTCCGAATCCCCGAATTCGTACCGATCGGTACGCCCGCCCCGCTTCGTACATTGGCGTTGCGGGCCCGGCGGCTAACGGGGAAGACCATACAGCCGCAGGACGCGTGCCAATAGCGCATAGTGTCAACACCTTGGCGTCACATTGGGGTGGCCGGGCGGAGTCGCACGAGCCATTCGAGCCCCGATCTGGCATACGCCTTGCGATTTCCCGGCAGTCACGCGCCTCGACTGATGCAGCCATAAACGCATCAATCAGGTTCACTCGATGTCAACTTCTCGGAGGTTTGTTATTGACGCTTACAACGGAGCAACCGCAGTCGGTCACCCATGGGATAACCGGTTCCTGGCGCGCTTCACCGGCGTGTTTGAGCAATACGTCGGCGGGCGTCTTGCGGGTGCCGATCAAGCTCCCAGCAAGGTGAGGACCCTGCCTTTGTCGCCATTCGTATCTGAACCGCTCCCGCCTCCGGCATCCTGGCCGGTCGTTCACTCGGATCCCGATAGCGATCAGCACCGGCAATCGGCGGCCCTGGATGGACACCCGATCATCGTGGACGACCTGTCGGTGTGGCGTGGCCGTCACGAGGTGCTCAAGCAGGTCTCGCTCACCATTGAGGCGGGGTCGATCACGGCTATCGTCGGGCCGTCCGGCGCGGGGAAGACGACGCTGATCAGCGCCTTAAACGGTCTGATCCGACCGACTGCCGGCCGGATTCTGATCGGCGGTTTAGGGGCCTTGGATGATCCGGCCCTGCTGCAACGACACCGGCGGCGCACCGCCACTGTCTTCCAGGAGCACGCCCTGATCGACCGCCTGAGCGCGCTGGATAACGTGCTGCTCGGGATGGCGGACCTGCGCTCCGCGTTGAGCCCGCTCCCCTGGCCCCAGACCCTGCAGCGGCGCGCGGCCGAGGCGCTCCTGGAGGTCGGTCTGCTGCATCGCGCCAACGCGCGCACCGCAAACCTGAGCGGCGGCGAGCGCCAGCGCGTCGGCATCGCCCGCGCACTGGTGCGCAGGCCGAGCCTGCTGCTTGGGGACGAGCCCTTCTCGGCGGTCGACCCGGCCCTGACCACCATGCTGGGCGACGAATTCCGCTCCCTGGTGACCGCGAACGGGATCACCGTCGTGCTGGTTCTGCACCAGATCGATGTCGCCCGCCGCCTGGCGGACCGCCTGATCGGCCTGGCCGCTGGTCGCGTCGCCTACGACGGACCGGTCGCGGGCTTCGATGGACACCGGCAGGCCAAACTCTTCCCGGCACCGTCCAAGACGTCGGATGCAATACGCCTTTCCCCCACCAACCAGTGAGATCGCACGCATGAGATCAGTGTCCTTCGTTCGCCGACCCTACCTGTTCTTCGCCGCGCTGCTCGCCCTGGCCGGCCTGTCCGGACCGGCCTGGGCGGATCCGTCCCCCGCCGCGCGTCCGGATAAACTGGTGATCGGCCTGTTGCCGGGCGAGTCCGCACCGACCGTGATGCGGCTGAACGAGCCGCTGCGGGCCTATCTGGAGAAGCGTCTCGAGCTGCCGGTCGAGATGGTGGTCGGGGCCAACTACGCCGCCACCGGCGAGGCCCTGCGCTTCGGTCGGCTCGACATCGCCTATCTCGGCCCCGTCACCTATATCCTGCAGAGTCGGCGGGCCAAACTCGAACCCTTCGCGCGTCCATCCCACGCCATCGTCGGCCCGACCTTCCAGGCCGTGATCATCGTCCCCGCGGATAGCCCGGCCAAGTCCCTCGAGGACCTGAAAGGGGGCGAGATCGCCTTCGGCGACCCGGCCTCGACCTCCGGCACCTGGGTGCCGCGCTACCAGTTGCTGGACGTCGGGCTCGTGTCCGGACGCGACTATCAGTTGCGGGTGCTGGGGGCGCACGATGCCGTGGCGCAGGCGGTGGCGAATCACAAGGTGGCGGCGGGTGGACTGTCCTTGCCGATCTACAACCGGCTGCTGAAGGAGGGCCAGATCGACCCGAAGGCAACGCGGGTGTTGGCGGAGTCACCGGCCATCCCGGAATACATGTGGACCTTCCGCGAAGGGCTGGACCCGGCCTTCAAGGAGGAGATCCGTCAGGCCTTCATCCAGGTCGATGACCCGGCCGCGCTGGGCGTCTTCCGTGCCGAGCGCTTTATCCCCAGCGTCGATTCCGATGTCGATCGGGTGCGGACCTGGATCGATGCGATCCGCAAGGACAACCCCGACGCGGTTCCGCCGGCGAAATGATCAAGACCGACGCCAGGTTGGCGCCATCCGCGTCACCCCCCGACCACCAGGTCGCGGGGATTCTGGCGACCAGTCGCCGCCGACACCGGCGACGGTTGGGTGTCGCCGCGTTGGTGATGCTCGTGGTGGCACTGGCGAGCGGCTATGCCGGGGTGCTGAACCCCGGCCGTTATGCCGACGCCATCCCGACCATCATCCAACTGTCCGCGGATGCGTTGCCGCCGGACTTCAGCCGCTGGCGGCAGTGGGGCCGCCCCCTCCTTGAGACCCTCAGCATGAGTATCGTGGGCACCGCCCTGGGGCTGGTGATCGCGCTGCCCTTGGGGGCGCTTGCCGCTCGCAACATCGCCCCGGCCTGGATCGGCAACCCGGTGCGCCTCCTGCTCAATACCTGTCGTTCGATCCCGACCTTGGTCTGGGGGATCATGTACGTCGCCGCCGTGGGCTTCGGCCCACTCCCCGGCGTCCTGGCGCTCGCCAGTCATTCCACCGGCATGCTCGGTAAGTTCAGCGCCGAGATTCTGGAGCACATCGACCCGGGACCCGGCAACGCCCTGCGCAGCCAGGGGGTGTCCAGCCTCGGCATCCTGCGCTTTTCCATCTGGCCGCAGGTCCTGCCGCGGCTGGTGGACGTCGCCGTCTACCGCTGGGAGCACAACCTGCGATCAGCGACCACGCTCGGAGTGATCGGCGCCGGTGGGCTGGGCCTGGAGCTCATCACCGCTTTTCACCTCTTCGAGTACCGCGAGGCCCTGGCGCTGATCCTGGTCCTGCTCGGTCTCGTCACGCTGATCAATGTGGTCGGCGCCAGGCTCCGGCGCCGGTTCATCAACCCCGAGAGTTAGGGGCGGCTAGTCACAAGGCGCGGGTAACACGCGAAGCGGTAGGCCGGTGGTGCGCATGATCTCCCGCCGAATACCGCCCAGGGTCTGACCCGCCTGGGCGCAATGGGTGCAGGCCCCGGTGAGCCGTATCCGGACCACGTCGCCGACGATTCCGGCCAGTTCGATATCGCCGCCGTCGCGTTGAATCGCTGGTCGGGCCGCCGCAATGACCGCATCGATCATGGCCAGCTCCATGGTCCCGAGATCAGCGATGCTGCGCACGGGTGCAAAGACGGAAGGATCGGAAGCGTCTGGTTCAAGCACTATCGTCTATCCATTATATTTGGGCCTGGCCACTGCGGCACCAGGGTTCTTGGGCGTCACCAACTGAGTTGGACCTCAGATCGACCAATGCGAGGTCGCCATCAGGTTAATCGGTACTCGCAAGTTCAGTGCCACCGCGCGCCAGACGCTTGCCGATGACGCGCTTGCCGGCGAGTGGGTGTGGCGTCGGGCGCGTTGCCAATTAACCGCTGCCCGGTCGCGGTCGGCACATCTGTTCGCTTTGGTACATCACGGCCGGCGTACTGCACGGATACGTCGAAAAGACAGGGTCGAGTTGCGAGGACTACACGCCAGCCTCGCCCACAGTACTGATCGCATCGGCACGAATCTTCATGGATCATAGATAATAGTTAATGCGCTATGCGCATTCTCGGCACAAACTGCGCCGCCTGATGGATTGACAGGCCGCAGCCTTTTTGTGTTCGCCCTAAGGGTAAAGACGAATGATCCTGCTAGTCAACTCCCCCGCACCAATCAAGGACCCAGCCGTATGACCCGCCAACGTATCATCGACCTCATCGCAAGCCTCAGGCCGTTGGCCAAGCTCGATCATCCGAGCGAGATGATCCGGCAATTCACCCCGAACTGGTTCGCTGCGACCATGGGCACCGGCATCCTCGCGCTGGCCTTGCCGCAGGTGCCGCTGGCCGGTCCAGCGCTGTACCCTGTGGGTGAGTGGTTGTGGCGCGTCAACATCGGGCTCTTCCTCCTTTTCACTCTGCTGTACAGTGCCCGCTGGGTCTGGTACCGGCAGGAAGCCCAACGTATTTTCGGGCATAACACCGTCTCCATGTTCATCGGGACCATCCCGATGGGACTGGCTACCATCATTAGCGGACTGATCGTCTTCGGCCTGCCGCGCTGGGGGGCGGACATCGTGCCCCTGGCGCACGTGTTGTGGTGGATCGATGTCGTCCTGTCACTTGGCTGCGGCGTGCTGATCCCCTATCTGATGTTTACCCGGCAGGAGCATCGTATCGATCAGATGACGGCGGTCTGGCTGCTCCCCGTGGTCGCCGCCGAAGTCGCCGCCGCCACCGGCGGGTTGCTTGCGACGCACCTGCTTGATCCCTCAGCGCAATTCGTGATACTCATCACCAGCTATGTGCTGTGGGCCTATTCGGTGCCGGTCGCCTTCGGCATCCTGACCATCCTGATCCTGCGCATGGCACTGCATAAGCTGCCGCACCAGAGTATGGCCGCGTCGAGCTGGCTGGCACTCGGCCCGATTGGAACCGGGGCGCTCGGTTTGCTTGTCCTGGGTGCCGCGGCGCCCGCCATCCTTGGCGCACAGGGGATGGCCGACGTCGGCCTGGTGGCAGCGGGCCTGGGGGTGATCGCGGGGACCCTACTGTGGGGTTTTGGTCTGTGGTGGTTGCTGCTGGCGATCCTGATTACGATCCGCTATTTCCGCGCCGGCGTCCCATTCAATCTCGGCTGGTGGGGATATACCTTCCCACTCGGCGTCTATGCCGTCACGACGCTTAAGTTGGGTGTCACCTTGGGGCTCGGTGTCTTCTCCGCCTTCGGCGCGCTGCTGGTCCTTGGGCTGGCCCTCATGTGGCTCCTGGTCACCGCGCGCACGCTGCACGGCGGCTGGCAGGGCCACCTGTTCGTCTCGCCCTGCATCGGCACATCGAACTGAACAGTCGGTATCTCAAGAGTGGCTTGCGACCCGGTGATCGCGTGTTAGAGCAATCGTCTGAATGGAATCATCGACGAGCGCGAGAACCCCGCACGCTCATAGAAGCGTATTGCGCCCGCGTTCGTGACGTCGGCCAAGAGCGTGAGTCGTGCGCAGCCCCGCCGCCGCGCATGGTCCAGCGCGGCGTCAAGCAACGCCTGGCCGATCCCGCGACCCCGCACCTGCGGCTGCATGATCACATCCTCCAACAGCCCGACGCGCTGCCCGAGATAGGTACTGACGGTATAGAGAATACTCGCCATGCCGACCACCTGCCCATCCTGATCGGCGACCAGAATCTCGCCGATCGACGGGTCCGCAAGGATCAGTCGCAGCCCGGCCTCTTGAAGCCGACGCTCAGGTGCGAACTCGGCCTCCAGCTCGAATAGAATCGCGAGCAGGTCGCACAGAGATGGGATGTCATCGAGGGTGGCGATACGTGATTTCATGTTATTACCGATAGCGACCTTGATCAGGGTGAGGCAAGCGACGTACCGAACTGTTGAGATGCCACCGCGAGTAGGAATAGACGCCCGGCGACAACGCGGGACATCCGTACGCAGAGGTGCAAATTGTCGCGCACACTGACATCCGCGAACGCGCTGCACTGGAGAATCCGCCTTGACATCGTACATGGCGGAACGCCGGAATCAGCCTGTTCGTAAGCGAACGGCGTCGCCATCCCTGCAGTGCAGGCACATGGCTTGCATATAGCTCTTCAATTCGTCGTCAGCCGCGTTACTCATTATGAATGCTCGTCTTTATCTGAATACTCCTATTGCACTTGGATTGATTGCCGTACTGGGACCGCTGCGTGCCTCACCGGACAGCACTAGCCCCGTAGCGACACTCCCGGAGGTACGCGTCTCCGGTCAGGCCATCGCCAATGGGAGTGCGGCCGACGGCTATCGCGTCTCCGACATCGAACTTGGACCGCTTGGCAATCGGTCAGCCCAGGACACGCCGTTCTCGATTTACGCAACCTCCGCCGATCTGATCCGCAACGTCCAGGCGACCAATACCAGCGAGGCGTTGAAATACGTCCCGACTGTCTATACCAATACCGGCGCCAGCCAGGTCACGCCCTACTTTACCATGCGCGGCTTCTCGGCCTCGAACTGGACCTATAACATGGCGGTGGACGGGATGCGCTCATTCGACATCTGGGAGCCGCTGGACGACAAGACCGGCATTCAGGTCATGACCGGGGCAACGGCCTTCCTCTACGGCATCACCTCGCCCGCCGGCGTGGTCAATTATCTGCTGAAGCGGCCAACCGCCGCGCTGCTCGCCGAAGTCACCGTCGGCACCTATGATCAGCAGGTGTATGGGCAGATCGACCTTGGCGGACCAATCGACACCACTCCGGGCCTCGCTTACCGGGTGAATATCGCTTATGCAAATCCCGGTCAGACCGGCGTCGAGCATCAGACCCAGGAGCGCTATGTCTTCTCGGGCGCGCTCGACTGGGAGATCGTACCGGGGACCTTGCTCGCGCTTGATGCCGGCACAGCGCGGCGTTCGCTCGACTTTGCTCAGGCGCTCTTCATGACGACCTCGGCCATCGGTATCCCGAACGCACCGGATACCTCCAGGAACTGGGGGGCGCCCTACACCGGGGCCACCGATTCGACGTCGCGGATCGGCGCGGCGCTGTCGAGCCGACTCAATGATATCTTTACGCTACGCTTGCGCTTCCGCAACAGTGACATCGATCGCGAATATGCTCTGGCGCGCCAGGTATGGCAGAATCGAAAGCTCGACTACAAATGGCGCATGGACGCGCAGGAACCCTGGGCGACGGTCGTCAATCAGTACCAGTTATTTGTGGATGCGGATTTCCAGACCGGTCCCCTGGTCCACAAGCTGACCCTGGGCGGCACTCAAGACGATTTCAGCTCCAGCAACAACGGGTTCCATGGTACGACCTTCAATACCATCTACCCCGGTAACCTGTTCGGTACGCCCAGCTATCCGCCCGCGGCGGCGCTGCCGCGCGGAACATCGACCGCGCAGGAGACGACCTATGGTACCCTGACCGCTATCGATCAGGTGAGTTTCGGTGAGCGCTTCTCGGGCTTGCTCGGTATCACGCAAGCGCGCGTGGACGATTCCCTCGAAGCGATGACTGCCAAGGGCGTCGTATCGACCAGCGACTATGACGACTCGGCGACCACCCCGGCCTTTGCATTGTCGTTCAAACCCGTGTCCGCGCTCACCACCTATGTTTCCTATGTAGAAGCGCTCCAGCAGGGACTGGTCGCCGGACCGACCACCGCCAATGCGGGACAGACCTTCTCCCCCTTCGTGAGCGAGCAAACAGAAGCAGGCGCAAAGGCGACCATTGGCGGCATGGCGCTGAATCTCGCCTATTTCTACATTAACCAGGCCAACCAATACGTGGATCCGGCAACCAATATCGCGTCCCAAAACGGCCAGGCGATCCACCAGGGGTGGGAGTTTTCGCTGACCGGTCGAGTGCTTCGGCAGTTGACGTTGACCGGCGGATTCACGGTGCTCGATGCGCAGATCAAGAAGGCGACGGCCTATGAGGGCAATGTGCCGCAGGGCGTGCCGGAGCAGCTGGCACGGCTCTATGCCGAATATGATCTGGCCGTAGTTCCAGGCCTGACCCTCACTGCCGGCATTTCCTATACGGGCAAGGTTCCGTGGGACCCGGCCAACACCCTCTACGTCGATCCGGTCACCCTGTTCGACGCGGGACTGCGCTACCGGGTCAAGCTCCATGGCAAAGAGACCACCTGGCGGCTCACGGTCGCCAACCTCTCCGGAGAGGACTATTGGACCACCCGCTCCGGCATTCTCTATCTCGGCGAGCCGATGATCGTCGCGGTCTCCGCCACGGTGGCGTTCTGAGGATGAACCGGCGAAGCCGCCAGACCATCGGACGGGGCCTGCTCGCGGTCGGCGGCGCTGTTACGCTCGCCGCCCTGTTGCTGTCGCAGTTCGCCGCAGACCGGGGGCCTCTGGCGGAACGGGTCAGTGCGGCGCCGGTCCAGGTGCGCAGCCTGCAGGATGGGGTCGGCCACCGGATACGGGTTCCCGCCGAGGTGCGGAGTGTTGGTACGCCCGGGATCTCGATGGCCTCGCTGATCGTTGCGCTAGGTGCCGGGAACAAACTAAAGGCCCTGACTCCAGAAGTCCGGGTGAACCCCTGGCTGCGCCGGGCCATGCCGGGAGTGTCCACGGTTGCAACCCCCTTCTCGCGGCCTGCCGGGGTCAACCTGGAGGCCTTGCTCAGGGTACGACCGGACCTGGCGGTGCTCTGGGCCGGCAGTCTGCCGCTGGGCGAATCCTTGGGGCGCATCGGGGTCCCGGTCTTCTATCTCGGTTATGCGAGCCCAGCGCAGATGCAGGCCCAGGTGCGACTGCTCGGCCAGGCGCTCGGACCAGCCGAGGCAGCGCGCGCCGAAACCTTCGTCCGCTACTACCAAGACAACCTGAAGCGAGTCGCCACCCGATTGGCGGATCTGCCGGAATCCGCACGCCCCGGGGTCTATTACACCTCGGTGTCCGCGCTGCGCACCGAAGGCCGCGGCTCTATGGTGGATGCCTGGATCGCGGCGGCCGGCGGAACCAACGTCGCTGCCCGCGCCGGCATCGGCGACGATGCGCAGATTCGCATTGAGGATCTGCTGGTCTGGGACCCGCAAATCGTCGTGGTCATGAAACCCGCCACCCGCGACGCGATCCTGACCGACCCACGATGGAAGACGGTCCGTGCCGTGCGCGAGGGTCGGGTGCTGGTCAATCCTGCCGGAATCAATGCCTGGTGCACACGTGCTGCTGAAGCAGCCCTGCAGGTGCTTTGGGCCGCCCAGTCCTTTCATCCGACGCGTTTTGCCGATCTCGACATCGGCGCCGAGACCCGCCATTTTTACAGAATTTTCTATAACTTGGAGCTAACCGACGACGAGCTGGCGCGGGTCATGCGGGGACTCCCGCCGGCGGATAACCAATTTTCAAACCCGACGGGAGGAGCACCGCGCTTTTGACCTAGAGGCAGTCGAACTCATCCCCGGTCAGTCACAGCGTCCCCAGGAACATGAGTAGGTCCAACCGCTCCCGGTTGTTGACGCCCAGACCGAAACGGCCGTTGTAGAAATCGACCACGTTGCCCAGAGACTTTGCCATACCGTTATGGAAATACGGGGGGCGGGCCGCCAGCCCACGCAGTGCGGGTACCTTGAATCGGTTGAGATCCTGCCAAAGCCCGGTGATCAGGGCACGGCCCGGATCGCTGGTCTTGGCGACCTCGCCGGTGAACCGGTTGCGCAGGGTGTAGAGCGGCAAGTCACGAGTGCGGCGGACTTCGTCACTGGTGCCGGTGTCCATGAACCGCGGCCGGGACTGGCTGCCCAGGTTCGGCGTGGAATGACAGGTGCTGCAAGTCCCGGTGACGGTCGCAGGGCTGCCGAGTTCCGGTGCGTCGTTGAGTCCCCCAACCCCTTCGATCTCAAAAGGCCGGGTGTTGAAGAGTCGTTGGCCGCGGGCGATGGCGGCGCGAACGTCGCCCGGCGCGGACTCGATCAGCTTGCTCCAGGCACTGAACAGGGTGAAGACCTCCGGATCGAAGGGCGCGCCGGTCTTGGCATCCCCGGTGAGGTCATTGATTCCGGAATAGAACCTCTGCTTGGACAAGCGTAGCGCCCCGCCACGCAAACCGACTCCGACCAGCGCGCCGGCTTGGCTATCGATGGCCTGGGCCAGATAAACGGCGGACTCGAAATCGACGATCGAGGTCTTTTGATCGGCGCTGAGCGGGATGCCTTGGGCGTGGCCGGTGGTGGCCGTGTCGGCTTGATTGATCAAGGCGCGATGGATAGGCTTGCCGGCAACGTCCTCCCGGCCGTCCCACATGACGGCGCTCAGAAACCTCAGATTGGCGGTGGGCAGCGGCCGGCGGAACAGGGAGAGTTCGGTCCCGCCGACGCGGACGAAGCCGTAGGGGTCACTGACCGCCACCAACGCGAACTCGGCGTCTTCCGGGATCGGGAGACCGATGCGAAACACTGCCTTGCTCAGCAACATGCTGTAGGCCTGCAGCCGCTGGGCGAGGGTGGCGACCGCCGCCAGCGGGGAAATCGAGCCGTCGTTCGTGCGGAACACCGGGTCGGTCCCGGCGGTAGCGTCGAAGCGCGCCTTCAGGGCGTCCGGGGTCAGGCTCCAGCCGTTTTCCGGCCGATGGCAGGTGTCGCAGGACCGGCCGTTGCTGCCGAGGACCCGGAAGAAGTCGTTGCTCGTGTCGAAGGCGCCCAGGGTGCTGAAGGTGTCGGCAGCGCCCGTGGAATTCGCAAACGCCGAAGGGCTGTCCAGCGCCGCCGCGTTCCCTGCTGCCAGCCAGGCCGCTACGAGGATCTGCAAGGTCCGGGAACGTCCGCAGGCGGGGCCCGGCGGGGCGAACTGAGGACCGGGCCGATTCATACGATCAACGCCCGTCTCGGTTCCATTGGGATCAGTGCGGCGGCCGACAGGTTAACTGCCGGGCGCGGAACGCACGATGATGCGCATGAGATTGGATACGAAACGCCCTCCAGCCTTATCTCCGGGCACAATGAGCCTGAAGCGCCCTTCGCTGTCGTCCAGCGGGGTCTCGATCCCCGCTGCGTCCACGGTTGCGTAGGCAACCAGCACGGGCTGCCCGCCGAAATTGGGCAGCACCTCGGCCATGGACACGACCGACTCGTAGCAGTCGGTGGCTTGGGCTACGAGGTACTTGCGCAGGATGTCGTTCTTGCGGGTGGAGTCGGTCACCACGACGGCCTCGTTGAGTAAATCCAGCAACGGCACGCCGACATAGGTCTTGGTCACCAGACCGGACGAGCCGGTATAGAAACTCACCGTCATCGTCGTGGTGCGATAGTCGGCCAGCTTGGTCGGCGTGAAGGTCTTTGGCGTCTCGACGTTGCCCGCCAGCCGCAAGAAGTTGGAGGCTCCTCCCAGGCAGTCCGCTGCACACTGGGCGGTGCCCAAGCTCAGCAGCAGACTCAGGACGAAGGCCGACTTGACGATACGCGGGGTCAGCATGGATTGCTCCTCATTGGTTGGTTAAATACTACGAGACGCCAGCCGCTGGCCCATCGGCGGGCCGGGGACGCAGTTGACGCTTACCCGGCACTACTCGCCCGGGGCGGTAGACGCCATCCGGGCTATGTTCGTAATTATTTTAAGATATAACGGTGTTCATGACGAATGCAAGCGGCAACTGATGCCGTGCCGCGCGGTTGCGGGCGGGTTTGCGCTTGCAGCCGTCTGCTCGGCAAAGCGGCCCAGGGATGCGGGGTCCAGGCGCGCCTGGAGGATGTGCTCCATCCAGTGACGGACCCGATCCACGTCCGCATCGACGGCCGGGATGAAAGCCTCCGCCCGATAGGCGCGCAAAGCCGCCGGGTCACGCAGCCCGACGAAGGCTTGCCGGATGGACTCGCGCAAGTCCATCGACAGGCCGTTGCGGAAGGTCCACAGATACTCGGGGATGGGGCGCGATTCGGCCAGTATCCGCGCGGCACCCGGATCCACGCGACCCTCGGCGAACAGGCGCTGGAGGATCGGCAGCGATAGCCCGCCCGCCGGCACCGTCCGCCCGGCAACCGCCGCGGCCACCGCGTCGTGGGCGCCCAGGGCGCGGCGCACATAGTCCCGCTCCATCGAGAGCCCGGCCTCCAGCAGCATATATCTGGGCACCCAGGAGCCGGAGGTGGACGCGGAGTCACCCAGGGCGATCTCCCCGCCACGCAGATCGGCCAGGGTCCGGGCCGGGCTGTCGGCAGGAACGATGATGGCGGCCTGGAAGGTGGGGCCGACGCGGCCTCCGTGGGTTGGTCGGGCGAAGGGCTCCAAGTCGACCTGCCGACTTTGCAGGATATAGGTGACCGGTCCCAGATAGGCGAGATCCAACTCCCCCCGCCGCAACGCCTCCCCGGTCGCCACATAGTTGGACCCGACGACCAACTCCACCGGCAGGTCCAGACAGCGCTCCAGATAGGCCCGCAGTGGTTCGTTGATGCGCTCCACCACCGGACGGGATTCGCCGGGCAGCAGCCCGCATTTGATGGTCTTCATGGTTCGGTGGTCCTCAAGGTCCCGGAGGTCGGTGCCGCCTGGGGGCAGGGCGGCGTCGGCGGATATTAGCGCAATATTCGCGCCACCATAGCGGCACTGCTTCCTTTACAAACCTCGCGTTCCGGATCAATGGTGCGCTGGCGGACCGCCAGTTGGGCCAGGCCCGCCCCGGGGCACACGGGCGTACATTCGCGCGGTCCGGGCGTACGTCCGCGAACGCCGATCGGTTGACCAGGGACACCGGCTGGGCCGATCAACACGGTTCATTCGCGACTGGATGCTGAGTGCCCGTATTCGGCAGTGGCATCGCGCTTTCCGATCAACTGGTTGCACCGGGACAACCAACGCATCGCCCGCGGCGGCACGGGTTTTGCGCTGGTTAAGTCTCAAGATGGACCCGTATCCATCAATCCCGGTCAGGAGTCCCCCATGATCCGCGAATTGCGCGAACCTTCCCGCCCGGCACTGACGCTGAGGTCCCAAGCCACTGCCCCAGAGACCCGGATCTCGGACCTGGGCCGCCTGGATCTACTCGGTCGTATGCCGATTCCGTTACGCCGCCCCTTCAAGGCCGGGTTGGACCGGGCCGTCGCCGCCCATCAGGCGGCCACCGGCACCCGACTGGAGTGCTGCTTCCTCTCCGGGAGCGAGTGGTACCGGCCCTTCGACGGGCTGGCCGCCGCGCCCCCCGACACCGGTCTGCCGGGCATGCTGGTCAGTCACCTTTACCACGACATCCTGACCCCCAATCTCCTGGACCGGTACCGCCCCGTCGGGCATCCGCGGACCCGCTCCGACTGGCATCCGGTCTGCAAGGCGGCGGGATTGGCCGACCCGTTAGGCGTCTTCCAGACCTTCGCGGTGATTCCGTTCGTCTTTCTGGTGGACGCGCAACGCCTCAAGGGTCGGCCAGCGCCGCTCAGTTGGAGCGACTTGCTCGACCCGTGTTGGGCCGACGAGATCGTCTTCGGCGGCTGGCGCCCGAATGATCAGGTCCCCTATCAGGACTACAACAGTTACCTGCTGTACGCGCTGCACCAGGAATATGGCAGCGCCGGGCTCAGCGCCTTCGCCGCCAATGTGCGGCACCTGCAACACAATATTCGCACCGCCACCCAGGCCGGTTCCAACAGCCGCAACCTGGGGGCGATCGCCATCCTGCCCTGGCTCCAGGCGGACCTGTGTCCGCGGCGGGAGCGCACCCGGGTGGTCTGGCCTGCGGATGGGGCACTCGCCATGCCCATCGGGTATCTACTCCAGGCGTCGGCCGCGGCGCGGTTGGCGCCCCTGGTGAACTATGTCACCGGTCCGGCCCTGGGAGCCGTGCTCGCCCGCAATTGCTATCCGCCGGTGGCCGCCAACCTGGCCGGGACCTTCCCGCCCGGGGCCCGGCTGAAGTGGCCGGGTTGGGATCAGATCCGCGATCAGGACCTGGCCGTTGCCGGTCGGCAGGCCGGCGAGTGCTTCTTCGCCGCCTGGTCTGGTGACGCGACCCGGCGAGAGGGGGTGCGGGCATGCAGTTGATCACCGTGGCGGGTTCCCCATCAGTGGGTAAGACCTCGGTCATCCTGCGGGTCGTGGACCTGCTGCGGCGCGATGGTCTGAAGGTAGGCGTGGTCAAGCTCGATGCCCTGTCCACCTCAGACGACGAGCGCTATGCAGGTCACGGCATCCCGGTCGCCGTGGGCCTGGCCGGAGGTCTGTGTCCGGATCACTATTTCGTCTCGAACGTGGCGGACTGCCTGGCGTGGGGACTGCGCCAGGGGTTCGATCTGCTGATCAGCGAGAGCGCCGGGCTGTGCAACCGCTGTTCGCCCCATATCAACGGGGTCTTGGCGGTCTGCGTGGTCGATGCGCTGGCCGGGGTGCAGACCCCGAAAAAAATCGGGCCGATGCTGCGGCTGGCGGACCTTGTCGTTATTACCAAGGGGGATATCGTCTCCCAGGTCGAGCGCGAGGTCTTTGCCTACCAGGTTCGGCTCGCTAACCCTGGGGCACGAGCGCTATTCTGCAATGGGATCACCGGCCAGGGCGCCACGGCGCTGGCGGCGCAGTGCCGCCAGGCCCCGCCCACGCCGACGCTGGAGGGCAGTCGCCTGCGCTTTCCCATGCCGGCGGCTGTCTGTCCCTATTGCGTGGGCGAAACCGCCATCGGCGAGACCCACCAACGCGGAAACGTCAAGAAGATGCGCTTCGCCGATCGCGCGGAGTCCCCATGAACAGCATCGCCGACATGCCCTTGGACGCCCTGCTGGCGGCCCATCCCTGTGTCGCGGACTTCATCGCGGCGCTGGGACTCAGGGCACCCGAACAGCCGCTGCCTCTGGGGGGCTGGCTGGCGCTGCTGGCCGATGAGGACTTGCTGGATGCGGGCATGGAGCGCGGCCAGATGCTGGCCCATATCCAGCGCCTGATCGACGAGGTCCAGGCAATGGCCGCCGCCGCGGGGCGGCGCGTGGGGAGCCTGACCCTGATCGGCGGGCGGGATAAGTCGGGGGCGCCGGAGGCGGTCCGGCTCACCGTGCAGGCGGGGGAGGTCTTGTGTGTCGTGGGTCCTACCGGGTGCGGCAAGAGCCGGCTGTTGGCCGATATCGAGTGCCTGGCCCAGGGCGACACGCCCACCGGACGCCGGGTCCTGGTGGACGGCCAACCGCCGGGCGACGACCAGCGTGATGCCCTCGATCGCAAGCTGGTCGCCCAGCTCTCCCAGAATATGAACTTCGTGGTGGACCTGGGCGTGCGGGAACTGGTGACCATGCACGCCCAGTGCCGCATGGTGGTCGACCCCGAGGCCATGGCCGAGCAGGTCATCGCCTGCGCCAACACACTGACGGGTGAACAGTTCTCCCCGGAGGTGCCGGTCACCCAGCTCTCCGGCGGCCAGACCCGGGCGCTGATGATCGCCGACGCGGCCCTGTTGTCGGCCTCCCCGGTGGTGCTGATCGACGAGATCGAGAACGCGGGAGTCGACCGCAAGCGCGCCCTGGACCTGTTGATCAGTGGCGAGAAGATCGTCTTCATCTCGACGCACGACCCGCTGCTGGCCCTGCGTGGGCACCGGCGCCTGGTGATTCGCAACGGCGGCATCGCCCGGATCATCGAAACCAGCGCGCGCGAGCAGCGCAATCTGGTGCGTATCGAGGCCCTGGATGCCGCGGTGATGGCGATTCGCGAGCGCCTGCGCCAGGGCGACCTCATTGAGGAAGACGTCCAGTGGCCGACCTGAATGATGAGGGCGCAAACCCGGCCCTGGACCTCTTGCTCAACCGCCGTTCCCACCATCGCCTGACCGACCCGGGCCCGGGGGACGCGGCGCTGGATCTGATCCTGCGGGCGGCCCTGCGGGTTCCCGACTTCGGGCGGCTGCGACCCTTTCGTTTTCTCGCCGCGCGCGGCGAGGGCCGCATTCGCCTCGGTCAGGCTCTGCAACGGGCCGCGGTGGCCGCCGGCCGGCCCCCGCACGTGGTGGAGCGCGCCCCGCGGATGCCGTTGCGGGCGCCCCTGGTGATCGTTGCCATCGCGAGCCCCCGTGCCGACCAGACGGTGCCGCTGTTCGACCAGCAACTGTGCGCTGCCGGCACCGTGCTGACCATGCAGTTGGCCGCCCGGGCGCTGGGTTTCAGTGGGGTCTGGCGCTCCGGTTGGCCGATGTATGATCGCGGGGTGCATCGCGAACTGGATCTCACCGAGCAGGAGCAGATCGTCGGCTTCCTATACCTCGGGACCCCGGTCCAGGACACCGACCCGCGGCCCCCGGCGAATCACCCCAGTGACTATCTGGTGTGGCTCTGAGCCGGACGATGCACTGCGGGATCGAGTTTGAGTATCTGCTCGTCGACCAGACCGGGCCCGAGCCGGGACGTATCCGCGACTTCACCAACCTGTCCTTCGAGACGATTCGCGACCTGCTCGAAGAAAAGCCGGGGCGCGACGATCCGACCCTGGCCACGGGTGACTTGGGGATACGCAGCGGCTATTGGTATCTGGAAGGCGACGAGCGCTCCCACCCCGACGGCCGCTTTCGCACCATGGCGGTGAAGGGGGTGGAGATCCGCACACCGGCGTGTCCGGACATTGCAGGGGCGATTGCCGAACTGCTCGCCATCGAAGCGCAACTGACCGAGGTCCTGGCCCGCCACGGTCTCGGGCTCGCCATCGTCGGGTACAACCCGGTACGCGCCGGCTATGACTTTGAGCCCCCGCTCAACCCCTTTGAGCAGGACCTGCGCCGCGTCGATCGCAGCTTCGACGGCGCCGAGGTCTATACGCTCAGCTACGGACCGGATATCAATCTGTCGATGCCCGACTGGACTGCCGAGCAGAGTCTGAACGCCGCGCGCAAGCTCAATTGGTACAGCCCCTATCTGGTCCCCTTCAGCTTCAGCAGTCCCTTTGCCGCCGGTGCGATCTGGCCGGGCCATTCCAAGCGGACCTTCGAGCGCGCCGCCTGTCGACCGGCCGTCAAGCTCTTTCTCGGGCCGGCGGACCTGCCCGAGTGGGCGCCCCGTTCCCGGCTGATCGCCCCGGCCCGACTGCCGGGGGAGGCCGGACGGATCGAGTACAAGGCGTTCGACGCCATGCCATCGCTGGATCTGCTGATCGCTTGTTGCCACTTGCTTGAAGGGGTCTGTCTCGCCGACGATCTCCCCGCACGCGGCGAGGAGACGGATCTGGCGCTCTACCGGCAAGGGGCCGTCAACGGATTTGCGGACACGGCCATCCGGGCCGGGTCGAACGAGGTCCTGAGCAAGGCCAGGACCGCCTTGTTCAAGGCCGGGAGGGCGGAGGCCGTTGCAGCGCTGGCCCCATTGGAGCGACTCCTGGCCGCCCGCCGCACCCCCGCGCACGACCTGCTGAGGGCCTATCGTGAGACTGCGTTGATGTACCACCGCGGCGGCCAACGGGCGACCTGATCAGCGCAGCCCCGCACCGGGACTACCGCGGCATCCGCGCTTCCAAACTCAGCGCGGCAACCAGGTCCCCTTCGTCCCCGTAGGGTTGCAGGCGGCGATGCACCAGCCAGCGTCCGTCCAGGAGGCGCCAGGCATAGACTGACTCCCCGTAGGTCAGCGCCGGATAGAGATCGTCGTCGTCGTCCAAGCGCAGTTCGATCAGCCGGTAGTCGCACGCGCAGAAACAGGGTTCGCCCAGCCGGTCACGGCCGATGACCCGTCGTGCGGGGACCTCATATTCCCGATAAACCCGGAAGGACAGCGGGACCACGGTCTTGTCGCGCCATTCGGCCGGCAAGTGCGACTGCCAGCGGGGGTGGCAGGGCTGGTCGGGGTGTTGTCGAGGTCCTTGCGGTACCTTACCGAAGATACAGGGCGCGCCTGTCATGGTGATTGCTCCGGTGGTGCGGTGGTTCGGTGGTTCGGGTCGGATGACGAGATCCGGCCCGCCAGGTGCCGGAACTGGGCTCGCGTGTTTATAACGTTAGAATCAATTGCGCCACCACGGAGCGCGGCGCCCCCGCGTAATAGGCGACGCTCTTGAGCGGAGCGCGGGTGTCGCAGTCAAGCTGAGCAGGCCCGGCTCGCTCCAGTCACGGGATGGCACGGCCGACTCAGCCATGGGCCGTCACCGGTGCCCGGATCGACCCTGGTCCTGTGGTCGGCCGGGTGATCGGACGCCCGGCCAGTGCCGGCACCAGGGCCAGGCGGCCGCCGGGGAGCCGGTGGATGCTGACCTCGATCCCATAGAGGGTGCGGATCGTGGCCGGTGTCACCACGGTTTCGGGGAGGCCGTCCGCCAGCAACCGGCCGCCGTGAAGCAGCACCACCCGGTCCGCGGCATTGAGTGCATGGTCCGGATAGTGGGTGGATGTGACCAAGATCCGGCCCTCCGCTGCCAGTTCGCGGATCAGGTCCAGCAGGCGCCATTGGTTGCCGAAATCGAGACCGGTGACCGGCTCGTCCATCAGGATAATCTGCGCCTCCTGGACCAGGGCGCGGGCGATCAGGCAGAGCTGGCGCTCGCCGCCCGACAGCTCGGTGAACGGGCGGTTCGCCAGATGGCCGATCCCGAGCCGCTGCAACGCGGCGTCGACCGCGGCGCGGTCTATTAAACTCAGATTGCGAAAGAGCCCGGTCCGGGGGATGCGTCCCAGGGTCACCAGATCCCGGACCTGATAGGGGAAGGGAACCGTGTGACTCTGCGGAACATAGGCGATGCGCCGCGCCGCCGCGCGCCGGCTGAAATGGGTCAGCCGCCGCCCGTCCAGGCAGACGGTGCCCCCGTTGGGCACCAGCAGCCCCAGCATCAGCCGCAGCAGCGTGCTCTTGCCGCTGCCGTTGGCCCCGAGCAGCGCCACGACTTGCCCGGCATGGAGGCTGAGACTGACTCCGCGCAGAACCGGTGCACCGCGCGACCCACCGATCGAGCCGGGGTAGGCGTAGTGCAAATCCCGCGCCTCCAGCAGGGGCGTTGCGCTCATGGCCCCCACCCGCGCCGCACGTTGCGCAAGCGCGCCGCGTCGTCCCCCATGGCGAGCGCATCCAGCGCGCGCCCGAGCACCGCCAGCCCCAGGATGCCTCCGAGCATAGGTGGAGCGAGCCGCCACAAGGTCGCGCCATCGACCTGACCGAGACTCCCCATCAGCCAGTAGACAATGGTCGGCAACTGTTCGTAGGGGTCGGCCAGATACTTGGCCAGGGACAGCAAGGCCGTGAACAGGGCGCCGGAGAAAATGCCGCCCAACACCAGCATCACCAGCGATGGGGCGCCGAACAGTCGGCCGATACCGACGCCGATCAGCATGGCCGCGAGCCCGCCGCCGATGGTCAGGAGTTGCACCAGCCACCACCCCTGCGCCGCCAGCAACCCCAACGCGGCCCCGAAGCTGGCACCGGCCAGCACGCCCAGAATTCCCGGCGAGACCAGTGGATTGACGAACACCGCCTGATAGGCAGTGCCGGATGCGGCCAGCGCGGCGCCGATGAGCACGGCCGCCAACACCCGCGGCAGTCGAATGTCATAGACCAGACTGTGCAAGAGGGCGACGCGGGCCGGTTCCGCGGCCGGGTCCGTAAGACCGAACAGGGTGGACGCCACTTCTCCCGGCGTCAACGGGAAGCGCCCATAGGATAAGGACAACAGCATGGCGGTCGGCAGCAGCAGCGCGAGTGTCAGCAGCCACCTGAACGGATGAAACCCCGGGCCCTGGCCCGATCCCGCGGCCGGAGCGGCGGCGACCAATGACTCGGAGTCCGCGGGTTGGCCGGTGTCGGACACCCTGTCCGCGGCCGCGTCGATGGCCCGCCATTGGGCCGGACGGTTCAAGGCGCGGTCCTCGCGGGGGCGGCGGTCAACAGTGCCTCGAATTGAGCACGAGTGGGCTCAACCCCGAAGAACAGCCGATAGAAGGCTCGGGTCTCGGCCTCCAAGTCCAATGGCAGGCGTTCAGGATAGAGCGCGTTGGCAAGCCATCGGATGCCGAGTGCCCGCATGAACGACGGCGGCCGATCAATCCAGTTGAGCGGCTGCCGGGGGATCAGAATCACCCGGTCCGCGGCGACCGCCGGCACCTGCGCCCAACGGGGGTCCTGACGAACGGTCGCTGCAAACTGGGAGTCCTGGACCAGCAGCACCTGGGGCGCCCACAGTAAGACCTGTTCCAGGCTGACCCGCTCCTGTCCGACCATGGTCTTGGACGAACAGCGGTAGACGTTATAGGCCCCGGCCAGGGCGATGACCTCGGTATGAAATGAGGTATTGCAGTCGGTCGCCAGACCATCCGGACCCTCGGCGTAGTAGACCCGCACCTGCTTCGCTTCCGGAATACCGGACACGGCCGCCGCCACCCGCGTCTGGGCATCGCGGATGTAGTCGGCCAGTTTCCGCGCGCGCGCCTCCCGGCCAAGGATCCGCCCGGCCAACATAAAGGCCGGCGGCCAGTCGTCCAGGGTGTCGAGCTTCAGATAGAACACCGGCACACCGATCGCGCGAAAAGGCGCCTCGATACCCGCCCGGTCCAAATCGGAGAAGGCGTTCTGCCAGGCGAGAGCCAAGTCCGGCCGGATCTTCAAGAGGGCTTCCGGATTGACGCGCTGGCCGTGACCCATGGCACTCCCCAACACCGGCAGGTCCGTCGTGCCGGAACGCAGATAGGCACCGGAACCAGGGGCAAAAGGGATATTGAGCGCGCTGACCAAGTCCGGCGCCAGGGCGTAGAGCAGCGCGGTCAAGGGAGGCGCGGCACCGAAGGGCCGGGTGACGGGGTCAGGGATGGTCACCACGTGTCCGGTCATATCCGTCAGCTCTCGGGCCTGAACGGCTGTCGCTCCGGCCACGAACAGCAGAAGCAGAGCGAGCAAGGCGGCACCGGTTCGCCTGCCGGCGAGATGATCCACCTGGTGGTCCGGACACCGCGGACGATCGATGACGCGATAGTGGTGACGGTGCGGGAGTGGCGAAAAGCGCATCGGAGAGGGACTCTGTATTCAGTTTTCGTTATTTCATATGCAGACTTTATGCCGTGACATAAATTTTCTGAAACATACAAGGAAATCTGAATCTCAGATAGTCGCGATTTTCCAGATAACATAACGAAACTGGTCGGGAGTCGGACAGCTCGGGCAGGCCTGTGCGCTTTCCGACAAGCGTGGAGTGGCCTTGTGCGCTGAGCGAGCAGCGCTGAAGGCGTGGCCGGGCGCGCCACGGAACGGGAGCTCGCCAAGCGCGTTATTGTGTGCGATCAGCGTTGGGTGTCGCGGCCGACCTGAAACTGGTCTGAAGCTGACGCTGCCCTGGGTCACCCAAGCGGTGAATGACAAACAGCACCTGGTGCCGATGCTGGAGCGCCTGCAGGCGCTGCCCGCGGACGTCAACCAAGGTGGAGCAAGCAGTCGCCGACACGTGCTATTTCAGCGCCGACAACGTCGCCACATGCGAGCAGGCCGGGATCGAGCCACTGACCGCCATGGGGCGCGATGCCCACCATCCGCAGTGGTCGGAGCGCTTGCGCGAAGTCCACCGGCAACAACTCAGGCGCTTTATGGTTCGTGGTTTCCAGGGAACTCATCAAGCAGAAACCTCGAAGTTCAGTCCATTAGGATGTAAATTTGGATTGTGGAAAGGATCGTATTGAAAATACCTTGGATTTCGTTCGTACATGTGCGCACGATCCCGCGCCAGGCGTGCCGCCTTAGTCGGATCGCAATCATCCATACCACGAGACGCGGACTCGTGATGAATCAGGCTCACGGCCTGAACCACCACGCCAAAATATCCTGCATCGCGCAGCCGCAAACAAAGATCAATATCGTTATAGGCGACCGGCAGAGATTCGGCAAAACCACTCACCATATCAAACTTCGTTCGCTCAACCATCAGACAGGCACCAGTCACTGCAAGCCAATTGTACTCCAGTAAGTTGCGCATGAAGTAGCACGGATCATCGCGGTGTCTATTCAAGAACGCATGATGGGGGCCGCCTTCAAGATTCAGCACCCCCGCATGTTGCACGACTTCACCGCCGGGATAGAGCAGCTTCGCCCCAACGGGCCCGACGTGGGGCAACTGCGCATACCCCCCCAAACGCTCAAGCCAGTCGTCCTGCAGGACTTCGGTATCGTCGTTAAGAAACACAAGCAACTCACCAATGGCCGCGCGTGCTCCGATATTATTCAACTCCGAAAAATTGAAAGGCGCATCATACCTGATCACTGTCACGCCACTCTGCTTACCCAATTGCTGAAGGTAAGCCACTGCGTCCGGGGTGACCGAACCATTATCAAGAATAATGATCTCGAATTTTCGATAACGAGTAAGATCGTGGATCGACTCAATACACCGTCGCAATACCTTTTCATTATCCCTGGTCGGAATGATAATGGAAATGAGCGGATATCCCATCAGATCATACGCGACCCGAAAGTAACCAGGGACCTGGAGAATAGGCTCAACCCGGCCAGACAAACCACGACGCGCCAAAGCGTCCAGACGAACATGCTGAGACGCGGCCGAAGCATACGGTGTAGCGGCAATGTCCGAGGCCGTCGATGCAGGATTGATACGCCAATGATACAGCACTTTCGGAACATGACTGATCCGCGCTGTGATCTCAGTAATTCGCAACACCAGATCCCAATCCTGGCACCCATCAAACTCCGGCCGTAAACCTCCTACGGCGTTCACAAGATCACGACGAACGCATGACACATGGCAGGTATACATGGTGCTCATCATCGTATCCGGCGACCAGTCCGGCTTGAAATGAGGTTCGGTGAATAACCCGAGCTCGGAAAGCTTGTCCTCATCACTGTAGATATAATCAGGACGCTCTTGCGCAATGCAAAGCGCCAGCTCGTAAAGGCAGTCGACCGTCAGCTCGTCGCCATGATCCAAGAAGACGACGTAGTCCCCGTCAGCGACCTCCAATCCGGCATTTGTCGCTCCCGCGATCCCTTGATTCCGGGCAAGGCGCCATACGCGTACCTGAGGATGATTAATTCCGTTCAACAGCAGTCGGGTCTCCTCGGACGGGCTCGCATCGTCAACAAGGATGAGTTGCCAGTGAGGGTACCACTGACTCGTAACAGATCCTAGGGCAGCCTCAAGCAACTCCGGAGTCGTGCTGTAAACCGGTACGATAATCGAAAAAAAGGGAACGAACGCGAGCTGAGCGATCCGCGCATCAATGTCCAGCGGCCTCTGCGGCTCCACATAGGTGTACTCTGTCGCCCTCGCAGTCAGCATGTAATGTCCGGACGGATCACGGGTGATCGAACAGGCACCCTGGTCTTCCGCTGCACTCAATCCCGCCCGGGCCTGAGTCACTGACTGGAGAGCGCGGTGTCGAGTTCCGACGCGCGATTTGATACCCTCGAAGCCTTCCTCGAGCACAACCTGAAACAGCCGCTTCAGTCGCGTGAGCGATAATTCATTGTCGAGAAAATCCTGTGCCACACGATAGGTATCCCCTGCTTTAGTCCATAGCAGTTGAACGTCCCGCTTCTTGCGTACCAACCCACCTCCGGCGACGCGAACCGGCGTCGTCAGTCGCCAACTCGTAGACCGATAGATTTCGGTAATGGCGCGACGCAGTTCAGTAATCTGTCGTTCCCTATCCTCCAAAGCCGCTTTCAGCTCGGCAATCTGCGCTTCGTACTCATCCCGCCCCTCGCTAAACGGGGGTGAAGAAACAAAAGGTATATCGTCGATCGATTCGCTATTCATCAGATGTTATCCCGATTGCTACGTCGTTCGCCTTGACCCCTGACCGCTTCGCCCGGTCGTTTCCCCAACGCCTCAAACGCATTTTATCCGATCTTTATAATTTATTGGCCATGCCTGCACCCTGCAAAACTCCCGCACGAACGGGCTCTGGCCATAACCCCAGGCGACCTTTTGTCTCGGTTCCGGATCGGCCCTCGAGCGATCTTAGAGACTGCGCCAGCAAGACTCGTTTTAGACACCATCATCAGTCGAGCTACCGAACAAAGCGCGCACTACGGCAGAACCCTGAGCCTCTGGAATATAGCGGAGCAGAGCAAAGTCCGCCGCCGCCATCGCCATGTCCGAATAACGCGGAAAGCGATCGATTGCGAGTGCGAGCTTCTGTCGCCAACAATGAGCACTGGCAATGAACCCTGTTGTTCCGTCGAGAACTGCACGCCGCAGGGAAAAAGTTGGAGAGGCGATACTGATGGTGCCTACAGCCGACGCCTCGAATATTTTCAATTCGGATTTGCAATTGGTGAAGGCGTTATCCTGAAGCGGAACCAGATTGATTTCCACCTCACCGATCAAACGCTGCAGATTCAGTATGTCCTGCAAAGGAAAGAACTCGACCCGATTGGCGAATCGCGCAAACCGGTTACCGAGTTCCAGGAAACCGACGATTCGCAGCACAATGCGAGGATCGCTGTTCATCAGACCCGTCAGCGCATCCGCAATGATCGAAAAATCACGACGGTGGGTAGGCGACCCGCTAAAGTATCCGACATGGATGCGGCCATCCCGAGCAAAACCGGAAGCACGTTTTTTATCAAGAATCCGCGCCGAGTGATCAAGTTGCTCGCGATTCATGAAGTTGGGAACCACCGTGGTCGGTAAACGACTGAACTCGCGGACGCGCTCGGCAAGATAGTCATTCGTGACAATGACCCCATCACACAGTCTCAGCAAAGCACCATAACGCCCTACATCCGCGAACCAATAATCCAGATCGACTTCTCGGGTTGGGTGATCGAGGTAATTCAAGATCAGATGAACATATCGGCTATCGAACACCAGGTCATCGACGTCGTATAGAACCTTTTTCCCCTGAGCGCGCGCTCGCGTAATTAATTGCGCAAAATCAATAGAGTATTTGGCGTGGCAAATGACAACGACGTCGGTCCGTGCGAGGATTGCATCAAGGTGACAAAACTCATCGGCAAAGAACCAACTCGCACCCACGGGCGCACCGGTAGCAACGATTGCCTCGATCATGTTCAAGACACGATAGCGAAAGGTACCTGTATTCGGTCGAGGATAGAAATACGCGACACTGCGCAACCCCTGCCGAAGCTCAGCCAAACGTTCCGCGAACGACTTTGTCGATGGGTCGGAATAATCGGAAGCGGGGAGATTCGCTAAAAACATGCATCATGATCTCAAGGAAAGACGCCGGTCGGTGATGATCACGCCCAACCGTCGCCGAACAAGGCATCGATCAAGTCCCGACTCTGGGTCTCAGGTACATAGCGGCACAAGGCCGACTCCGCCGCCGCCATAGCCATCTTTGGATAGGTTTCAAATCGCTCGATCGCGAGAGAGAGCACCTGAGGCCAACGATGAGCCGGCGCAATGAAACCCGTTTCCCCGTCCCGGATCGCTCGACTCAGAGTAAAACTTGGAGAAGCGATGCTGATGGTGCCGACAGCTGACGCCTCAAACACCTTCAGTTCAGACTTACAGTTTGTGAATGCATTGTCTTGCAGCGGCACCACATTGATCTCTACTTCACCAATCAAACGCTGCAAATTGAGTATGTTTTGCAGCGGAAAGACCTCGATCCGACGAGCGAATCGGCGGAACCGCGGGCCAGGCTCCAACATCCCGACAATCCGCAATACTACCCGCGGGTCCGAGTCCAGAAGACCCAGCATGGCGTCTTCGATGATAGCGAAATCGCGACCGTGGGTTGGCGAACCGCTGAAATAGCCAACATGGATACGGTGATCACGGGAAAAACCTGATGAGCGCTTCGTATCCAGGATATGCGCCGAGTGGGCAAGTTGAGCACGATTCATGAAATTTTGTACGACGGCAATCGGCAGGCCGCAGAAGTCCCGCACGCGATCGGCAAGGTACTCATTCGTGACAATGACACCGTCACACAGCCTCATCAAAGCGCCATGGCGCCCCAGACGGGCAAACCAAAAATCCATTTCGATATCGTGCATTGGCTGATCGAGGGTATTCATAACCAAGTGGACGTATCTGTCATCGAACACCAAGTCATCAATGTCATAGAGCACGCGCTTCCCCAGGGCGCGGGCGCGCGCAACCAGTTGGGCAAAACTCACGGAGTATTTGGCGCGACTGATGACGATCACGTCAACCCGCTCCAGAATAGCGTCAAGGTAGATCAGCTCGTTACCTGAGAACCAACTCGCACCTACAGACGTATCGGTTTCCGCGAGCGACTCAATCATGTTGGTAACGCGATAACGGAAGGTGCTGGTATCCGGCTGATCGTAGAAATAAGCAACGTGATGTGCTCCCTGCACAAGGCGCGCCAGTCGGTCGGAAAGCGCTTCCGCTCTAGGGTCCGCATAATCGAGAGCGGGGATCTTCATTAAGAACATGCTTGCACTAGCGCGCTAGCGCGTTAAGCACCGGCGCAAACGCTGCGTCCCAATCCCGCTGAATACGTGCGTTTGCATAGTTCGACTGCCGCTTGGGCTCATCAACCGCCAATTGTGTGGCGTTACCTAAAGCCATGACGAGATCTTCCAGAGAAGGATCGACACATAGGATATTGGCGCAGTAGTCGACGAGTGATTGCTTGAGTCCGTAGCGATTGGTGACCACGACAGCTCCGCTCGCGGCGAGAGCTAATGATGGATAGCTCGGGCGAGGGGTAGAGGTTAACGACAACCCGACATCGACTTGGCGAATCAATTGACCATACATACTCAATGGTAAACGGTCGGAAACGCCCGGCCTGAGACCTCCCGGGAGTTCAATCTTGGGAAGGTCTTCGCCAACGAAATGAAGGTCCCACTGTTCCGGTGGCAAAAAACCGCTCTCCATCGCGCCGACGACGGCCTCCAGACCACGCAAGAACAGATCCTGCGGCTGGTGAGGTCGCGCGTAGAAGACAAATCTACGTTTACGTGCTGCGGGCTTAGGCTCTCTATAGTAAAGCGTCGACGGAAAGGCCAACTCAAAGGCGAGGCCGTTAGCCGCCACGCCGGCCATCCCTGCAGAGACCAAAGAATTGTAGAGGGCCGGAGTGCTGACAATGAAACGCAAGCGGTGGTCGCAAAGTGCTTCACGGCAACGGATTTGCTGATCACCCGCGGGATGATAAAGGCGCTCATCGTCCTGCACCAGGTAAATAACGTGCGAGGGATCGAAGTTCTTTAGCGCGGCCCACGTCGTCGCGTACGATGTCGTCAGCACGAGATCATTGTCAGCGACAGCAAGCCCCCGGGCATCCACCTGGGCTGGAGCGTATTCGAACTCGAGGTTTTCCGTATAGGCAATGCCGTGCGCCGCCAAGACTGCCCCAAAATGTGCGGGCTCGGGAGGCGCGTTGCGCGTCACCAAACGTAGACGAAGCCCTCGATGCCGTGCCAGGGCGATCGCGAACAGGATGGACGCGCAGTCCCCGGCAAATAGATTCTCAGCACCGAACGCGTCCGTCATGACGGTCAGCCGGCCTGCCGCGACCGGGGCAGGATCAGGATAGGTCACGAGCGGAGCAAGATCAGGCCAGGAACTCGCCAAGATCTCTTGGCCGGAGGGGGCGAGGCGGGAATGTGTGTTGGACAATGGCACCGAAGCCGAGTTCGGCGGCGACTCCTCCGCTGTATCCCCAATGCGACCAAATACCCCTTGAAGGCGAGACCGGTACGCCGGTTCGCCACGAACCACTCCGACCGCGAGGCGCAGCGGTCGAGTGATCCGCCAGGAAGTCGACGCTGCCATCGCATCACGCTCGGCCGCCGCGGCGCTTAGAACCGCGATTCTCCCTTCGCCCTCGGCCAGCGAATGACGGAGGAGTTCAACCTCTTTCTCGCGCGCGTCCAACAGTTGGTCGAGCATGTCAAGTTGCCCATCGCGCGCGACCAAAGCCTGGCTTAGCCGATCTAGCTGGCCGTCGCATGCAACCAAGTCCTGACGAAATGCAGCGATCTGGACCTGGCTTTGCGCTACGTCCGCCCGCAACCTGGAGGCTGCGGCGTCGGCTTCGGCCATGAATCGCAATGCGGGACTCAAGCGATCCATCTCGTTAGAGACCTGTTGCAAGACGGCGGTCACCGCCGTTGAATCAATCGACAACTCTCCTCCGGAGACGCGAGTGAGCACCTCGAACAACTCGGTTGCCAGCCACGGAACTGCTGGATCGTCAACCAGGTCCTGCAAATCAAACTGGGTATGACGCAGGCTGTCCTCCAGAAAGTCCGAGCAGAAGGCCACCAGTTCAGGCTCTACTATCCGATCGATAATGCCAAGGTCCGACGCAACCCGGGAAAGCTCGCCTCTTGGTGCCGCCATCAACCGGTCGAAGTCGAGCACAGCCCGCGGTAACCCTGTCGTTTCCAAAACGGAAGCGATCGTGTGCTGCAACCAGAGATACAGGCTCTTCTCCTTGGCGAAGCCATCGCGGTTGGCAAGCGATGCGGCCACACCAAGTGGATTCCTGATCACCAAGACGTAGCGAACATCAAGACCGAGATCCGAAAATACACCTTTCCAGAAGGGCAGCAGTCGCGCCACACGCGGATCTTTCATCCCGAACCAATCGATATCCAGCATCTTTTTCTGAAGCAATTCAAGCGCCCGCTGCCGAAACCGGTTCACGGATTCTTCGCTGAGTCGGTCGCCGAAAATGGGGTTAAGACTGTCCCATTTGGCACCGAGGTGAGAAAGCAGATCTTCATTGAAGCGAGCGACGTCCATGTCCTCCCAAAAGCCTTTGCTATTATTTCCGGCGAGCGCAGGCATGAGATTGTTGCCAAGTTCGACGCCCAGAACCATGAGCGCGCGAGCCATTGTACTCGTACCGCTGCGATGCATCCCCAGGACGGCAATGAGGTGCTTATTCGATTCGACCGACGCTCTTGACACCATGCGAATCTCAAGCCTCAGAGAGGTGTACTACGGCCACTTCGGGAATACAGTTGAAGTCGACCAATCCAGTTGAAAAGCTGCCAGATTCCGGAAGAACATGAAACATTGCCGCATCGATTAGTCGATGTAGGTAGGTTTCAGTACCATCTCGTAACCCGACGACCCCAGCATTCAGAAAATACACCCCGGGGTTGAGAGAGCAGGTGAAGTAGAACGCAGCACCATAGATCGAGCCGGCGGGAACATGTGGCATTGCTTCACCAATCGAAGGTGCCGAAACAGCGCCACCGAGTTCAACGCCACTAATGGTCTTGATCAGCATGCCGAATCGGACAGCGCCGACAGCGGCAGCAAACGCGGCCTTGTCGGTGTACTTATAGCTGCGCCCGCGAATGAGTTTGTTCACCCGCTCCCCGCCAACCGTAAAGATTACGGGCTCATCAATCGCGATATCTTGTGATTCATATGAGGATGTCGCCGGGTGTTCCTGATGAGGATTCATGAAAAGTTGATACTTGGTGGCAAGAACGCGCGGGAACCAGTCGTCCGCCAGGCTCGAAGTTGGCTAGTTTAAGCGGTAACCAGCGAAAGAGTCATCCAGTTTTGCCTCATGACGCGCGCTTATGAAGCACGCAAGAGGAGGACGAAGCCCGCCTCAATACGCCGTCAGGGCAGCGACGATCCGCCCCGCCGCCAGCCCATCCCCATAGGGTGAAACGCCACGCGCCATACTGCGATAGTGTACGGCATCATCCAGCAGACGTTGCGCCTCGGCGACGATCGTCTCATAGACCGGGCCGACCAGCTTCACGACCCCGGCGTCCACCGCCTCCGGCCGTTCAGTCTCCTGACGCAGCACCAGCACCGGCTTGGCAAGCGCGGGGGCTTCTTCCTGCACGCCGCCGGAGTCGCTCAGGATCAGGTAAGACCGCTGCATGGCGCCGACGAAGGGCAGATAGTCCAGCGGCGGGCACAGGATGATCTCGGGGCAGCCGCCGAGGAGTGCTTCGACAACGTCTTTCACGTTCGGGTTTGGATGCACCGGGAAGAGGAACTGGACGTCGGGGTTGGTCTCAGCCAGGTGCCGGATGGCGCGGCAGATCGCGTGGAAAGGCATGCCGAAGTTTTCACGGCGATGGGCGGTAACCAGGATCAGGCGTTTATCCGGGTCGATGGGGATACCGATCTCGGGGCAGCGGTCGGCGACGCTCAGCAGGGCGTCGATGACGGTGTTGCCGGTTACATGGATGGCACCGTCCGCGACGCCCTCCCGCAGCAGGTTCTGCCGGGCGCTTTCGGTCGGCGCAAAGTGCCAGCGCGCCAGGCGTCCAGCGATGATCCGGTTCATTTCCTCCGGAAAGGGGTTGTTCAGGTCACCGGTGCGCAGGCCTGCCTCGACATGCCCGAAAGGAATCTTGCGGTAGAAGCACGCGAGCGCCGCGGTCATGACGGTGGTGGTATCGCCTTGAGCGAGGACCAGATCGGGGGTCTCCAGGGCGAGCGTAGCGTCGAGCGCAATGAGCAGCCGCGCGGTCAGTTCGGTCAGCGCCTGGTTGGGGCGCATGATGTCGAGATCACGGTCCGGCGTGATGCCGAAAACCGCAAGGACCTGATCGAGCAGCTGGCGATGCTGCGCGGTGGCGAGCACCCGCGACTCAAAAGCCGGATTCCGGGCGAGGGCGTGGATGACCGGCGCCATCTTGATGGCCTCCGGGCGGGTGCCGACGATCGATAAGACGCGAATCGGGGTGGTGTCGCTCATGATCGGCCTGCCGCTGTGCGAGTAAAAACGCGAGGATACCCCGAGAGCAACACAACAACGACGCCGTTTAACGGCCCGCGCGATCCGTTGGTTAATGCGCGCCGCGAGCCTAACGCCCGTCGCTAGGTCGCCGCATGCGTTGCCATACCTTCCAGCAGGTGTGCGACCGCGCGGTCGGTCAACGGGGCCTGACTCAGTACCCGCGCGGTTCCATTGCGCAGATGTTCGGCGAGGCTGGGGGTCGCCAGTGTCACGGTGTTCTCGCCCTGACGGTTGGCGAACAGACAGACCCCACGCAGTTCACTGACCCAGTTGAGGCGCAGGGTTTTGCGCGTCCCCCGGAAACTCTCGAACTCAACCCACGCGCCAGCGCCCAGGGACCGGGCGAGCCACAGATGGCGATCCTCGTTAGGCACCGGCCGGCTCGCCGCGGCGATCGGTTCCGCTGGACGGTATTCGATGCCCGACGGACCATCGACCAATTCCAGGGTCCGCAAACCCTTGCGCACTTCTTTGCTCGGCAGATTCGGCGGCACCGACGCAGGCGCGGGATCAGGCGGTTGGTGTTGACTGTCCGGGGTGCCATTCTTTTGCATTGCCCTGACGTGCAGCTTGATCAACTGGCCAAAGAAGGTGTCCCAGGCGTCATTGCGCCCTACGCCCTCGATCGCGGTACGCAGCCGTTTCAGCAAGCCCGGCAACAGTGTGAGAAGCCGGTTGCGCTCCGCCGCTCCCCGCTTTGGCTGGACACTCCAGATAAGGTCATCCAGCGCGGCCAAGGCCGCGATCCACTGGGCACCCTCGCCGCCCGAGCGAACGTAGGTGTTCGTCAGGACCAGCCGCCAGTGGCGGTCGAGGAACTCGGCAACCAGGGCGGGAACCCCCCGCTGCGCCAACCGCGCACGGATCTCCGCGTCCACGCGCGTCTTGACGACCTCCTGGCGCTCACGCTGCGCGAGTCGGTATACGGCAGCGGTGGTTCTGGTCTGCGCTCGCGCCTCCTCGTCCTGGAGGAAGTCATCGAGCTTGAGCACCTGCTTGACAAAGACGTTGATGTCGGTATCAAAGCCGGTGACCACGGCATCAATGATGGGTTGGATCTGGGCGATCAGACGGGGTTCATCGGCTTCGTTGCGACCCAGCCCCGAGTTGGCGATGAGATCGAGCAGGCGCCGGGCCGGGTGCCGTTTGTTGGAGAAGAAGGCTTTATCCAGCAGGGCCGCCTTGAGCACCGGAATTTGCAGTTTGGCAATCTCCACGCGTAGGGTTGCCGATAGCTCAGGATCGCTGAAAATCGCATCAAAAAGCATGGCCACAATATCGATCGTCAAGGCATCGACCGGGTGCGGCTGACTCACCATCGCCGTGGCGCGCAGTTGCCGCAGTACAGTGGTGGATTCCGGGTCGATCTGCACCTGACCCGACCCGGCCAAGTGACGGGCATCCGCACGGCCGCGTTGCAGGCCGGTCAAAGAGTCTATCAGTTGACCTAATCCGAGTGACTCCTGGTGCGGGCGAAGCGGTGCTGACGATCCCGGCCGCCGGTGAGGATTGCTCGCGGCGGCCGTGATCGCACGCGCAAGTTGGGCAAACACCTCGTTCTCGAACTGGTCGGGCGCACCAGGGTCGGTAACACCGAGGCCTGTCGCTGCCCCGGCGATCCGCGGCTTGTCGACTCTTAGTGCGGACTCAGCCAAGCCCGGGTGCAACGACGACCCTGAAGACACGGGCTCGAGCGACTCGTCGCGTTGCCCCGAGACCGGCACCCCGATCGGGACTTTGGGCGGGATTCCATAAGCGACTAGATGACGGTTGAGGTCGTCATAAATACTCGGAAGCTCAACCGCCGTCTGACGTTCGAACTGCTTGAGGAGCATCAGCGCCACTTGATCCCCAACTTCAAGGACGGTAAAGGCATTGAGCATGGCCGCAAACAGGGCGCGCGGGTAGAGCGGATTGTGGTCCTGGCTGATCCGCGGGAGACACAACAACCCGGCGAGGCGACGGTCAAGCGCGCTCAGTTGTGATGCGCAGCGACAAGCGGCACGGACTGCAAGCTCGTTGATCGCCAGATCACGCTCGAAATCGTCGGCATCGATCGGGCGGGAGTCGGCGTGACCATCCGGGACTGCGCGATCAAGTCGGAGCGCGGCGACGTCGTGATCAAAAGCCTGGACGTAGCTGTTACTGAACTGTGCCAGCAGCGCTTGGCCCCGACAGCTCAACAGATCGATCGCCGCGAAACACAATTGCTGTTGATTTACGCTGGTAGCGCGATCAGCCATGCCAAGCAAATCGTCGTTCGCCCGGCCCAGGTTCTCGGCAAAGGCCGTCGCAACACCCTGGGCAAGCCGGTCGCGGCAGACCATAAGAAGGTCAGCCGCATCGACACGCGGTTGCCCTGCCTCGGGTCTGGCGATGTGGGCTGCGAGGAGCAGCACATTCGATGATTGAAGATCCGGCATGGACTACGTCCCAGCAGGCAGAACCACTCTGCGCCTTATGGCACAAAGACAAGCCTAGCATAGCGATGTGGCCCGCGCTCGGTTGTTACCGATCTGCCGACCCTCTTTCTCTCGTTCTTGGTAAGCACACTTTGATACCAAGTATAACCAGAGAATGTTGCGTCACGTTGCCAACCCGATCACATTTTCTGGACCGATCACATCTTTGGCGATGTCTCAATCGCCGGCGCCGACATTGCGCACACCGACGGCGCAGACATCGCCCGCTTCTGGTCTCTGCGCATCAGTCGGGATGATCCGGACGCGACGAAGCTGCATCGCGGCCCCATCAGCCCCGCGCAAGCAGCAGGTGAGCCAGACCCATACCGGTGACCGTCAACACCAGTGAACCGGCCAGGTGAACACCCGCGGTGGCGAGGCCCCAGCCGTACTCGCCCCGCGCGAGCATGGTCACCACTTCAGCGGAAAAGGTCGAAAAGGTCGTGAGTCCGCCGAGAAAACCGGTGATGACGAAAAGCCGCAACTCCGGCGGGAGACCCGGATGGCGCGCCATCCAGGCCACGGCAAAGCCCACCAGCAAGCCGCCCAGGAGGTTGGCGGCCAGGGTTCCCAACGGCAAGGAAGGAACGATGGGATTGAGCCGCAGCCCCAATCCCCAGCGCAGCAAGGCACCCAGACCCGCCCCGGAGAACACGGCCAGGACGGCGATGAGATTCATGGCCCGCTGCCGATCATTATTCGACCGTCACCGACTTGGCGAGGTTGCGCGGCTGATCCACGTCGGTGCCCTTCAGCACCGCGACATGGTAGGCGAGCAGTTGCATCGGAATGGTGAAGATCAGGGGGTCGATCAGGTCATCAGTCTCCGGCAGCCGGATCACGGTCACCCCTGACTCCTCCATGAGCGGAACGGCGAAATCGGCGAAGACGAAGAGTTGCCCGCCGCGGGCGCGCACCTCCTCCAGATTCGACTTGAGCTTTTCCAGAAGGGCGTTGTTCGGTGCCACGGCCACCACCGGCATGTTCTCATCGATCAGGGCAAGCGGACCGTGCTTGAGCTCGCCGGCCGGGTAGGCCTCGGCATGGATGTAGGAGATTTCCTTGAGCTTGAGCGCGCCTTCCATCGCGATCGGGTATTGCTCCCCGCGCCCCAGGAACAGGGTGTGCTGCTTGTCGACGAACTGCTCGGCCAGGGTGGCGATGCGGTCATCCAGGGCCAGGACCTGCTCCATTTTGCTCGGCACCGACCGCATCAGGGCAACCATCCGCGCCTCGGCCGCCTCGTCCAGACCGTGATAGCGCCCCAGGGCGGTAGTCAGCAGCAACAGCGCGATGAGCTGGGTGGTGAAGGCTTTGGTGGACGCCACCCCGATCTCGGGGCCGGCATGGGTCAGGAGCACCAGATCGGACTCACGCACCAGCGAACTCTCCGGGACATTGCAGATGGCAAGCGTCGTGGCATAGCCGGACTCCTTGGCGATCCGCAGGGCAGCCAGGGTGTCCGCCGTCTCGCCGGACTGCGAGATGGTCACGAACAGTGCGGACTCGGGCACCACATGACGGCGGTAACGGTATTCGCTCGCCACCTCCACGGTGCAGGGAAGCCCGGCCAACGATTCCAGCCAGAAGCGCGCCACCAGCCCGGCATGATAACTGGTGCCGCAAGCGACGATGGTGACCGCCTTGACCTGGGCAAAAAGGTCCGGGGCGGTGCTACCGAAACCTTCCGGCAACACCCGGTTGCCGGCCAGCCGACCCTCGAGCGTATCGGCGATGGCGCGCGGCTGCTCGAAGATCTCCTTCAGCATGAAGTGGCGGTACTCGCCACGCTCCGCCGAGTCCGCGGCGACCGCGGACTCCTTGACCGGGCGCTTGACCAGTTCACCATCGCGATTCCAGATCCGCACCGTCTCGCGGGTCAGCTCCGCGATGTCGCCTTCTTCCAGAAAGATAAAACGATGGGTGACCGGCAACAGGGCAAAGACGTCGGAGGCGATGAAGTGCTCGCCGAAGCCAACGCCGATGACCAGTGGACTGCCCTGACGGGCGGCAACCAGATGTTCGGGATCCTGGGTGTCGATCACGCCCAGCGCAAAAGCGCCGGTCATGCGTGCGGTGGCCCGGCGCACGGCCTCGCTCAGGGGGTAACCGGCGGTCAGCTCGTCATAGACGGCGTGGACCACCACCTCCGTATCGGTTTCGGAGGTAAAACGGTGTCCGGCCGCCTTCTGCTCGCGGCGCAGTTCCTCGTGATTCTCGATGATCCCATTGTGGACCAGAACACAGCGGTCGCGACAGATGTGCGGGTGGGCGTTGCGCACGGCGGGCTCGCCATGGGTCGCCCAGCGGGTGTGGGCGATCCCGAGCGTCCCCGCCAGCGGCGCGGCCGCAACCTCGTCGCGCAGGCGAGCCACCTTGCCCAGGGTGCGCAATCGATTGAGCTTGCCGATCTGGTCCAGAACCGCAATGCCCGCTGAGTCATAACCGCGGTACTCAAGGCGCCGCAGCCCCTCCAGCAGGATGGCCGCGACCGGACGTTGGGCGATGGCACCGACGATGCCGCACATGGTGGTTACTCCGCAATGAAAGAAAAGAACGCCGGGAGTCCAAGGCTTCAGCCTTGACACCCGCAGACCAAGGCGGAAGCCCCGGACGCCCGCAACGCGCCTCAGACCTTCGGCAACTTCTTGGGCCGCTGCCAGCCGGGGATGGTCGCCTGACGGGCACGGGTGACCGTCAATTGGCCGGGCGGCGCATCCTTACTGATCACCGAACCGGCCCCGATGGTCGCCCCGGCACCGACGGTCACCGGAGCGACCAGCGCCGTATTGGAGCCGATGAAGGCACCGTCTCCGATGACGGTGACAAACTTATTCGCCCCGTCGTAGTTGCAGGTAATGGTGCCCGCGCCCACATTCACCCCGGCACCGATCTGGGCATCGCCCACATAGGTCAAATGGTTGACCTTGCTGCCGACACCGATGTCGGCCTTCTTGATCTCGACGAAGTTGCCGATGTGGGTGTCAGCCGCGAGCCGGGCTTCCGGCCGCAGGCGTGCGAACGGGCCGATGCGCGCCCCAGCGCCGACCTCGGCACCCTCGATAACGCAGTTTGCGAAGACTTCGGTCCCGGCGCCGATATGGCTGTCACGGATCACGCAATTGGGTCCGATGCGCACGCCGTCGCCGAGCTGCACCTCGCCCTCGCAAATCAGGTTAATGTCGACGAAGCAGTCGCGCCCCGCGGTCAGACGGCCGCGGATATCGAGCCGCGCCGGGTCGGCCAGGGTGACCCCATTGCGCATCAGATCCGCCGCCAGGCGCTGTTGGTGAAAGCGCTCCAGGGCCGCGAGTTGCAGCCGGTCATTGACCCCGGAGACTTCTTCGATGGTCAGCGGCTGGACGCTCGCGACCCGCACCCCGTCGGCCGCCGCCATGCCGATGATATCGGTGAGATAGTACTCGCCCTGAACATTGGCGTTGGTGAGCTGCCCGAGCCAGGCGTCGAGCCGGGCACGGTCCGCCACCAGAAAACCAGTGTTGGCCTCGCGCACCGCCAACTCATCCGGCGTCCCGTCCTTCTGTTCGACGCTGCGCAGGATGCACCCGGTTGCATCGCGGATGATCCGGCCATAACCGGTCGGGTCATCCATCATGGCGGTGAGGATGCCGAGACTGGTGTCGGCGGCAGCATCGATCAGACGCTTCAGGGTGTTCGCATCGACCAGGGGCACATCGCCGTAAAGCACCAGCACACGGTCCATGTCAGCCACCGCGGGCATCGCCTGCATCACGGCATGGCCGGTCCCGAGTTGTTCGGCCTGCTCCACCCACGTACAGGCGCGGGCGGCCAGCGCGGCGCGCACCTGTTCACCCCCGTGGCCATAGACCACCACGGTCGCGGCGGCCCCGAGAGCGGTTGCGGCGTCCAGCACATGACCCAACAGCGGCCGGCCGGCCAAAGGGTGCAGAACTTTGGGCAGATCGGAGTGCATGCGCTTGCCCATTCCGGCGGCCAGGATGATGACGCCGAGCTTCATGTGTGAGATTCCTCGCGCAGTGGTTGATGCGTTGACGCGGCCCGGTGTTGCGGCGCAAATCAGTGCAGTGCGCTGCCCGGCAGGGCGCCGGCCAGACCATCCTGACTCAACTCAGCCGCGGTCGGATCACGCACGTCTTTGATCCAGACGTGGACCTTGAGCGACTTACCGGCGAGCGGATGATTGCCGTCGACGGTCAAGGTTCCCTCGCCGATGCGGGTGACATAGAAGGTGCGAACGTCACCGCTGTCGTTCTGCATCTGGACCTCAGCGCCCACGAAATGAAATTCGGGCGGGACGTTGTCCAGTGAATCGGTAAAGGTCAGGTTCGGGTCATGGGGTCCGAAGCCGTCCTCCGGGGTGAGCATCAGATCCACCTGATCGCCGGCGCACTTGCCGCTGACTGCCGCATCCATGCCGCCGATCAACTCGGTCCGGCCGCCATGGATGTAGCCGACCGGCAGATCGGTCTGCTCGAGAATGCTCCCCTGGGTGTCGGCAATGCTGTAGGTCAAACTGACGTACTTGCCGGGACGGACAACCTGATCGGATAGCGAGTCAGGCCGGGCGGGGGACAGGGGATCGGACATAGCGCACCTGGATGCCTTGGCTTAAGTCTGGGGGCGCTAGGGTACCGCACTCGCCCCGGTTCGTTCCAAGCCTGTAGGATAGACAGACGACCTGGGTAGGGGGGTGGGGAATCGCAGATGGTTAAAGGGTCATCTCAACGGCAATGGCGGATTACCGGCGTCTTGATCTTGATCGCGGTGCTGGCCGCGCTCTGGACCTGGTGGGCCGAGGATCATCCGCGCGCGGAGCGGCGGCTGCGGGTGCTCGTCCACGACCATCTGGAGCAGTGGTTTCCCGATCAGATGGCCGCCAACGATGGCTGGCACGGATTGCATCCGCGGACCGAACCGGGTGCCGCCGCCGCAGCCCATGTCGTCCTGGTGCACGGGCTCGACGAGCCGGGCACCATCTGGAACGACCTGATCCCCGCCCTGGACGCGGTCGGCGCCACGGTCTGGGAATTCCGCTATCCCAATGATCAGGGCATCGACCGCGACACCGCCTACCTGGCTGAGCACTGGCCGACGCTCCCGGCGAACCAACCCGTCGTGCTCGTGGGCCACAGCATGGGCGGACTCGTGATTCGGGACTTCGTCTCCCGCTGGCGTCATCCCGTTGGTCTGCCGGCGCGGGTCGCCGGGCCGCCGGTGCGCGGCGTCATCCTCGGCGCGACGCCCAACCACGGGTCCGAGTGGGCGCGCTTACGCGTCTGGCTCGAGTTGCGCGACCAGTTCCATTTCGGCACGGATCGCCGGTACTCACTCTTCGCCGCGCTGCGCGACGGCACCGGCGAGGCCAAGATCGACCTGCGTCCCGGCAGCGACTTCCTGACTGAACTGAACGCCCGGCCCTGGCCGCGGGAGGTGCCCGTGCTGCTGATCGGCGGGGTCCTCCTGCCGCCGGAGTCGCAGTGGCGCGCGGGCATCGCTCAGGCGGCGGCCGACACCCGATCCGCGGAACTCGGGGAGACACTCGACGCCTGGTGGTCCAGCCTCGCCGACGGGCTGGGCGATGGCGTGGTCACCCTGGAGTCGCTCGCCCTCCCGGCGGCGACGCCGCCGATCATCGTGGAAGCCTCGCACCGCGGCATGTTCCGGCGCTACCTCCCCGGCGACCCGCAACCGCCGGCGATCCCCCACGTCATCGCCGCACTGCGTGCCTGGGAGCAGAATTGAACGTTAAGCCACGCACTGCCCGCGGTGCGCACCTGCGCGTAAACTACGCCGACCAGCCCTGCGGCCGAACGCCGCGATGCGGGTCTGCATCCAACACCTGATCGAGGAGATCGCGATGTCCCCAACCGACCCCCCCGGATCGACCGCCTCAGGCCCTTGCGACCCGCTCAAGATCGTCTTCTTCGGCCTGGGCGCGGTCGGGTCCAATCTGCTGATCTGTCTTGCTGAACTGGCCGAACGCGACGACGTCCCGGTGCGTTTCGTCGTCTATACCATCGACCCGGCGGGAGCGCGGGATGCGCTCTTCCACGCCGAACGGTTGTTTGACCGGATCCGCTTCATCGGCCTGCCGGACTTCGCCCCGATCTTCGCCGGTGCGGCCGCCCACGACACCGAAATCGCCGGCGCCGCGTTGCTGGTGAACGCCGCTCTGCCCGAGTTCAATTGTCCGATCATCGAACTGGGGATTCGCCTCGGCGCTCATACGGTGGATCTCGCCGCCGAGATGTATAACGAGCGAACCGACCGCACCCTGACCTTCGCCCAATATGATCATGACGCGGCGCTGCGCGAGCGCGGGGTGGCCGCGCTGATCAATCAGGGTATCTCGCCCGGCGTGACCGATTTCCTGATCGGCGGCTGCATCCACGAACTTCTCGCCGCCGGGCGTTATGAACTCGAGATCGAGCGCGTGGATCTGTACCTGCTCGAAGACATCGAGGCCGACTCGGTGGTCTTTTCCTGGTCGCCGCTGACCGCGCTCGATGAACTGGCGGCGCGTCCGCGAACCCTGATCGACGGCCGTATGCAGGTCATGGCGCCCTTCGGCATGGCGCGCTATTACGCCTTTCCGAATGAGCCGCGGCCGACCCGCCAGTATCCGCTCTATCAGGAAGAACTGCTCTCACTGCATCGGGCCTTCCCCGAAATTCCGACCATCGGGGTCTATACCGGGGGCTCCGAGGTGGAGCTGGTGAAGGCCCTCTTTCAGCTCAACCTGCTCTCTAAACAAACCCTGCCGGATCAGCCGGAATTGACGGTCGAGGCGATGGTGCGGGCGATCCTGCCCGGCATGCAGCGGCCCCGGCGGATCGAGGAACTGCTGCGCAACGGCGTCATCCGCCGCACGCACTTTTGCGCCGCCGCCGAAATCCGGGTCTCCGAAACGGTCCGCAACGATCGCCAGACGGTGGTCGAAACCCTGGGCCTCAGTTATCACCGCTATCAGGGGCTGCTGGGATCGCCCTACGCCGGAGCGACCTACATCTCGTATCCGACCGGGGTGGGTGCTGCAATCATGGCCTGGCATACACTCCAATACGCGCGCAGCGTCCCAGGTGAGATCGTCGGCGTGGTCACCGGGGAAGACCTGGCCCGACTGCTGCCCCGCGCCAGCGCGGATGCCATCCGCCGCGACCTGGTCGCCTGGGATATCGACCTCTTCCAGAGCCTGCGCGACGCCACCGAGTTGTAAGTTAGGCGATTGCCGGATCATTCCGTACCTCCCAGCAACACGAGAGAACCCAACAATGAACACTGACAGCGGTTTCAGTCCACCCGCACGCGGCCTCCTGGTCGCCGCGGCCTTCGTGATCATCGTGGTTGGCCTGCAGCTGGCATCATCCTTACTCGGTCCCGTCCTGCTCGCCATGTTCATCGCGGTGGTCGCCACTCCGCCACTGCGCTTCATGCGCAAGTACGGTGCGCCCAAGTGGCTGGCGCTGCTGGTCATCGGCTTTATCCTGCTGGATTTCGGCAGCCTGTTTGCCTTGGCCACGACGGGGGCACTGGAAGGCTTCCGAGATAGCCTGCCGAGTTACCAGGAACGGCTCATGCTGCTGAGTGATGAATTCGGCACCTGGCTGGAAGGCGTCGGCATGCCCAACTCCCGCGAGGCCGTGCCCGACCTGCTGGACCCGAACTTGGCCATGGGCCTGACCCGCTCTTTCCTTTCCAACGCGAGCGGCATCTTCTCCACCGGCCTGCTGGTCCTGTTCACCGTCATTTTCATCCTGCTGGAAGCCGCCGGCATGCCCGCCAAGCTCAAGGCGGCATTCGCGATCACACCGGAGGCGGATGCCCGTATCGAGAAAATGCTGTCGTCGATCAATCAGTACATGATCATCAAGACGCTGGCGAGCCTGGCCACCGCCTTTTTCATCTGGATCTGGCTGTGGTATCTGGGTCTCGACTTCGCCATGCTCTGGGCTTTGCTCGCCTTCCTGCTGAACTTCGTCCCCTTCGTCGGCTCCATCCTGATGGCCGTTCCGGCCATTCTACTGGCCCTGGTGCAGACCGACCTGCAAACCACCTTGCTGGTCGCCCTGGGTTATCTGGTCGTCAACACCGCCATCGGCAGCATCCTGGAACCCCGCTTCATGGGCCGCGGACTCGGGATCTCCACCCTGGCCGTGTTCCTCTCGCTGCTGTTCTGGGGCTTTGTGTTCGGGACCATCGGGGTCTTCCTGTCGGTACCGCTGACCATGGTGCTCATCATCGCCCTGGATGCCAGCCCGCTGACCCGCCCCATCGCCATCCTGCTCGGCCCGGATCTCGCGCCGGACGCGCCGCCCGCATCAGGCGACGGCTCAGCCGGGCCGCAGACGCCGACGCAGCAGACCCAGAACCTTCTTGCCCAGGAGCGGCAGGATACCCAACAGGGCCAGTGACGCGATCAGGTCCGGCGAAAACACGTCGGACAACTGCTCGACCTCGGCCAACTGGGTACCGGCATTCACGTAAACCAGGATGCCGGCCAGCATGCCGAGTTGCGTCACCCAGTAAAATGTGCGGCTCTGCATCGGCGTCAGCCCCATCACCATGTTGATGATGAAGAAGGGAATCACCGGCACCAGCCGCATGGAAAAGAGATAGAAGGGACCATCCCGCGCCACCCCGGCATTGACGGCAGCCAGCCGCTCGCCGAAGTAGCGCTGGATGCTGTCGTGCAGGATGAAGCGGGACAGCCAGAAAGCCAGCACCGCCGCCAACGCGGCAGCGAACGAGGCGATCAGCACGCCCTTCCAGAAACCGAACAAGGCACCGGCGATCACGGTCATCAGCGCCGCGATCGGTAAAAACAGCGTCACCACCACGAAGATGGCGAAATAGCCGCCGACCACCAGCCAGGGCTGCTGGGCGTACCAGCCATCGAAGCGGTCGTGACTGGCGTGGAAGGCGTCGAGCGTCAGATGATGATGCAGCCCGAAGGCGAAGAAGGCTGCGACCAAAGCGACAATGGGCAACAGCAGGGCAAGCCGTTTCATGGACGAATTCTCGTGTTGCGGGGTCGCACGACGGCGTTTCCGGCCGTGGACCCGAATCCACCATGATACCGCGTCGCGCGGCGGCCGCGGGGATGCGTGGACCGCTGTCCGGTTTCATCTATACTCCGATCAGCATCTGCCCCCAGGCCGCCGGAGCGACCTCGCATGAACAACAGCCGACTGCAACCCGACACCGGTCCCTTCCGGGCCGATCAACTGCGCGACGGTGACCGCTACGAGCTCACCAACGGCCACCCCATCTACTGCGCCCCCGCCGGACGGGACCACGCCGGTCCCAACGCGACCGGCGCCGCCCTACTCGACAGCGACCCGGATGTGCAATGGACCGGCGTCGATGCCGGCTATTCGCCGGACCCCGGGACGCTGCGCGCACCCGATGTCTCGGTGGCCACCCCGGGCGGAGACGGCGGCTGGATCCCCGACGCACCGCTGCTGGCTGTCGAGTACGCCGCACGCGGCCAGAACGAAGCGGATCTGCGCACCAAGATCGCCGATCTGCTCGGCCACGGCACCCGACTGGTGTGGGTGGTGCGGTTGGTCGGTCCGCGCCGGGTCGAGGTCCATGCCCCAGGGCAGCCGCTGCAAACCCATGGAATCGGGGAGTTACTCGTCGCCCCCGGCATCCTGCGCAATCCGGTTCCGGTGGCCGCCCTGTTCGACCGCGCCGCCGCGCAGGACGTGATCCTGCGCAACCTCCTGCAGCGGCGCGGCTACGCCGGCCTGGAGGCCATTCGCGAGGAGGGCCGCGATGAGGGCCTGGCCGATGCGATCCTGACCCTGCTGACCGCCCGCGGCCTCACGCTCGATGACGCGACCCGCGACCGCCTGCGCGGAACCCGCGACACCGGGCAACTGCGCGCCTGGCTGCTCGCCGCGGCCCAGGCGGAGACGGTGGTTGGGCTGTTCGAACCGGAATAGCTGGGTCGGGAACCGTTTCAGTATTCATGCTCGAAGGCCGCACCCGCTCGGGTGCCGCCGAAGGCGCCGACATCCGCTTCCACCCTGATCCGCGGCGTGACCTCGATGCGCAGCACGCCCTGGGTTTCACCCGCCCGCACGCCTTGGCGGGCACCGAGATAGACTCGCTCGGTGAGTTGGCGACCGGTCTCCAGGCTGGAGTCGCCGCGCTCGTCGGTGCCCAGCCGCAGACGCTCCAGTCCGAGCCCGGTACTCACGCGATCCAGTATGCCCAATCCAAGCAGACCGCCGCCCAGTTCGACACCCGCGAGCGAGGCCGCCGCCGTCCCAAGCCGCACCGCCTGCACCGGCGACAAGCGTCCACCGGCAACACCGAATAACAGACGCGACAGCACCTCATCCTGCGGGAGCGGGGGTTCCCCGCGCAGTTCGATCCGCGGCTGTTTTGCGGTACCCAGCACGGCCAGGATGGCGGTGCTGCCGGCCGCCGTAGCGCGCGCCTCCAGGTCGAGTGTGGGATCGATCCCGTGGGCTCCATCGAACCCGATCCGCCCGCGGCTGAACTTCAGGGTCTGACCTGCCAGGTCATAGCTGCCCCGCCGCAAATCAAAGCCGCCGCTGATCGCCGGATCGGCCAGGGTCCCGCGCAGCCGCACCTCGCCGCCGAGTTCCGCATCGAGGCCGCGGCCGGTCACATACACGGCACGGGGTGCGGCGAGCAGCAGATCCAGGCCAATATCAAGGGCAGGGGTCGACGGTCGCGCGACCGCAACCGGACGACCGCTACCGCCGCGCTCCCGGACCTCAAGGGTGACGACGGCGGCGGGCAGGCGCTCGGGCAGCCGGACCTCGATGCGGCTGAAGCGCACCGTGCCGACGGCGTCGAGGCGCTCGGCCGCGCGTCCGGACAGCCGCAGGTCGGCGTCCCCCTGCACATCCAGTTGATCCAGTTGGATCGGCCGGGCATTGCGCGCGATCAGTCGCAGATCGACCGGCAATCCGGGCGCCAGCACGCCGATCGTGCCGGTGAGTTCGACCGTACCGCGTCCCGCCCCCGCGCCTGCTCCCGACGGAGCGGCCGTCTGCGCCGTCAGACGTTCCACCCGCACCTGATCGCCGTCCAGTCGCAAGCGGCCCTGAATCCCGGTCAGTGCCAGCCCGATGGTGCGGTCCCACAGGGCCGCATCGGTCAGTCGCAGCGTGCCATCCAGGCGCGGGGCAGCGATCGTGCCGGCAATGGCGGTAGCGAGCAGCGCCTGCCCGTTCAGCTGCCGGCCCCCGCTGGTCAGCAGCGGGTCGAATAACGCGAGATCGATCCGTCCGTCGGCGCGCAGCGCCAAGGTCCCCAGGGCAAACGGCAGCCGTCCGGCGACCCGTCCCTGCACCCGCAGATCGGTGCGCGGCCCGGTCGTGGCCCGGGCGTCCAGCCGCACCCCGTCAGCGGCGAGATCCGCCGTGACCTTGACCTGTGCCGGCGGAATACCCCGGCCCGGCCCCGTGGTCAGACGCAGGCCGCTCGCCTGAGCGCGCAGCGAACCCAGGGGGGCGTCCGGGGTGCCGGTCAGCTTGAGATCAGCGCCCAGGGTTCCGGTTAGCGGCAGGTCCGGCGCGACCAGTTGCACCAAGTCGAGCGGCAGTCCGGCGATCACTGCCCGGAAATCCAGCCGCGGTGCCAGGCGCCCGGCGACCTCGATTGAACCCGTCCGCAACCCCAGGCGCAGCCGGTCCACCCGCAGACCGTCCGACAGGTCGAACACGGTCGGCGCGAGCAGCCGCAGGGTCTCACCGCGCGCCTGGGCCTCCAAGTGCTGGAGCGTCAGACGGCGGGCGGGAGCGTCCAGCCGCGCCCGGGCGGCCAACTGGAGCGGGCCGACCGGATCGGCCAGCCGCGCGTCCGCCGTCAGGTCGAGCGCGGCGGCCGGACCGCGGACGCTCAGCGACGCCTCTCCGCCGACCGCCCCCAGCACGAGCCCGCGCAGGCGCAGCGTCGCCATGGTCCGCGCTGGCCCCAGGGGCTCGGTTACCTCGGCGGTCAAGGCGAGGGTCTGGATCCCGACCGCGCCTGGGAGCATCAGCCCCTCGCCCGCCGCCTCGATCAGCGCGGCGCCGGCCGGGGTCAGCGTCAGACGCGCACTCAGGCGCCCGGCCAATCCGGCGGCCGCTTCCGGCGGCAGCAGCGGGGCGAGATCGGCCAGCCGCTCGACGCGCAGCCGCAGCTCGCCTTGCGGCAACGCGGCCCCGCGCGGCAGGCGCAGGGTGCCGACGGCGGCGACACTAGCCCAGCGGCTGTCGCCGAGAGCAAGATTCAGGCTGCCATCGACGGCGCGTTCCGCCTGCAGATCGATCCTGACCGGCTGTCCGGCCCAATCGCCCCGCAGGTCGAGCGACCCCTCGGGCACGGCGGGTGGGGCGCTCAGACGCCCGGCCACCTGGCCGCTGACGCGCCCGGTGCCGACACCTTGAAACCCAGCCTGCGCCGTCAAATCGGCGACCAGCAGGGGCGCCCGCGGCTCACCGCTGAGCGCGCCCCGCGCCTGCATCCGCCCGGACCAGCCGGGGGCCAGGACGCTGAGGTCGTTCAGGTCCAGCGTCCAATCCAGGGCCAGGGCGTCGCCCGCGACCCGACCCTGGGCGCTGACGTCAAGCCCCGCACCCGCGATCCGGGCCGCGGCAATCTGCCAGGCCACACCGTCGCCGCGAACGGACAGCGCGAGTCGGGCCGCTGGTCCGAGCAGCCCGGCGATGGGCGCCGGGGCCTGGATGAGCGCCAACTCCCCCGTCGCGTCGAGCCGGGGCGCGCCATCGGCGGCACCCTCGAGGTCGAAGCGGGCGCTGCCGGCCAAGGCGGTACCGGCCAGACCGCTGAAGGCGTTGAGATCGGGCAGGCGCAGGGTCGCGTGCCCAGCCCGCGCGGTCAGCCCACCCGCGGCCTGGAGGTCGATGAGTGGATGGCGAATGGCGAGCTGCACGGGGAGCGCGGGGTCCGCGCGACTCAGCTCGCCCGTGAGCTGCAACGGTACGTCCGCCAGCGCCTCCGGCAGCGCGACGGGCGTGCGCAGGCCGCCCATCTCCAGCGCGAAACCCAGGCGCGTCGCGTCGCCCGCGGCGGTCGCGATCAGCCGTTCGACTGAGAGGTCGCCGGCCGCCGGTCCGTCCCACTCGACCCGCGCCGTCCCCCGCGGTGCGCGCAGGCTGCCGTCCAGCTCCGCCCTGAGGCTGAGCCGCTGCCAGGCGATAGCCGGTAGCCCTTCCAGCGCCAGCGCCAGGGCCGGCACCTCGGCGGACAACCGCAGCCCGGCGACAGACTGGGTTTCCAGATCGAGCACGCCCGCCGCGGTGGCCTGGAGCGGCCCGGCCGCGAGCTCGGCGTTCAGGGCGAGCGCCGTGCGCGGTCCCGCGGCCGCGGCGTCGAGGCGCCAGCCGTCCAGCACCGCGGGCAGGCGCACTCCCACCGTCGCGGCCAGTGCGGCGACCAGACCGCCGGGGGCCTCCTGGAACGCCAGGTCCAGCCGGTCGGACGCGGCGCCGCTGTCCAGATCCAATCGGTAGCGGTCCGCGCGGCCGGGGGCGGTGATCAGCACACTCGCCTGCAGGTGCGCGGCACTCGCCACCGAGCCGCTGCCCGTGATGGTCAAGGCCGGCGCGCCCGGCACGGCCCCGTCGAGGTCCAGGCGGTCGATGGCCAGGTGTCCCAACAGGATGCGCACCGGCAGCGCGATACCGACCGCAGCCTGCTCATCCCCGGCCGGCACCCGGTGCAGGGCCACCGAGCGGGCCCTCAGCGCCGCGATGGTGATGGTCCCGCGCAGCAGCGGCAGCAGTTCGAGATCGAGCACGGCCTCCTCGACGACCAGCCAGACGCCGGCCGCGTCGCGCAGTTCCAGGCGCGCGATGCGCGGCGCCGTCGGCAGAGTCCCACGCAAACCCGACAGCATGACCTGCCCGCCGCTCAACTCCGCCAAGCCCCACGCGATGACCCGCCGGCCGGGGTCCGTATTGGCCGCCAACAGCAGCAGCGCCAACGCCAGTAACGGCAGCAGCAGGAGCGTCAGCAGTGGACGAAGGACGTGGCGCATGGCTAGAACGCCTGCCCGATGCCGATATAGAGTTGCACCGGCGAATCCCCCTGATGCGGGTTGAGCGGGGTGGCGATATCCGCTCGGACCGGGCCGATGGGCGTGTGATAGCGCACCCCGAGACCGAGTCCGACCGCGAGCTCTCCGGCGTCTGGATTGCCGGTCGCGGACACCGCACCCGCGTCCACGAATGCGGCAAGACCCCAGTGGGGGCCGAAGCGGCGGCGCCATTCCAGGCTGGCCTCGAACAGACCGTCACCGCCCGCGGGCGTACCTGAAGGCGTACGCGGACCGATGGATTGGAACGGATAGCCGCGGACCGAGCCACCCCCGCCGGCATAGAACCGCCAATCCGGCGGGACCTGATCAGCCTCAGCGCCGAGAATGCTGCCGAGTACCAGTCGGCCGGCCAGCACGGACTGGCCGGTGCCGATCCGGGAGCCGGAACGGCCCTCACGCGCCCAGGCCAACAGGTCGCCGAGATCCAGATAGGCCGATCCGGCCAGGCGCCCGCGCACGAAGCCCGGCCCATCCCGCGCCAACTCCTGACCCAAATGTTGGGTGGGCGCCGCCTGGGCCGTCAGGCGCAGGCCGCGCCGCGGATTCAGCGGATCGTCCGTGGTGTCGTAGGTCAGTGTCAGCGGCAGTGAGAGCAGGCGGTAATCCCGCGGATCGTCCTCCTGGGTGACCCGCGAACGCTCGAAGGCCAGGCCGGCGCTGCCGGACAACTGCTCGGAAAAACGACGCTCCAGCACCACGCCTCCTGTGACCGCCTCGCGGTCATAGGCCTCGAGACTTTCGTTCACGGCCCCCAGGTCCAGCCGCAAGGCCAGGTTGCGCAGCCACCGGTCAGGGATGCGCAAGGACCCGTTGACCAGATAGCTGGCCGCGTGCGGCCCACCCTCGGTCACCTGTCCGAGATCGGCCCGCAGGGTCAGTTGCTCGGCGCCGCCGAACAGATTGCGATGCGTCCAGGCGGCCGAGCCGGTCGCACCCTCGTCGCTCGAAAAGGCCCCGGCCAAGCGCACCACGCGCAACGGGCGTTCCGCCAAGTCCAACGTCAGGGGCAAACGCCCCTCGGCATCCGGCGCAGTTCCCGGCGTGAGCCGGGCCCAGGCCAGCACGCCGTCGGCCAGCAGGTCGCGACGGGCCGCCTCCAGCCGGGCGGGGCTGAACGGCTCACCCGGCTGCAAATCCAGGCGGCGACGCACATAGCCCTCTCGCAGTCGAGTCAGTCCGTTGATTGTAATCGAGCCTAAGGCTACCCGCGGGCCAGGCTCCGCCAGATAGACGACGTCCATCCGGCGCGTGTCATGGTCCACCAGCACATCCGGCGGTGGGACCTGGGCAAGCGCAAACCCATCCTCCCGCAGCGCCTGCAACACGGCCGCCCCGGCGGCCAATACAGCGGCGGCACGCGCCGGTTCGCCGGACTTCAGATTGAAGGCAGGGCGCACCTGCGCGGGTACCGGGCCGTCGAGCCGCACGATCCCGAGTCGGTACAGCGGGCCGGACGCGATGGCAACCGCCACCTTGACCGGGGAGCCGGCGGGCCGCTCCTCGAGCACGGGCAACAAGGTCGGATCATCAATCGCACGCCCCCCGATCCGGATTTCAATCCTGCCGTCGTAGTAACCGAAACTGCGCAGCACCGTATCGAACCGCGCGGCATCGGACTCTGCCCGAGCGAGCAGCGCAAAGGGACCCACCGGGGCGCGCTCGCGCAACCCGGCGAGCTGGGACGTGTCGGCAAGCGCCTGGTCGATTGCGGCATCACCGGTCGGCGCGATCACGAGGGTGTAGGCGAGGGGGCTCGCGGCGCAGACCAGGGGGCAGCGACCCGGACCGGCCAGCAGTCCCGCCAGCACAACAAGCCAGGTCAGCGCGCGGCGCGCCCCCCCTCGCCATCCCGCCGGACCGGTCATCACGCGCCGACTCACGCGAAACCGGGCGCGCCGTCGCGGGCGGTCCACCCAGGAGTCCAAGGCTTCAGCCTTGGAACGGCGGCGCCAAGGCTGAAGCCTTGGACTCCACGAGCGCGTGCCGACGGCCAACCCGCGCCTGAGCGGCCGGCACTGTGCGCCATGCAGCGCCAATCGACTGAATGCTTAGCCGATCTCACGCGCGATGGTACCAGCGCAGGGAACAATGAATGCGGTCGCGTTTCATCTCAGTGACGCCGGTAGGCTCCCTCGTCGTCGCAACGCCCGAATACCGAACGCCCAACCGGGAGGCGGTCAGGATACTACGAACAGACTGACCCTTCGGCAAGGCGGACCACGAAGTTGCACAGCATTCTCGTGTACGATGAGATTTTTTGATGCAAAACTCGGGTTCGGCTGTTACAACGTGCCGCGGAACTTCCACATCGTATCAACAACACCAAAGGGGACACTATTGTGATGTTTCAGGTCCGCATCCATGGCCGCGGCGGCCAAGGCTGCGTCACGGGAGCAGAAATGCTTTCGATCGCCGCATTTCTCGAACAAAAACACGCGCAGGCCTTTCCGAGCTTCGGCTCGGAACGCACCGGGGCGCCGGTGGTGGCCTTCTGCCGCATCGCGGATCGCGAGATCCGGCTGCGCGAACCCATCATGCAGCCGGACGGCCTCATCATCCAGGACCCGACCCTGCTCCACCAGGTGGATGTGTTCAGCGGGCTGGTGCCGGACGGCTACGTCCTCATCAACACCAAGAAGAGCTTCGACGACCTCGGCATCAGCGAGCGTTTCGCAGGCTGGCACCACTCCCACCTGTGCACCGTCCCGGCGACCGAGATCGCCATGGAGCACATCGGGCGCCCGCTGCCGAACGCCATCCTGCTGGCGGGCTTCGCGGCGATGAGCGGGGCGGTCTCCCTCGAGTCGGTCCACGCGGCCATCAATGAGAAATTCACCGGCAAGGTCGCGGCAGGCAACATCGCCGCCGCCAGTGCCGCCTATGAATTTGTTAAGAAAGAATCGGAGGACTACCGCCGTGCTGAAACAATGTGAAGGCTCCCATGCGGTCGCCGCGACCGTGGCCCTGTGCCGGCCGGAGGTGATCTGCGCCTACCCGATCTCGCCCCAGACCCATATCGTGGAAGGGTTGAGCGAGATGGTGCGGGACGGCACCCTGCCGGGCTGCGAGTTCATCAATGTCGAATCGGAGTTCGCCGCGCTGTCGGTGGCCATCGGCTCCTCCGCGGCCGGGGCGCGCTCCTACACCGCCACCGCGAGCCAGGGCCTGCTGTACATGGCCGAGGCGGTCTGGAACGCCTCCGGGCTCGGGCTGCCGATCGTGATGACGCTCGCCAACCGCGCCATCGGCGCACCGATCAATATCTGGAACGACCATACCGACGCGATGTCGATGCGCGACGCGGGCTGGATCCAGCTCTTTGCGGAGAACAACCAGGAAGCCGCCGACCTGCACATCCAGGCCTTCCGGCTGGCCGAAGAAGTCTCGCTGCCGATCATGGTGTGCATGGACGGCTTCATCCTGACCCATGCCTACGAGGGCGTGGACATTCCGACCCAGGAGCAGGTCGATGCCTATCTGCCCCCGTACGAACCACGGCAGGTACTCGATCCCCGCGACCCTGTCTCCATCGGCGCCATGGTCGGCCCGGAAGCCTTCACCGAGGTACGCTATCTCGCGCACGCCAAGCAGATGCAGGCACTGGAGCTGATTCCCCAACTGGCGGCCGAATTCCAACAACAATTCGGGCGTGATTCGGGCGGACTGATCCGGCAATATCGCATGGAGGACGCGGACACCGTCGTGATCGCCCTGGGTTCGGTGCTGGGCACGATCAAGGACACGATCGACGACCTGCGCGACGAGGGAAACAAAATCGGCGTACTCGGCATCACCTCGTTCCGGCCCTTCCCGCTCACCGAGATCCGCGACGCGGTGAGTCATGTGCGCCGCGTGGTGGTCGTGGAGAAGTGCTTTGCCGTGGGCATCGGGGGCATCGTCTCGCGCGATGTGCGCACCGCCATGCGCAACCGGCCGCAGCCGCTCTACTGCGTGGTCGCCGGGCTCGGCGGGCGGGCCATCACCAAGGACTCGCTGCACCAATTGTTCATGGAAGCGATCGAGGACAAGCTCGAACCGCTGACCTTCCTCGATCTGGATTGGAATGCCGTCAACCGCGAGCTCGAACGCGAACGACTGACGCGCCGTTCCGGTCCGATCGCCGAGAACCTGCTGCGCGACCTGGGCGTCGTGGCCGCCCGCGTTGGTTGAGTGAGGCACCTACAATGACAGCGACCACCATCAAGTTCTATCAAACCGGCACCCACACGGTCGGCAATCGCCTGCTCGATCCGGAGCACCGGTCGGTGCAGGCGGACATGCGGCGCACCAATTCGCTCAACTCCGGACACCGCGCCTGCCAGGGCTGCGGCGAGGCGCTGGGCGCGCGCTACGCGATCGACGCCGCCATGCAGGCGACCGACAATCAGTTGATCGCGGCCAACGCGACCGGCTGTCTGGAGGTCTTCTCGACCCCGTATCCCGAGACCTCCTGGCAGATTCCCTGGATTCACTCACTGTTCGGCAACACCGCCGCGGTCGCCACCGGCATCGCCGCGGCCATGCGGGTGAAGGGGCGCAGTGACGTGCGCGTGGTCGCCCAGGGCGGCGACGGCGGCACCACCGACATCGGCTTCGGCTGCCTGTCGGGGATGTTCGAGCGCAACGACGACGTGCTCTACATCTGCTACGACAACGAGGCCTACATGAATACCGGGGTGCAGCGCTCCTCGGCCACCCCCGGCGCGGCGCGCACCGCCACCACGCCGGCGGTGGGTACCGCACCCGGCAACGTGTTCGGACAGGGTAAGAATCTGCCGCTGATCGCCATGGCTCACGAGATCCCCTACGTGGCCACCGCCATCGTGTCGGAATTGCGCGACCTCGAGGCCAAGGTCAAGCGCGCCATGGAGATCCGCGGGGCGCGTTACATCCATGTCTTCGTGCCCTGCCCGCTGGGCTGGGGAACCAACTCCTGGGACACCATCCACATCGCCCGGCTGGCGAAAGAGACCGGGGTCTTCCCGGTGTTCGAGGCGGAACGCGATCAGATCGTCAGCGTCTCGAAGATCCGCAAGCAGTTGCCGGTGGAAGACTATCTGCGGCCGCAGCGGCGTTTCGCACACCTCTTCTCGCCCAAACCGAACACCGATGCCATCGCGCACATTCAGGCGCTGGCCGACCGTAACATCCGGCGCTTCGGACTCGTCGATCCCGCGGCTGACACCGCTATCGCAGCCCCTGTCGCAACAGGTAACCCGTGATGGAAAAACCATTCGCAATCACCCTCGATGTCGGGTCCTCACTGGCCAACAAGACCGGGACCTGGCGTACCTACCGGCCGCAGTATGTCGACCGGCTGCCGCCGTGCAACAATGCTTGTCCCGCGGGGGAGAACATCCAGGAATGGCTGTTCCACGCCGAGTCCGGTGACTATGAACAGGCGTGGCGCGCGCTGACCGCCAACAATCCGCTGCCCGCCGTGATGGGCCGCGTCTGCTATCACCCCTGCGAAACCGCGTGTAACCGCGGTCAACTCGATGAGTCGGTGGGCATCAACTCGGTCGAGCGTTTCCTGGGCGATCAGGCGATCAAGCTCGGCTGGAAGTTCACGCCGCCCGCGAGCAGCTCCGGCAAGCAGGTGCTGGTGGTTGGTGCCGGCCCGTCCGGACTCTCCGCCGCCTACCACCTGGCGCGCCTGGGCCATCAGGTCACCATCCAGGAAGCGGGGCCATTCGCCGGCGGCATGATGCGCTTCGGCATCCCCAAATACCGGCTGCCGCGCGATGTGCTGGACGCGGAAGTCCAGCGCATTCTCGATCTGGGCGTGGTGCTCCAGCTCAACACCAAAGTTGAGAACATCGAGCAATCCATGAAGGCCGGCGGCTTCGATGCCGCCTTCCTCGCCGTGGGTGCCCACATCGCCAAGCGCGCCTACATCCCGGCCGCCGACTCGGCGCGGATGCTCGACGCCATGCAGGTGCTGCGCGGCATGGAGGACGAGGAAAAGCCGATGCTGGGGCGCCGCGTGGTGGTCTACGGCGGCGGCAACACGGCGCTCGACGTCGCCCGGACCGCCAAGCGCCTGGGCGCCACCGACGCCATCATCGTCTACCGCCGCACCCGCGAGAAGATGCCCGCCCACGACTTCGAGGTCGAGGAGGCGCTGCAGGAAGGCATCATGATCAAGTGGCTGTCCACCATCAAGAACATGTCGGACGAGGGCACCCTCACCGTCGAGAAGATGGCGCTCGATGCCTCCGGCTTCCCGCAGCCCACCGGTGAATTCGAAACACTCGAATCGGACTCACTGGTGCTGGCGCTCGGCCAGGATGTGGATCTGTCGCTGCTCAACGGCGTGCCGGGCCTGGAGATCAAGGACGGCGTGGTGCAGGTAGGCACCAACATGATGACGGGCCGCGCCGGCATCTTCGCCGGCGGCGATATGGTACCTTCGGAGCGCACCGTGACCGTCGCCATTGGTCACGGCAAAAAGGCGGCGCGCAACATCGACGCCTGGCTGCGCGGTGAGACCTTCGCGCCCGCACCCAAGCACGCGTTGGCGGAGTTCGATAAGCTCAACACTTGGTACTACGACGACGCGCCGAAAATGGTGCGGCCGACGCTCGACCTGGCGCGGCGCCAATCGACCTTTGAAGAAGTCGTCGGCGGACTGGACGAGAGCACCGCACTCTTTGAAGCGCGGCGCTGTCTGTCCTGCGGCAACTGCTTCGAATGCGACAACTGTTACGGCGTCTGCCCGGACAATGCCGTAATCAAGCTCGGCCCCGGCAACCGGTTCGAGTTCAATTACGATTACTGCAAGGGTTGCGGCATCTGCCGTACCGAGTGCCCTTGTGGTGCCATCGTGATGGTGCCCGAGACCATCTGATCCTCGCCGCACCGGCCGGACGGGGCGCAGCGCCCCGTCCGCGACCAAGTCCAGGTGCCCCGCCCTTGCGGTGATGTGCGATCGTTCGGCTGGTGGACCGGCGCATGGCGGCAACGGATGGATGAGGATAGCGTAGCGTCCCGGACCCTCTCGCACCTCGTGGCAACGATTATCTTCGCGGTTGACTCGACTCCGTGGCCCGCCGCTCGATCAAGGCGCGGGTCTCCTGCGTCAATTCACCGGTCGCCGACAGACCGCCCTGGTCCTGGATCTGCCGTAACAGGATGCGGCAGGCTTCGCTTTGCAGATCCCGCGTGGTGTCGCAGGGATAGGCCCGCGCCTGCTGCGCCTGACGCTCCTGGTCCTGGGCGGCCTGCGCGGCCCGCTGCGCGGCGTCGGCCCGCTCGTGGGCCTTCAGAGCTGCTACCGCCGCCGTGAGCGCAGCCCGTGTCTCAGCGGTGACGTCACCGCTCGCCTCCAGACCCGCCGCCTCCTGGAATGCGGCGAGGGCGTGACGCGCCGAGTCCCAGAACCCGTCGCGCGCCTGTCCGCTGTCGCGTCCGTCGGCCTGCTTCGGGACGACACGCCAGGACGCGCCGGGAACCCAGGGGTCGTAACCCAGCCGTACGAGTTGGATCGCGATCTCACGACGGTCATCGGCGGTGAGGACAAGCGGAGCCCCGGCACGCTCCGGGTGCGACTCCGGCAACACGGCAGCCGGGATCTGCGCCGTGACGGGCGCAGCAGACCGAGCCTGCGAGGGAACCGCGGCGGGCGCCGTCTCCGGCGTCGGATACTTCAGTCCCGCACCGGCCGGGTCCGGCCCTTGGACTTCAGCAAGCCGCCGCCCGGACGTGTAGATCGGCACCGCCGCGACCACCCGGAACCCGGTATCGCTGGTCTTGTTGAGCAACGGCACTTCACGGCGCAAGGTCACTGCCAACTCGGCCGGCTCGGAATAGAAACTGCCGCCGCGCACCACATAGCCGCCGATCTCGCCGGAGGCGCCATCGATCCGATACAGATCGAGCATGATCTCCTCGACATTGCCCAGCATGTCGTGGAGCCCGAGCGGGTTGGCGCGCGGACCGCCGATCGCTGCCGCGGCGCTTCCGCCTTCCCGCTTGCCGATCACACCAAGGGCCAGACCCTTGGGCATGGGATAGACCGACGCGACAAAGTCGGCGGCACTGACCGCCAAACCGCCGCGGGCCGCGAAGGCCCATTCATCCTCGCCGGGCAACCGCACGGTGGCGGCGACGCCATCGACCCGGGGCAAGCAGGGACCGCGGCCGTCGCTGCAATCGGGCAGGCTGCCCTGCTGATCGGCCAGCCATTGGGAGAGATCGAGCCCGAAGCCCTCCGCATCGCGGCGGTTGACATCGACCTGCGGCAGGGCGGACTGCGCGTCCGGGCGGGGACACGCCGACCGCCGGGCCGCCGCGATCACCGTCTGATATTGCAGCCGGGTCACCTCGTATTTACCGATCAGCAGGTGGCCGAGGCCGGTCCGCTGGGGATCGAAGCGGCCCGCGACCCGATACAGCCGCTGCACGTCCGCGGGCAAGCCGGCCGCATCCGCGGGTGGAGCGCCGGTTGCGACCGGGCGCAAGACCATGGCCCCACCACAAGGCAGGGGCAGGATCACATCGTCCGGCAACGGATTGGGATTGTATTGCTCCGTCGGCCAAGCGATGACCGGCGTCGGCGCAGCCCGCGCAAGCGCCGACTGAAGCAGCAGACAGATCGCGGCCAACCCGAGACGCGGCCAAGGACCGCGCCCAGTCGCTCGTCCAGTGATGGAGCGCACCCTGTCCGACTGTCGCCGGACCGCGCGGGGCGTGGTGTGCAGACCGGTCAGGAGTATCTTGGAAGTCTCGTCGTCGGCCATGTCCCCGTCCGCGGCCTGGTCGCATCTGGAGTGTTGAATTATGCCACGGGGGGAGCAACCGCGAACGTCGAACAGCCGACATGCAGCGCAATACGCTGCGCTATTGCGCTTGGGTGACTTCCGGAACACCGGATACCACCGACCATCGGCGCGGATGTCGGTGCAATTGAAGTCGCACCTCCACTGACCGGTATCCAAAATTGTCGGAAATCGCCTTATCCCGGCAAGAACCGCTCACGACTGCCCGTGACGATGATCGCGGTCGCGGCCGCTGCGCAAGGGTAGAATGCCTGACCACCGAACGATGGCGGAGAACTCATGAGATGCATTACCCACCCGGTATGCACCGTGCGGCCCTGCCGCCTGCCTGGCACTGACGGGTATCCTGGGTCGCAGCAGGTGCTCGCCGCGCAGATGATCAAGACCGGGCGGCCCTTGAGCCGGACACCTGGGCACGGCCGCTGGATATTTGGACAGGATGAACTGGATTGACACGATGATGAAGCCGCCGCGGCAACCGGTCGATACAACGCCCCCGTGCGCCGTCGCCAACGCGCCCGCCGGACCCTGTGCCTTATCTCCCGTCTCCGGGCAGCGACCACTTCGGGGGAACAAGTGCTCGGGATGGCTCAGCGCACTGCAGTTGCTGCGCCAGGGTATCCTGGTGGCTTGCCTGGCGTTCCTGGCTGCAACCGCGGGGGCGCAGACGCCCCTGCTCCTGGCGGGCTCCACCGTGCTGTATCAGCGGGTGCTGACCCAACCGGGTACGGCCGCACGCGAGACGCCGGGCACCACGGGCGGACGCCTGATCACCGCCTTGAGCCGACTCTATGTCTATGAACGCCACGACCTCGCGGGGCAGGAGTGGTTGCGGGTCGGCACCGATGCGGCGGGCCGCAACCTCCTGGGCTGGGTGCCGGCGCGCGACACCTTGGCCTGGAACCAGCAGTTGACCCTGGCCCTGACCAACCCGGCGGGGCGCGAGCGGCTGGTCTTTTTTCGCGATTGGGACGCGCTACGCTCGGTGTTGGATGCGGCCTCGCCGCCGGCCGCGGGGCGGGCCCTGGTGCAGGCCATCGCCGCCGGCGGCACGGACCCGCGAGCGGTCGCGCTGGAGCCCGAGACCTATGTGAATCTCTATGAGCGGTTCTATCTGTTGCCGATCCTCGACATCAAGGACTACAGCACCGCGGCCGGCAATCCGGTGCGCGCGGTCAAAATCGCCTCGGTAACGCTGCCCGCAGCCCACGGCCGCACCGCACCGGGGCCGGCCTTGCCGGACCAGGGGAGCGCGGTTGAGCAACTCCGGTCGTGCAAGGCCGCCATCGTCTTCGTGGTCGACTCTACGCTCTCCATGGGCCCCTACATCGACGAAACCCGCGCGGCCATCACCCATTTCTACGAGCGCATCCGCACCGCCGGGTTGCTGGATAAGGTCGCCTTCGGCCTGGTCGCCTTCCGCGCCGAGAGTGCGAATGAAGAGACCAATGAGCAGCTCGACTATGTGGCGCAGGTGTTCGCCGCACCCACGCAGGTCCGCAATGGCGATGACTTTCCGGCACGGATCGCCGGGCTGCGCGAGGCTCGGGTAGCCACTGATTATTTCGATGAGGACCCCTATGCCGGTGTGCTCGCGGCGCTGGAATCGCCGGACTGGAAAGACCGGTTCGACGCCCGTCATCTCGTCCTGATCACCGATGCCGGTGCGCTGGACGGCACCTTCAACACCCCGGCCGGAACGGCGCCGACCAGGGACCGGGCGGTGCCGGGGGTGGACTCCAGCACCGGACTGAATGCCGCGGCGGTGCAGCGCGAGGCCCAGCGCGCGGGCGTGGCCATCGCGGTCATGCACCTGCAAACCCCAGCGGCGCGGCAAGCCGGCAATCTGGCGCGCGCCGCGGCACAGTACAAAGAACTGGCGCGCAATGCCATGACCCAGCAGGAGGCTTATTTCCCCATCGCCGACGGCTCCCGCGACCGCTTGCGGGCGGCGCTCGACACCTATGCCGGGGACGTGATCGCGCAGATCGAGCGCAGCACCCGCGGCGCGGCGACACCGGCGACACCCTCCGGGAGGCTCGTCCGCGCACCGGCCGCCGCCCCGACCGAGGCGGCCGACGACATGGACCAGCAGGCCCGCATCCAGGCGATCGTGGCCTCATTGGGACATGCCATGCAGTTGGCCTATCTGGGCGAGCGGCGGCAGACGGCCGCCCCCGAGGTGTTCGAGGCCTGGATCAGTGACACCGATCTGGCCGACCCCAGGCTGCGCACAGTCGAGGTCCGGGTGCTGATGACCCGTGATCAGCTCTCCGACCTGCGCGATCTGGTCGCGGCGGTGATCGACACCGCCCAAACGGATCTGGACGGCGCCAACAGCACCGCGGCCTTCTACGACCGGCTCGCCTCCATCGCCGCGACCTTCGAGCGCGACCCGGAGGCCACCGGCCGGCGCCGCGCTCCGGAACTGGCGCAGCGCGATCTGCTGCTCGACTATCTGGCGGGGCTGCCCTACAAGAGCGACGTGCTGGACATCAAGAAGAGCGACTGGACCAGTTGGGGTTTGCAACGGCAGGCGGACTTCGTGGACCGGCTGCGCAAGAAGGTGCTGCTCTATTCACGCTATTACGCCGACACCTTCGGTTGGGTCGACATCGCCCAGACCGACAATCCGCATCATCGCGAGGCGGTGTATCCGATTCCGCTGAAGGATCTGCCCTGAATGCTGCTGGACTGCACTGACCTGAGCTATCGCCGCGGCCACGGGGCGCAGGCGTTCCGCGTGCTGATCCCCGCGCTGCGCCTGGGTGCCGGGGAGATGATCGCGCTCACCGGCGCGAGCGGCTGCGGCAAGAGCACCGCGCTGGAACTGCTGGGGCTCGTCGTCCGGCCGCTCAGTGCCGCGCGCTTCCACTTCGCGATCGCTGGCGCGCCGCTGGATATCGCCGCCCTGTGGCGCGCCGGCCGCCACGGCGATTTGGCGCGGACGCGCGCGGCGGCGATCGGCTTCGTGCTCCAGACCGGTGGGCTGCTGCCCTATCTGAACGTGGCCGGCAATATCGGCATCAACCGCCGCCTGCTGCGGCTACCGCCGCGGGATGCGGCACTCGACTCCATGATCGACCAATTACAACTGCGCGACCTGCTGGACAAAAGACCGGCCCAACTCTCGGTAGGCCAGTACCAGCGCGCCTCCATCGCGCGCGCTCTGGCCCACCGGCCGAACCTGGTGCTGGCGGACGAGCCGACCTCCGCCCTGGACCCACGCCTGGGTGACGAGGTGATGGACCTGTTCTTTCAGTTGGTGGAGCGTCTGGGCACCAGCGTGGTGTTGGCCACCCATGACCTCGGCCGGGTGCGCACCCACGGTCTGCGCGAAATCCAGGCGACGCCGTTGGCCGCCGGGTTCGGTTCGGCGTTCGGCAATTCCCAGGAATAAACATCCCGACTGCGGCTGTAGGGGCGACTTCAGTCGCCCCTAAACGTCGGTCGATCTGTTCCCGGAAATCACCTATAGCGATTTCTCCAAGCGTTGAGTTACACAAAAAAGCCGCTCCACCATGCCCGAGTCACCGAACCACGACGCTCCCCGGTCCCGCCTGGAAGGCTTCCGGCTGGCGCTCCAGGATCTCTGGCACGATCGCCGGACCACCCTGGTGCTGGTGCTGACCGTCGCGTCCATCATCGCCCCGCTGCTGCTGCTGTTCGGGCTCAAAACCGGAGTCATCGCCACCCTGCGCCAGGATCTGGTCAACGACCCGCGCAATCTCGAGATCGTCGTCTTCGGCGCCCACCGCCTGGACCAACGCTGGTTCGCGGCCACCGCGCAACGCCCGGACCTCGGCTTTCTGATTCCCCGCACCCGCACCATCAACGCCACCATCGATCTGGTGGACGGGAAGCGCCGCCCGTTCGATGCCATCGACATGATCCCGACCGCCGCCGGTGATCCCCTGCTGCCGCCGGGTCTGCCGACGCCCGTCCATGCCGGCCAGGTACTGCTGACCGAAATCCTGGCGAAACGCCTCGGCTGGACGGACGGTGCGCCCCTCACCGGCCTGTTCCGCCGGTCCCGCAATGGCACCCCGGAGAATGCCCAGTTCACCCTGGAACCGATCGGCATCATCCCGGAGAGCCGGGTCGCCCGCGAGGCGGTGTTCACCCACTTGGACCTGCTGATCGCCTCGGAGGACTACCGCGACGGCCTGCGCTCCAGCCTGAGCGACGCGGAGTTGCGCGCGCCCAGCGCCCGCACCCGCACCGAGTTCGCCGGCGCCCGGGTCTTTGCGCGCGACCTGGACGCGGTCGACACCTTGGCGGCGGCCCTGCGCGCCGACGGCATCGAGGTCCGCACCCAGGCCGAGCGCATCGAGACGGTGCGCGCCTTCGACCGCACCCTGTCGTTCATTCTGCGGGTCATCGCCCTGATCGGTCTCAGCGGCTGCGCCCTGGCGCTGGGCGGTGCGCTCTGGGTGAACGTGGACCGCAAGCGCCGGGACCTGGCGCTGCTGCGCCTGTTCGGCTTCGGCAACGGCACCGTGGTGCTGATGCCGATGGTGCAGTCCGCCGTGATTGCCGTCCTGGCCTTGGTGCTCGCGTTCGTCACCTACCAGTTCGGCGCCGCCGCCTTCAACCGCACCCTGGGCCAAAACCTGGCTGGACAAGGCTATGTCTGCCGGCTGGAGCCGGAACACCTGGCCGCCGCCGCCGCGGCCACCTTGTTGGTCGCATTGCTGGCCGCCGTGGCCGCGGGCTATCGCGCGAGCCGCATCGCTCCGGCGGAGTGTCTGCGCGGCGGGTGATGCCCGGACAGACACGCGTGTAGGGGCGGGTTTAAAACCCGCCCCTAGCAGCCTGTCGGACCTAGCCCCTAGGATTAGGGTATGAGTCAACATCAAGGCTTTTTGTTGCTCCACAAT
>JACDZJ010000015.1_pt1 | contig 87886 bp, 67 predicted proteins | sample 7365721 | NCBI WGS metagenome assembly JACDZJ01 (sample SAMN15143480, study PRJNA637477) | pond metagenome | biome: freshwater wetland ecosystem [ENVO:00000243]; feature: pond [ENVO:00000033]; material: pond water [ENVO:00002228]; isolation source: pond water containing pink berries ... | reverse complement strand
GAATCAGTGGCCACTTTCGCCCGGAATCGGTGGCCACTTTCAGTCGGAATACTCACGTCGCACAGCACTTGCGCAAGACACTTGGTTCCTATGCCCGTTTCGATCGGGTGATGGCAGATTGCAACGATTTCGGCGCATCAACAGTTCTCTGTGACGCGACCGCCCTGCCGGTGTTGATCGGCGCATCGCATACCCGACTGCTGGACCGTCGGATGGTCGGTGCCGACTGGCTGCGCGCCCCGGCACCCATGTCAGCCCAACCTCGCCGGTTCGTGTTTGCGAGTTTGAAAGGCGGGGTGGGTCGTTCGACCGGCTTGGCAGTCGCGGCAGTCGCTCTCGCGTCCCGAGGATTGCGGGTGCTGGCGATCGATTTGGACGATGATTCGCGCTTTCGCGGCTTCGATCCGTTGGCGCGGCGCGATCTGCTCGAGAGTCAAATCTATGAAACCACATTCGGATCTTTCCTGGCTCTGATCGATCAGTGCCTGGTGAATGACCTGGAGACGCGCGCGTGAAGCCTCAAGCTGAGGATCATTATTCCATTCGGCGTGCTATTGCCGCGATCCCTGGGGATGTCTCCAACGACGCGGTCGGTATCAATGTCGCAAACAGCGACGACATCTACGCACCGGAGAGTCACTCCGCCGCACTGGATCCGAATACTCCGATCGTGCTCGGCCACCGCGGTACCGGCAAGAGTTTTTGGGCAAGTGTCTTGGGACAGGCGAAAACGCGGAGTACGGCGGCAATCGCCTACCCTAGACTCAACCTGCGTGACGTTGAGGTTCAGTTTGGTTACACCGGTATTGGTGGTGAGGGGGGTATCACGTCGGAGGCCATTGATGCAGCCGTTCCGCCCAATGCGGGAATCGACGAAGCCAAGGCGTTCTGGTGGGCCACCATCCTGAGCGCTGCGGCCCGCACAGCGAACGACTCATCGGCCAAGCCCAAGGAATTCGTTGAGACCGGGCGCAACTGGGAGGCGCGTGAGGATCTCCTCGCCAAACACGAACGGCGTTTGCTGGCGGCCCGAAAAACTTTGCTGGTCGTCTACGACGCCCTCGATACCGTAGCGCGGACATGGCCGCGCCGGCACTTACTGACCGAAGCGCTATTGGAGGTGGTCTGGGCCATGCGCGCATTTCGGTCAATTCGCCCCAAGCTGTTCTTGCGTCCGGACCAGATTGAGGATGACGCTTTGCGGTTCGTCGAACTGTCAAAACTGAAGAACGGCGCACTGCGGCTCGAATGGTCGTCGACCGACCTCTATGGGCTCTTTTTTTCTCGTCTGGCGATGACGACCGATCACGAGGCTCGCACGGCATTCGACAAGCTACTCGCCTATCTGGATCTACGCTCAGGCGACGATGCGGCGACTCGCGATGCGATCCTTACGCGCCGCTGGTCACTCGTGCGCGACGCGAAAGATCAAGAGCGCCTCATGGCCCTTGTGGCGGGGCCGTTCATGGGCCAAGGCACCTACGCCTACAAGAAGGGCAGCACCTACAAATGGCCGATCACCCACTTGGCGGATGCCTTCGCGGAGGTGACGCCGCGCAGCTTTTTGGGGATGATGATCGCGGCGGCAAAGCATGGAGCCGCACCTGAGGATCGGGTGATCACCGCCGAGGGCATTCGCCATGGTCTGCGCGCCGCATCCAAGACATGCGTGGATCAACTGCATCACGAGTTCCCTTGGATCAAAGGCGTGCTTGCTCCGCTTGCGGGGCTTCTATTACCTCAAGATGAGGACAAGGTGTTTGAGGTCTGGGGTCGGGCCAAGACCATCGACCGGCTGCTTGCAGAAGCGGAGGAAAGGCGGTACCTGCCGCCCTTCCCCGACGGCGGTCGGGGCGGACCCCGCGAACTGTTCGAAGCACTGGAGCGTATCGGCGTGATGTCGCGCCGCCAAGATGACCGCATCGACATGCCCGACCTGTTCCGAGTCGCCGCACGACTGCTGAAAAAGGGGTCCATCTCCCCAGCCTGAAATCCTCCATGACCTTTGGTGTTGCTAAACAGGGGACTCCAGTTGAGATACTTGATAACCTTCGCACTGAAGAAGATGGCACCTTGTTCGTTGATAGAACTGCTGCAGAAAAAGAGGCTTCAATAGCGTTTCCGACCACTTCGCATTTCAATTTGATTATGGACATGGCGGATGGCACTGGACGCAAGTTACGTGCTCACCTTGAGGATGTCCCAATTGGTAAAACAGTAGTGGACTTGGACAACCTGCCAGCTTGGCTAGCGTTTCTGTGATTTGCGAGACTCCGGGATTCGGTAAGCCCGACGCTCCCCGAAGTTCGGGAAACTGTGCAGGCCGTCAACAGAACGCGCAAGCGGGTTGGCATCGCTGCGGATATGTTCTACTATTATTTTGGGGGAAGCGGGCGCAATCGACCGGGATAAGGGGCCAGGCTCAATCAAAATTGAACGCGGAAAAGAGTCTAATTGAGCCTAGCCCATTACCTTCTTTCATAACCTCTCAGACCACTTGCTCGCTCAGTCGAGCACCTGCGCTATGCTGTCCGCCGTCAGGATGCGCGCCGACCAGATCCGGAGGTCGTCGCTGCTGACCTTGGTCATATTCCCGCCAGGCGCGGCTTCGCCAACTGGAGCCCAAGGCTTCAGCCTTGGACTGCCATCCAAGGCTGAAGCCTCGTACGCCAATTGAGCATCGCTTGCCGGAACAGTGACCAAGACCAATCACCCCCACCTTAGGCCCGCAAACGCGTCGACGGCGACAGAAAGGCCGGCTCAAGTATAAGTTCGGAAAAATCATCAAACCGTGATCAATGTCACGTTTTGGTGATTTTGGCGACTGCCCCGTGTTAACACGCCCTCTCGTCATGCGAAGCGGCTGGAAGCCGCTTCTATGGCCGGGGCCAACCGGCCCATGATGAGCCGATATCCCCGCCTGACCGACACTGGGACGGCGGTCTTGAGTATGGTCCCGGCCACCGCACGCTCTGCACGGTCGTTGGTCCGCGCAGCGGACCCCACAGATCGCGGTCTTACCGTCGGGTCGGCGATGCCGACCGATCGCGGCCGGCCGGATCGCTGATCAAGGCCCGCGGATAGACACACACAAGAACACGGAAAGATTCGGACATGCGTCGATTGTCCGTGTTCTTCCGTGGCGAATGATCCCCGATCAGACAGCGATTGGCGGGTTGGGGAGGGGCCGCGGCATCCCGCGCGTCTCATCGCGGCCGGAGGCCGCTCCAACGGGAGGATCGCTGGCGTATCAAAAACAAGTGGCACAAGGCCAGCCCGCTGTCGGGTTACGCTGCGCTAACCCGACCTACGGTTGGGCCGGCTATTTCTTCACCGTTATCGCCGTCGAAGGTGATAACCGGACATACAAAGGGCGGGTTTGAAACCCGCCCCTACACCAAAGGTCGGTCTGGATATCAGGTTCGAAGGGCATATTAGGGCGGGTTTCAAACCCGCCCCCACCCAAGGGTCTGCCTGCCCAAAGGTCTGCCTGGAGATCAGTTCCGCAGGCTATACCCGCGATTCGGCCGGCTCTCCAGCACGACGACGCTACGCGAGCGCAGCACCAACGGCCCGGGTTCGAGCGCAATCTGATCCTCGGGCCGCGTCACGTCGAGCGGCGAGACGCCGCCGGTGTCGAGCGCGCGATGCCAGACCCGCCCCGGCAGGACCGGCAATTCGAAGCGTTGGGCGGCAGCGGCCATGTTGATGGCGATGTACACGGGCGGCTCATCGGCTTCGATCGGGGCCAGGGTGAAGGACAGCGTCTGGGCGGTGGGGTCGTCCCAGGGCGGGGCGCCGACCTGGGTGCCGTGCCAAGTGACGTCGGCCATGTCGGCGCCGTTGCGACTCTGGCCGGCCAGAAAGCGGCGGTGGCGCAGGCTGGGGTGGCGCTTACGCAAGGCGATCAGACCGCGCACGAAGCGCAGGTGTTCGCGGTTGGTCTCGACCAGCGACCAGTCGAACCAGCCGATTGGGTTGTCCTGGCACCAGGCGTTGTTGTTGCCGGATTGTCCGCGCAGCACCTCGTCGCCGGCCAGCAGCATCGGGATACCCTGACTGATGAACAGCAGGGTCAACAGGTTCTTGGCCTGACGCCGCCGCAGCGCCAGGACCTCGGCGTCGGTGGTCTCGCCCTCGACTCCGCAATTCCAACTCAGATTGTCATTGTTACCATCGCGGTTGCCCTCGCGGTTGGCCGCGTTACGCTTGGTGTGGTAGGAAACCAGGTCCCACAGGGTGAAGCCGTCGTGACAGGTGACGAAGTTGATGCTGTTGATCGGCTGGCGCAGGTTGGCACCGTAGAGATCGCTGCTGCCGGCGAGCCGGGTCGCCACTTCCGGGATCATGCCGGTATCACCGCGCACGAACCGGCGGATGCTGTCCCGGTAGCGGCCGTTCCACTCCATCCAGCGATAGCCGGGGAATGATCCGACCTGATAGAGGCCGGCCGCGTCCCAGGCTTCGGCGATGATCTTGCTGGCCGCCAGGGTGTCCGAGAGTTCGATCCCCCAGAGCACCGGCGGATGCTCCATCGGATACCCGTTGGCGTCGCGCGCCATGGCGCTTGCCAGGTCGAAACGGAAGCCGTCGACATGCATCTCGCGCACCCAATACTCCAGGCAGTCCAGGATGTAGCGTGCGACGAAGGGGTGATTGGCGCTGACGGTGTTGCCGCAGCCGGTGAAGTCCAGATAGATGGTCTTGTCGAGCTGATCCAGGCAGTAGAAGGTCTCGTTGCCGAACCCCTTGAAGGACAGGGTCGGACCGCGCCCGTTACCCTCGCAGGTATGGTTGAAGACCACGTCCATGATGACCCCGATACCGGCCTGGTGCAGCGTGCGCACCATGTCTCTGAACTCCCGCCGGTGACTGCCCTGCTCCGGGGTCACGCAATAGCCGGGGTGCGGCGAGAAGAAGCCGAAGCTGCTGTAACCCCAATAGTTACGCAAGCCCGAGGTCCAGACCGCCTCCGGCACGTCCTGCTCGTCGAAGGCCATCACCGGCATCAGCTCGACGTGGGTGACACCCAAATCCTGCAGGTATTGCACCTTCTCGATCAGTCCGGAGAAGGTGCCGGGGTGCTGCACGCCGGACGACGGGTGCCGGGTGAAACCGCCCACATGCATCTCATAGATAATCATCTGCTCCGAGGACACGCGGATCGGCGTATCTCCGCACCAGTGGTACTCGTCGGCGAGCACGACGGCACGCGGCGAGTCGTGCGGCTGCACTCCTTCGTTCTGGCGGCGCCAGCGGTCCCAGCCGGACACGTTGACTGCGCGCGCCCAGGGGTCCAGGAGTTCGATACCGGGATCGAAGCACCAGCCGTGTCCGCGCGGGTCATTGGGTCCATCCATACGCCAGGTGTAGTGGGTGCCTGGGGGCAGATCGACGACCAGAACATGCCAGGAAAAGAAGCTGTGATTGTTCTCCGGGTCGAGCCGGATCACCTGAAAGGGCTTGTCACTGTCCGCCGCGGCGTAAAGCAACAGTTCGGCCCCGACCGCGTGACGGCTGTAGACCGAGAAGTTCACACCGGTTTCTTCGACCGTGGCACCCGGCGGATAACGGCGGCCGGGAAGGATCGGATAGGTTCTGGAATCTGACATGATAGGGTAAGTTCCTTAGTAATAAACCAATGTATGCCGCTACGCCAGGTTCGGATGGACCGCTGCACGGGCGAGATCAGCCTCAGCCCCGCGCGTACACTATCCGATTGCTGTCTTAGGATTGACAGAAAGTATTAACGGAATTAACAAAGGTCATTGTTAGTCTGTCGTTTGGCGCATATTACGACACTAAAGCGGCAACGCAAATGGCGAATCAGGTCTCAAATCAGAAAAACGGCGGCCGCCAATCGGCAGCGAAACGCCGGCGGCAACCCGTTCAGTACCGATGTCCGAGGTCCACCCAGCGCCACACGGCCCAGAGGCCGATCGCCGCGGCGGCAGCCCCGACGCCGAAGGCGGCGAAGGGTCCCGGCGTGGTCCAGAGCAGGCCGCCGATCAGGCTCCCAAGGGCGCCGCCGGCACCAAAGCTCAGGCTGTTATAGATGGCTTGGCCCCGCCCCTGGGTCGGCCCAGGAAAATAGTGGTGAACCATATGGATTGCGGATGCATGAAACGCGCCAAACGTGGCCGCGTGCAGACACTGCGCAACGACCTGAACGGCGACGAACTCGACACAGGCGCCGATCAGCAGCCACCGGACCACCGCCAGGGCAAGACTCATGATCAACACCCGGCGTGCCCCGAAACGTTCCAACAGCCGGTGCATGACCAAAAAGACCAGCACCTCCGCCCCTACCCCCAGCACCCACAGGGCGCCCACCGCACCGGTCGTGTAACCCGCATCCTTGAGATGAATGGAGTAAAACGCGTAATAAGTGCCGTGACTCAACTGCATCAGGAAGCAGGCGGCCAGGAAAGCCAGGACCTCGGGCCGGCGCAGCAATCCACGCAGCGAAGGTGCCGGGCCGCTCGTCGTGGCCGAAGGGCAGTCCGGGATCCACAAAGAACTAATCCAGACCCCGACGTACAGTGCCAGGACCCACACCGGCACGACGCAGAACGGCGCCTGTTCTAGGTGCAACCCCAGCACCCCGACGACCAGAATGAAACCGACCGACCCCCAAACCCGCACCAGGGCATAGCGCGCGACACGCGCGCCCAGGTGATTGAAGGTAACCGCCTCCACCTGCGGCAACGAGGCATTCCAGAAAAAGCTGAACAGGGTCATGGCCACCGCCATGGGCCAGAAGCCGTCGGCGATGAAGACGACACCGAACACCAGGATCGCCCCCAGTGAGGCTTGGCGCACCAGGGGCATACGCTGCCCGGAACGGTCGACCAGGTGTCCCCAGAGCATCGGGGCAATGACTTTGGTGATCGCCAGGATGGCCATCAACTGGCCGACGGCCAGGGCATTGAACCCGCGGGATTGGAGAAACAGACCCCAGTAAGGAACCAGCGCGCCGAGTGCGGCGAAATAGAAAAGGTAATAGGCCGAGAGCCGCCAGTACGGCAGCCCGGCGGCGGCACGTGCGGTCATCCGCCGGGGAGTGATGGGCGGTGGACGGCGCCCAAGGTCATGGCGCGTCGGCGGCGCCGGGCGGCGCCGCGGCGGGGATCGACCGCGTCGGCGGGGTCACATCGGCGTTCTGGCCGCGCTGGCGCAGGCAATGATCCATCAGGACCAGCGCCAGCATGGCCTCGGCGATGGGGGTGGCACGGATGCCGACGCAGGGGTCATGACGGCCGGTGGTCACGACCTCGGCGAGCCGGCCCTCGGTGTCGATGGTGCGCCCCGGTAAGCGGATGCTGGAGGTCGGTTTCAGCGCCATCCGGGCGATGATCGACTGCCCGGACGAGATGCCGCCCAGGATACCACCCGCGTTGTTCGACAGGAATCCGCCCGGAGTCAACTCGTCGCGATGCTCGGTCCCCTTCTGTTCGATACAGCCGAAGCCGGCGCCGATCTCCACCCCCTTGACCGCGTTGATACTCATCAACGCATGGGCGATGTCCGCGTCCAGCCGGTCGAAGATGGGCTCACCCCAGCCGGCCGGTACGCCGCTGGCCACCACGGTCACCGCCGCGCCGATGGAGTTGCCCTCCTTGCGCAGCGCGTCCATGAAGGCTTCCAGCACGGGCACGGTGTCGGCACAGGGGCAGAAAAAGGGGTTCTGTTCCACCTGGTCCCAGGCAAACCCCTGGGGTCGGATCGGCCCCAACTGGGAGAGATAACCACGCACCAGGACGCCGTACCGCTCGGCCAGGTATTTCTTGGCGATGGCCCCGGCCGCCACCCGCACCGCGGTCTCGCGCGCCGAGGAGCGTCCGCCGCCGCGGTAGTCGCGACGGCCGTATTTCTGATCGTAGGTGTAATCGGCGTGGCCCGGCCGGTACCGGGCGGCGATCTCGGCATAGTCCTTGGAGCGCTGATCCTCATTGCGGATCAGCAGCCCGATCGGTACTCCCGTGGTGATCCCCGCGAAGACACCGGAGAGGAGCTCGACCCGATCCGACTCGCGGCGTTGCGTGGTGTGCCGCGACTGCCCCGGCTTACGCCGATCCAGATCGCGCTGCAGATCCGCTTCGCACAGCGCCAGTCCGGGCGGACAGCCGTCCACCACGCCGCCGATCGCCGGGCCGTGACTCTCACCAAAACCGGTAACCACGAAAAGTCTTCCAAAACTATTGCCGGACATTTCTAGTACGCCGGCGGCGGCACCAGATCACTCGGTTTCAGCCAGGCATTGCCCTTGGCCAGAACATCCCGGCTCAGCGTGCTGGTCGCCTGATGAAGCTTGACCCCGTTGATGATGTAGGTATACCGCGACGCGAGATAGTCGAACTCGGCCTGAAACAGCTGCCGCTGGGCGTTGAGCACGTCGACCTGGGTGCGGGTGCCGACCTCCAGACCCGCCTCGGTGGACTCCAGCGAGGAGCGGGCCGAGACGACCGCGGCCTGACGGGCCTTCACGTCCTCAATGCTGGAAATGATGCCGCGGAAAGCGTCTTTGACCTGCTGATCGACCTGACGGCGGGTTTGGTCCAGTTGATCCTGAGCGGCACGGAAATTGTAGCCGGCCTCACGGGTTTGGGAGACCACCGCACCGCCCTGATAGATCGGAACGTTCAGGGTCAAGCCGACAAAAGCCGTATTCGAGTCGGTGTTGAACTCGGCTCCGGAGCGGGCGATGTCGTAACCCGCCTGAAGTCCCAGGGTCGGGTAGAAGCCCGACTTCGCGATCTCGATCTGCAGCTTGGCGGCCGCCACCGCCTCGGTGGACGCGATGATGCCGAAGTTGTTGCGCCGGGCGCTGTCCGCCCAGGCCTGAACATCATTGGGTTCCGGCGGCGCCAACGGCAAGGTGTCGCCCAGTCTGGCCAGCGGCACGGTCAAGGGTCCCACGATCACCCGCAGGGCCTCCCAGGCATTGTCCAGGGTACGCTTGGCGGTAATCAGATTGGCCTTGGACCGATCGTAAGACGCCTGACTGTCGTTGACATCGGTGATGGCAACCAGCCCGACCTCGAAGCGCTGCTTGGACTGTTCCAACTGACGCTCGTCCGCGCGCACCAGCGCCTCCGATACGGTCACCGCATCCGCCGCCTGCAGCACATCGAAGTAGGCTTGCGTGGTGCGCACCATGAGTTCGATTTGTGCGTTGCGGTATTGCGCTTCCGCCTGAGCGATGGTGTCACCCGTCTGCTTCAGGGTCATCCAGTTGGCGCGATTGTAGACGGTTTGATTGACCACTGCCTGAACGCCCTGGGTCACGAAGCTGTCGGCACGGTTGCCGCCGGTGACACCCCGACCACTCAACGTAACGTTGTTGTAATCGGCGGTCCCCTGCACCGCGACATTGGGCAGGAGCAGAGCCCTCGCCTGGGGCTCGATCTCCTTGGTGGCGAAGAGTCGCTGCTCGGCCTCGCGCAGCAACGGGTCACTTTGCACGGCGATGTCGTAGATCTGAAGCAGATCGTCGGCGCGGGCCGCAGGCGTGACCAAGGCCGCAGGCCCAGCCAACAGGGCCGCGATCAGCAAGGTAAGAGGTTTCCGCATCTGAAAATTCCTGGCGCAAGGGCGGCTGGAGGAGTTGCCCCTCAAGGCTTGCGAGTATAGGCGACGAGGGCGATCCGGCTCAACGTCAAGGGGCATGGCGCGCGTGACTATAGTGCATGGGGCGCCGCGACGACCGGCTCAGCCGCCGGACCGACGGAGCGGTGCTGTCGGCCCGGCCGTCGCCGAGATTACCATGACCCTGTGCGCGTATCATCAACCACCCCGAATGCGACCGCGCGGCCCGACAGCCCTCCATGCGCAACGTCCTGAGCGCGGTGATCCGACGCGTTGTTCTCTCTCGCAAACGACCCCGACCAACCGGAGCACCCCATGGGCCGGATCATCGCAAGCAGCTTCCGCGCGGCCTGGTGGCTGCCGGGACCGCACCTCCAGACCATCTGGCCCAGCCTGGCGCGCCAGCGTCCGCGCCTGCAACTCACCCGGCGGCGCATCGAGCTGGCGGACGGCGACTTCATCGATCTCGCCGTGGGCGCGGGCTCCGGCCCGCGGGTCCTGGTGATCCACGGACTGGAAGGCGACCTGCAGTCGCACTATGCCGGCAGCCTGCTCGACGCCCTCAGCGGCGCGGGCTACCAGCCGATCTTCATGCACCTGCGCGGCTGCTCGGGTGAGCCCAACCGGCTGGCGCGCTCCTACCACTCGGGAGCCAGTGAGGATCTGCACGAGGTCCTCACCCACCTGGCCCAAGACCCTGAAGGCTTCCCCCTGGCCGCCATCGGCTTCTCACTCGGCGGCAACCTGTTGCTCAAATACCTGGGTGAGCGCGGCGGCGAAACCGGGGACCGCGCCCCGCTGCTCGGCGTCGGCATCGCGGTGTCGGTCCCCTTCGTCCTGCGCGACGCCATGCTGCGGTTGGACTTGGGCGCCTCGCGGTTCTATCGCCGCTACCTGGTCGATAAGCTCAAGCAGGCCTTCCGGCGCAAGTTCGCCGCCCTCCCCTGCCCCTTGGACCTGGACATCGCCGCCATTCACAGCTTTAATCAGTTCGACGATCAGGTGACCGCCCCGCTGTGCGGCTTCGCCGGAGTCTTCGACTACTACACCCGCGCCAGTTGCCGTCAATTCCTGCCCCGCATCACCACCCCGACCCTGATCATCCATGCGCAGGACGACCCCTTCATGTTCCCGTCCACGGTCCCGTTCGCGCACGAACTCGGGCCGGCGGTCACCCTGGAACTCACCCGTCACGGCGGTCATGTCGGCTTCGTCGCCGGCAATCGGCCCTGGCGGCCGGTGTATTGGGTGGAGGGACGGATTTTGGAATTTCTTGGGGAAGCACGTCGGGCGCAGTAGCGCAGCATATGGCGCTGCGCTACTGCGGGTCGGCAACCCGGCCGGCAGTGGCGACCCTTACCCGCCCCCATATCTGGCCGGGTTGCGGACGAACGCCAACGCTTTTCTCGACTCGTCCCGCCCGCCTGTAAGTCAAGCCGTCGCAAGCTCCGAAACCGCGACTCGACGAGAGGCACCCGTTCCCATCCGCACGCTGACAAACCGCGTTTGTGCGATCGTAAAAGACTTTTGCCTGTAAGAAACTGCATAATAGAGGCGCCAGGAGGCCAACAATGGGGCGCGGGGGAACCGCGGGCGCGGCTGGTCAGCCCCGATGGCGCCCGTGCCCTGCGACACGACCCCATGCCCTGAAGAAACGAGCATCCAATGCCGACCGAACCCTGGGTTTCCGTTGACGACGCAGCAAACGACCTCGGCATCACCAAGGACTCCGTGTACCGTTGGATCGACCGCAGGGGGCTGCCTGCGCAAAAGATTGGTCGACTCTGGAAAGCCCAGTTGTCCGACGTAGACGCTTGGGTTAAGGCCAGGGGCACCGAGTCGCCTGGCAGTGAGCCTGAGCCCGCGCCCCCCGGGAATGACTAGCCGTGGCTACCTCAGCCGCCGGGGGCGTGCGTCCCCAAGCAACGCGGGTTCCCGGGCTCGATCCCGGCGCACCCTATTACTCTCGCCTGTCTGCGCGGTCCGCGCTGTACACGGATTTTCGCCTGCTCCTGGAGGCCCAAGCTACTGCCCTAACCGCAGAGCGTTACCGCGGCCTGGTCGTCGACGACAACTGCCTGGCGCGGTCCTCAGTCGCTTCCCGCCGCAAACTGTGGAAGGAACTGCGTTCTCGCTATCGGCTTGATGCGAGCGATTCGCTCTTTGCAGCGTTCTGGGCGCAATGGCAGCGCAGTGGTTCCGAGACCGAGCGTACCCTGACTGCCTATGTGTTGTTCGCGCTGAATGACCGTCTGGTCGCAGACCTTGGGATGGACTGGCTGTTCCCACTGCTTCGCCGAGCACCCATGGAGGTTCGGGTGGCGGATGTCCGGGCCTTTCTCGTGCGCTCTGCCGAGCAGCATCCTGAAGTGCTCGACTGGTCCGAGGAGACCACGCGCGCCGTTACCCAGAAATACTGCGCCAGCATTCGTGATTTCGGGCTGGCTGTGGGTGCCATGCGTAAGAGAACCGTCCGACCGTCCCTTTACGGCGCACCGGTTCGACTGATCGTGACCGCATTGCGGTTGGTCGGCACCCCATTTCTGGATCTGGTGAAATCCCCCGTATTCAGATTGCTCGGAATCGATTCATCAGAGGTCATCCAAACCCTCGGGGATCTCAATCGTCGCGGCGATCTGCGCTTCAGGATGCAAGGCGATGTCGTCGAGATCGACCTTCCGGAGGCCGCCTGATGCAGCCGATGTTCGAGTCGCTGATGGCCATGATGGCCAATCCCGTCAGGGCGGACCTTGGTGTGAAAACCGATGACTCTGTGCTCCTCATCTACCCGCCGAATCACGAGCTCGATTTTCGCGAGCAACTATTGGACATCTTTGTGCCGGCATTGGCCGCGCAAGCCATTCCATGCCACCTCCTCGACCTAACCGGTTTCATGTTCGAGGGTTTGAGTGAGAAAGATATCGAGGGTCTCCAGGAAGAAGAGATTGACGATTACAAGTGGCTCCTGCAGGGTCTATCCAAGCGCGTTGAAACCAACCTACAGACTCGCCTGAGGGAAATCGCCCATCGAAATCCCGGCGGCAACGTCATCATCTATGCGACCGTCGCTGTCTACCCTCTGGTCCGCTTCGGCGAGGTCCTGAAAAGTCTGCGAGATTTCAATTTTCGATTCGTCCTCGCATTCCCAGGCGAGGAGCGCGGGGGAAGACTGCATTTCATGAATCAACCGGACGGCGGGAATTACCTCGCGGTCAAGATATCCTGGCCCTGATCGTGATCATTGGCCGCGAGCAAGAACCGATAGAATAGGAAGAATGCCGGTGCCGACGATTCGGGAAATCATCAAGCGTGACATTGGGGTCAAGATTGAAGGCGTCGTCAAGGTCTTCGACCACGCATCCCTGGCAACCGAAATCCGCGAGTATGTCGTCACCGACAAAATCGAGCACGAACTCAAGCGGATTTTCGATACCTTTACCCACGTTAGCGAGACGCTTCGACGTGGCGGCGCTTCCCGGGATGTCATGGGCATCTGGGCGTCGGGATTTTTCGGTTCCGGCAAGTCCCACTTGGCAAAGGTATTGGGCCACATTCTCCATAATACCCCGCTCGATGATGGGGGCTCCGAGCACTGCATCGACACCTTTGTCAAACACCTCTCCGACTCACCCGCCGGCCGCGACCTGCGCCTGCGCCTCGGCGAGCTCAAGCTCAACACGGATATCCGGACCGTTTTTTTTGAGATCAAGAGCCGGCAGTCGCTCAGCAATCCGAATTCGGTGGGCGAAATCCTGCTATCCGAATTCTACCGCAGCATCGGCCTCGCGGAGAACGTCGTGGTGGCCCGTATCGAGCGCCGGCTTCAACAGTTGGGACTTTACGAGAAGTTCGTCGCCGAGTACGAAACCAGCTACGGAAACCCCTGGCAGGGCGCCGAGGGACGCGATGACCTGCTGTCGGTCCGGCGTCGCATCGCCCAGCTATTACCGGTTGTCGAGCCCACCGAGTATCCGGACGAAAAGACAGCAAAACAGGCCGTCAGGGACATGTTCGACTACCAACAATTGACCGCGGAAGGAATTGCGGACGAGTTGGTTGCCTGGATGAGCGCCCAGAAGACCACCGGTGGCAAGGTGGCACACCTCGTCTTCGTCATCGACGAGATGGGAACCTTCATCGGCGATTCGACGGATCGTATCAGCGAATTGAACAGCCTCGCCGAGATGATCGGCAACAAGGGCAAGGGCCGAGTCTGGCTCATCGTGACCAGCCAGCAGGACCTAGAGCGCGTCGTCGACCGCACCAACTTCCAACCGGCACTCGTCGGCCGTCTCAACGCCCGCTTCGAGCTGAAACCGCACCTGATCTCGGACGAGATCAACAAGGTGGTATCTGAACGCATCCTCAAGAAACACCCATCGCAGGAGGCGATTCTTCAGGGTCTCTACCAGACCCACGAGGGACACATTGCCCAGCTTGCGGACCTCAAGGCCAGCCGGCAGTTGGGGAGACTGAACGAGCGCAGCTTTATCGACTGCTATCCCTTCCTGCCCCACCAGATCAGCCTGGCGCAGGACATCTTTGAGGCACTCTCCGGATTCCGCATTTCGGGCGGTGTACGCTCCATGATCAGCGTGGTGATGGAGGCCCTGCAGGACCTGGCCGACGAGCCCGTCGGCGTCATCGTCAGCTTCGATCAGGTCTTCAATGCCGTGCAGAACGACCTGCTCTCCCAGGAGTACCTCGGCGCCTCGGGCGTGCGTGCCATCTGCGAGTCGGACGAGCGCGTGCCCAATACGCCAGTAATGCCGGCGCGCGTGTTGAAGGTCCTTTGGCTGGTCCAACACGTGCCCTGGGTTCCGCGGGTGCCGGAGACCCTGGCCAAGCTCCTGACCAAGGCCCTCACCACCGACATCGTGCAGCTTCGCACGGATGTGGAGGCGACCCTCCTGTCGTTGCAGGAGGCCGGTTACGTCGCCCGCGACGAGGCGACGGGTGAGTGGAAATTCCTCAACGAACGCGAGCGCACCATCGAGCAGGCCATCCAGGAGATGGTCCGCCCCGGCGGTGCGAAAAGCATCAGCCTCGCCACCGTGCGCCGGACCTCTCAGCAGATCTGCAAAGAGGAACTTCTTACCCGTAAGCGCTTAGGTAACTTTGCCATCGCCCACGGTGCGACAAAGGTTACCTTCGGTTACGGTGTTCATCTGGACGGCGAAGCAGTCGATACCGGGCCCGAACTGGAGGTTCGTTTCCTGTCGCCCTTGGCGCCCGGCCGCACCGCGACGATCGAAGAGATCGGGCAGCAGAATCAGGCCGGCGGCGCCAAGGGCAGGATCGCCTGGTGGCTGGCGGACACGCCCCAAAACCTGGAAGGCCGCTTGAAGCGCTACGAGTCGCTGGTGAAGGTCACAAGCGACAAACGGTTCACCGAAGATAGCTCCGCCGAAACCCAGGATGCCCTCGCCGAGAAGCGCAAGGAGCGCGATGAGTTGAAGGTTGCACTGGTCAGGGACCTGGAGCGAGCCTTCCTGGGAGGTACGCTGCTCTATGGCGGCCAGGAGGTCGATCTCGAAGGCGCCGCCGACCTGAAGGACCCAATCCTAACGGCCTTCCAGGCGCTCATCCCAAACGTCTATCCGCGTTTTCACCTGGCCGACCGCGCCTTTGACTTCGCCAAGCAGCTCAAAGGGCTGCTCAACCCCGCGACCGCGAATCTGCACCAGGTTGCACCCGAGTTAAACCTATTCGACACGCAGGGGAGCCTGCAACGCGATTCCGCCCTGGTGGGTCAGATCCTCGAAGTGCTCGCCGACCTCGCGGACGAGGGCCTGGAACCCGAGGGGGCGCGGCTGCTCGACGCCAAGGACGATAAAGGCTTCAAAGGCTTTCTCCGCCCGCCCTTCGGCTGGCCGGAGGAGTTGGTGCGCCTGGTGCTCGCCGGTTGCTTCAGGGCCGGGGCCATTTACATCGAGAAGCAGACCCCCTTGGGTCCGTCCCCGCTCTACGACTACCAGGGCACCGAGGAGATCTTCTCGAAGATCACCACCTTCAGAAAGACCACCTTCCGGGTCGCCGAGACCAGTCTGTCGGTGGATCAGATCAAGCACGCGAGTAAGGCCCTTATCGCGATGGGTCGCACCGGTACGCCCGAGTCGGGCAACGCCATCGCATCCGCGGTGCGGGACCTGGGGCTTGCGCTGGGGTTCGGTATACAGGAGGCCAAGAGCCGCCACGAACAAGAACTCCCGATTCCCGATGCGGTATTGAAAGCCGAAACCGCCCTGGCTGAGCCTACCACCGCCAAGGACCCGACCACCGTCGTGACCGCTTTCCTCGCCAAGGAGAAGGAGTGGAAGGCGCTCAAGAAGGGGCTGGACGCCTTGCGGGCCTTCCTGGATGCCAACCGGCATCAGGACTACGAAACCTCACGGAGGCTGATCGGCCTGGCCGCGGATCATCCCATCCCGGACGGACACCCCAAGCGCGCCGCCTTCGTGCAGGCCGAGCAAGACCTGGCCGCCATCAAGGCAGAGAAGACGGTCATCGCGCGTTGGAGCGACTACCGTGCGGCCTTCGACACGGCCTTCGCCACCTACCGCGATGTCTACCTCCAGACCTATGACCAGGTCCGGGAGGCGGCAGAGAACCAGGCTGAGGAAATCAAGGCGGACGCTCCCTACCAGAATGCCCCGCCTGCCCGGCGCGACGCGGTCATCGACAAGGTCTTCGGTGTCGGCAAGCTGGGCCACTACGCCCCGCTGACCCTCGCCACTGTGGAGGCCCTACTCACGGCCGCCAGCAAACGCAGCCTCTCTGCACTCGATCAAGCCCTCGTCGCGTTACCCGCCTACCGGGCACAGGTGGAGTCCGAACTGCGAACCCTGGTATTACCGCCGCCCGAACCTGGCGAAAGGGTCTTCGAGTGGCGTCCGGTGACGGTCCTGGCCGGCCGGCGATTCAAGACCGAGGACGAAGTAGATCAAGCCTTCGACCAGGTGGCGGACGATCTCAAGGCCCAAATCCGCGAAGGGTTCACGGTGGTGGTCAAGTGACCTCGACGAACGGGCAGACCCCACTGCAAGGCGCGGCGAGCCGACAGACGCTCTCCGACCAACACAAGGAGGCGGTGCGCGCTTGGGTGCCCAGGGTCCGTCTGCTCATTGAGGACGAATTCCTGGCCCAGCTCAAACGCCTCGGGCTACAGCCGCACGGCAAGCATAAGCCCCTCGACCAGATGCGCCTGCCAGAGGAGTCTGTGGCGGTCCGCAACCGGGTCGCGGCGCTCATCGCCCGTGACGCGATCGTGGAGGGCTCAGCCGAGCGCGGCTATGAGAACGTGAAGCGCGAGCTCGCGTACACCCTCCTCAACCGGCTCGTCGGTCTCAAGGCGATGGAAGTGCGGCAACTTCTCTACCTTCCGCCACCGTCAGCGCCGCAGGGCACACCGGAGCAGACCGAGGTGATCACGCCCGTCCCAGGCCAGGCACGTTCGCGCTACCTCCGCGACTACCGGGCCGCGGGCGGTAGCCAATACAAGTACGACGATGACGCCGAGGAGCGACTGCTCCGCGACGGACTCACCGCGGCGTTTCGACACATCACCAACGACATCCGGGTCCTCTTCGATCCGGACCACGAATACGCCTGCCTCTGGCCAACTCATGCGTCCTTGGTGAGCGTGCTCAAGACGATCAACGAGGACCTGCCCGAGGACGCCTACCGTGCCCAGGACTTCCTCGGTTGGGTCTACCAGTTCTTCGTCGGTAGACCAATGCCGGGGCAGAAGCAGTCTGAAAAAGACAAAATCCGCGAGGAGACCAAGGGGACGCCCCGATCCTCTCACGAGCTGTCTGTTCTCAACCAGTTTTATACGCCCTCCTGGGTGGTAAAGGTCCTGGTCGACAACACGCTCGGCAGGCTCTGGCTCCAGATGCACCCGGATTCGACGCTCGCCGCCACTGCCCCGCCGCCCTTGCCCGATGAGCGGACCTCCGATGTGGCGGTCGCCGACTACCTGGTCCCGCGCACCGGCGAGCGCATCCGCTACCAACGGCTGACCGATGACGGCCAGGTCGAGACCTTCAAGCACGCCCGTGACATCGCCCTGCTCGACCCCGCCTGCGGGACCATGCACTTCGGCCAGTATGCCTTCGGCCTCTTTCACCGGATGTACCTGGACGAGATCGAGCACGCCGGGCAGCCTGGCTGGCCCGCCGAGCCCTCGGTTGGCGAGTCCCGCGACATCCCCGCCGCCATCATTGAGCACAACCTCTTCGGGGTCGACATCGACCCGCGGGCGATCCAGATCGCCTCCCTGTCGCTGCTCCTGACCGCCCAGGAGACGGCACTCAAGCACGGTTTCTCGCCCCTGGATGTGAAGATCCAGCGCAGCAACCTGGTGGTCGCCAACGCCGTGGATTTGGGTGCCGAGCGGTTGCGGCGCCTTGTCGAGGATGTGCTGAACCGCCAAGGCGCCAAGAGCGCGCAAACGAGAGAGGTCGCCGAAAGGCTTTTCACGGTCATCTGGGGAAATCTTCGCTACGTCAGCGAGCTCGGTAGCCTCGTGCAGGTGCGCGAGGGCGTCGAGCGCGTGCTGAACGACTGGGTGGAAGCCCGTGCCCGGGAGAAGGGGCTCACCCGGGTCTTCGCCCCGGTAGAGCACCCGCAGCTTGAGTTGGGATCGATCCTTGCGGACCTGGATCGGGAACAGGCCCTCCAGCTCCAACTCGAACGGCGGCTCCTGGAAGCGGAGGCCCGCCAGCTACAGCAGGAACTGTTGGCCGCCATTGAAGACGAGGCCGCCCAACTGGGTGGCGACCCCACCGAGCGCCTCTTTGCGGAGGATACGGCCCGCGGCCTCAAGCTCCTCCAGATCCTCTCGCGGCACTACGACGTAGTGGTCATGAACCCGCCCTACGGCGCCTTCGTCCCCAAGGTGAAGGACTTCGTGAAGGTGGCCTACCCGCTCACGGCGAATGACATCTACGCGGCCTTCATCGATCGGGCGACGCAGTTGACTGAGCCTGAGGGCTATGTGGGTGCACTGGTTTCCCGGACCTTTGTTGCACAGGTGTCGGCTCAGAAGCTTCGCGTCGAAATCCTCCTCAAACGGAACCCATTGGTCGCCATGCTCGACTTGGGCATTGGCATCCTTGATGACGCGACCGTGGAAGCGGCGGCAATCGTACTCCGGGGAGGTATCAAATGACATCTGCGTTGAGCCGAGTCCACTGGAGGTGGGAGGAGAAAGACTTTGGCTTCCGCTTCCTCAGCGGCACCGGCCGCAAAAAGGGCGAGTATTACCAGGCCGCTAGCGCCGGCGAGTTCTACATCGTCCCGGCCGGCCAGCGGAAACTCGCGAAAAACCGACTGAATGAACTGGCGAAGCTCGTGCCCGCCCCCTCCTCACCGCGGATAGTGCCAACGCCTTGGAGCGACTATGACCGCGACTGGGATTGGATCGTCACTACCGACTGCGCCCTGCTCAACTACGCCGGATGCCTTGATCGCGAGGAGATCGACCGGAGAGAAGACGAGGGCGTGGCGCGGGCGATGGAGTTTGTATTCGGCCTTCTTGACAGACCGGAACCGGCACCGCTCACCGTCAACCTCGTCCGGCAGGTCCACCGCGCGCTCATGGGCGAGATCTATCCATTCGCGGGCGAATGGCGCACCGTCGACCTGCACAAGGGCGACGGGCCTACTCGGTGGCCTTTGCCTCCCGGCGGGATACAGCCGCTCATGGACTTGCTGGAACGGGACGTGCTCTCCCGTTCACCGCTCTTGTCGGACGACGATGAAACGGTGTTCGCCTACGTGGCCGAGGTCATGTGCGAGATATTGGCCCTGCATCCGTTCCGCGAGGGCAACGGTCGGACTGCCTTCATCACGGGCAATCTGCTGTTATTGCAGAATGACATGGTTCCGCTCGACGTGTATGACCGGTGGAGCGATCAGGCACGTTATTTCGCCTCCTGCGATTCCGGGCGCATCCACAAGGACTATGCGCCACTGGCCGGGCTCGTGGCTGAATGGGAAGCCGCTGCGCTGACACGTTGGGAGACAAGCCATGACAAATAGGCGCGTCAACGTCAAGGCTATCCTCGCCGACCCGGACCTGCGGCGGAAACTTATGGTGCCGACCATCCAGGCAACTCAGGCGCGCGAAGGTATCGAAACCACCGAGGAACAGGCTCGCCGAGCGTACTATGTAGTTACCGAAGCCGAACGAACGGCATTCTTTGACCTAGGGCGATTTCGAGCGGCAAATGCAGTGCCCGAACGTCGCCACGAGCAATTTGTTGCTGCATTGCAGGACACCGCTCCAGATGTCCGCTTTGATGTTGCTAGACGCGACTTCTCGATGATCGATGGTTCGCCACTGGCGTATCGTCGAATAGGAATGGTCGCCCATATTTTTCGTGATGCGCCACCACTCGATCCGGCTTGGGCAGACGCGAAACTGGGGGCTCACACGTCCGACGACGAGCGACTCGTGAGATTCTGGTGGGAAGTGGTGGGGCTTAGCGAACGTGATGATCGTGCCTGGATAGCCTTCGCAAAAGGCGGTCCCTTTTGTCGCTTCTACTATGACATCTACCTCAGGGTCGCATGGGACCCAAGTCGGCAGTCTTTCCATAAATGGTATGGACGAAAGGGGCGGCAGCAGGAACGACCAGAGTCACTTGACTTCTACTTCGCACCTGGGCTTACTTGGCCGCTCGCGGCGAGCTTCTTCAATGTGCGTTGGCTCCCAGAGGGTTGTATCTTTTCACATAAGGGGCCGGCCATCTTCGTAAAAGAAAATGATGCCGAGAGCGAACCGTATCTAGCGGCGGTATTAAACTCGCGCTTCGCCGAATACGTTCTCCTTGGTCTTACATCTCGCCAAGACATGGGTGGGCGCTGGGAGGTTGGCGTAGTCAAGCGACTACCAATCCCCACGCCTACAAAGGTGCAACGTAAGCGAATAGGCGGCATCGCACTTATGATCCGTGATTCCAAGGCCACATGGGATGAAGGAAACGAAACTTCGACCCACTTCAGCACGCCTTGGATTCTTCGGTATGACGTTACTACGGCACCGCTCGATACCCGCTTGAAAGCGATCGAGAAAGAGGAGTGCAGCCGGGAAGAATCCATTCAGAATTTATACAGCGACCTCAATCTTGAGGTCTACAGTCTATACGGAATATCAGACCATACGCGCAACCTCATTGAGGAACCCACGCACAACCATCCGCCGCCCGAAATCCTTTGGCCTCAGATGGAAGGCAAAACCGCCGACCAGAAGCGCATGGAGCACGTCTGGCGCCTGCTCTCCTACGCCGTCAAGCGGGTGCTGGAAGCCGACGACGACGGCATAGTCCCGTTCTACGCGATGAACGGCGAGCCCCGCCTCGTCGAGCGCGTGCGGCATGAGCTAGCCGCGCTTTTCCCCGACCGCGATCCGAGCCAGGTCGAGGTGGAGATCGTCAACGAGCTGAATCAAACGGTGAAGGGCTATCGCCGGTGCGTGAGCCTGGACGCCTGGCTGGACAACGCCTTCTTCGAGTATCACTGCGGGCTCTACAAGAACCGCCCCATCTTCTGGCACATCGCCCCGGCCCCGGGCACCGCGCGCTTCGCCTTTGGCGCCCTGGTCCACTACCACCGCTTCGACAGAAACCGCCTGGCGAAGCTGCGTGCGACCTACCTGCGCGATGCCATCGAGGAGTTCCGGCGCGAGGCCGGCCTCGCCGACAAGGCCGGCGCCACCGCCGACCGGCTGGAGTGGCAGACCAAGTTCGAGGAAGCGCAGGCACTGGACGTGAAGCTCCAGGCCATCCAGGAAGGGAACCATGAGGGAACCGAAGGCGGTGACCGTGACTTCCGCATCCTCACGCCCTGGAAGGCCCCCGAAGAGCGGCCTAAGGGCTGGGACCCCGACCTCGACGACGGCGTCAAGGTCAACATCGAGCCCCTGCAAAAGGCCGGTGTGCTGCGCGTCGCGAAGGTGGTTTGAAGCGCGATGATCCTTGACGCCCTTATGAACCAGCTCAGCCAGCGCTTCCAGCACGAGAAGCGGACCCAGGTGTGCCTGTGGTTCGATGAACGCAATGAGTTCGCACGCCTGCTGGACGCCTTCGAGGGGCATCTGTCGGCCATGATCCAGGCGCCCTTTCGGCTCCTGCGTTATGACGCCCATCAGGGGCATGGGCAAGTCTGGGTCAAGTACCAGATCCATCTGGCCCTGGCGGCGGCCGAGCCCGAGGCACGGAAATCGCTGCGGTTCGTCATCTATCTGCCCGTGCCGGAGGAACGCCTCGAACGGCCGGGTCCGGCCGGCGAGCCACCGCTTGACCTGCTGACCGAATACAGAATCGGTGGAATCGACTGGCGCATCAACGGAAAGCGTCCGACCCTGTTCGGGCTGCTGCGCCAGGCGGGGGCGGCCTTGCCATCCGGGGTAGGCGAGCAGCGGCGCCTTTACGAGGGCGGGCAGGACTCAGTGCTGGCGAAATATGTCGGCCGCTTCGTCGATCGGCCGGCCCAGTTCTGGAGCGAGACCCTCACCCCGGCGCTCGCCCAGTCGCGCCTCTTGGGTGACCTGGATCGGACACTCCTGGACTTGAGCGTCGATCCGGAATCGACCTGGAAGGCCCTGGGCGACGATGGCTTGCAGGACGAGTTGATCGCCGCGGTTCGCGAACGCTACGGCTTTGAATACTCTACGCTATCGCCGAACGACTGGGTCCGCGAGCTGGTTGCGGTGTTGGCCCTGACCGAGACCTACGTCGGCTACGGGGAGCCGGCGGACTTCCCCTTCATGACCCGCCTGCCGTCGCTGACCCTGCGTCCGCACCACCTGCAATTGCTCCAGCGCTGGTTGCGGGACAGCGAGGGCCGTGGGGCCTGGGACCGCTGGATACTGGAGGTCGAGCACAAGCTGGACCTCACCGCTTGGGCGAAGGGGCGGCCGGGGTGTTCGTTCGGGTTTCCCCACCTGGTCCGACTGCGCTGGGACGAGGTGCGCCTGGCCTTCGACGCGGCGGCGTCGAAGTCGTCGGCGGTGGATCTTTTCTTCCAGGACAACGGGGACTTGATCCAGCGAGAGTGCGAATACGCCAAGGCCAGTTCCGCACCCATCGGGGCCTGGTCGCTCCTGCGCGATCTGGGTGCATTTGTGGGCGCTTGTGACCAGGCGAGGAGCCGGGCGGAGCAGGCCACGAGCAGCGTCGCGCTGGTGCGAGTCTATGTCGAGGCCGCGGACAGCGTCGAACGGCAACACGTCCGGCTGCGCGCACAGGCCGAAGAGGAGGGCCTACCCGCCGTGACCCAGGTCCTGGATCGTTGCTACGGGGCCTATGCCAACGTCCTCAACAACCGGTTCTTCAAGAGCATTGCCGACGTGGGCTCGGTCACGATCCCCGGTATCCCGTCAGCCACTGGCCGCCTGGAAAAGACCCTGTGGTCCGCGAAGGGCAAGCGCGCCGTCGTCATCGTCGATGCCCTGCGCTACGACTGCGCCCTCGCGCTGCGCGATGCACTGCGTGGGCACGAGGTCGAGGTCGAGCCTTTGGTCGCTACCCTCCCCACCGTCACCGCGGTTGGCATGACCGCCCTTCTGCCCTTGGGGAAGGCGGCGGTGACGCTGGCCTGGAAGGGCAACACGGTGCAACCGCTGGTCAATGGCAAGGACACCTCGGTGCGCGCCAATCGCCTGGATTGGCTCACCGCTTTTGGCGCCGTGTGCCGCGACATCGCCGAGTTGGATGGCTACTCCGAGCCCCCCGCCGGACTGGGCGACCTGCTGGTGGTGTCTGGTCATGACGAGGTCGATAGCATCGGCCACGGGGAGGCCCAGACCCTGATCCGTCACCTGCAGATCGAGGTGGAGCGACTCGCCAGGCTGGTCCGAAAGCTCCACCGCTGGGGTTTCGAGCGGGTCCATGTGGTCACCGACCACGGCTTCATCCTGCTGGATCAGGAGCAACTACCGGAAGAGGTGCCGTGCGAGAAGGACTGGTGTCACGTCCGCAAGGAGCGCTACGCCCTGGTCCCGGCGGGCGCGGACCTGCCGCTTGCCACCTTCGCCTGCCCCTGGGACGCCAGCGTTCGCGTCGCGGTCCCACCGGGTTTGGCCTTCTTCATGGCGGAGAAGTCGTTTTCGCACGGTGGTGCGGCGCTTCAGGAGCTGATCATCCCGCACCTGACATCAAAGAGTTATCCTGTGACGGCGAAACGGATCGGGGTCGAGGTCGTGATGCCGACCACCCAGTTGGTCCGAACTGCGGTGAAGGTGATCTTGCGAGCGACGGCGGCACCGTCGGCACACGGCCAACTGTCGCTCTTCGCTGAAGCGGGCAGGACGCTCACACTGGACGTTCGGCGCTACGGTGGGAGCGCGGCAGCGGACACGCCCTCAGTGCTGGCCTCCGGACCCAAGGAGCTGCGGCTCGAACCACAGGGCCAGGAGCAGGCCGCGACGCTGTTCTTCCACACGGCAGCATCTTTCAAACAAGGTGAACTGTTGGACCTGGATATCCGCGATAGCGAGACGACCGAGCAGTTCCCCTCGGGCGGCATCAAGCTGACCATTGGCCGGGACATGTAAACCTTAATTCGCAATTCACCACCCGGTAGCCAAAGATGTCGGAATCCCAGTGGAACCAGCAAGGCGCAACTTTAAGTCACAAGAATGCCTGTAGGGAATTCGGGTTTACGGAAGACGAGATAATTGACGCGGTGAGAGCGGGTAAACTGCAATGCCGTCAAAACTACGCCCATGGCAATCCCTACCTGAAGTTACTTCGCACTGAAGTCGAGTCACTGGCCCTGGAACTACGCGGCGGGAAAGACGTAGAAGCGCAAAAACTCAAGCACGACTTGCAGAAGGTCGATACCGAAATAGTTAGCCTCAAGAGGAGACTCGCGTCTCTGGAAAGGCATAAGAGCGAATTGCTCGAACGCGCACGACAAGCGACGTGATATTGATCATGAATAAACCATGAACGACGGCCCGCTGATGCTGGACGACCTGGATTGCCTCGCCAACGAGGCATTTCCCGGCCTGGTGGTGCGCAAGGATCTGCTGCGCCGCATGCGCAGCGCCTATGGCGTGCCCGCCTTCGTGATCGAGTTCCTGCTGGGCAAATACTGCGCATCCACGGACGAGGACGTCATCCAGGAGGGTCTGGAGTTCGTTCGTGAGACCTTGTCGGCCAAGTACGTCAAACCAGACGAGCGGGAGGCGGTGAAATCTGCCATCAAGCGCCACACGCGCTACGAGATTATCGACAAGATCTCGGTACGGCTGGTCGAGACCCACGACAAATACTGGGGGCGCCTTTCAAACCTCGACCTGGACTATATCAACGTCGAGGACAGTCTGGTCCACGACCATGATCGGCTGCTTATGGGCGGCATCTGGGCGGAAATCGTCCTCCGTTACGATGACGCCTATGTCTTCAAGGGCCAGAACCGCCCGTTCTTTGTCGAGAGTCTGCGCCCCATACAACTGTCGAACCGCAATATCGACAGTTTCATCGCGGCCCGGAGCCGCTTCTCCAGTGACCAATGGCTCGACCTCATCATGCGATCGATGGGTTATGAGCCGAGTCACCCCTATTACACGCGGCGCCGTAAGCTGCACTATATGTTGCGCCTAGTCCCGTTCGTGGAGAAAAACTACAACCTCGTCGAACTGGGGCCGCGAGGGACCGGCAAGAGCTTCGTTTATCAACAGCTCAGCCCCTACTGCCACCTGGTCTCCGGAGGGCAAACCACCACGGCCCAGATGTTCGTCAACTTAAGCACTGGGCAGCGGGGCCTGGTGGCGCTGTGGGATGTGGTCGCGTTCGACGAGGCGGCCGGTATCCGCTTCACCGATAAGAGCGGCATCAACATCATGAAGGGGTATATGGAGGACGGAACTTTCAGCCGCGGGCGCGACATCATTAACGCCGAGGGGGCGATTGTCTTCGTTGGCAACATCGACGGCGACATCGAAACCATCGTCCGGACCTCCAACCTCTTCTACCCCATGCCCAAGGAGATGGATACGGCATTTTTCGACCGTATTCATGCCTATATCCCGGGTTGGGAGTTCCAAAAAACGTCGGATGCGACTTATACGGATCACTTCGGTGTTGTGACAGACTATCTCGCCGAGGTCTTTCGGGAGTTGCGCAAGCGCAGCTATGCCGACTATGCGGAGCGTGAGTTACGCTTCGGCAGCCATTTAGGCGGACGCGACCAGAAGGCCGTACGCAAGACGGTGTCCGGACTGGTCAAACTCCTCAATCCGAACGGCGAGGTAACCAAGGAGGAGCTGACTGAGTACGTCGGCTACGCGATGGAGATGCGGCGACGGGTCAAGGAGCAGCTCAAGAAGAGGGGCGGCCTGGAGTATTGGGATACCAGCTTCTCGTATATCGAAAAACAGTCGGGGCAGGAGACCTTCGTGCCGCTACCGGAAATGGGCGGCTGTTCCATCATCACCGAGGAATGCTTGCCCGCCGGAAGCGTCTACACCATCGGCAGCGACAGTGCCGACAATCGCCTCGCACTGTTCTTACTGCAAACACAAATGAACCGCGGGTCCGGTCGCATCGTGGCGCTCGGCAACCTGTCGCCCAAGATGAAGGAGGCACTCAAGACCGCGGATGCCTATCTCAAAGCCAACCTGAAGAACCTGGGTATCGACCATGATCTGAAGGCCTACGACTTCACTGTGCAGGCGATCAATCTGAATCAGGCGCAAGAGGGGGCCGAGACCGCCGTCGCCTTTTTCATCGCCATGGTGTCGAGTCTGCTCGATAAACCCGTGCAGAACCAAACCGTCGTACTTGGCGAGATGAGCATCCAGGGCCTACTGCTCAAGGTCAATGCACTGCCGGAACGGATGCAGCTCGCGGTCGAGGCCGGCGCCAAGCGCATCCTGATTCCGAGCGAGAACAAGCGCGACCTGCCCGAGGTGCCCGATGCCATCCTAACGGCGATTCAGTGGCAGTTCTATGATTCGCCGACTAAGGCGGCGGTCTTGTCTCTTGGAATCGGGTAAGGTCTGGACAAGTCGCATCACCCGACACTCCTGGAAAAAACCCTGAACGATCCACTCAGCCCAACACCAACTTGCGCCCAAAAGGTGCCTCGGCCTGCTCGTTGGCGACCGGCACCGCCCAGATCACCGGCCAGCGGGGGCGGAAGTCGGCCGGACCATCCAGGTCGGTCAGGAACAGGCCCAAATCCGGGCGATGGCGGTCGGCCTCGCGCAGCAAGGGGGTGAAGTCGGTGCCGCCGCCGCCGTCGAAGACCAGGTCCGGCAGGTTGAAACGGCCGGGCTCGTAGACCTCGACCCCGGTCACCCGGTCATCGCCGAGGATGACGATCACCCGCGCCTCCAGGCGCCGGGTCACCGCCTGTAACTCGCGGGCGAAGCGGTCGAGCAGCGGGGCGTCGATGGAACCCGAGAGATCCACCATCACCACCAGCCGGGCGACGGCGCGCGCTGAGACCCGTCCCGGCTCCCAAGGCATGCGCCCGCGGGTGCCGACGCGGCCCTGGTTCGCCAGGTAGGAACGCGATGGACGCGACCAGGACAGTCCCGGCGCCAGCGACAGGCCGCGGGTGAGATGGGTGCGCAGCAGATGCTCCCAGGGTGTCCGGACCCTGGGGAGATCCGCCAGCAGCACCCGCAGCAACGAGAAGGTACCGTCACCGGTGTGGGCCCGCGCGAGGCGCTGGCCCCACTCTCGTGCTTCCTCCATTTCGGCCTCGGGTCGGCTCTCGTCGGCACCGGGCCAAAGGTCTTCCTGGATCCGCGACGCCAGACCCCGGACCCGCGCGGCCCGTGGACCGTCGAACCGCGTCGTCCAGCGTCCGGCCGTTGCATCCTCCTGTTCTTGCTCGTGGGAGTCGCTCGGACCCTGGTGCTGCGCGCCGGCACCGGCTTTGCCGGACTGGGACGGCATGCGGCTGGCGGCCGGGCCCGACACCTGCGGCAGGCGACGATCGTCGATGGCGCGATAGAGCCGCTCCAGGTCCCATTCGAGCAGGGATTTTTCGACCGGCTCCCGAATACTCAGCGCCGTGTCCAGGATGCTGTCCAGACCGACCGCGCCTGGGGGCAGTTCCAGCCAGGTCAGGTGCCCAAGCGCACTGTTGACGATCGCATCGGCACAGCAATTAAAAAGTTGCAGATCCACATCGCCCAGCAGACCACGCAACGCCACGTAGCGTTGGCGGTGACGCAGCGCGACATGCAGGACCTCATGAGCGACCAGTCCGGCCTGTTCGGTGAGCGGCAAGATGCTGAACTCCGGGCCGTAGAAGATGGCGGTACCGTCGTTAGCGGCGTTTAGTGTATCGGGAACATCATCCCGGTCGAGGTGTTTGACCCAGAGGGCCAGACCGCCGCTGGAGGGCGCATACTCGACCAGCCGCTGAATCGCCCGGGTGCCGCGGTGGATGTGCATGAACGCCCTCTGCTGGTGCTGAAATGAACTGGGAAGGAGGGAGTCTACCGTGAAAGTCGCGGCGCGACCCCGTGGGAGCGGCCTCCGGCCGCGATGGGGCTCGCGGGATCTCGCCGGCCGCGGAGGTCATGGCGACCCCGATCGCGGCCGGAGGCCGCTCCCACGGGAGATCCCGACTGCTTGCAGTCAGCAGGTACCGCGGTCTTTCGCACGCACTGTTACACCCCACTCCGTCAGGACGGCGCCAAGCTGTTCGATGACCGCGGGGACAGACCGCGCGACCGTCGGCGACAGTTGCAGACCCACCTCCAGATCCGCGGGGACGACGCCGATCAGCACGATCTCGGCCGCCGGGTAGCCGAGCAATTGCGCCAAGGCGAGCACATCGGTCACGCCCAGATGATGCACCGACAACTTCTGACTCAGGACCCGCAGAATCGCCGCATCGCGCAGGACGGTGACCGACCCCGGCGGACCCTCGCCGACGACGGCATCGATCAGCAGGATGCGCCGATAGTCCGCAAACAACGGCAGCAGATCCAACCCCGAGGTGCCGCCGTCGACCAGCGTGATCGCGGGGTGGAACCCATAGTCGGTTTCCAGACGACGTAGGACCTGAACGCCCAGGCCCTCGTCGCCGACCAACAGATTCCCCAGCCCGATGATCAACACGCCCGCGTCCGCGCCGGCATCCGGGCCGGCGTCCGCGTCAGAACGCATTGACGCGGACAATCGTCTGCCTCGCATTATCGTGGAGGTGAATGGCGCAGGCCAGACAGGGATCGAATGAGTGGACGGTCCGCAGCACCTCCAGCGGGCGTTCCTCCTCCAGTATCGGGTTGCCGATCAGCGATGCCTCGTAGGGACCCCGGGCGTCGTGCTGATTACGCGGACCCGCATTCCAGGTCGAGGGCACCACCGCCTGATAGTTCTTGATCTTGCCGTTCTCGATCACTACCCAATGCGACAAGACCCCGCGCGGCGCCTCGTGGAATCCATAGCCCATCTGCTCGCCCTTAGGGAAGGTCGGCGGATTGAAGCTTGTGATATCACCCGCGGCGATGTTCGCCACCAGCGCCTGGTAGTTCTCCACCATCATGTCATAGAGCACCTGAGTGCGCACACAGCGCGCCAGATGCCGACCGAGCGATGAGTGCAATGCCGCCAGCGGCACCGGGCTGCCCGTGATGGCGCCGATCCGCGCCAAGGCGGTATTCAGATAACCGATGGTGCCCGCGTGTCCGGACGCGACCCCGGCCAGCACATTCGCCAGGGGGCCGACCTGCGCGGGCTCGTCAGCGAAGGACGGCGATTTGACCCACGAGTAGGCCGCATCCTGTTGGAAATCCGTATACTCGGGCACCGTCTCCCCGTCATAAGGCGAGCGTGTCCAGTCGCCCTTGTACCAACTGTGCTTGATACTTTCCTTGACGTTCTGCTCGAAATAGGCATCGCCGAAGTGCTTCACCGCGTGGAACTGAGTCAGATCGGCCGCCGGAATGTAGCCGCCGGGCATCCCGAAGTCGGTACCTTTGGTATCGCGCGGGAAATCCGGCACCGAGAGATAATTCATCACCCCCGCGCCATAGGGCAGCCAATCCGCATACAGGGCCGCGATGGCAATGACATCGGGCAGATAGACCCGGCGCACGAAACCCTGCAATTCATTCATCAGGGTCTTGAGGTAGGCCAGCCGCTCCATGTTCAGCGCGGACTGCTCATCCGGATTGATCGCGTTCGCCACCCCGCCCACGGCCAGATTCTGGATATGCGGCGTCTTGCCGCCCAGGATCGCGGTGATCTGATTGGACTTTCGCTGATAGTCCATCGCCTCGAGATAATGCGCCACCGCCATCAGATTGGCCTCGGGCGGCAGCCGCATGGCCGCATGACCCCAGTAGCCATGCGCAAAGATACCCAATTGCCCGCTCGCCACGAACTTGCCGACCCGCGACTGCACCTCGGCGAAATAGCGGGCATTGTTGTTCGGCCAATCCGACAGCCCTTGAGCTAACCGCTCGGTCGCCATGGGATCGGCCTTCAGCGCCGACACTACATCCACCCAGTCCAGGGCCGAGAGGTGATAAAAATGCACGAGATGATCATGGATGCCGTGCGCGGCCACGATCAGATTCCGGATCAGTTGCGCATTCAGCGGAATCTCGAGCGCGAGCGCATCCTCGACCGCCCGCACCGAGGCAATCGCATGAACCGTGGTGCAGACACCACAGATGCGCTGCGTATAGAGCCAGGCATCGCGCGGGTCGCGCCCGGTCAGGATGGTCTCGATGCCGCGCCACATCTGTCCGCTCGACCAGGCATCGACCACCTGGCCGTCCCGGATGTCGCAATCGATGCGTAAATGACCCTCGATCCGGGTGACCGGGTCCACACAAATACGGGTTGTTGTCATGCTCATGCTCCCAGTCGTGCCGGCCGCGCCGCAAGCAGAATCGGCATCTTCTTGACGAAGAAGAGATACGCCATGATCTCGACGGCGATGATCGCCAAGGTGATCAGGATCTCGCCAACCCCGGGGAAATACTGCCAGCCTGGGCCGGGATCGTAGGCGATCAGGAAGGCATCGAAGCGGTAGAGTGAACCCCCGAGAATGGTCGCCAGCGCGGTCCAGAACAGCACCCGTGGCCGCACGCGCCGCTCCTTATGCAGCAGATTGACGATCGCATAGAGGAACAGCGCCGTCTCGAGCACGAACAGCAGGGGCTCCGGGCCAGGCTTGAGCAGGGCCGCGATGGCACCCGTCCACACCAGATCGCTGATCCGCAGCACCAGATACAGGATCAACAGCCAGGGAATGATGGCCGAGACCTTGGACAACAGCTCGGTCTCGATCGGGCGATCGAGATTGACCGCGGCATAGAGCGACTCGAACACCACCATCGCATAGCCCATGGTGATCGCGGTCAGCAGGAACAACAGCGGGATGATGTTGGTCTGCCAGAGTGGATGCACCTTGTAACCGGCGATCAGCAGCAGCGAGCCCAGGGAGGATTGATGCATGGTCGGCAGCAGGATACCGAGTCCGATGAAGAAAAACAGGGCGTGCCGTACCTGGCGTAAGTGCCGGTTGTCCTTCATCGCTTCGAGAATCGCGGGCGACAGCTCGATCCACAGTACCAGGGTATAGAGCGTGACACACAGCGCCACTTCGAGCATCACCGAATTCAGATTCGCGTACTGCGGCAGAAAGACATTGTAGAGCTGCCAATAGCGGCCGACATCGATCACGATCGACAACCCCGCGAGGGTATAGCCGAAAACGCTCGTCAGCAGCGCCGCCCGGATCATCGGATGGAACTGACCACGATTGAAGATGTAGACCAGCAGCGCCATCGCGTAACCGCCGCACGCGATGGCTGTACCGGTGACCACGTCATAGGTGATCCAGATACCCCAGGGAAACCCGTCGCTGAGGTTTGCCACATCACCGATGCCGAAGATGAACCGGCGGGCCATGAAGAAGGCGCCGATCAGCACCAGCACGCCCATGAAGTAGAAATGCCGGGTCAGCAGTTTGCCGCCGATCGGCCGATAGACTTCACGCATCACGGCGGCCCTCCCGCGCCTCGGCGGTCGGCTCCGTACCCGCGGACGCGTCCTCCTGCTCGGCATGGGTACGGCGATAGACGGCAAAGACCAGGCCGCCCAGCAGCAGCGTCGGCGCGACCATGCCCTGATAGAGCGTATGCTGAATGGTCTCCGAGAGCTGGGCGCGCGAGGTGTCGCCCACGGGCGGCAGCCCCAGCTTATCGAAGGGAACACCCGCCATCATCAGATATTGAGTGCCGCCGCTTTCGGTCTCGCCGTAGACTTTCGGGTAATAGCCGGTCACCTCCGCCTTACGTTGCTCATCGCCGTCCACACGGCGCACCGGATACTGCTGCTGCTCGCCCGGCTTGAAGGTCAGGCGGCGATGGGCCTCGGTCAACAGGTCGGGCAAGCGCCCGAACAGGCTCGCCCCGGTGGGACAGGCATCACAACAGGCGGGAATGCCGCCCGCGGCCAGGCGGTCGGGGCACAATTGGCACTTGACGATCTTCGGAAAGGCCTTGTCGTATTCGAATTTCGGGATATTGAATGGACACGCCAGCTGGCAATAGCGGCACCCGATACAGGCATCGGGATTGTAACGCACCACACCGGTGAACGGGTCCTTGGTCAAGGCACTGACCGGGCAGGCCGAGATGCAATTGGGATCGACGCAGTGCATGCAACTGCGTTTGATGAAGCTGAAGCCGTCTTCCTCGCGGTCTTTCACCGCGGCCGTGCCGCTGGTGTAGACCTTGATCTTGGTCATGGTACGGCTGTTCAGATCGTTATCGGCATCCCAGGTGCCGGCTACGCCGTGGGCTCGCTCCAGCGGCGTGTCATGCGCCATTGGCATGTCGTTCTCGGCCTTACAGGCGACCTCACAGGCTTTGCAGCCGATGCACAGGGTCGCATCGTAAAGAATACCCACGGCCTCCGGCGGCAGCTCCTTTGGAGGGCGCGCCGCGGCCGGGGCCGGACACAATGCAGTCGCTGCGCCGGCGGCCGCGATCTTAAAGAATGCACGGCGATCGATATTCATTTTGGTTCCTCCGCTTCGCTCTTGGCGACTGCGGTCGCTTCAGCCTCGACCTGCTTGAGCTTGTCATTGGCACCCAAGGCATAGACGACAGCACCGCCGGCAATGGCGCCGACGACAGCCGCGGCGCCGGCAGTGACGCCGCCCGCATGCTTGGTGATGATCTCGGGGAACAACGATGGCGGCGTCACCGACGCAACGTCGGCCTGTTCATGCAGCGCCTTGTGGAAGCCCACACCCTGCTCCGCACAACCGAAACAGGGATGACCGATCCCGACCGGCCAGGTATTGGCGCCGACATCACCGAACGCGATCGCCGGGCAATTGGCATAGGTCTCCGGACCCTTGCAGCCGAGCTTGTACAGACACCAGCCCTGGCGATGGCCGGCGTCGCCGAACTGCTCGGCAAAGCGGCCGGCGTCGAAGTGCGGCCGGCGTTCACAGTGATCATGGATCAAATGCCCATAGGCGAAGCGTGGGCGGCCTTTGGCGTCCAGTTCAGGCAGTTTCTTGAGGGTCAGGTAATACAGGACGGTCGCCAGCAAATTATAGGGCGAGGCCGGACAACCGGGCAGCGTGATCACCGGCAATGGCGTGCCGTCGATTTTGGTGATGCCGGTGATCCGCAGCGCTTCAGGCAGGCCGACGGCGCCGGTCGGATTGGGCGCCGCGCTCTGTACACCGCCCCAGGAAGCGCATGACCCGATCGCGACGGCCGCCGCGGCATGCGGGGCGATCTCATGCAGCATCTGCTGCGGTGTCTTATCGGCGATCTTGCAATAGATACCACCGTCGCGCAGCGGTACCGAGCCCTCGACGACCAAAATGAACCGCCCTTTGTTCTGGTCCAGCGAGTCGTGCAGCGCCTGCTCGGCCTGATGCCCCGCGGCGGCCAGCAAGGTCTCCGAATAGTCCAATGAGATCAGATCCAGCAGCAGGGTTTCGACGCTCGGATGCGTGGCCCGCAACAGCGACTCGGTACAACCGGTACATTCCTGGAAATGCAGCCAGATCACCGTCGGGCGTGCTTTGGTTTCCTCAAGGGCCGCGAGCACCTGGCCGGACATGCCGAGCGGCAGGCCCAGCGTCGCGGTGATGCCGAGCGCGAACTCAATGAAGCGGCGCCGGCTGATGCCATAGACCTCCAGTTGATCGGAGAGGTAGGGGCCGAGCGCGGGCTCGCGTCGGCTTGCTGCTGATCGGTTCATAGATCCTGCCTTGCCCGGTGGGGCGCTGCACAGGTTGATACTATTCGTGAAACGTTACGACTGAATTCTCAAATAGATCGATCGGCGTCCTGCCTGGAGGCGCGAGCGGAAGTCACCGCGACGGAATGCAATGACAAATGTCATTGAAATCGCGGAATCGCGTCGGCGATCGAACAAGCGCGTAACGCGTTCGCCTGGCCGTCGGTGTTCAATGTGGGCGACGCCCTCCCGTTACGTTAAAATGTGGCTATATGGTAATACTCTTATAGACTATCGCGCGCGCGCTGTCCAATACGGAGTTCTCATTATCGCCGGGGCTCGCCGCACCTTGCGACAGCGTGGTCAGCAAGCAGTTTGCGTTGGGACGAGAATGGACTTTCCAGGATGAGCGGGGCCAACCGCCCATGCTTTCGAGGGAGACCTAGTCGGCCAGCCCCTCGGCCTTGCGCTGTTCGCTGTAGCGCCGATAGGCCGGGCTGTCGAAGATTGCCGCCTCCAGACCGGACTCCAGAGCGCGCTGAAACAGCAGCTCCATCACCAGGGTCTGGGCCTCGCGGATCGGCAGCGGGGTGGTGGCACGGGCGTCGGGCAGTTGCTCGATGATCTCCAGTGCGCGGATGAGGGTCGCGGCGTCCTGGGTCGCCGCCAGCAGTCCGTAGATCATGCCGTACAGCGCATCGAGGCTGGTCGGCAACAGCGCCGCGGTCTCGGCCCCGGGCCGGGCGGCAAGCAGCCGCAGCACGTCGACCCCCGCCTGGATTTCGCGCAGCACACCGAAGAACTCGGCCGCGTTGGCCGCGCCGACGCGCCCTTGGACGAAGACCCGCTTGGCCGGCTCCGACAGCCCGGACTTGAGCACGTTGGAGACGTCTTCCCAGCCGCGCGGGCTCGCCCCCACCAGATGATCGTTGGCGAGTTGCGCCTGAGTATCGTCGAGCTTGTCGGGGCGCACCTTGAGATAAGCCAACACCTCCGGGGCAAATCCTCTGGTCAGGGCGTGGGCCAGAAAGGCGTCGATGGCGGTCTGTACGTTGAAATGGAACATCCGGTCAGCGAGCGCCGTGCCCATATCGTGGGCGATCGCCCCGTGGAAGCCGGCGTTCCCCGCCGCGATGACCTGCCATCCATCCGGCAGGCAATAATGACCGACGCGGCGATCCAGGATCAGTGAATAGGCGGAGATCTGCAGGCGTTGATCGGCCGCGGTCAACTCGTCAAGAAACAGGATGCCGTCCGGCTCATCCTGATCGGGCAGGAACTCCGGCGGGAACCACAGGGTCTTGGACTGCCGCTCGTCCACCCAGATCGCGCCGCGGATGTCCACCGGCTCGATGGTGGTCAGGCGCAAATCCACCAGCGGCACGCCGAAGTGCGCTGCCACCTGGTGCACGATGGACGATTTGCCCACGCCGCGGGTACCCCACAGCATGGAGGCGCGGCGGCGCAGCAAAGGGTCGGTGTACTGCTCGATCAACGCTTGCTTGGCTGCCGCGATGGACACTGCCGGAATATTCATGGGGTGGGACCGCTCCTGGTGAGATTGTTGGGCACAGCCGAGGCCCCATGACCGTTGCGGTCTTGCGCTTGGCGCGGCTGGCCTGGGGTCGGGGCAGGAACCTGGAACCGGTCAGCGAAGAATTCAATTCGACCGCGCTGCGAACCGCGGCACGCATTGAGCACCCAACCCGTGACATCTCACGCGTTTGGCCTATCATAAGGGTGGGCTGGGGGCGATCTCCGGTGGTCAGCGGCGGCTCAGGCCGACGCCACACCGTGCAACCGGGAGCTCCTTGCGTCCGCACCACACCAAACGCAGTTTTTAATCGAGAGGTTGGCGGTCATGATCAAGTTACAGACGTCGGCAGGGATTCGCACCAGCGCGGAGATCCGCGGCTTTCGCTCACTGCGGCATCCGGTCGGGCCGCGCTTGAGCGCGCTGGACACGGGCCGCATGATGCAAGGGCGCGCGCACCGGATGGCGCGGATGGATCACAAGTCCTGGTTCGTCGGCCTGGGCCGCTGAGCGCGTCGGTCCGCGCAGCGGACGGTGGGGCCGCGATCCGTAGGGTCCGCTGTGCGGACCAGCGGCCTGACCGCTCCTGGTACGCTTAAGGACTGCTCCACATCACGTTCTCCCCCGCCGCGGCCGCGTCGCTCAATAACGCGATCAAGGGGAGCGCGCGGTTTGCCAGGCTGACATGCCGCTCTTCGCCATCGTCCGCGGCACCGACCCCGGCCTTGGGGTCGAGCGGCGCATCCGGGTGCTCCGAGACCGCCCGCCGCAGCCGCTCCAGGGCGGCCGGAACATCCGCCGCCAGCAGCGCCCCCGGCACGGTGCCGCTGTGACCCATCAGCTGGATCAGGGTCACCGCCACCTCGCCGAACATCGTGATATTGGCATGGGCCTTGGTTTCAAAGGTCACCAGCATGGAAGCCTCCACGGGTTGTCGTTCGCGACCGGCGTGGTCGCCCCGCTACTGTAGCAAAGCCAGGGTTCGGAGTTCGGAGTTCGGAGTTCGGGGTGGTTTTTCCCTGAAAACATAATTCTCACGCCAAGGCGCTAAGCTCGCCATGGTTTTTTTATTACCAGACGTGGGGCGGCGCCCGGCGAGTTATGCACGACGGATACCCCTGGCAGGCACGCATCGGCCGCTGCGCCGACCTTGATGACGATGAATGGGTCGGTGCCGGTGTGCTCATCGGTCCGCGGCAGGTGATGACCTGCGCGACCGTGGTCGCCGCCGCCCTGCGGGCGGAGGTCGGCACAGCGGCGCCGGCCGGGGAGATCGCGGTGATCCTGCCCCTGCTGCCGAACCCGCACCGCGGGATCGCGCGGGTCGCGGCCTGGGCACCCTACGCCGGACTGGACCCGCGCTGGACGCTCCCCGGTGCGCAACCGCCGGGGCTGGCCGTGCTGGAGCTGACCGAGCCGGTTCCGCAACTGGCCGTCGCGGCTGAGTTGGAGTTGCTCGAACCCGCGGCCTACCGCAACCGGGCAGTGTTCTGTCTGGGGTTTCCACCGGAGCATCCGACCGGGCTGCGGATCCACGCGGACTGTGCCGATGAAGACGCGCAGACCATCACCGGCCTGGAAACCGATCACGGCAGCATCGACGGCAGTTTCACCGGAACCGGCGCCTGGGACCCGATCCGCGAATCCGTGCTGGGTCTTGTGGTCGCCGCCGACAGCCCGGGACGGAACGGATTTCTACTCCCTTCCCAAGCGCTGATCGCGGTCTGGCCGCAGGCCCGGATCCGTCAAGACCAGGGTGTCGGCGCCCGCCTGCTCACCTGGATTGCGGGTCTGGACACCCGACTGGGCAACCGTTTGCTCCGACTGGGTGCCGGGTTGGCATTCGCTGCCTTGGGCCTGGTGTGGTGGTTGGAGCCGGACACGCCGGCGCCGCTGCCGCCCGCGGAGCCCATCGCCGCGACCAGCGGCATTGCCGGCTTTGTCTGGGAGCGCAGCGGTCAACCGATCCCCGGGGTCCGCGTGTTCATCCCCACCCGCGCGGCAAGCAGTGAAACGGACCGCTTTGGCCGTTTTATCATCACGTTGCGGGAACCGGCCGGCGCGCGGATCGAGGTGATGGTGATCGCCCCCGGCTACCGCAGCCAGTCCTCGCTTCACCGTATCGGCGACAACCGTATCAATCTGGTGTTGGAGCCAAACCAGGGGGACGATCGACCAGTTGACTGAATTGTCGGTGCGCGAGGCATCCGCTAACGGCCCTATGGGGTTCGCTTCAACCGCTGGGCGAGTTCCATAAGCACGGCAGCGACGCGCTCCAACGTATTGTGCACATCACCCTGGACCTGTTCGCCGACCTCGATCGCGCCGATCTTTGCTTCGATGTCTTGGAAATCGCAGTTATCGGTGAATAGCTTGAAGAACTGTTGCCAAGAGCCAATTGGAATCCCGCATAGCCGCGTAGCGAAAAGGTCCTTGATGTAGTCAGCCATTAAGCCGGTTCGCGCGAATCGCCCAAAATTATTACCCGCGTCGGACTTTGGGCGATCCGAAATCTGGTCGCTCTTCGCCGGATAGCACTGGGTCACGCTGGAAAGATCGACGGCGGAGTCTTGTACACTTGCCCCGGACCCCGATTTCCATTTCCTGCCCCAGGTCCACCACCAGTTGCGGTACTCAGCCGCAAATCGGGCGTGCGTGATATATGGATCGTGAACGATTGGGGTACCAGAAATCACCTCACTCAAGGTCCAGGGTACGATTACGATCAGATCAGCCGACGCGCAAACAGCGGGGGTCACTTTGTAGCGAAAGCTGGGCTCACCCTCTTTAGCGAGCGCATACCAGCTTTGAGTTCTAACCCCAAGAGGATGGAAGGCACCTTTCCAGGCACCCTGGTACGAAGCACCACATCGGGAAAAGTCTGCGGCCGGCGCTCGAACGCGTACAGATCGTAAATGCCCTGCGGATCCCAGACTCCCCGCAGCCCGTTCAAGGCATTGACTACCTGCTCTTCGATCGTCGCACTCAACGACGAGTTAAAGGCGAAAAGATCAGTCGCGAGGACACCATGAATATGGAGCGGCGAGCGAAAAGACTCGGGAAGACGGTGCAGCGCGTCCTTGACTCCAATATAGAGCGGATAATTCGGCCACGCGGGTGCCGGACCGCTATCAACCGGCTTGCTCGGGATAGTAGATGACATCCAACAGGTCTCCTTGAGACTCCGAACACAGGCGCTCGCAGGCGTTGCGAAAAAACTGGGGGTTGATCTCCGCACCAAAGCCGCGGCGGGCCTGGCGCAACGCGACGACGAGCGCACCGGCAAGCCCCGCGAAGGGCTCCCAGATCACATCGCCCGGGTCGCTGGAGGCATGGATGATGCGATCCAGGAGTTTCAGCGGCTTCTGGTTGGCGTGCAGACCCTTGAGCCCTTTATCCACCTTTAGCCGCTCGCTACCACGGACCGCGGGCTCGGCCCAAACATTCGTGATGCCGTGCGTGTGGTTCCATTTCGCTCTCAATCGTGACCAAGCGACCGCAGTCAGCGGGCTCTCACCGTCAAGCGAAAAGTAAGGTCTGCTGGTCGATCTGCCGTGCCGGCTCGCATAGTCCGCAAGCTGCAACATCTTATCCGGCGGCGGGAAATACCATAAATGACACTGGGTAAAATACTTTCTGGTCGCCGCGTTACGCACCCCGCATGCCTCATTGGTGCTGTTGAGCGGGAGACCGCTACGCTGCCATTCGCGGCGCAGCCAAACCTTGAGGGGCAGCGAATGACCAGCGGCATCTGGAAGACAGACCTCCCGGACATATTGAACACAGATCTCCGTAACGACCGGAAAGCTCCGGATGGTATCTCCATTGCAGTTCCCCGCGACATGGGCGACGCCCTTGTCCCAAATGTGAGCAGCCCGGTAGCGCCAGCCATAGCGCTTCAGCACCGGATGGACCTCCGCCCAGCCGAGCTCGGTACACCAGAACCAGAGCGTGGTTTCCGGCAAGGCGTGCTCGGTCCAAGCCGCCACATGGGGCTCATACCAATCCGCAAGGGAATCCGTTGTCGGTGGATCACCCGGGAATTTGCCCAGACCATAGGGACCATCAGCAACGATGACGGTGGGCAACGGCCAACTCGCATAAACTTGCAATGCATCGGCAAAGGCTAGCGTTGCCTCGCCGCCGGAGCGGTGAATTTCACGACAGTTGGTGGCGGTTTTGTTTGCAAGCTGGCTCATGGATTTACGGCCAGAAATGGCGCTGGAACATGTGGCAGTGCAGTCAACCGTCCTCAGACAGGCAGGTTAGGTCGAGAGCTCGACTTGGTCAAGCAGCGTCGTCAGGTCGGACATCAGATCGTTATGGACCGAAATAACCAGGGCTCGACGATCGGTTTCATCCGCTCCAACTCGTCAGTGTTGCAAGCGAGCTCCGGATGGGTCCAAACCGCGGGTTCGTCACCCTGGCAATTCCCGGCCAGCGCGGTACCGATCTTCTCCAACGAACCGATGCGCGACAGGGCGCGCTTAACAGTTTCAGGTTCCTGGCGGGCACCGAGTATAAAGACCCGTCCGCGCACATCCTCTGGTATTCGTGCCTTGACGTCTCCCATACGGTCTGCATCGCCATCGAAGTCGATCACCAGCAACAGGTATCTTTCTGGAAAGCGACGCAAGTAAGCAAGCTGGTCGCGGTCAAAGGCCTCAAGGACTTTTCCCCATCCTTCGGCCGGTGCCAACACCTGGATGCGGCCAGAATCAACCGCGGGGTGGAGCAGGAATCCGTTTGCCAACTGGCGGTTGGCATCGTCCTCGGGCAGCACCAGGAGATGCGGTCGATACTGATTCATGAGGGCGCAACGTCTCCGCGGGTCAGCGCCTCGACAAGATCGCCTTGAATGCCCAGATCGGATACCACTCGGACCTGGGTCGGTTCGAGATGGCTTTTCCGGTAAAGAACGAAGGTATTCTCGTCCGCGAACCGACGAATCGCCTCGGGATTGTGCGAGGTGGCGATGAGCTGCGCTCCTGGACCGAATGCGCGACGCAGTTCCATGACGAAGCGTCCGACTTCGGAGAGGGACAGATAGTTATCAGGTTCATCCCAGAAACAGAAGAGGGGGCCAGAGACCTGGTTGGCGGCCAGGACCAGGGCACCGAGCAACAGGCATTTCTCGCCGTCGGACAGGTTGTAAAACGGCACCTGAAGGGTCGTGCCATTCTTCTGGAACGATACCAACATTTGCTTGCTCTTGGGTCCTACCAGGATCTGGCGGATGTCGCCAAAGTCCGTCATGGGCGCGTCGCGCAAATAGCAGTCGATGCGCGAGTAGGCCGCTGGATAACTGCCGAGTACGCCGGAAAACCACTCGCCAAAGTTGCTTCCGTCGGGCTCCGGCTCCAAGACAGCGTCCACCGAATCTCCGGTCATCAGCGCGGGGAGTGGTGTCAGGATGATCATTTGCGCCAGCCAGCGCTTGAAGATGGCCAAGTCGTCGGGATCACCCTGAACTTGGATGACCGGCAGCGCCACGAGGTGCCAGTCGACGCGAAACCTGGCCTCCCCTCGTGCTGGAGCAGCATGCACGGTGACCTGGGCCTGGGACCGGGAATAGATCGGGCTGCCTTCCGCGGTGAGTCTTTCCTCAAATATCCTCAGCTCCTTGAAGCCTGGCGGAAACTCCCACGCGAGGCTGTAGTGGTAACTGCGACCGGCGATCGTCGCCTCTATCTCGATGCGCATGGGCTCCCCTGTCCGCCCTTGGGCAAAATCCGTGACAGCCACCAGGTCACGGGCACGGTTAGTTCCGCGGCCGATGTGCTGCAACATCGTCAAGACGAGACGGACTGTCGATTTACCAACACCGTTGGCCCCGAGTAAGAGCACGGTTGACAGTCCTTTCGGTTCGAACGTGAAATTCTCGAAACACCGGAAGTTATGAATGTAGAGGCGCTCGATCATCGATGATGCTCCAGTGTTGCCTGATCGGGGTAAGGAACCGTTCACTATCATCCGCGCCCGCCGAAATCCCCACCCGACTCACTTGGTCAACGCCATAAACAACCGCGGCAGTTTCTCCGGCAGCCGCTCCACCCGGTCGATGACGGTGAAGCGATTGCCGAAACAGTCGCGGACATAGTCGTCGGCATGGGCGTCGAGACTGATGCAGTAGGTATAGATGCCCTGTTGATCGAGTTCCTGCACGGCCTTGTGCGTGTCTTCGATGAGCAGGCGTTCGTCCTGCACGTCGATGTCATGGGGCTGACCGTCGGTGAGGATGAGCATCAGCTTTTTCTCCGCCTGGCGGGCCTCCAGGTAATGGGCGGCGTGACGCAAGGCGGCGCCCATGCGGGTGGAGTAGCCGGCCTCCATGGCGGCGAGACGCGCCTTGACCTGGTCGTCCCAGTGTTCGCGATAGCCCTTGATGTGCTGGTAGCGAACCTCATGCCGGGTGTTGGAGGAGAAGCCGGCGATGGCGAACTCGTCACCCAGGTGATCGATGGCCCAGCCGAGCAGTGCGACCGCCTCCTGGCTCAATTCCAGAATGCTCTGGGTGCAGCCGTCCGGAATCTGATTGAGCGACTGGGAGAGATCCAGCAGGAGCATCACGGCGATATCGCGCCCGTCATGCCGGTGGCTCATATTGATGCGCGGGTCCGGGGTGGCACCGCCGCGGTAGTCGATGAGCGAGCGAATGGCCACATCCAGATCCAGCTCGCTGCCCTCCTCCTGATACCGCAGGCGCACATATTGCTGCGGCTTGAGCAGGTCGAGAATCTGCTTGAGACGCTTGGCCAGCATCCGGTGCTTGTCGAGCAGCGCGTCGATCCTGGCCGGGTCGCCCGCGGGATGCAGTGCCTCGTAGAGACTCACCCAGTCGGGACGGTAGGTCTTGCTCTGGTAGTCCCACTCCGGGTAATGGCGGGGCGGCAGGGTCTGCGCCTCCTCGGCCTTGGGCGGCTTGCGCTCTTCGAATGACTCTTCTTCATCGCCCTGCTCGATATAGCGCCACAGATGGCGGTTATCGTCGCGGTAATCGACTTCGGTGTCGGTGAAATAGACCTTGGGTGAGAGATCCTGCTGACGGCGGGTACGGGCGATATAGGTGATCGCCAGCTCGGCGATGGCCTGGGTGCTGGACGCGCCGGCGGCCAACTCGGCGTGGAAACGGGCGACGAAGTCGACCAAATCCGGATTGCGGTAGCCGTGATCCGGGTCGAGCGCGGCGCGCGAGAACATGGCCAGACGATGGCGGATGCAGGACTCCTGCTCGGGGTCGCAGGCGTCTTCTTCCGGCCGCGGGTGCAGGGCCAGGAACAGCCGCCGCAGCCCAGGGTATTCGCGGATCGCCAGGCAGTCGACCCGGCAGTCCTCGAAGGTCTCGACGGCCACCCGCTGGAAGGGGCTCAGGTTGTCGGCGATCAGCGAGCCGCTCCAGCGCAGATGCGCGGCGACGTGGGCCAGCAAGGCGCGGTAGCGGTCGATCCCGGCCACTCCGGCACGGTCGTCGTAGACATCCGGAACCCGCACCCCCAAGGCGTCGACATAGGGCATGGGCTTGCGCAGCGTGTCGAAGGCGTCCGAATAGGGAACGAACGGCCGGTGCTCGCACCACAAAGACCGCAGATAGAGGTCGAGCTGGCGCTCATGGTCGACGAACAGGGTGCCGTGACGCTCGCGCTGGAGCACCGCACGGCTGTCGGTCGATTGCAGACTGAAATAGTCGCGCTGACGGTCCGGGTGATCGGCATAGTGGCGCAGGCCGTATTCGACCCAATTACTCAGCCCATGGCAGGTGAGCTGACTGAGCAGGTACGGGATGCGCTCCAGCAGATCCGGCAGGCTCGGACTCGGGATCGTGGTATGAAAGCCGTGAATGGAGCCGGTGGTCCGCTCCATGAAACTCAGGATCATCTCGGTGTAGCGACCCAGCAACTCGGCGCTGGCGAGCCGGCGCGACACCGCGGCAATACTCTGAAGAAAGGGCAGAATCGCCTTGCCGTTCGGACTGCGCGAGATCTTCCACACCGTCTGCGAGACCAGCCCCAGGGTCTGCTCGCCCAGATCGGCGGCGACTTGCGGCAACTCCTCCAGGTAGACCAGGACCGGCTCGAAGCCGCGGCCGATGCGGCAGATCAGCGAAGCTCCCTCCAGATAATCGGTGATCCCCGCCGGACTCAGCAGCGCTTGAGCCTCGGCGATACAGTCCGGGAACACCTGGTCGAGCTGCGGAAAACTGCAACGCAGTTGTCGGCGCAAGGGCTGGAGTGACGCGGCCGCGGGGATGGTGAGCATGGGCATAGGGCCTCGGGGGGCTGCGGTGAGGGGCGCTTGATCAAGGTCGCGGGTACAGTATACCGATCCGGACCCGCTCGACAGCGGGCGGCGAGCATTCGCCGCGCCGCCCGCCAGTCGGATCGCGCCCTCGGGCGCATCGCCGGTGCCGCTCGCCGCGGCGGGTTGTCGCGGGAGAACTTTGTGCTCCTCCGCAATGTCGAACAGATCGCGTTCAATTCGAATGGGCTGCGGTCTGGTTTTCCGACGCTGCTTTCCGGGTTCGCCTCCGGTCTGTCCGATCTGCTCTACAGAGGGATCAAATGCATTCTATACTTACTAACCAAGAGCGCTCCGCCTCGACTCGCGCCTAAGCGAGCTTCTGGTCCGGGCAGTGAGCCGCCCGGCGACGGAGCGCCGCTCGGACTTGAATGGTTCCCGATATCGTTCGCCAAGTCACTATTTCGATAGACAATCAACCAAGAGGAAACGACGATGAGCTGGCAAGAACAACTCGACAAAGCGGTTGCGGCTGTCAAAGAGGCTGCCACCAGCGAAAACGCGCGGGAGATCGCGGGCAAGGCGAAAGCGGCTGCCCTTGGTCTGGTTGAGAAGGTCAAGGCGGGAGCGGTCGACGCGGCCGATGCGTTCGTCGAGGCCAATCGCGATGCCTCGTCGCTGTCGGTGCGCTTTCTGAACGCGGATCTCACCATCCTTTCGCCCGCGGAGGGCATCTCGGTGACCAGGCCGGACGCGGCGACGCTGGTGGTCAACGACGGGGCGGGCAATGGTCTTGTCATCAACGCGGGTGCCGATCCCGCCTTTGTTGTCGAGACGATCGGCGCGGTCGCCAAACTCAGCCACAACACCTTCGATCTGGGCCAAGAAGACGGCGTGAATGTCGTCGTCATTAAACTCTGACCGGTTCGAGTCGCGAGGCGCCTCGGCGCCTCGCTATCATGCTTCGACCAAGTAACTTCCATGTCGTGAATTGACCCCTTGAGGCTTGTCCGAGACGGTCATTCAATCTGCCGGGTGGAGAGATAAACGCGGTTTCTGCCGCGGGACTTGGCCGCGTAGAGTGCATCATCGGCCCGCTTGATCCAGGCGTGATCGCTTTCGTTAGCCTGGTATTCGGCCACACCGAAGCTCGTGGTGACCGCGCCGACCTCGGGGAAGGATTGATCCGCAACCAGGGCCCGTAACCTTTCCGCCGCGTGCAGTGCCTGGGTCGCCCTACAGTGAGGCATCAGGATCACGAATTCCTCGCCGCCCCAACGGGCCAGGACGTCGACCGCGCGCAACTGGTGGCCGAGACGACGGGTCAGCTCGATCAAGACCTGGTCACCGGCGAGATGGTCATGGGTATCGTTGATCATCTTGAAGTGATCGATATCGAGCAACAGCAGCGACAATGGCGTCCGCGAGTCCGCGAGTCCGCGAGTGGTGCCGGCGCGTGCCGCAGGAGCTTGAGTTCGGCGAGCCGCGCGATCTCATCCAAGCTGAAGGTGCGCTTTATAGCGGTGCCGCCGTTCAGATCCAGGGCACGCTCGAACAGCTCGAGATCCGTGGACGTGAAGGGTAGCGCAATGGGATCAGGCTCGACCTCGCCGATGACGCCGGAGCTGGCGCGTAACCTCAGCGCCCAGGATTCAGGCTCCAGTGCCGGCGCGATCTGAAGCTCAGATGCGTCCATCCCTCACCCCCGGCACGCTGCGCCCGGCGCCCTGCGCGGGCGGTTCAAACCGGGTTGCCGGATCCACCGCGGGTCCCGCGGGCCACCACCTTGGCGGCCGTCTGCGTCACCCGCTCCCGCTCAGCGTCCCCGAGTTGGGCGAGGTATTGCTCTTTGCTCAGCAGGGGGGATAGTTTGATCGTGACCGTCTGAGTCAATTGGCTGCCCAGCGTGGTCTTGGTGTCGACCCCGGCGTCGGCCCGCAGCCCGAGCACCGCCAGACTGATCCCGAGGCCGGCCTTGCCCCCCTCGGCTTGTTCGCGCCGGGCGACGACTTGGGCCGCGATCTCCACGCCGTCGATAAAGAATGCCGGGTTGTTTCCGGCACCCTTGGTCAGGAGATCGGTCTTGATCTGCTCGATCAGATCCGCCAACGAAATCAGCTCAAGTTGCTCGCTCATCGCTCCTCCTCAAGAGACACGGGAATGCCATCGGTACCGCTGCCGCGAAACGGCGACAGTTCGTTATGATACGCGCAGCCGATGCGCGCGTGGTCCGTGATGCGGTTCGAGTACTCACCGCATCCTACGCGCTACGCGCTGGCCGAAGACACCGCGGGCCGCCAATACAATACGAGATGCACGTGCGCCGTTATCGCGCTACGCTTGGCCCCTGCGATCCCAAGATCGGACTCCTGCCGCCCATGTCCTCCAGCGCTGCCACTGAACTCGCACCCGCACCGCAGGTCCCGGCCCCGCCGCCCCGACGCCTGCCCGCGGCGGGCTCCGCGGACGGTCTCCTGGTCTCGGAGGCGGTCTACTGGACCACGTATTACCTGGAGTCGGACCACCATTACGAGTGGAACAACGGCCGCCTGGAGGAGAAACCGGTGTCCGATTACGAGACCTTTCTGGTCTATGCCTGGTTCAGTACACTGGTGCAGCACTTCCTGCGCACCTACCCCTGTGCGCAGCTGGTCGGCCTGGAGATGGGTTTCCGGCTGCCGCTGCCGAGCGGCACGGTCATCCGCAAGCCTGATTTCGGCGTGGTGCGCAACGATAATCCCCAGCCGCTGCTGCCCCTGGATTGCTCCTACCACGGAGTTTTCGACCTCTGTATCGAGGCCCTGTCCGACCTGGAGCGCCGCGGCATCGTGCGCGATACCGTCACCAAGAAGGCCGAATACGCCGCCGGGGGCGTACCCGAGTATTACATCCTGCACCAGAACCCCGCCCACCAGGCGTTCTACACCCGCACCCCCACCGGGTTCTATACGCCCATCGCACCACAGGCCGGGGTCATCTGCTCGCGGGTGCTGCCGGGGCTGCAATTCCGCCCGACCGACCTGGCGCGCCGACCGGGTCTGGAAGCGTTGCGTGATGATCCGATCTATGCCGGCTTCGTCCTTCCCGGTTGGCGCGCCGATCGGGAGCGCGCGGCGGCCGCGGTGCGGCAGGCCGATGCGCAGACGCGGCGGGCCGATGCGCAGACGCGGCGGGCCGATGCGCAGGCGCGGCGGGCCGACGCGCAGACACGGCGGGCCGACGCCGAGGCTCAGGCTAAACGCGAGGCATTGGACCGGGCCGACGCCGAGGCCCGGGCTAAACGCGAGGCCATGGACCGAGCCGAGGCCGAGGCGCGGCGGGCCGACGCCGAGGCGCGGGCCAAACGCGAGGCCATGGACCGGGCCGAGGCCGAGACGCAGGCCAAGCGCGAGGCCGAGCACCGGGCCGACGCCGAGGCGCAGCGGGCGCTCGAGCAGACCCGGCGGGCCGACGCCGAGGCCCAGGCACGGCAGCGCCTGGAGCAGGACCTGGCGGCCCTGCGGGCACGCCTCGCGCGGTAGGATTGCGGTGAGGAACGGACCCTGGTGGCGAATTCTTCGTGGCCGAGCGTTGATTGGAACCGGCAGGTTCGGGGAAAACGTTTCGGACGGGGCAAATGCCCCGTCCAGCCCAGGTACTCTGGCTCCCGCGCTCCAGCGTGGGAGCAGGTGCGGACGCTCGGCGTCCAGTGCGCAGACCGGACGCGGAGCGCCCGCACGACACTCCCACGCTGGAGCGTGGGAGTGAGCGATGCGCAATTGCCGGATTCCAAGGGTTATGCTCGTCGGATGCTACCTCCCCCCGGGGATTGCCGGCGCCGAGAATTGCAATCGGTTCGTGATCAGCTCAAATGATGGCTACACGAATGTTCGTTCGCAGCCGCGGGTCTCGGACGACAATCTCGTGGCGGCGATCCCGACCGGGGCGGTCATCGCGGTCGACGGCGCACTCGGCGAAGTCTATGTCGACGCGATCACCGACTGGGCACTCAACGAGCCCGCGGCATTGGCCGCCGCGCTGCGCGGCCAGTCCGACGCGATCCGCGACGCGGCAATGGCGATGATCGATCTCGGGTTGACAGGCGCACCGCTCGAAAAACACGCTCGCTAATCGACACCAAGGTCGCAGAGGTCACGCGCCTTTCGCGGTTCCCGTCGGGTACTCACACACTACGGAGCAGCCATGTCCAACCAGGCCCCCGCCCTACTCCCGATGCTGCAAGGCTTGATCGGCACCCTGTCGGTCAGCAGTCTCGCGCCGGCCTTTGACCACAGTAACCGACCGCTGATCGAGTTGTTGGCCGGCTGGCTCGACGCGGCCGGGTTTCGGGTCGAGATTCTGCCGATCCCCGGCCATCCGGGTAAGACCAATCTGCTCGCGACCCTGGGCGCCGGGCCTGGCGGGCTGGTTCTGGCCGGACACACGGATACGGTTCCTTATGACGAGCCCTATTGGTCCTACGACCCGCTGGCGCTGACCGAGGCGGACGGCCGCTACTATGGGCTCGGCACCGCGGACATGAAATCGTTCCTGGCACTGGCGATCGAGGCGGCGCGCGGACTGACGGCGCGGGATCTGACCCGACCGCTGATGATCCTCGCCACCGCGGATGAAGAGTCATCGATGACCGGCGCGCGCGCGCTGGTCGCTACGGGCCGCCCGCTGGGGCGCTATGCGGTGATCGGGGAGCCCACGGGTTTACGGCCGGTGCGCACACACAAGGGGGTGATGGGCGAGGCGGTGCGGCTGATCGGGCGCAGCGGCCACGCCAGTGACCCGCGCCTGGGCAACAATGCGCTCGAGGGGATGCACGAGGCCCTGACCGCCATCCTCGCCTGGCGCGATGAATTGCAGCGCACCCACCATCACCCGGCTTTCGCGGTCCCCTATCCGACCATCAATCCGGGTTATATCCACGGCGGCGACAACCCCAATCGCATCTGCGGCGAGTGCGAACTGCATCTGGACCTGCGCGTGTTGCCGGGTCTCGACCCCACGGATCTGCGCGACGAACTCACCCGCCGGGTGTCGGCCGTAGCCGAACGGCGCGGGCTTGCCTGGACGGTGGCGCCATTGTTTCCACCCATCCCGCCGGTCGAGACACCGGCCGGCGCGGCCATCGTGCGGGCCGGCGAAGCACTGACCGGGCACGCCGCCGAGGCGGTCGGTTTCGGTACCGAGGCACCGTTTTTCGACCAGTTGGGGATGCAGACCCTGATCCTGGGCCCCGGCGACATTGCCCAGGCCCATCAACCGGACGAGTACCTGGAAATCGCCCGTATCCCGCCGACCATCGAACTGCTGCGCGGGTTCATTCGACGGTTTTGTATGGAATGAGGCCATCCTGGCCTGACACTGTCAGGGCTGGAAGCCCTGACTACGCACGCCGCTCAAACTGAACGACGACGGCCGTGACGTTGTCGCGCCCGCCGGCCGCGCAGGCACGCTGCACCAAGGCCTGGGCGATAGGCCCAAGGTCGGCACCGCCATGAGTCCCGCCAAGCACCACGGCAATTTCCGGATCACCCAACTCCTTGTCCAGCCCGTCGCTGCACAGCAGGTAGCGGTCGCCGTCACGCAGGGGTTCGATGCGGGTGTCGATCTCAACCCAGGCGTCCGCGCCGATGGCGCGGGCCAGGACATTGGAGTACGGGTGGCCTGCGGCTTGTTCCGGGGCCAGCAGCCCCTGGTCGACCAGGGCCTGGACCTGGGTGTGGTCACGGGTGAGGCGGGCGATGATACCGTCACGCAACCGATAGACGCGGCTGTCCCCCACCCACAGGATGCCGCAGTGATCGCCGACCGCGATCAGGGTGACGATGGTGCTGCCGATGACATCGCTGCCGGCGGCGGACTCATCGAACAGTGCCCGGTTGACGGCGGTCAGGGCCGCGCGCACAGCGTCTCCTGCCGCTCCGAGCAGGCGTGGGTGCGGCAGGGCCGCGAGCGCCTCGACCAGCAGCCGACTCGCCCGATCGCCGTCGCGGTGCCCGCCCATCCCGTCGGCGACGGCCCAGAGCCCCAGGTCGGGACGGTCTAGGAAGGCGTCCTGATTGATGGAGCGGCGCATACCCTGATCGGTCGCACCACCGGAGATCCAGCGGAAGCCTGGGCAGGGATCGTCCACGTCACGCCTCCGGACTCGCGGTTCGCTGCGCCTCCCCGAGCAGCCGCCAATCGCCCCCGGACCAATCGCCATTGAGGAGCGCGGCAAAGCCATCGGGCGGCGGCAACCCCTGACAGGCCAGGAGCGAGGGCGCGACCAGGTCGGACCCCTGGCCCCACCACAGGCTGTAGGCGAGGAACACCTGGTTCATGGCATGGTCCAGCAGGTTCGGGCAGGCGCCGTCGACCGGTCCGTCGGCCGTGCTCAGGTGCCAGGCATTGGGTCGTCCACGACCTGGCTCGGGAGGGCCGATCGCACCAGCCGCGCCGATGGGGTCACCCAGCGCCAGGACCGCGGTGTCGAAGTCATCCAGCGAAAAGGGGTCATCGAGGACGGACAGGGCCAGCGCCTCCGCCCGCTCGAACCAGTCGGTGACATTGAGTAACCGGCAAGGGTTGGTGCCCGTCGGCAGCGAACAAGCGAGGGTGAGCGGGAAGTAACGTCCCACCCGGTCCACGCTCGGCATCAGGACCCCGGTCCAGGCTCCCTGCCCCGCCACGCCGGGACTGAGGACAAAGCGCCACAGCGGACTGCTGAGATAGTGCTCCAACCACGCCTCGCCAAGACGGGCGCGGCTGGCCGCCAGGGAGGCTTGCAGCCATTGATCCCAGGGCTCGATCAGTTCGGTAGATAAGCGCCGACCGACGAAGTCACCCAGGTGCGGGAGTTTGCCGTAGAACCCGGTCCCGACCGGGTTCCCCGTGCTCATAGCCGCTCCGGGCAGGCAAAGCCGCGCAATTCGTCGAGTTGGAAGGGATTGCGCACACTCATCGCACGCAAATCGAACGCTGCCGACAACCCGCCCAGGGCAAAGGTCAGGCGGAACAGCTCCGGCTGTCCGGTGGGCTGAAGCCGGGCCCGGTCGAGCACCCGAAACCAGGCCCAGGGACCCTCTTCGGTCTGACCGGGCGTCTTGCCGTCGACCCCGGTGAACACCAGCCGCACCTGTCCGAGCCCGTCGGGAGCGGGCCACTTGAGCACCTGCGCTTTCATGGGCCCATGGCGGTAATCAAGGAGTTGACCGCCCAAGTCCAGTGTGAACTGAGTCGCCCGTGCGTCGAGGCTGGTGGGGGTCAGTGCAAACTCCACCCCCGGGACCTTGGCCCCGGGCGCGAAAAATGCGTCACGGATGGTCGCGGCCCGCTGGAACTGCGTCAGGACCGACGCGGGAATACCCAAGTCGGCGTTCACCCAGCGCCACTGGCGACGCGAGGTGTCCGCCAGGGGGGCCAGGTTGGTCTTGAAGAAGGTCTCCAGCAATCCGCCGGGGCCGAACAGTTGCCCGAAGTCGGCCAGGGTGGTATCCCGAGCGCTGCCTTTATCGAATGGATAGCGACCCTGGATTGCCTCACGGCAGAACGGCAGGATCTCGGACGTCCAGAGATTGTTCAGATGTGACCGCGCGCCCCCGGCCACCAGGCCGGCGCTGTCTTCCGCCAGCGCCCCGAGCAATGCGGCAAGGACCGGCGGCTGGGCGGCCGCCGCCTGTTTGGCCGCCTGGATCTCGGTCCCGGTGCCGGCCGCCAGGGTGCCGCGCCCGGTGGTGGCGGCAGCCGCCACTGAACGCAGATGCGCCCCGAGTTGACCGACACTCTCCAGTGACTTATCCAGCGGTGCGGGTCGATCGCCCTTGCCCTGGACCAGATCGTGCAGCCAGGCGAAACGGCGCGTCACATAGGCTTCCGGCGCCTCACCGGGCTGCTCCTGCGTCGTGGGGGCATCGAAATAGCGGCCGACCTGGTTGCGCAGGTTAGTGACCATGCTCGTGGCGCCGGCGGCCCTGGCCGCGATCTTGGCCGCCTGGTCGCCGGTCACCGCCGATTCCGTCGGACGATCGAGTTCAGTCTCGCGGGCCGCCGCGACCAGCAGTTGGCGCAGCGGCGAGTCGTCCGGGGCGGCGAGCGCATCGGCCATCTCGGCCGCGTGCGGCAGGTCCCGCGCCGGGACCAATCCGAGGTCTTCCAACAGGCTGTTCCACTGCGCCACATAGTCGCGCAGATAGGCCGTGCGGACGGCTTCGATCAGCGCCTTGGCCGCGGGGCTGCCGGGGGTGAGCCGCGCGCTCGGACCCAGGACCCAGCTCTCCGCGGCCTCATCCGCGATCAGGCGGGCGGTCACCGCGTCGAACCCCTGATGGTAGCCCGCGTAGGTGTAGAGCGCGGGAATGCCCTGGTTGATCGGTTGGCCGCTGCGCCGCTGGAACACCAGCTTGGCGAGATCGCCGCCGGCGGTGGCGATGGTGAAGTCGGGCAGCCCCGCGCCCGGTCCCGCTTGCTTCAATTGCGCATAGACCCGGGTGGCCAGCGGGGCACTGCTCAGGATGTCGCGCGCCTGCCCGATCAGGTCCGCATCCAGTGCCAAGGGTAACGGACTCGGCCGGGTCTCCAGCAAGGCGGCCAGATGGCCGGCCAATGCCTCGCGCTGCTCGGTCGTGGTTTCGCGCGGCAGACTGCGCGCCCAGTCACGCTCGATCCAGATCTGCAACTGGTCGGGGTCGTAGTGCTCCGCATCGTCCAGCATCAAATACGCGCGCAACGCCTCGTAGAGAGTCGCCGGATCGGCCGCGCCCTGGCGGATTTGCTCCTCCAGCCGCAGGATCACCGCGGGCAGCAAGGCGCGCACCAGCACCCGTCGATAGGTGCGTTGCGCCTGGGATCCAAGCTTGTCCCCCTGATACAGACCCAATCCCATGGTCAGCGGTGTGTCGGCGTCGCGCTCGGCATAACCACCGGGAATGCGGCGGGCGGCGTCGAGCAGCGGCAAGACGGCGAGCACATCACGCCCGCTGGGCTCCAGCGCATCGATCCGGGTCTGGATGGCGGCGACCTGGGTGGCGACCTCGGCGATATAGGCACGGTTGCGCGCGTAGCTCAGACTCCAGAGCGCGGCGGCCGTCACCGCGAGCAACACGGCCCCCGCATAAGCACCCCAGCGCAGCCAGCGCCGCCGTTGTTCCCGGCGCGGATCGAGCCCGGCCAGCGGGGCCTCCGGAAACACCACATCGGTGAGCAGACGGTTGACGAAGAACGTCTTGGCAGTGCCGTTGAAGGGAGCCGGCCCCTGGCGCCCCAGGCCAAAATTGGCGGCGATCGCCGCGAGCACCCGGTCGATCGGGGTGCCGGTCTGGGTGCCGCTGGTAAAATAGACCCCGCGAACCAGGGGCCGCACCTCATAGCGGGTAGACTCCAGCGCGTCGGTGAGAAACTGCTGGATGGTCTCGCCAAGCGCGGCGAACTGACGCGGGAAGTTGAACACCAGACCGCGCCGCCGGGGGTCGCGCTCCTCCTGCATCCGCCCGAGCAGACGCTGATCGAGCCGCTGCGACAGCGCCTGGTGCGCGGCGTGGAAACCGCTCAGTGTGCCCGCGGCCGTGGGGGCGGGATCGAAGGGGAAGGTCATGCCCCAGACCTGTTCGCGCCCCTCTTTGCCGAGATCCGCGAAATATTCCATGAAGCCGGCCACCAGGTCAGCCTTCATGAAGAGAACATAGAGCGGCACGCGAATGCGGAAGGCGGCGTAGATCTCCTGGACGCGCTGGCGGATCGCCTGCGCATGGGCGGCGCGCTCGGTCGGGGAGAGTTGCAGCAGATCCGACAAGCTGACCGCCACCAGCACCCCGTTGATGGGACGCCGCGGGCGATGGCGCTTGAGCAGCGCCAGGAAGCCGGTCCAGGCGGCGTTGTCGACCTGGGCATAACTGTCCTGCGTGGTGTAGCGCCCCGCCGTGTCCAACAGCACGGCCTGATCCGAGAACCACCAATCGCAGTTGCGGGTGCCGCCCACGCCCTGGACCGGGTCCTGCCCCAGCCGCTCGGCGAGCGGGAAGCGCAGCCCCGAGTTGACCAGGGCGGTGGTCTTGCCGCAGCCGGGCGGGCCGATGATCAGATACCAAGGCAGTTGATAGACCCAGTGCCCGCCGAGCCCTTTGCGGCCCGCGGAGCCCTTGAGCAGCGACAGCGCCTCATCAAAGCGCTGCTTCAGCGTTGCCAGCTCCTCCGCGGAGGCCGTCTGCGTCGGGTCGGGCGTCGCGGCTGGGCCGGACGCGAGTTGCTCCATCAGGCGGCGGTTGCGCAGCCGCGCCAGCACCGCCGTGCCGATCTGCCACAGCGCCCACAGGGCGAAGAGGCTGCCGATGACCCACCAGCGCGATGCTTCCGGCTCCAGCGGCACGCGCCCGGCGAAGCCGAACAGGGGGCCGATGAGCCACACCAGGGCAGCAAGCGCAGTGGTGCCCAACAGGGCCAGGAACCACCGGGCCGTGAGAAATCCAAAGAATGCCTTCATGGAGCGAGGCCCTCGGTGCGGGGTACGGACAGCGCCCCCGCAGCGGGCGATCTGGCCGCGCTCGGCCGCTGCAGCGTGATCTCGACGCGCCGGTTGCGCGCATCGCGCGGGTTTTCCGGCACCACCGGCTCGGCGTCGGCGCGGCCCTCACCGATGAAGCGTCCCGGGTCCTTGGTGAGTTGCCCGAGCCGTTTGGTCACTTCGTCCGCGCGCGCTTGCGACAGGTGCCAGTTGGACGGATAGCGCAGGGATTTGATGGGGGCGCTGTCACTGTGGCCGGTCACCAGCACTGGACCGGGCAGTTGCGCCAGAGCGGCGGCGATCCGCTCGATCAACGGCACCACCGTGGGGGTGAGGCTGGCCTGCGCCGAGGCAAAGAGCCCGTCACCGCGGATCGTCACGGTCTGGCCTTGCGGTCCCTCGATGACGGCGATCCGGTCGGCGGCGATATCCTCCGCCAGCAAGGTGCGCAGGGTAATCGGTGGGACGTCGGGCACAGGCGCGGGCGCCACCGGCGGCGGCAGGGCGCGGCGCGGTCGGTCCGCCGGATCCGGAATCCCCCGATCGAGGGTGGCAAGCGACAGATAGACCGGGTCCGAGTCGCGACTGAGCGCGAAGGTGAAGGCGGTGAAGAGTCCGAGCAGCAACAGGCCGGCGACGGCGGAGAGCACCCATAGCGGAACCTGCTGGATCAGCGGATCGCGCTGGGGCGTCACCCCCCGCCAGTGCGGGGAGAGCTCCCGCTCCGGTTCGCCGCGCTGGGCGCGGATGGTCTGATACAGGTTGGTGCGGACGCGTTCGAGTTGATCGCGGCCCCCGTCGCGCACCCGGTAGCGGCCTTCAAAGCCCTGGGCCAGACAAAGATAAATCAGTTCCAGAAGATGCAGGTTCCCTGCCGGGTAGGTCAGCAGGCGGTCGAGCGCATCGAAGAACTTCTCGCCGCCCCAGGTCTCGTTGTGGAAGCTGACCAGGAGTCCCTGCTTGCTCCAGATGCTCTGGCTGCCCCAAGGCGTGTCCAGCACCGCTTCGTCCAGCAGGGCGCACATGACATAACGGGCCGGCAGCACCACTGTCTCCACCAGGGCGCGCGCCCGGGCGCAGTTCTCGAAATCCCGCACCTGACCCACCAGACGCTCGCGCAGCCCCTCCGGGTCACGGTGCGCGGCGCTGCCCCGCAGTTCGCCGGCGACGCTGAGCAGGTCACCGGCACAGGCGACCAGTGGGTTGTCGGTGGCGATCGGCAGCGGCCGCGGACCGGCCCCAGGATCAGCCGCGGCCGCCGGACGCGGCGGCGGCGGATTGAACGGCGGGGGGGACATGGGCGGCGGGGGTGCGCCGGCCGCCGGGCGTCGGCCGCCGGGAGTCGGTCGGATGACGGTCGGACCCGCGTCATTGGGATCGAAAAAGGGATCGTCGACAGTCATGCGCTACTCCCGAATCGCCCACAGGGTCAATTGCAAGCCCGGAAACTCACCACCGATGTGCAGTCCCAGTCCCCCGCCGGTGGTCAAGGGTTTCCAGAACTCGCTATTGCGGTCGAGTTCGAAATAGTCGCAGCCGGCATGATAGGGAATCTCCAGCGGGGCCGTGGGCAGGGGCCGCAAGGCAATCCCCGGCAGGGCCAGTTTGACGAACTCCTGGATGCGCTCGATGGGTCCGATCTTGGCCTGGGCCGGAAAGCGGTTGCGCAGCACTTGCGAGTCCAGATCGGCCTGTGCGGCCAACACGAAGCGGGCCCCCGTCAGCAGGGACCGATCGGCCACCAGCGCCACCCGAAAACCGAACTTGCGCTCCTCGATCGGAATCGCCACGGCCCGCTCGACCAATTCGCGGCTGAGATAGTCCCGCAGGCGCTCCATGAGCGGGGTGAAGGTCGCATCCAGATCCTCGTGCCGGTACGGTGCGAAATCCGGCGGGCGCTTGGCTTCCGCCGCATAGGTAGCAAGTTCACCGGCGAGCCCGAGCAGGAAGCGGTAGAAAGGTTCCGGGTGCAGCCCTTGGATGCGCGAGAGGTGGATCGTCACCGGTTCACTGCGGTTGATCAACTGGAGCATCAGGAAGTCGGCCCAGTCGGCGACCCCGCCGCGCCCGCCGCCGCGCACGCGCCCGGCGCGCGCCTCGGCCTGGCGGTGCATGAGTCCGGTCACCTCCTCCAGGAAACCGGCCAGGCGGCTGGACGTCCGCACGTCCAGGCTGGGCGGGATGTACGCATCATCGAGCACCACCAGACGGTCGGCGCGGCATTCCAGTACCCGGGCGATACCGCAGCAGGCAAAGCCGTCGCGGGCGTCACGTTCGCGCAGCAGCCGCAGATCGAGACGCCCGACTTCCAGCAGCGCCTCGGTCGCCGCGCCCAGACTGTTGTCGCGCACCGTCAACTCACCGGCGCGGTAGCGCAGCATGGTCTCCTGGACCGCCGGGGCACCGCTTTCGGGGGCGCCCGGGCGGCGCAACGGCAGCGCCAGGTAGACGACCTGGCCGGCCGCGGCATCGTCGAGGATCAGCGGCGGCGGCAGCGGATCGCAATCCGGAGCATCGCAGGGGGTGCCGTCCGGCAGCCGGCCGACACACGCGGTGACGGCCAGCCGGCCCTGTGCGAGCAGATCCCGGTCGATGGTCAGTCGTGACAGGCCCCAGGGATAGGGGCAGCCGAGTCCGGATTGGGACTCCACCAAATGTTCCAGATAGCGGTCGTGTTGCTGGAAGTGGTGGGGCTGCAGAAACAGCCCCTCGGACCACAACACACGGTTGTCCCAGGCCATGGTCTCTCCCTTAACGCAGTTGAGCGGAAACGGCCGCGGCCCGCACCTCGACCTGGACCGTGTTGGTCTGGTCGGGCGTCAGCGCGACCAGCGCACGCCACCCGGCGCGGTCGATGTCACGAAAGGCCGCGACCACCCCGAGCTGGCTGGCCGCGGGGTTCAGCGGGTGCACGACCAGCCGCCGCTGACCCGGCACCAGCGTGACCTCTTCGCGCGCGACCAGGTCGCCGCCCAGGGTCGCGGGCGCCCGATCATAGAGGCTGAAGAAGTCCGCGCCCGCAAAGGCGCCCTCGCCCTTCAATTCATAGAGCCGCACCACGATCGGCAGCGCCCGCCCGCTCGGATCACGATTGGCATCGGGGGCGGCAATGACCTCGACCCGCAGTTCCGGCACCGGTTTCTCCGGTTCCTTCTTCGGCGCCTCGGGTTTTGGCTTGCTTGCGCAGGCCGTCGGCAAACCGATCGCTACGGTCGCTGCCAACAGGCCCAGGAACTGTCGCCGCCGTGTCGGTCCGAATCGGGTTGCACTCATTGGTTGCCCTCCTGAAGCCGAATAAGTCGTTATGCTGGTGCGCGCACGTGGAGGTCAGGACGGTGGGCCGGACCGGCCGGGCCCGCGACCCGCCGTCGGTCCGGCGGCCTTGGCGCGCGCCTGCGCCAGCCGCTGGATCTGATCCTCGTAGGCATGGGTAAAGGCGTCCCCGAACAGTTGCATGAAGTCGTCCGCCGCGTCTGTCGCCACCTGGGCGAAGGTCTCGGTGAAGAGATCCCAGAAGCGCGCCTTGCGCGCCATGGGCAGGAGCTTGTCGAGCCCGGAAGCGGCACCCAGCCGCTGTTCCAGTTCGGCGGGCTCAAACCGCGCGAGCAGTGCCCGCAAGGCCGCCCGCAAGCCGGCGATCATCGCCATCTCGTGGGCCTGAAGGTCTTCGAAGGCGGCACGCGCGGCCTCGCCGGCCGGGAGATAGCCGGGGCCGGACCGGAAGAAGAGCCGCTCCAGCGCTTCGTCCACCCCGACGGAGAACTTATACGGGTTGTTCTCGACGGCCCGGATGGTGGTCACCGCGCACCGCAGCTCGCTCTTGAACTGGGCACGCACCTGCATGGTCGCGGTCAGGCCCGCGGTGAGGTCGCGCATCAATTGCCCGGCCGCGCGCAGAAACAGGTCGGGATCACGGACCTGGGCCGGATCGCCGGCGCCGAGGCCGGCCAGAAAGGCCGCGAGCCCGCTACCGTCACCGCTCGGTAACGCGGCGGGCGCGGCGACGATCACTGGACCCGGTCCCGTCGCGGCAGCTCCGGCGGCGCTGAGCGGGGTCGGCGTCACCACCGCGGGGACGACGCCGAGGCTGGTCAGCCGTGCGTCCGGCTCATCGAGCGCTGAAAACAGCGGCTCGTCGAACCTGGGCGCCGCGCCGACCGGCGCCTCGAACACCGGTTCCGGGATGGCCGCTGCCGGGGCGAACGGCTCCGCCCAGACCGGCTCCGTAAACGCGGCAGGCGCGGCGGCCGGCACCGCGGCGGGGCCGGCGGCTGGACCCAAGGCATCGGCCATCAGGTCGTATTCATCCGGGAATAAGGGTTCCGCGGGCCGGTGCGGCTGGTTTGAAACCGCCTGGCTGGAAACGGGTTGGGTCTCGGGCGCACGCACGTAGACATGCTCGAAGGGGGTCGGCGCCGGTGTGATCAGCGGCGCGTCCGCAGGTTCGGCGGGTCCGCCGAGAAAGGGATCGAACGCCACGGCATCGGCGAACGGATCTTCGGCTTGAGCGCGCCCTGCCGCGGCGCGCGCGGGCGCACGCGGGGTGCCCGGCAGCGGCCCCCCGTTCTGACCGCTGGGGCCAAGGATGTCCATGATGTCCGCGTTCGCGCGCAACTCAGAGCCCAGGGTCGGCACCTCATCGTCGCCGAATCCGAACGGGTCGGTCGCGTGGGATGCTGATTGCCCCGCGGGCGCGCCGTGGGCGGCGCTGGCCTCGACGCACAGCTCATAGCCGCCCACATGCAGGATATCGCCTACCTGGATCTGCACCCGCTGACCGACCGGCAGCCGCTCCGCGTCCTGATTGAGAAAGGTCCCGTTCGTGCTCAGATCGGTGACCCACAGGGTGCCGTCGCGCAACTCGACGCGCGCGTGATGCCCGGAGATGACACGCTCCGGATCGCTCAGCGGGAGATCGTTGTCCGGGCTGCGGCCGATCGTGCAACCCCGCGCGGACACGCACCAACCGGCTGGCCGCACGGGCGCCACGCCGCCGTAGCGCGCGACAGTTATCGTGTACTCCATGCCCTGCATTGACTCGCTATCATTGGGAAGTGTCAGTATAGCCGACTTCTGGTCATGGTCTCAGCGGCGGCAACCGCGTCCGGCCATCGGAATCCGCGCGAAGAGGGTACCTCAAGGGTTGGATCGGCGCATCCGTCCCGGTGCCGGATCACCGGCTTTCCGGCTGGTCGGCTACAATGGCCGGACAATCGGCGTCGGCATGATCCATCACCAGGCCGCCACCCAGGACCCGAGGACGGTCATGGCCGGCCGCTGCCGGACGCCAGGGCTCGCCAGGTCCGCACGATCCGCGAAGGGGGCAGATGAACGACGAAGCGACCAAGGTGATCGGGACCGACAGCGCGGACCCCGCGGCGGTGCCCCGCATACCGGACCGCACCCCGGCAGCGGAACCGCGGCAGGCTCCGCCTGAACCGCCGATCGCGACCGAGCAGGAGACGCGTCTGGCGGAGCGTCCCGCCCCGCTGGCCGCTGCCGGAACGGTCGGGCCGACCATGGCGCCGGACCCGGCTGCTCCGTCCCCGGCCGCGCCGGATCCGGCCCCGCTCAACGACCCCTTGCCCGCCTACGGCATTCCCCCCGGCACCCTGCTGGCCAATACCTATCGGGTCGAGCGCATGCTCGGCGGCGGCGGGATGGGCGAGGTCTACCTGACGCGCGACGAGCGGGTCGGCGTTCAGCACGCGGTGAAGGTGATCCGCCCCTCGATGGCGGCCAACCGTCAGGTCATGGATTTGTTTTACCGCGAAGCCAAAGTCCTGCGCGGGGTCCGTCATGACGCCGTGGTGAGCTATGACGGCTTCGTGCGCGATGCGCAAGGACGGGACTACCTGGTTATGGAATACGTGGATGGACCCTCGCTCGGGGAGCGGCTGCGCCGCGGACCGCTCCCGCCCGACGAGGTGCTGACGCTGCGCGATCGTCTCGCCGCCGGGCTTGCCGAGGCGCACCGCCGGGGTGCCGTGCACCGGGATCTCTCGCCCGACAACGTGATCCTGCCGGGCAACCAGGTGGCTGCCGCCAAACTGATCGACTTTGGACTCAGCAAGCTCACCGACCCGACTCAGGAAACCATCATCGGGTCATCCTTCGCCGGGAAATACCGTTTCGCCTCGCCCGAGCAATTCGGGCTCTGCGGCGGAGCCGTCGACGGGCGCTCCGACATCTACAGTCTGGGTCTGATCCTCGCCGCCGCCGCGCTCGGCCGCCCGCTGGCCATGGGTGAGTCCTTCGCGGACGCCCTGGCGACCCGCCAGAGTGTCCCGGATTTGACTGGAATACCGCAGACCCTGCAGCCCTGGTTGGCCGCCATGCTCCACCCCGATCCGGCCCGCCGTCCGGCGGACCTGGATGCCGTGTTGACCCAATGGCCCGCGGCCACTCGGGTCGACCCGCTGCCCCGCACCGCGAACGCCGATGCCAAGGCGTCGGCACCCGTTCGGACTCGCGCGCCCGACGCGGTGCCCGGCTCAGCGTCGGCCGCGCGCCGGGCGCCGCGGGTGTGGCTGATCAGCGGCGGTGCGCTCGCGCTGGCCGCGGTTGCCGCCGGCATCTATGTCGCGCTGCAACCACTTAAGCCCGTCTCTCCCCCAGGGACGGCGACGCGCCCGGGTCCCACGACCGACACCAGGCCGACGCCGCCCGGTCCGGCCATTCCGGAACCCGACGCGCCCGCAACACCAGCCGGTACCCTGGAGCAGCTCATCGCGGCCCACCGTGACGACGCGGCGCTGCGCACCGCCCAGAGCCTGATCGCGGCCCGGTCGGCGGCCCCCGCGGCCAGTGCCCAGCCGCTCCCGACCGGCGCCTTGCTGGCGCTGGCCCATCAGTTGCGGACCGCCGGCCGGCCGCAGGACGCATTCATCCTGGCGGAGGCCCTGATCAGTGCGGGTGAAACGCCGCCGATCAACACCCTCTGGCCCCTGGCCCAGGATTTGCGCGCCGCCGGTCGCCTCGACCCCTGGTTCTTCCTGGTGCGCAACCTGGCGAACCGGGGCTATGGCCCGGCCAGCTTCGCCATGGGTGAAATGTACGATCCCCAGCACTGGTCGGCCAGTACCTCGCCACTCGCGAAACCCCGCGCGGACAAGGCCCAGGAATGGTATGAACAGGCGCTGCGTCAGGGGGTCCACGAGGCTGAGGAACGGCTTGCCGCGTTACAATCGGCGTCTACTCCGTAAACCGTACCGCCATCCTGTCGGCCGGATGCCGCCGGGACGGCGCCACGGCCGGCCGCTCGCGGCAAGGGCTGATCAGGACCCGGCCCCCAACTGATCCAGGTCCAGACCCCAGCGGTCCAGCAGCTGGCGGTAGACCGTCAGTTCGGCGTCCGCGAAATAGCCGTCCGAGCGGGCGATCAACAGCAGTGCGCTGGCCAGGAAGCGTCGTCGATCCGGCTCGGTGACGCCGGCCAGCACGCTGTCTACCCAGTCCATGTCCGCCAGACCCACGTAGCGGGAAGTTCCGGCGTGGGCGATGAGGTCGTCGCAGTAGGCGTCGAAGACCTGGGCGAACAGATCCCGATCGGCACCCAGCGTCTCCAGTATCCCGAGGCGCTCCAAGATGTCGATCTCGCCCTCGGCGACATCGCCGTCGCAGACGATGAAAAGTGCGATGAGCCGCAGGCAGGCCTGTGGGCTGTTCTCCGGATAAGGGGTCAGTTCGGGTTGAGTCATGAGGGCTCCGTCGACGATCAAACGACACTAAGGCGCCGCATGATCGCACAGGCCGCCGTTGCGGACGATCGCAACCGCTGCCACGGCACGGAGAATCCCGTTCGGTTGGAACTATTTTGTGTCTGAACAGCGCGTGCAGCCGGGATTTCGTGCCATGGCAGACGTGTCTCAACGCTGCGCGCCGTGGCGCGCAGCGATCCCTGACGCTGCTAGTTTCTGGTCACCGTGTAGGCCCCCGTTGCACTGGAGAAGTAGGATGTCGCATGGATCGTCAATGTCCCCGAACTCGGTGCAGTGTACACAATTCTCGCGTTGGCAGCCCCATTGCTATCGTCGTCATACGCCACCACCGTGGACCCATTGAGCAGGTACAGATAGGCGTCGAACGCCGTCGAGTTCATCGTGATCGTGTAGCGCGCACCGGCCGTCGCCACAAAGGTGAAGCTGTCATAGTAGCTGGTCGTACGCACCGACGAACGGCAGTCGGACGTCGCCAGGGTGCCGCCGAGTGAGGCTCCCGCACCGATGACCGTGGTGGAGGACGAGCAGGAACTGGGGGCGCTGAGCGCCACGCTATAAGCCCCGGTGGCGTTGGCACTGTAGGACACCGCATGAATCGTCAGCGTTCCCGAGGTCGTCGGGGTGTAGACGATCTTCGCGTTATTGTTCCCGTTGCTGTCGTCGTCATACGCCAGCACCGTGGACCCATTGAGCAGGTACAGATAGGCGTCGAACGCCGTCGAGTTCATCGTGATCGTATAAGGTGTACCGGCCGTCGCAGCGAAGGTAAAACTGTCGTAGTAGCTGGTCGTACGCACCGTCGAGCGACAGTCTGTCGACGCCAGGGTACCGCCGAGTGAGCCGCCGACACTGATCGCCGTGGTGGAAGAACTGCAGGCGCTGGACGTAACGACATTCAACTCGCTCGAGTTGCTCGAACTCCCGCCCGCATTGTAGGCCCGGAGCCGATAGTAATAGCTGGTGCCCGCGGTCAGACCGGTGTTGCTGTAGGAGACGACGTTGGCACCGAGGCTGGCGATCTGCGACCAGGTACCGGCGCTGCCGGTCTTACGCTCGAGGTAAAAGCCGGTCTCGTTGCTGCTGTTGTCCTGCCACGCCAGGGTCACCTGAGTGGTACTCACGGCGGTTGCTCTGAGGTTTGAGGGTGCACTCGGCACGACCACGGCCGCACCGATCGACATTTGCGCGGTCATGTTCAAGCCTGAAAGCGCGATATTGCTGATCGCAGCACCGCTGGCGCTGCCGTTGTAGAGCAGGCTGTTGGGCGTGGTGGTACCGCTGAACGCCGTCCTGACAGCGCTGCCGGGGAACGGATCACCGGCATCGCCGCGATTCTGGTCGCGCTCCAGATTCCAGAGATTATCGGCCTGGACCAGCGCGACCTTGTAATGGACCGTACTGCATGATGAACCGGAAGGAATACACTGGCCAGTGTTGTTGGTCTTGGCTTCATCGATATGCCAGACCAGCAGGCCGGACCCCGGCAGCCCGGCATCGAAGCCGCCGCGCTGCCGGTTCTCGACCAGGAAATACTCACCGGTGCCGGATGCGGCACTGCCGGAGCGGAATTGGTATGCACTGGCGGCGAGATACGCAGGATTGATGGTGACGCTCGACGGGGATGGGCTGGTGATCTGAGTCGGCGTCAACCAACTTAGCTTGGTCTTGCTCCAGGCGTCCAGATGCGCCGGGCGGTCGCCGCTGCGCGTCACGCCATTCCAGGACCCACCAGCCATCAGACTCCAGTTGCCGACGCCTTCGGAATTACCGTCGGTGTCATATAAATCCGGCAAACCCAGCGCGTGTCCGTATTCATGTGCGAAGACACCCACGGTCGACATGGCGCCGGCGTACAGTTCCGGCTGTATGACATACCGATTGACCCTGACGAAGCCGCCGACAGCACAGGCGCTACGGGTAGTATAGCTGCCGAAATGGCTGTTATTCCAGTATCTTGCAGAGTCCAGGTCCCAACTATGCGACCAAATGTCGGTGGCTGCCGCGCCGGACTCCTCGCCGGTTCCCTGATGAACGATATTCACGACGTCGACCTGACAGTCCCGGTCCTGATCATAGGGTGCAAAATTGAATCCGGCGGTGTCCGCGGCACGGACCGCCTCATAGACCAGATCACCCGGCCAGGCGTCATTGCCATTGACGTTGGCTCCGTAATAATCATGACCCGAGGCCGCTTGATACCAACCCGCAATCCCTCCGGGGCCGGCGGACACCGTAAACAAGCCGTGCGAATTCTCCGTATAGAAGTCCTTCATGCTGTTGTTCCCGGTGCCGAACAGCATATTGGTGAAATTGGCGGGTGAATAGCTGGTCGTCCGATCCTGATAGTTGACCAGGATCGTCAGTACATTCGCGGTGCCGTTCAAGGCGATGGCTGGCTGAACGGCCGCGACGTCCAACGCCTCCATCCGCTCGACACGCTGTTGCGCCATCGCTGCAGACGCGGGTTTCAAACCGCGGGCGAGACCGGTTGGCGGCGGACTTCGGCCAACAATCGCCGATGATTCCATCAATTCGCCGGTGCTGCTGGGCAAGGCATAGACCCAGGCTTGGGAATATTGATCACGGATGATGGAATAACCATCCTGAGTTTCCCAACCGTGATTAAACTCGTCACCCCACTGCCTGGCGCGGAAGGTGAGACCATCGGGTTGACTCAATCGCAGTAGCTCCGGAGCCGCCGGAACTGCGAGTGCAATGGATGCGGGCAGGGCGAGCACGAGCAGCGTGCCCAAAAGCGTGAATTTACGTCGAAGTAACATGACAAGATCCTGTTGATAAAATATATTCCTGAGTCCCGAGTCGACCGGTGTTGCCTGTCTGAGACTTCCACTCGAACCGCCGAGGTTACGTGGTGATGGCGGTCGAAGATTCCCCCGAGCAAACCCGGTTGATAACGGGCACCAAGGGCTGAAAAACCGACTAACGGGTGGTGCGGACCTCCGTTGTGATCGCCGGGAAAGCCGCCGGCCGGCTTAGGCAAGGCGCGAATGGATTCAGGACAGCGTGTCGACTTCACAAATTTTGGAAGCGTAGCGGCCCGGAAAAAATGCTAGTCTAGAATTGTTGTTTTTACAAGGGCGAGGCGCAGGATTCAGCAGTTCCGAATGTAAGACGAACGATGGACTCACGGCCATGTTTTACCCCATCCCCGAACCCGTCCGCCGTCAGGCCAAGTCTCCGCATGAGCTGGCCATGGTCAATCTGGTGCTGTTCAACCTGCTGATGCTGATCGCCTTGCTGGGCGGGAGCTTCGTGGAGTCGGATTCGTCCCTGGCGCCCTACAAGGTTCCGGGGGTGGCGGTGCCGCTGGGTATCTCGCTCGCCATCGCGGGCTACACCTGGGTGCGCGCCCGGCGTGCCGCGCGGGACGGTCCCTGGTTTCTGGCCGCTCACTGGCGGTTGGCCGGCGCGCGCTACCAGGTGCTGTTGATCGCCTATCTGGTCGGTACCGGCCTGATCGGACTGGGCTGGCTGTTGGCCCAGGCCCAAAAATCACCCGGCATGCAGGACCTGATGTTCATCGCGCTGCAACGGGTGGCGATTGCACCCATGTTGATAACGCTGATGGTGCTCGTCATGTTGGAGTCCGGCGCCATCTATCAGGCCCAGCGCGGCGAAGTGCCGAACCGTCTCGCCGAGCGCTGCCCGCCGCCCGCGGACCTCGCGGGAGCGGACACGGAGTTTGCATCGACGCCGCTTTCAGCCTGATCATGCGCCGCCCGGCCGCAACCGGGCGAACGCCTTAGAATCGTATCCACAATCACCACTCACCGCGGAACCCTCATGAATCTGACACCCAATCTGCTCGTTGCCGCTGTCCTCTCCGTCGGCGCCCCGACCGCCATGGCCGCCAATCCGAAAGTCGCCCTGGACGTGACCATCGGCGGCGAGCCCGCCGGCACCATCACCGTCGAGCTGTTCGCCGACGTGGTGCCGAAAACCGCGGAGAACTTCCGCGCCCTGTGCACCGGCGAGATGGGCATGGGCAAGAGCGGCAAACCGCTGACCTATGCGGGCAGCACCTTTCACCGCATCATTCCGGGCTTCATGATCCAGGGCGGCGACTTCACCCGCGGCAACGGCACCGGCGGCGAGTCCATCTACGGGGAGAAGTTCGAAGACGAGAACTTCAAGCTCAAGCACTTCGGCCCCGGCACCCTGTCCATGGCCAACGCCGGCCCGAACACCAACGGGTCGCAGTTCTTCATCACCGTGGCCGACACCTCCTGGCTGGACGGCAAGCATGTCGTCTTCGGCAAAGTGGTCGACGGCATGGATGTGCTGAAAAAGATGGAAGCCCAGGGCAGCCGTGCCGGAACCACGCAGTCCGAGGTCAAGTTGGCCGCCTGCAAGCAGCTCTGAGCGGGCTGACCTGGTTCGCGGCCGGCAACGGCCGCGGCGCTCAGCGATCCGGGAATCGGCCAAGCCCCGTCAGGATCAGCTCGACCATGCGCGAGAGCGCCACCTCCTCCAGTACGCCGGGTATCCGGCCCGCATACCAGATTTCATCCGACCCCGGCCCCCGCTCGGGCGGTCCGAAGTGGAATAGTTGTCGGTGAGCACGCAGAGCAACGAGCTGTCTTGGATACCGGCCGCGATCTCCTCGGCGAACCGCGAACCGGCCGGGATGTCGCCGCTGTCCTCCCAGGCACGCACCGGCTGACTGTGGCGCAGATAGCCATCCAGCGCGTACAGCACTTTCGGCTCGGTCTCGAGATCGACCTTGATGTGGCTCAGGCGGGGCGCATGCTGACCGTGAGCCAGCGGTGGCCGGAACGCGCCTGCTCGTGCTCCAATTGTGCCTGCACGCCGGCGCGCACCAGCGAGGACTTGCCGCAGCCGGAGTCGCCGTGAACCAACAACAGGCGCTGCGCCGGCAGCCGGTCGATGATCTCGACGGTCATGGTCTCGCGGCCAAAGAAAATCGGCCTCGCGGTCTGCTCGAAGGGACGCAGGCCCGGATAGGGCCGCGACGGCAACGGGATCGGCCGCGGCCGGCAGGGCGGGCGTGTCCATCACACGGCCTCCCCGAGCCAGCCGGCCAGTTGGTGCCGCCAGTCCGGGCGGGTGCCGTCGATCCAGGTCAGACCCAGATTGGCGGCGTTACGCAGGCGCCGTTCCTGCTGGAGCGGCGGGCCGACGGTATCGAACACCGCACAGGGCAGCGGTGCCCGACGCTCGGCGATGGCGAATTTCACCGCTTTGCCTCGCGGGTCCGGGCCGGTCCGCACGGTGTTGTCTATCCCTTGGCCCGACCGTAGTTCCACACATTAAGCTCGTAAATTCCGACCATTGCACTACCCCTCCCGCTGATATACTTCCAGTGTCCCGCGCCCCTTTCGTTGCGACCACTTTCCGGGAATCCCTATGAACAACACCCCCGATATCGATCCGCAAGAAACCCAGGAGTGGCTCGATGCACTCGAGGCCGTGCTTGATCAGGAAGGCGCCGAGCGCGCCCACTTCCTGCTGGAGCGGCTCATCGACCAGGCCCGGCGCTCCGGAGCCGACCTGCCCTACAGCGCCAACACCGCGTATCTCAACACGATTCCGGTGCCCCAGCAGCAGCCGTTCCCCGGTGATCGGGCGATGGAGCGGCGCATCCGCTCCTTCGTGCGCTGGAACGCCATGGCGATGGTGGTCCAGGCCAACCGGCTGTCGACCGAACTGGGGGGCCATATCGCATCCTTCGCGTCCGGGGCCACGCTGTTCGATGTCGGCTACAACCACTTTTTCCATGCCCGTACACCCGAGCACGGCGGCGATCTGGTGTTCGTCCAAGGTCATTCGGCTCCCGGCATCTATGCCCGCGCCTACCTGGAGGGCCGGATCAGCGAGGATCAACTCCTCAATTTCCGTCAGGAAGTCGACGGCGGCGGACTCTCCTCCTACCCCCACCCCTGGCTGATGCCCGATTTCTGGCAGTTCCCCACGGTATCGATGGGGCTCGGTCCTATCATGGCGATCTACCAGGCGCGTTTCATGCGCTATCTGCATGACCGCAGGATCGTCGACACCAGCAAGCGCAAGGTCTGGGCCTTCCTCGGCGACGGCGAGATGGACGAGCCCGAGTCCTTGGGGGCCATTGCGCTGGCCGCCCGCGAGGGGCTGGACAATCTGGTGTTCGTGGTCAACTGCAACCTGCAGCGCCTGGATGGACCGGTGCGCGGCAACGGCAAGATCATTCAGGAACTGGAGCGTGATTTCCGCGGCACCGGCTGGAACGTCATCAAGGTCATCTGGGGCAGCTACTGGGACAAACTGATCGCCCGCGACAAAGATGGATTGCTGCTCAAGCGCATGGAGGAATGTGTCGACGGCGACTACCAGACCTATAAAGCCAGAGACGGCAAGTATGTGCGCGAGCACTTTTTCGGCGCCTATCCGGAACTGCGCGAGATGGTGGCCAACATGACCGACGAGGACATCTGGCGCCTGAACCGCGGTGGCCACGATCCGGCGAAGGTCTATGCCGCCTATGCCGCCGCCATGCAGAGCAACGGCAAGCCCACGGTGATCCTGGCCAAGACGGTCAAGGGCTACGGCATGGGGGTGGCCGGCGAGGGGATGAACATCACCCACTCGCAGAAAAAGATGGGTGAGGATGCGCTCAAAGCCTTCCGCGACCGCTTCAATATCCCGATCTCCGAGGATCAGATCGCCGCCGCGCCCTTCTACAAGCCAGCGGCGGACAGCGCCGAGCAGAAATACCTGCTTGACGTGCGCGAGCGCCTCGGCGGCTTCCTGCCCGCCCGTTACGACGATGCCGCGGCGCTCGAGGTCCCGCGACTGGAAGTCTTCAAAGCGCTGCTGGAAGGCACCGGCGAGAAGGAAATGTCCACCACCATGGCCCTGGTGCGCATCCTGAATCTGCTGGTGCGCGACCCCGAGATCGGGCGCTTCGTGGTCCCGATCGTGCCGGACGAGGCGCGCACCTTCGGGATGGAGGGCATGTTCCGCCAGCTCGGCATCTACTCCTCACTGGGCCAACTCTACGAGCCGGTGGATGCGGATCAGGTGATGTCCTATCGCGAGGACAAGCAGGGCCAGATCCTCGAAGAGGGCATCAACGAGGCCGGCGCCATGTCGTCCTGGATCGCCGCGGCCACGGCTTATGCCAATCATGGCCAGGCGATGATTCCCTTCTATATCTATTACTCGATGTTCGGCTTCCAGCGCATCGGGGATCTGGCCTGGGCGGCCGGCGACATGCAGGCGCGCGGTTTCCTGATCGGCGCCACCGCCGGACGGACCACGCTGGCCGGCGAAGGGCTCCAGCACCAGGACGGCCACAGCCACCTGATGGCCGCGACCATTCCCAACTGCGTGTCCTACGACCCGACGTACGCCTACGAGTTGGCGGTGATCGTCCAGGACGGCCTGCGCCGGATGTTCCAGGACCAGGAGCGGTGCTTCTACTACATCACCGCGATGAACGAGAATTATCCCCAGCCGGCCATGCCGGAAGGTGTCGCGGAGGGTATCCTCAAAGGGATGTACCGCATCCAGGCGGGTGAGGCGCGCGCCCATCGGGTGCAGTTGCTGGGTGCCGGCACCATCCTGCGCGAGGTGCAGGCCGCCGCCGAGTTGCTGGCTCAGGACTTCGACGTGGGTGCCGATGTCTGGAGCGTCACCAGTTTCAATGAACTGCGGCGCGAAGGCATCGACGCGGAACGCTGGAACATGCTCCACCCGGATCAGGAGCAGCGGGTTACCTTTGTGGAATCGCAGCTCGCCCCGACCAGCGGCCCGATCATCGCCGCCACGGATTACATGCGTGCTTACGCCGACCAGATCCGGCCCTATTGCCCGCGCCGCTATGCCGTACTCGGGACCGACGGTTACGGGCGCAGCGACCTGCGCAGTCAGTTACGCAAGTTCTTCGAGGTGAATCGCTACTACGTCGCCGTAGCCGCACTCAAGGCCCTGGCGGACGAGGGCGAGATTCCCGCGGCCACGGTCGCGCAGGCGATCACGAAATACCGTATCGACCCGGACAAGCCCAACCCGGCGACGGTCTGAAGCGCCCGGCAACACAGGTTTTGGAGAACATCGCGTGGCAACTGTCGAAACTATCCTGCTGCCCGACGTCGGGGACTTCGCGGACGTCGAGATCATCGAGATCCTGGTCGCACCCGGCGACCGGATTATCGCCGAACAACCCATGCTCTCACTGGAGAGCGACAAGGCGACCATGGAGGTGCCCGCGCCGCGTGCCGGCGTCGTCAAAGAACTGCTGGTCAAGCTCGGCGACAAAATCAGCTCGGGCCGCCCGCTGCTGACGTTGGAGACGGAGGGCGCGTCGACGGCTCCGGCTCCGGCCACGAAACCGGCTCCGGCCGCAGCGGCTCCGGTCACCGCAGCGGCAGCGGCCGCCCCCGCGGCGGCCCCGGCGCGTGCCGGTGGCGCTGCAACGCTCTCGGTCGTGCTGCCGGACATCGGCGACTTTACCGATGTGCCGGTGATCGAGGTGCTGGTGAAACCCGGTGAGCAGATCGCGATGGATCAATCCCTCGTGACGCTGGAAACCGACAAGGCGACCATGGAGGTCCCCTCCCCCTACGCGGGTCTGGTGGAGAGTGTCGCGGTCAAGATCGGGGATAAACTGACGCAGGGCGACCTGATCCTGACGTTGCGGGGCGAGGTTGCAGATACTGCACAGACTGGGACACCGGTGCCTGAACCGACCCCGGCGGCGCCCGCCGCCCGTGCTCCCGGCGAACCCGAGCCGCGCCCGGCGCCGGTGCCCGCGCGCCCGGAAGACCTGGCCGTGACCGGATCCAAGCCCCACGCCAGCCCTGGGATACGTCGCTTCGCCCGCGAGCTTGGCGTCGATCTGCGCCTGGTCACCGGCTCCGGACCCAAGGCCCGGATCCTGCGCGAGGACGTGCAGGGCTACGTCAAGGGGGCCCTGGCCGTCGGTGCGTCGCCCCTGGCGGCAGCGGCTGCACCCGCCGCCGGCGCCTTGCCCTTCGGCCTGACGGCCGCCGCCGAGGTGGACTTCGCCAAGTTCGGTCCGGTCGAGGTTCAGGAACTTCCGCGCATCAAGAAACTCAGCGGTCGGCACCTGCACCGCTGCTGGCTCTCCATCCCCCACGTCACGCAATTCGAGGACGCGGACATCACTGATCTTGAGGACTTCCGTAAAGCGCAGAAAGATGCCGCCGCGCAGGCCGGGGTCCGGCTCAGCATCCTGCCGCTGCTGCTCAAAGTCGCGGCCGTGGCGCTCAATCAGATGCCCAAGGTCAAGTCATCGCTGAGCACGGACGGCGAATCACTGATCCTCAAGCAATACACCCACATCGGCGTCGCCGTGGACACCCCCGGCGGACTGGTGGTCCCGGTCGTGCGCGACGTGGACAAGAAAGGCATCTTCGAGCTGGCGCGGGAACTCGGCGACCTGGGTAAGAAAGCGCGTGACGGCAAACTGCTGCCCACCGACATGCAGGGCGGCTGTTTCACCATCTCCAGCCTGGGAGGCATCGGCGGCACCCACTTCACCCCCATCGTCAACGCCCCCGAGGTCGCCATCCTCGGAGTGTCGCGGGCGGACATGAAACCGGTGTGGAACGGCAGCGAGTTCAGACCCAGGCTGATGCTGCCGCTGTCGCTCTCTTATGACCACCGGGTCATCGACGGGGCCGAGGGGGCGCGTTTCACCACCCTGCTCTGCCATCTCCTGGCGGATATCCGGCGGTTGTTGCTCTGAGTCCGACCACCGTCCGGGTGCGTTCCAAAGTGATGTCGTCGCAGACGCGCGTCGGATGGGCAGAGCGAGAGCGATGCCCATTCGGCCACCGCGACGCTTGAGGATGGGCATCACCCTTGCTCTGCCGGGCTTAAGTCACCGAGGTGAAACAGCGGGTCGAAGGCGATGATCCGCCTTGGTCGGTCAAATCCCGGAGAAGGAGACGCCTGATGGCCCTCGACGCGGACCTGTCATGATCAAAGAACTGAAACTCACCAACTGGAAGAGTTTTGCTGAAGCGACACTCTACATCGATCCTTTGACGATCCTGATCGGTAGTAATGCCAGCGGCAAATCCAATGCCCTGGATGCTCTGCTGTTTTTGAGTCGTGTCAGTCGTGGTATCGCCATCTTTCCGGCGATTGCCGGTGACCTCAATCTGCCCGCCTTGCGCGGTGGTATCGAATGGGTGTGCAGAAAACCGGAAAAGCAGTTTGGCTTAGCCGTCCTCATTGATGACGAGACCACTCGACAGGAGTACCGGTATAGTCTGGCGGTACAGGTGAACAGCACCAAGGCTGAGGTGGTTCAGGAAGAGTTGATTTTGCTTCACTATGGCCCGCGCAGCAAGACCCCCAAAAAGATCAAGCTCCTGCACACCCGTGCGGACGAGGCCAACAGCCCTGCCATCCCCACCTACTATTTTACCGGCACCCAAGGGCGGGGCAAGCATGTCGATCTTGCTCGCAGTCAACTTATCCTCACCCAAACCGAGACCCTCCATAACGCCCAGCCAGACGTTCAGTACGGTGCCAGGAAAGCTCTATTGTGAAGAGGGTTGGGAGCATCAACCGACCCATGAGGTCGACGCTCGGGGCATGTCCGATAGCACGCTGCGCTATCTGGCTATCGTGACCGCACTGTTGACCCGTGAACCGGGTAGCCTGCTGGTAATCGAGGAGGTGGATAACGGACTGCACCCTTCGCGTGCGCATTGTCTCGTCAACATGCTGCAAACGCTGGGGGAAGAGCGCAGCATCGACGTTCTGGCGACGACCCACAACCCCGCACTGCTCGATGCCGCGGGCGTATCGATGGTGCCATTCATGACCGTGGCGCACCGCGATGAAGCCACGGGATTCAGTCGCCTCACTCAATTGGAGGATATCGAGCAACTACCCAAGCTCATCGCTGGCGGAAGTCTGGGCGACTTGTCCAGGGAAGGATTGAGCGTTTCGGGTGACTTCGGCCTTTTGGCGGCTGATCGAAAGGGCTGCATTGAGCTATGAGGCGGAGGTCTGTCTGATCGACGTTGGTCCCAACCTTGGCGCCATCAATCGCGCCGCCCTCATCGCGGCCAGTCATGTGGTCGTGCCGGTCGCGCCGGACCTGTTCTCGCTGCAAGGCTTGAAGAACCTGGGACCAGTCTTACGCCAATGGCGTGAGACCTGGCGCCAGTCCTATGCTAAATCGCCCCTCAAAGGCGTGGCTTTACCCCAGGGTGAGATGACGCCGATCGGCTACGTACTGATGCAGCATGCCGAGCGTCTCGGGCGACCGACCAAGGCTTACGAACGGTGGCATGCGCGTATCCCAGGGGTTTATCGTGAGTCTGTGCTCGGCGAGGGTCGCTCGGCCTCGCCCGGTTCGACATCACCCGGCGATGACCAGATTACCCGCATCAAACACTATCGGAGCCTGATGCCCCTGGCGATGGATGCACGCAAGCCGATGTTCCTGCTCAAGCCCGCGGACGGTGCGATCGGTGCACATCAAACGTATGTTCAGCAGTGCTATGGGGACTTCCGGACGCTTGCCGAAGCAGTGGCGCGGCGCACCCGATTGCATTGGAGCGGCCAGCCATGAGACAGACCCTCGATACCGTCTGGCAACGCCGCGGCACCAGTTGGATCTGGGACGAGGAGGCGCGCAACCAGGTCTGCGCGGCCAGTGAGGTACGGAGTCTGCGGCAACTCCTGCGTGCCGTGGGCCACTGGCCTGAAGACCTGCCGAGCAACGACAACAACACCCTGGTGGTCGCGGGACTTGAGGGCTGCCTCGACCTGCTGACACCAGCGGACGCCGAGGCCTGGCTGGGCGATGTCATCAAAGACGCCATCCTGTCGTTCCAGTCCCACTACGAGGGGAGGTGGCCCTGGTCTTTTGGCTGCCCTCCGGCCAGGGACGGATCAAGGTCAATCCGGCTACCGAGGCGGTAACCTGGCGCTGCTCTGCCCCGCACGGCCAAGAAGCCCTGGATTTCGGCCGCGTCCTGTGGGGCGAGGCCCTCGATTATCCGCAGGAGGTCTTGCTGCGCGAGGGCGCCAAGCCGGCTGGGTTGTTCCACCTGCGCATCACCTGAGACCAGGGCTTGGAAGCGCAAACCGAACCCCAGTTGCAACCTGGCGAACGAATACTCCACCACGAGTATGGACAAGGTGTCGTCCTTGACTCCGTTCGCGATGGTTACCTGCGTGCCTTTTTCAGTGCCGGCGAGCGCCGCGTTCCGGTTGGATCCGTTTGCCGCCAGCTGACGCGTACGGAACGTATCCTGCGCGCCGTGGCAAGCGGCGCAGATCGAGCCCAAAAGGCTTGGCTCACCTACGAGGCCCATGCGCTGCCGCTGATGGAAAGCGCCGCGGCCTTGACCTCAGCCCGGATCGACCTGCTTCCGCATCAGGTGGTGTTGACCCACCGCATCGCCACCGCATCCCCGCGACGCTTCCTGATTGCAGACGAGGTGGGTCTTGGCAAAACCATCGAAACCGCGCTGATCCTACGAGAGTTGGCCAGCCGCGGGGAACTCGTCCGGGCGCTGATGGCGGTCCCCGCGGGATTGGTGAACAATTGGCATCGAGAGCTCAACGACGTCTTCAATCTGGACTTTGAGGTCTTCGGTTCGGAGGGCGATATCACCGACCGCAAGACCAACGCCTTTGCCAAACACGACCGGCTGATCGCCAGCATCGATACCCTGAAACGCCCCGCCCGGATCAAGCGACTGCTGGACGCCCCCCGCTGGGACCTGGTGGTGTTCGATGAGGCGCACCATTTTTACGAGCGGCTGCGCGAGTATCGGCAAGACGGCTTCGATCTCGCGCGCCGCCAGGGCAACAAGGGTCGCGCCCTGGGTTTTTTGATGGCCATCTTCCAGAAGATTGCGGCCTCCAGTTTCGCCGCCGTGCGACGGACCCTGAAGCGCCGTCTGCTGATGCTCACGCTCCACGAAGCCTTTCTGCGCGATAAAGACCTCGACATCGAGGGCCGGGAGGGCCTGCTCAAAGAGGCCCGTGAGCTCATCCATGAGGAGTTTGGGATCGCTCGCGATGCCATCGGCCGCAGCGAGGTGGAGCTTGTGTTGGCCGATCTGAAGTACCGGCTGGTCAAGAAGCTGGACGAGGAGGCGCTGGAGATGGCCGCCGACCCCTATGGCAGCGAGTATTCGTCGACTCATGCCGAGGAGGCGGCCTCCGCGGTGGTGGACTTGCATCTGCCCGAAGAGCGGATGCGGATCGGCGACCTGCTGCGGATTTTCCCGCAGGAGCGTGAGACCAAGGCACAAAAGCTGCTCGACGGCCTGGGCACCCTGTGGCGGCAGAACCCGGACGAGAGGATCTGGACTCAACGGTGTTGCTGTCGCTGTAGATGGTCGAGGCGCCTGTCGGCAAAGGAGAGCGCCGGGTCGTGATCCAACCCATCGCCGTCAAGCCGGACGGCACGCGCGTCCCGGCGGTCGAGCGCCAGTGCGACGCATGGCTGCATGCCACCGCCGCCTCAGCGGCATTCCAACCGGATGAGCGGATCGACCTCTTCAGGCACACCGTCGAGCCGACGTTGCAACGGGAACTCAGGCACAAAGGCGCGGCGAATGGGGATGGCAGCTACTCGGCAGAACTCATTGGTTACGTCGAGATCCGCGATCAGCCGGAAGTACCCGAGCGCTGAATCCTCCCACCGCCGACGGCCCACGACTCGCGGCACGGCGGCCGGCCCGTCGCGAGGACGACGGCGCAGTACCACCGCGCGGCTCCAGCAGCGAAGCCTGAATCCGGCGCGTGGTGGGCCGGCGATCACAGATTCAGACGACACAGCACAGATTTCCGCCGGATTGCGATGCATACTGTGCTTATCTGACGGTGCAGTGGTGCCTGCCGGGTGGCCGTGCAACCGGCGACGCGCCCACACCGTGCCCGGACCGACCCAGAAACCGGCTGCGGCTCGCCGGCCGCACGATCGAGGACGTCCATGTCTTTGGCAGTTCACCCGACCGGTGTCCATGATGAATCCAACAGCCTGCTCGATGCGCAGGGCGGACGGCCGACGCTGACCATCGGGATTTCCGAAGACCGCACGTTGAGCGACGCGGCCGGGGCTTGCGTCGAGCGGCAGTCGACGCCGGCGGGCTCGAACCTGTTGCAGACCATTCTGCGGGCCATCCCCGACCTGATCTGGCTCAAGGACCTCAATGGTGTCTACCTCGCCTGCAACCCGACCTTCGAACGGTTTTTCGGTGCAGCGGAGGCCCGGATCATCGGCCATACCGACCACGATTTCGTTGACCGGGAACTCGCCGACTTTTTCCGCGCTCACGATATCCAGGCCCTGGCCGCCGGCGGGCCGACCGTCAACACCGAATGGCTGACCTTCGCCGCGGATGGTTACCACGGCCTGTTCGAGACCATCAAGACGCCCCTGCGGGACGCCGCGGGCGAACTGATCGGCGTGCTTGGAATCGCCCGCGACATCACCAAACTGCGCGAGGCCCAGGAGGCCTTGCGCGAGCGTGATGAGATTTTTCGCGCCATCGTCACCCAGGCGACCGACGGCATCATTCTGGTTGATGCGCAGACGGCCCGCTTCGTCGAGTTCAATGATGCCGCCTGTGCGGCCCTGGGCTATACGCGGGAGGAGTTCGCCCAGTTGGGCATCCCGGACATTCAGGCGGAGCACGACCCAACGGGGGTGGCCGCCGAGATTCGCAAGATCCTTGAGACGGGCAGCGGGGATTTCGATACCCTGCATCGGCATAAGGACGGCAGTCTGCGGCATGCGCGGGTGAGCAACCGGGCCATCGAGTTCAAGGGTGGGCACTACCTGTCGGCGATCATCACCGATATCACCGAGTCCAAGTCGGCCGCCAGGGAGTTGGATCTGCACCGCCATCACCTGCAAACGCTGGTGCAGGCGCGCACCGCCGAACTGGAGGTCGCCAATCAGCGACTGCACAAGAGCGACCTGCGCCTGAAGGCATTGTTCGAACTGAGTCAGTCGGCGCCCGACCTGCATGAGCAGGAACTGCTGCAACGCGGTATCGATCTGGCTGTCAGCTTGACCGACAGTGCGATCGGATACCTGCATTTCCTGGAACTGGATCAGGAGACGATCCAGCTCTGTGCCTGGTCGAGCCAGGCCAAGGAACAGTGCTCCGCGACCAATACCGGTCATTACCCCGTCTCCCAAGCCGGCATCTGGGCCGACACGGTGCGCACCGGACAGCCGGTGATTCATAACGACTACCAGCAGTTGACGCAGCGCGCGGGCTATCCGGACGGTCACACTCACCTGATTCGACACCTGGGCGTTCCGGTCCGCGAGGGGGGGCAGATACGGATACTCATCGGGGTGGGAAACAAATCCAGCGACTACGATGCAAGCGATGCGCAGGAACTGCAACTGATCGCCGAGGATCTGTGGCGGATCATCGCCCGGCAGCGCACCGCGGCCGCCCTGGCCCAGGCCAAGGAAGCGGCGGAGGCGGCGAATCGCGCCAAGAGCACCTTTCTGGCCAATATGAGCCACGAGATTCGCACCCCGATGAACGCCATCATCGGGTTGACCCATCTGCTGCGCTCCGAGATCACGGTACCCAGATCGCAGGCGCGGCTGGGGCAGATCGGCGAAGCAGCCGCACATCTGCTGGGGATCATCAACGACATTCTCGATCTGTCGAAAATCGAAGCCGGCCAGTTGATTCTGGAGGATGGTCAGTTCAGTCCGCTCGAATTACTTGAACACGCGATCGGCATCCTGGCGGAACGCGCGGCGGCCAAGGGTCTGGACCTGATCGCCGAGGTCGATCCCGCGGTGCCCAGGATCCTGCGCGGAGACCCCCTGCGGCTCGGGCAAATTCTGCTCAACTTCATCAGCAATGCGATCAAGTTCTCCGAGCAGGGCCTGATCCGGGTGCGTGCCGATTTGGCGGATGACCAGGACCAGCGCGTCCTGCTGCGGCTCCGCGTCGAGGATCAGGGCATCGGTCTGGCCCAAGCGCAACAGGAGCGCATCTTCCAGGCCTTCGCCCAGGCCGATGATTCGACCACCCGCCGCTACGGCGGGACCGGCCTGGGACTGATCATCTGTCGGCGGCTGGCTGATCTCATGGGGGGGCGGGTCGGGGTCGATAGCGTTCCGGGTCAGGGCAGTACGTTCTGGCTGATCGTTCATACCGAGCCGGTTGCCGCCAGCGCTGAACTGACTCGGAACATGGCACCACTGGCGCTGCAGTCCGGACATCGCTCGGGTGAAACGGCAGAGGAAGCACTCGCGCGCCGCTACCGGGGGGCACGCATCCTCCTCGCGGAGGACGATCCGGTCAATCGGGAGGTCACCGGTGAGTTACTCGGCGGCCTGGGTCTCATCGTCGATGGGGTCGCCACCGGTCAACAGGCGGTGGGGCGCGCCCTGACCGGCGGCTACGACCTGGTGCTGATGGACGTGCAGATGCCCGTCATGGACGGACTGGAAGCGACCCGGCGCATCCGCGCCGCCACGGCGGCGCGGCTGCCGATTCTGGCTATGACCGCCAACGCGTTCGATGATGACCGCCGCCGCTGTCTGGCCGCCGGCATGGACGATCACATCGGCAAGCCGGTCGAGCCGGAACGGCTCTACCGCGCGCTGCTGCGCTGGCTGCCGGCACCTCACGAGCCGGGCGAGTCGGCGGCGCGGCCAACGGCAGTGCCGCCGACAGTGCCGGTCACGAGCGACCGGCGACAGATCCTGTCGGCGATTCCGGATCTCGACCTGGATGCCGGTTTGCAATGCGTGCGCGGCAAACTGGGCAGTTATGTCCGCCTGTTGAAGATGTTCGCGCAGGGCCACGGCGATGACGCACTGCTGTTGCGCGGCTATCTGACCGCCGGCGACACGGCGCAAGTCCGCCATCTCGCGCACACGCTCAAGGGCCTGGCACTCACCCTTGGTGCGCGGGAGTTGCACCAGCGCGCCCTGGCCCTGGAACAAGCCCTGCGCGACGCGGCGCCGGATCCGGACGTGGCGGCGTGCATCGGCCTGGTTGATCAGGCGTTGGGTCCCCTCCTGGCAGCGATTGCAGGAATCGACGGAATCGAAGGAGCCGAATCAAGCCCCGCCGCCTCGCCGCCGCCCAAATGGGATCGGGCCAAGACCGACGAGATCCTGATTCAGCTCGAAGCCCTGCTGGCCGATGACGACACCCAGGCCAGAAACCTGTGGCGTTCCGCGGAAGCACTGATACAGCCCGTGCTGGGGCCGGCCGCTGCCCGCCTGGGCGAGGAGATCGAGGCCTTCGAGTTCGAGCAGGCACTCGCCACCCTGCGCCGGGTTGTTGCCTTGCCCGCATTCCGCGAAGACTAAGGCGATTACCGGAACATCCAGCAGACCATGCCTGACACCCGGACGCCGCAGCATCGACAGCTCAGGCTCGCCTGGTTGAGCCTCACGGCCGGTCTGCTGCTGACCGCACTGGCGACGCTCTACACCAAGACCGACGTCGCGGCGCTGAACCGCCGCGAGCTCACACTGATCGGCGAGGAGATCGCGGCCAAGATTCAGGCCAGGCTCCACACCCATGCCCAGATTCTGCGCAGCGGGGCGGCCTTCTTCGCCGGATCCGCGGAGGTCACCCGGGAGGAATGGCGCGAGTTTATCGAACGCAGCAAGATCTATCTGAACCTCCCCGGCATTCAGGGTATCGGCTTCTCGCTGCTGATCCCGGCCGACCAACTCACCGGACACTTGGCGGCGTTGCGCGCGCAGGGGTTCCCGGATTATCGGGTCTGGCCGGAGGGCGAGCGCAGCCTGTATTCATCCATCGTCTTCCTGGAGCCGTTCTCGGACCGGAATCTGCGCGCCTTCGGCTATGACATGTTCACGGAGCCGGTGCGGCGCGCGGCGATGGAGCAGGCACGGGACCAGGACGTCGCGGCGCTCTCCGGCAAGGTGCTGCTGGTGCAGGAGACGGATGAGGATGTGCAGGCCGGCACCCTGATGTATGTCCCGGTCTATCGACCCGAGCAGCCGACACTGACCGTCGACGAACGCCGTGCCGCACTGCGCGGTTGGGTCTACAGCCCCTATCGCATGAACGACTTGATGCATGGTGTGCTTGGCGGTTGGGACCTGCACGAGACCAGGCGCATTCGCTTACGGATCCATGACGGTGACCTGATTTCCCCCGCGACCCTGCTGTACGACAGCCAGCCGACCCAACCGCAGGGTGCGGCACCCGACCCGGCGGAGTCCGTCCGCGTCCCGATCGACTTCAACGGCCATCGCTGGACGCTGCGCTTCGCGCACGCGCAGCCACTGCTGCCCGCCCTCGCCGACCCGCGGGTCTTGCTGATCGCAACCAGCGGCACGGCCATCAGCCTGCTGCTGGCCGCGCTGGTCCTGGCGCTCACCAGCAGCCGTTCGCAGGCCGTTCGGCTGGCGTCGGAGCTGCTGGCGCGCGAGGCGGTCAGCGCCGTGGCCCGGCTGGCGGTCTCGTCCGACTCGTCGGCGAGCTTCCGCTGCGCCCTTCCGCCCCTGCTGGCGACCAGGCTCGGGTTCCCGATCGTCGCCATCGAGACCTATGACAGGGAGCGCGCGGAGATGGTCTTCGCCGGCTCGGTCGGGATACCCGCCGCGGCCGCTGCGCCTTTGCGGGTGCCCGTCGACGCGACCCTGTCGGGTCCGGTCGCCATGACCGGCACGCCCCTGGTGGAACTCGCCGCGGATACCAGACCGGAATACGCGGACCAGGTCCTGAAGGCGATCGGCGTGGTGACCTTTCTGTGCGCTCCGATGACACTCGGGGGGCGGACACTGGGGACTTTGTCGCTGGCCGATACGCGCTGCCGTCCGGACGCGCCGCAGCTGCTCGCGACGCTCCAGACCATCGCCGATACCCTGGCCGATGCGACCGCGCGCTTGGAGACCCAGTCCGCGCTGCGTGAGAGCGAGCGCAACTACCGCGGTCTGGTTGAGAATCTGCACGCCGGGGTGGTTGTGCACGGACCGGACACCGGTATCCAGTTCGCCAATCCGATGGCCGCGCACCTGCTGGGACTGACGCCGGAGCAGATGCTCGGCCTGACGGCCGCCGACCCGGCCTGGTGTTTCCTCCGCGAAGACGGCACCGGCCTGCCGACGCATGAATTTCCGGTCACGCGCGTCGCAGCCTCCGGAACCGGCTTGCGGAACCTCAACCTGGCGATCACCAGGCCCGACCGCGACGCGCCGACCTGGGTCCAGTGCGAGGCCCATCCGCTTCGCGATGAACAGGGTCGACTGCTGCAGATCGTCGTGACCTTTTTCGATATCACCGAACGCCGCCGGGCGCTGGACGCGCTGCGCAAGAGTGAAGCCTTGCTGAACGAGGTGGGTCGGATGGCCGGCATCGGCGGCTGGGAACTCGACGTGGAGCGACGCGAGCTGACCTGGACCGCGGCCGTCTATCGAATCCACGGGGTTGCAGAGCGCGCTATCCCGACCCTCGACGACGCGCTCGCGTTCTATGCACCGGAATCCCGCCCGACGATTGTGGCGGCGGTGCAGCGGGCCATCGATCAGGGTCAGTCGTTCGACCTGGAATTGGAAATCATCACCGCGACAGGTCATCGGCGCTGGGTCCATGCAATCGGCCGGGCCATGACCGAGCACGGCAAAACGACGACGGTCGCCGGTGTCGTCCAGGATATCACCGAACGCAAGCAAGTCGCGCTCGAGCTGGAGCACCATCGGCACCATCTGGAGTCGTTGGTGGCGTCGCGGACCCTGGACCTGATGGAAGCACGTGACGCCGCCCAGGCGGCCAACCGTGCCAAGAGCGTCTTCCTGGCCAACATGAGCCACGAACTGCGCACGCCGATGAACGCCATCATCGGTTTGACCCACCTGCTGACGCGGGAAATCACCGCCCCGCGGGCGCGCGAACGGCTGGTCAAGATCAACGAGGCGGCCCGGCACCTGCTCGGCATTCTCAACGACATCCTGGACCTTGCCAAGATCGAGGCTGATCGCATGTCGCTCGACGCGTCCGAGTTCTCCTTGATCCCCGTCCTGGAGCGCGCAACCGACCTGGTGCGCGAGCAAGCCGCGCAGAAGGGGCTGCGGCTGACCATCGCGGTCGACCCTGAGTGCTCGGCGACACTGCACGGCGACCCGTTGCGCCTGGGCCAGATGGTGGCAAACTACGTCAGCAATGCGGTGAAGTTCTCGCTGCATGGCGAGATCCAGGTGCGGGCCTGCCTGACGGAGCATGGTCCGCACGATGATGTGCTGCGCATTGAGGTCGAGGATCAGGGCATCGGCCTGACCCCGGAACAGCAGGGACGGTTGTTCCAGCCGTTCGTGCAGGCCGACAGCTCAACGACCCGCGAGTACGGCGGCACCGGCCTGGGACTCGTCATCGTGCAGCGTCTGGCCGCCCTGATGGGCGGCCGCACGGGCGTCACGAGCACCCCCGGCGTCGGCAGCACCTTTTGGCTGACCGCGCGCCTCGGTCGGGTGACGCCGCTCCGCACCGCGGCGCCGACCGCCGCCGGCGCCTTCGGACCCACGCCGGTGGAACAGGAACTGGCGCGCCGCTACCGCGGCGTGCGTGTGTTGTTGGCGGAAGATGAACCGATCAATCAGGCGGTGACGGTCGAACTGCTGGAAGCTCTGGGGCTGGTCGTCGATGTGGTCGGTACCGGCCGGGAGGCGGTCGAACGGATCCACAACGCCAGCTATGCCCTCGTGCTGATGGACATCCATATGCCCGTGCTGGACGGCCTGGACGCCACCCGCGCGATCCGCGGACTGCCCGGACAGGCAGCGCTGCCGATCCTGGCCATGACCGCCGGCGCCTTCGCGGAGGATCGCCGACGCTGTCTGGAGGCCGGGATGAACGATCATATTGCCAAGCCGGTGGAGCCCCAAGCACTGTTCGCGGCCCTGTTGCGCTGGCTCGCGCCGCCGTTACCCGTCGCTCGGCCCGCACCGGTCGCGCCGCCGCCCGGCGAGGCTGATCAGGCCTTGGTTCACCTGGTGTTGGACCAACTGGAACGTCAATTGCCGACGGGTGATGTCGCTGAGACTTGGTTGGAGTTCGCGCCACTGATCGAGACGACACTGGGACCAGCCGCGATTCAACTGGGGCAGGCAATCATCAGCCGCAACCTCGATCAAGCCTATTGTGCCCTGCGCCAGGCACAGGAAGCATTGAGGTCCCGGGCCGATTGAGCGGTGTCGGCGGCCGGCTCAGGCAGCGGACATTGGTCGGACCTGTTCCAGTTTGCGAACCAGAGGATACAGGTGCTCCGTTTCGCGCTGAATGCGCTCCAGCACCAGCCCGAAGACCTGATTGGTGTCCTTGACGAAGGCGTCGTGATCGCCAACCCGCAATTCACGCAGCCGCTCGTCACCCCAGTCTCTGACGTAGGCGGCGAAGATCCGCTTGATCTCCTGCGATCCGGACAGAAACCGGTTCGCGGTGTTGGTCATCGTGCGGTCCTGACTTTGGATCAGGCGACCGCAGAGTTGGGCATCGACGATTTCCATGTGCTCCCGGACGCGGCTGACATACTCAAAAAATAGATTGCGGGCACACTCGGTATCACACATTGAGCGCTCGCGGATCAGATAGAGAAAAACGTTGGATAATTCAGTAATTTTATGATTCTGCTCATGGCATACCGTGAAATCGGTCATCGCTGCTCCACCTTGACTCAAGAGACGATCGGGTCTGTCTGGTTTTTTTCATTGCGGGTCGATCGCGGAGCCTGGCAGCGCCCGCGCACCCATGGCCCCTGATGCATCGCGCCGGGGTCTTAAGGGACGTGATGTCCTATCTTACAGTTTACAAGTGATCGCCGCCGCTGGACACCGCCGCGCAAGCAGTTCCCGACTTGGGTGGCCGCCGTCGACACCGTGCTGCCCGCGAGGCTGATGGCCTGCTGCGGGATCAGCCGGGGGATGCACTTTCCGGCGGCTGCTCCCTGGTAGACTGCGGTTTGGGTAGAGTGCGCAGCACGGCGGCCACGTCCTCGCTGAAGGCCCCCAGGGCCGCACTCATCGCGGCGATCAGTGCCGCGTGATCGGCCGGCGGGCGCAGGGGTTGGCGATAGGTGTTCTCGTGCACGGCCAGCGCCCGTTCGAGCAATGGGTCGAGGACCGCCCAGCGCACCTTGAGCACGGCCTCGCGGCCCGGTGTGCCTTCAAAGGTCAGGATGTCCGCGGTGATCCTGAAGTCCAGCGGATACCGGACCTCACTGGGAAACAGCACGATTCGGCTGGTGCCGACCAGGTACGACAGATTTTCGCTCCAGACCCGCAGGAAGTCGTCCTGAATGGTCCCGCCCCAGCGGTTGTATTCGTCCACGGCCAAGCGGTTGCCGGTGTCCCGTGAGACGATCTGCGGACGATCCAGAAAGGCCGGAAAGGTCACGGGACCCAGCCCGATCCCGAGCGCCCCGCCCGTCATGGCGCCCTGCCCGGCCGCCGCCGGCAGCGGCGAGAGCGAGAAAAAAGTGGACGGCAGCGAGCCGGCGCAGCCGGCGACCGCCAGCATCCAGACCAGGGTCCAGGAGCAGAACCAGGGCGGCCATGCGCTCGAGCGCCAAGCGCGCGACTCCGGCCACGCCGCATCAGCGCGTTGAAGTCCGCGGCCCGCGGTTCGCACGCGGGTCATCGCCCGCCTCCCTTGCCCTTGAGCAGCGCTTCCGGATGACGCTCCAGGTAGTCGGTCAGGAGCCGTACGGAACGCGCGGCAGCCGTCAACTCCTGGAACATCCGCTGCATCTCGATATACATGGGGGCATTCTCCGACACGATCGCGTTGGCGGATTTGAGGGTCGCGGAGGTGTCCCGCAGGGCCGTACTGAGTTCCGGTGCGATCTGGGTGTTGAGACGTTCCGCGGTCTGACGCAGCGCCGCCAAGGCCGCCTCCGCCTCGACGATCGCCCCGCGCAACTCCTTGGAACCGATCAGCGCGTTGGCACCGGCCAGCGCCCCCGCCGCATCCTGGCCGAGCTGTTGGATCGGCAGGGCGTCCAGCTTATCGAGAATGCTGTTGGCCTTGGTGGTCAGGGCATCGAGCGGGGCCGGCACCGTGGGCAATACCGTGTAGTCGCCGTGCTTGCTCAGCGGCTGGGCCGGGGCATTCGGATGGAAGTCGAGATCCACATAGAGTTGGCCGGTCAGCAGACTGCCCGACTTGAGCTGGCCGCGCAGGCCGTTGGCGACCAGACGCTCGACCACCCCCTGTTGGTTGATCCGGTCGCGATCACCGCGCACCCCGATGCGCTCCGGTTCGACCTCGATCAACACCGGGATTTGAAACTCGAAGTCCTCCGGATCGAAGGTCAACTGCACATCCAGTACCTGACCGATGCTGATCCCGCGCAGCAGCACCGGTGCACCGACGTTCAAACCGTTCACCGACCCCTGGAAGAACAGCAGATAGCGTTCCTTATGCGCATAGGTCTTGGCGTGAGCCTCCTCGCGGCCTTGATAGAGGTGGAAAACCTCATTGACCGCCGCGGGTTCACGCGCCCCATCGATGGTATCCGGGGTATCGAAGGACACGCCGCCGATCAGCACCGACAGGAGCGACTGGGTGTCGACCTGAATCCCGTTCGTCGAGATGGAAAAGTCCACCCCGCTTGCGTTCCAGAAGCGCGTATCCCGGGTGACCAGTCGATCATGAGGGGCAGAGACAAAAACCTCGATACTGACGGCCCGACCATCCGCATCCAGCGCATTGCCGGCCACCTGCCCCACCTGGATCTGACGGTAATAGACCGGTGAGCCGATGTTGAGCGAGCCGAGCGTCGGCGAGCGCAACTGGAACCGCTTGCCCGGCTCTGAGGTGGTGAACAGCGGCGGCTCCTCCAGACCCACGAAGTGGCGCTCCGCGTCCCCCTCGGCCACCGGGTCGATGGCGATAAAGGGTCCGGACAATAAGGTATCCAGACCGGAGACCCGGCTGGCGGTCACCCGCGGACGTTCGACCCAAAAGCGCGTGCCGCGGGTCAGGTAAGCGGCCGCGCCGTGCTTGAGTTGCGCGGTGACCACCACGCTCTTGAGGTCGTCGCTCACGTCGATGCTGGTGACCTCGCCGACATCCACATCCTTGAACTTGACCTTGGTCTTGCCGGCCTGCAGCCCGGCCGCGGTGGCGAACTGAATATAAATCGTCGGACCCTGCTCGGAGAAGGTCTTGAAGGCCAGCCAGCCGCCGATGATCAAGGCCACCAAGGGGATCAGCCAGACGATCGACAGCCGGTCGCGGCGGATCGTGATGGCCTGCGGCAGCGCGGCGTCGGTTGCGTCTTCAGGCTGGCCTGGTGCGGCCACGGGCGGCAGCGGCCGTGGGACGGCCCCGTTCTCGGTCTCCGACATGATCCGACCCCCTCCCCTGCGCCCCGGTTGGTTCCAGGTTATCCCAGATCAGACGGGAATCAAATGACATAGCGGCAACCATGGTAATGACCACGACCGCGCAGAAAAAAATGGCGCCCGCTTCCGCCTCGATACTCGCCAGATTGCCCAAACGCACCAGTGCGACCAGGATGGTCACCACAAAGATGTCCACCATGGACCAGCGGCCGATCGTCTCGGTGATGCGGTACAGCCGGGTGCGCTCGCGCGGCCGCCACGCCGAGCGCACCTGCACCGAGATCAGCAGGAAAATCAGGATCAACAGCTTGAGCAACGGCACAAAGACACTGGCCAGGAACACCACCGCCGCCAGCGGCCACATCCCGTGCGTCAGCAGAAACACGACACCGCTCAGAATGGTATCCGATTGGGTGCGTCCGAGCGATGTCACGGTCATGATCGGCAGCAGGTTGGCCGGAATGTAGAGGATCACGGCGGCCAGCACCAGCGCCCAGGTGCGCTGCATGCTCCGTGGTTTGCGATGATGCAGCACATCGGTGCAACGCGGGCAGCGCTCGCGGCGCCCGTCGAACAGCGCGGCCCGTTGCGGGACCACCAGTTCACAGACATCGCAGCCGACGTACGCTTCACCCGGCTCCAGCGGACGGGCGACGGCGCTGCGCACCGGCACCCGCGACCACACCAGATCCGGGTCCAGCGCCGCCTGGGCCGCCGCGAGGACGAAGATCAAGGCGGCGAAGGCAAAGAGCGAGATGCCGGGGACGATCGTCGCCATCTCCGAGAGCTTCACCACGGCCACCAGGATACCGAGCATGAACACATCCATCATGCCCCAGGGGGTCAGGGTACGAACATGGCGGAACAGGGTCGGCAGCCAGCCCGGCAACCGGTTACCCGTCAGCGGAACCAGCACGATCAGCAGCAAGGACAATTGCAGGCCGGGCGCCAGCACACTGGTAAAGGCCACCACCGCGGCGATCTCCCACTTGCCCTGGTCATACAGATCCAGTATCCCGGTGAGCAGCGTGGTCTGTGTCAACTGACCCTGCATCGAGAACGACAGGAAGGGAAAACTGTTGGCGATGATGAACAAAATCAGTCCGGCGATCGTCAGCGCCAGCGTCCGGTTGAGACTATCCGGCCGGTCGCGATGCAAGGCGCAGCCGCACCGAGCACAAGCGCTGGAACCGCCGGGCGGCAGCCGCGGATTGCGCTGGAGCAGACCGCATTCCTTACATTCGGTCAGGGTGTCGTGCATAGGGGAATCGGTTGTAGGGTCCGCTCCGCGGACCACCCCCGTCGCAGATCCATCGCCGTCAATGCCCCGTACGCTGAAGCCAGGATTTGACCTGTTCGGGGTCCAATCCGCGTAAACGTTCCTCAGGGTCCAACCCACGCAAACGCTCCTCAGGGTCCAACCCACGCAAACGCTCCTCAGGGTCCAACCCGCGTAAACGCTCCTCAGGGTCCAACCCACGCAAACGGTCCGCAACATCCATCCGTTCCAGCAGCACTTGGCGCTCTTCCAAGCTGAGCGCGTGAAAATCGTCGATGAGCATCCGATAGGTGTCAAGCTTGAAGTCGTCGAGTGTATAAGCCATGTTGGGCAACTCAAGTCGATGGATGTTCGCCAGATGATACGGCAGCAGGTGCGCCGCCGGGCTGCGCGGCTGATAGTGCGCCAACCCATAGCGGATTCGATCCAGCTCGCTGGCGAACAGTTCCCACGGGGCGTTGCGCGGGTTCTCGGCCAGGGCGTTCAGGACGATCAGGCGGATACGGCGACTGCCCCAGTCGAGATCGTACACA